>ERZ650310.329-NODE-329-length-14432-cov-5.757390_pt1 | contig 14432 bp, 15 predicted proteins | sample MGYA00376246_ERZ650310 | MGnify/ENA primary metagenome ERZ650310 (study PRJEB26733, sample SAMN07839286) | wastewater metagenome | biome: small river; feature: stream; material: water | place: USA: North Carolina | collected 2016-03-01 ...
TCGCTGATCGTGACTGGAGTTCAGACGTGTGCTCTTCCGATCTGACTTGATGATCGACCAAGTGCTTTGGCCATGTAATTTTCAAATCCTTTGAACATGTTTTTGCTAATGCCCATGTTGTTCATGACATAGGCTTTAGTAACTTCCATGTTGTTAGGTTGAGTTTTGGCTAACTCAGGATCAGACAGCAGTGGCGTGATTTGAGTCAACGCTTCTTGCATATGAGCCCAGCGATAGGCATTCTTCATGTAGTCCATCTGAGCGTGCGCTTGGTTATACGCATTCTCTTTAGGAGATAGCCAAGGTTGGTCCCCCATGAAACCACGGATGTTTTCCTTCTTATCTACATGGTGCAGGTTCTGCGCCAGGAATGAATTACCACGTTGCTGTGCATACTCTTCCATGATGGAACGTACACGCTGTGCTACTGGATCATCTGCTGGGAACATCTTCATGGCATCATGATAGGCTCCCATAACATCCTGAGGTACGTTAGCAAATGGGCGTGGCTTATACTCCACCTTTAGCGCAGATAAGTCCACATCCTTGGCATTTTCATTCAACCACTTGATAGCCTGCTTAGCAGCCTTTTCAGATGGTTGTTGAATATACCATTTAAGATTGCCCTCAACATCCTTGACGGCTACATGGTAATCACCTTGGAACACAGAAGCCAGATAAGCATTCTGTGGGGTAATAGGGTCCTTCCCTTGTGCAGCACGACCAGCATTCTGAATCTCAAGTACCTTAGCCTGTGCTTCACGGAACTGTGCGTAGGCTTTTAGTTGTTTGTCGGAGAAACCAGCAGACTTTAGTTCTTCCGGTGTGTACTGCTTACGGTTAAACATTTCACGACGATTGACATCCATCAGAGTGATAATGTCTTCTGTCTTGATACGCGATAGTGATTGCTCCAAAGGAATAACCACATTGCGAATGCTGTAGTCAGCCATGCGACGGGCGTACTGTAACCACTGTGCTGTGCCCTTCATCAAAGTAGAGCCAGATTTCTCAGATGCGTTGTCTAGACCGGATTGGAAGTTCTGGAATAACTTAGGGCCATCTGCCTCTGCCTTAGCTTTTTCTGCTAACAGACTACCAGCCTCTGGCACATAGATTAAATCTTTACCAGTAGCTTTCATACCAGGAAGCTTACTGATACTGTCTTCCTTGGTAACAGGAGGCTTAAACTTCTCACCAACCTTTTCTACTGCATCAGTGAATGATTCAGAGATAGCTTTGAAGTCTACACCACCACGTTGTGAGCGTGGAATCTTACCACCTTGAGCAATTCCTTTTTGCTCAAACCTATTCCACATAGCTTTACCTTCAGGCGTTTGTGCACCTGAACGAACAATATCATTACCTTGTTCGGCAGCAAACTTGTACATTTCTGTAGCAAGACCAGGATATTGACTCTTGGTAGTAGGAGCTAATCTGTCAGCATCTAATCCCGCAGCAGATGTTTTCTTAGGGTCAGTAGTAACCCAACCAGCTTCTAAATTATCGGTTTCTCGCGGTGGCCTAGCCCATGTATCATGTGAGAATTGGGCTTCTGCCACAACCTTGCCATTTGTATCAACAGCTCTTACTACTGGTCCCTGCGTTGTGCCACGCATTACTAATTTAATACCGTTAGCAATTTCTTTAATAACTTTAAATGCTGGATCAAACACATCCATGTTGATAACGCCACGCTGGTTATCAGGTAAACTGAATGGACCTTCACGTGGAGCTAAAGCATTATCTGCTTCGAACTTAGCAGCACTAAGTTCAGGAGTGGGTGTAAGGTCAGGCACATTCTTGCCCAGACGGTTCATAGCCATGTTGCGCTGAGGACCTTTAACCATCTGGTCAAGCGCATCAGTTAGACCACGTTCAGCCCCTTGTGCTGGGCCGAGTTCATCCCCCCACAGATTCATCTGAAGTGGGTTCTGCATGTTCTGTGCTTCCATAGACAGGTCAGCACGGATAGGCATACCGTTCTCGTCCACGCGGCCCATACCTTCATGCACACCAAACTGTGGGGCCTGAATCATTGCTGAATCAGGTAGTTCCATTTGGTTTACATTATCAATAGGAGGCTTGGCCGGTACTTCTGGTTCCATTGGTTTCTTGGCAGCATCAATAGCGTCAAGAGCAGCAGCAACTTTACTAGTTGGTTCAGGACCTTTCTTCTTTGGGGATGCTACCAGTGGGCCTAATGCACCACCAAGCAATGCTGCTTGTGCTACTTGTTCCCAAGTAGGTTCAAACAATTGCTTGTTAGCAGCAGTTTGTGAATTAGCAGCAATAGCTGCTCCTGTCACAGCAGTTTGTAGAGCATTTCCACCAGCACCAGTTATTGCTTGTTTTAATTTTGTACCACCAAATGCTGGAGGAATTAATACAGCCGCCGCGTTGCCCATAGCATCAATACCAGCATTCTGTTGAGAAGTAGTGAGATTTTCACCGCTCTCAATAGACTTCTGTCCAGTGGCAAATGGAGATAATGGGAACGACAGCATCTGCATAGGCAGCGTGGCAGCCATGCCACCAACACCTGGTACAAATCCAGGCTTCTCTTGGTTAGGATTAGCCCATTGTTCACGAGACTTCAGGCGCTGTTGTAGCTCCTGAAACATCTTGTCGCCTTCAGCATTGGGACCTTGTACAGCATGCTGTAAGCCTAGTGCCAAACCAGTCCAAGCTCTATCAACAGTGTTGCCAACGTCAGCAAAGCTTGATTTAGTGGCTGTCGCTAGTTGGTTAAAGAAGTCACCAGAGGGAGCATCCTCCCAACCAGCATCTTCCCAACCATCAGCGTTTTCCCATTGTGACATTATTGTTTCTTTCTACGTTGTGGTCCGTTAGGTCCCATTCTGTATTCATACTTGTCTGGTTCATAAGCACCAAACGCTTGTTTAAAAGCTTCTGGACTTCCCATAGGAGATTGTGTAGAAGGCGCTACATTTGGGTTATTACCGCCACCTGGAGGAGTTACTGTAGGAATTCCCAATGGGTTGAGGTCTGGTTTCGCCTTATTAGCTTCAATAGCAGAAGCGACCGCCTTTTGAATCTCTTGCTGTTGAGCAGCATTCGCCATCTGGGAATAAACATTAGCCATCTCCTTGAGATGTGCCTTTTGCTCGGGCTCAGTAACATCAGCCATAGCTTGAGCAACTTCCAGAGCTTTGTTATTGTAGAACGCAGCTTGTTGTGGGTATTGACCAAACTTGGCTTTAAGTTCCAGGAACTCTTTGCTATACTGTTGTGTTTTAGCGGCAGCAGCAATCTTAGCTTTTTCAAGTTCAACAGCATTCTTGTCCGCAGCAATACGTTCAGCAGAGCCAGTCTTAGCTAGAATACCAGCCTGTTGCATCTGGAATTTAGTAGCTGCTTCATTCATCCATTTACCTGTTTGCTGTAAAGTATCTACCAGATCATTTGGATTGTACTTATCAAATTCAGGCCGATACATCTGACCAAGCATTTGACGTGCAGCAGCATGACGTGCAGGTACAGGAATACCGGACAGATATTCGCCTACTTGTGAAAAAGCTTGTCCAGTTTGTCCGATCTCTTTGAAGTCCGCATCGGTCATAGAAGTTCGATGCTTGCGCATTGCTTCTTCCAGTTGCTGTGGAATAGTACTGCGGCTGATACCAGCTTTATCCTGTGCTAATGAAGATTGAGCTTGTAAACCAGGAATTTGAGCTTGTTGGGTTTGATTGGCAATCTCTTGTTGCTTTAGCAACAAAGGATTCATTTGACCCTTTTGTTGTGTAGACTGTAGGAGTTCTTGTAACTGCGCAGCAGCCATAGCTCGTTGGTCACCAATCTGCTTTAGCCCAATTTCTTGGGCAGCAGGATCAGATTGAAAAAGTGTAGATAGATCAGCCATTATGGTCCTGCCTGTGGGTTAGTCCACCAGTTGTCATCAACTGGATTGTATTCTGGATTAGGAATGTATTGTCCTCCGTTGGTTGTAGGTGTTGGAATCATACCACCTTGGCTACCACCTCCACCACCACTAAACATGTTCCATAAGCTTTGTAAACCACCAGCACCATCTAGTAGTCGTTGGCCAGCACCAACCATACCATTTAGACCGCCTTGTTGACCTTGAAGCATTGGACCTAAACCAGAAAGAGCACGGGCTTGTGAATCACCTAGACGACCCATCATTTCAGCCAGTCGTGGTCCATATTGGCTATTGCGACCAGCGGCAGCATCACGACGACCGAGTTGTTGTTCTAGATACTTAGCATATTGACCTTCTGGAGAATAAATACCTTTAATCTCTCCAATGAGGTCTTTGTAATTGTCATACTGATTGTAGTTAGTGAGTAGACTACCTAGATTACCTAGACCAGAAATACCACCACTAGAACCGCCAAGTACGCTACCAAGTAGTTTACCTACTACACTGTTACCCATACCAGTAGCACCCGGAATAGTTTTAATCGCATCCAAAATACCTCCACCTGCTGCTGGTGCAGCATTGCCTAGAAACTGGGATGCTAATCCACTACCACTACCTGCTCCTGCTCCACCTAATGAAGTGCCAGCCAAAGCTGAACCTGTGGGAATAGAAGCACCAATACCTGCACCTAGTCCTGCACCAATACCACCGGCTGCGCCGGAAGCAATACCTAGACCCTCACCTGTACCAACTACAGAGCCTGGAGCTGCGCCTGAAAAGTTAAAGCCTGAGCCTGTAGCTGCACCAGCCTGTGATGGGGCTAAACCAGTACCACCTACTTCACCACCAAGTGTATATGGAGAACCATTGCCAGCTTGTGCTAGTGGACCACCAAATTGTTCCCCATAACCAGGTAGTTGTTGAAACTGTGGAATTGTAGTGCCAGCAATAGTACCAGCACCACCACCTAAAGCAGAGCCTGCTGTAGCGATGTTGTTACCAGTACCTAGTGCAGCATCAGCAGCAAGGTCCATACCGGAAAGTCCACCAGATACAGCACCCCCTGCACCAGCTAATAAATTACTTAATCCAAATCCACCGCCATAAATTAAGGCCGCAGGAGCAATCAAATCATTCATCACATTAAATGGAGCATCATAATATTGATGTGTTCCAAGTGATGTTCCAGCTTGATCTGTGAGATTATAATTCCAATCTCTACCATTACGAGTGCGTGTTAGACCATACTGGTCATTAAGAGCAGCAAGTTCTTCTGGAGACATTGATTGCGCATTAATTCCTAATGCATTTTGAATCCATTGGGGCACCCCGGCTTGTTGTTGCTGAACATCAGAAACACCAGAGTTATAATCAGCGTTAGGCACTGGAGTGTATACTTTTTGTTGTTCAGCAGTGCCAGCAACTGGCACACCTGTTTTGGCCAGATCAAATATTGAAGCTAAATTTAGTGCCATTTTTATCCTGTCCAAATAGTGTAATCTTCAACTAGACGCCAGTCGGTGCCATCAGCAATCATTAATTTAGGAGTAGCTAGCCTAGAATCTGCACTTCCACCTGTTGTATTAATAACAGCAAGTGTTCCTGATTGTCTATTAGATGGTCTGCCAATTAAAGGTGAGAACAGCGCGTGTCCTTTAGTAGTGTTAGCAATAACAGACATTCCAAAACCTGTTGTACTTGCTGCTGTCAAACCAGAACCTGAAGAACTTGAGGCAACAACGCCCGAAGAAGAAATAGATTGTCCTTGTATACCGACGTTAGAATCTGATGATCCTAATAATGCAATTCTAGAATTCCCAGTATTAGATGTTCCAAAATTACCAACAATCGTGTCGGAACCTACTGTAGTAATACCAATAGATGCTAGTTCTTCAATTGTCCCATCTCCACGATCACCATAAAATCGCATTTCATTTATAGGACCATCAATTACAATAGTTTTTAGAAGTGGTATTACAGTAGCAGAATTATTATGACTAAGTACTCCAGAACAACCAGTTAACGTAGTAGAAGTTTTCCCAGTAAATGTAAAACTGTCTCTATCATTAGTGGTATCAAACACAACCGCTGTTCCAGAAGAAGGGAAGTCAGTTGTATCTTTCACATTTACGGTAGTGTCTCCACCGCTTGTAGCAGAAGTTAAATAAGAACCTTTTGTAGTATGACTTGAAGCATTTACATTAATACCTCTAATTGCACCAGCAGTAATTTTATCCGCATTTAAACTTGCAATATTTGCATCTGTAATAGTTGCGTTAGCAATCTGTGTTGTAGTGATTGTAGCATTTGCTATTTTTGCTGCTGTAATAGTAGTATTAGCAATACTTGCATTTGTAATGGTAGCATTAGCTATGTTAGCATCAGTAATGGTAGCATTAGCAATCTTTGCACCTGTTAAAGTAGCATTAGCTACATAGTTATTACTGATAGTATTTGTATTCACATAACTAGCAATATTAGCAACAGTTAATGGATTTGAAGTGCTAATAACATTAGTAAGGTCTACTAAAATGGCTGCAATATCTGCTGCAAATTTATTTATATTTGTGCGTACTTTTAGTAGCCAGTTTCTTAAAATAAAACCAGTATTTGGATCATTTGGTACTGGTGGAATTAGTTCAGCCATTAGAACCTCTTTCTATATTGTAGCGCTATAGTCATTGGCGTAACATTCTTAATTGGAGGTACTACACCCAGAGCTAATTCGTGTTCTTTGTTACCATACAGAACCTCTGGTAAAGCCAAAGGTTGTACTGGTTTGTTATATCCGGTAACCATACCAAGAACAATAGCCAATCTTAATTTATCCAAAATCGGATCAGTTTGAAACTCTTTACCTGCATACACAGAATTCTTGTCTAGACTATTTCGATATACCCCTGCAAGATAACCGTCATTGGTTTTATAGCCAAGACCATAATTATTTTCGTTAAACTTTTTATCTGCGTGCACATGCTTAGACATGAACCCAGACATTAGCCAACCACGGTCATCCTCAGCCATAGCGTTATTTGATAGGAATGTTAATAGCAACCATAGTACGACCCTGAACACGGGTAACAATTAAGCCTCCAGTGTAAGCGCCAATGGCAGAACCTAAAACAGTAATAGCAAAGTCCTGGGCAGAACAATCGCCTAATCCAGCAGCATCAAGTAGTTCTTTACCAGCGCCTGCGTAGACACCATAACGAAAACCACGCCACGGATCAGCAGTGTGTAAAGTAGTAATACCAGCAATAGCCATACCCATACCAAAATGCATTTGCTTGTCTTCGCCATGCCATGAGTCATTAGCACGACAGCGGCCAGCAATTGCTGAAGTGGCTAATAGAAGACCACATAGAAATAAAGTTATTTTTTTCATTACGCTGCAACAGCCTTTATATTGACGAAGTTAAGCACAACCGCTTCAGCCAATGCACCACCTGATGTGTTCGTAAGATATACAGCCGCACTCCCAGCCGTTACGCTTCCAACCCTGACGCTATACTTTGAAGGATCAGCCATGCCTGCTGATGTTTGAATCAGAATAACGTCAGTAGCAGCAATAGATGAATTGATAAAAGAAAACCCAACAGTTGTATTAGCTGCCAAAGACGCAGCATTCATTGTGATCTGACCACACGTCTTGTTTAGAGTAACTGTGGTCGATTTGCTAGTGGCTTGAGTGACAGTGCCTCCTGCCCCTGTTCCATAGCCAAGACCACCATCAGCGGTTGCTAATAAACTACGGTCATCACCGATACGGGCTACTTCGGTCCACGTTCCAGCGTTATTGTAATTCCCAAAAGCTAAATATCTGTTAATAGTACCAGAATCCCATCTTGCTTGAATACCCGGCCCTGCTACACCGTTTGCTCCAAGAAGACTGTATAATACTTGGTTTCCTGCCGGAACAAGCAATGAAGTGCCGGGTGTATTTCCACTGTTAAAAAATATTGAGGCACCGTTAGTGTTCTGATTAAGAACAAGGCTGCTACCTGAAGTGGGAGTTCCAATTGTTACGTTACCTGTCGTGGAAAGCGTCATTTGACTGACGTTGGCACCATTACCACTCAAGTAGAGCCCTGCGGACCCTGCCACGCGCATACCCAGCCCTGTACCCGTGTTCGAATACCCAGCAATAAGACCCATGTTATCTGCGTCTTGGAAGAACCCAATACCTGAGTTAGCTCCAGGTTGAATCCAGAACTTGGATGCACCAATTGTATTTGCTCCAATTCCAACACTACCAGACAGATTAACACGAATAGGATTAGCTGGAGGACTGGAAGAACCGTAAACAATAGCATTAACATCATTAAGCCATGTAGATGGGATAACAGTACCAGCAGTAAAAGTAATTGAAGCCATTACGAGGTTTCCTTTATATAAGCAATAGCTGAGATAAGTAAATCAATATTATCATTGAACATTCCAATACCAGCATTACATTTATTGCAAAGTAATCCTCGAACCTTTCCTGTTACATGATCATGATCAATACAAAACTTAGTTTTAGTTTCAGTGGGTTCTGTGGTTTTGCAAATTCTACAAGCATAGTTTTGTTCTTTTAATAAAACATTATACTCGTCTACAGTAAAATTATATGCTCGTTTTAATTTGTTAGCATATACTTTTTTCTTTTTCTCTTCTTTTGTTTTTTCATAGTACTTTTTTTGAATATCTTTATAGTACTTATGTTTCATATGTTCCCTACGTTAAGGTCCATAGTAAGTCCCCAGACACGCCAAGGATAGTTAGCAGTAAAATCAATACGCCACATGCGGCTTCTGAATCTACCACACTGGGTAATATATGGGTTGTTAGTTACTGTGTTGCAATCTCTAGGAGTACTGAAAGTTGTACCATCATCATCTGACCAGGAGATTTGAGCATTGACAGGACTCACTGTGGTGGGGAAGTCACAGTATAATCCAACTCGATGACATGTCTTCCAGTTAAAGGTATCAGAGGTGTAATCTTCTGTGGTGTATGAGGCAGTGAAGTTAGCGGTATAATCTTGGTACAATCCAGTATTCATGTACGTTAAATTGGTCTTGCCTCCGATAGCAAACAGAGGAGAGTTCGGACCATAAGCACCTGGAATCCATACAGCTTCTATGGTATTGGCGCTTGTGCCCTCAGTACCTAATGTCCAACGATACCAGAATCCATTGTCAAGGTCATATACAAGAATAATCTTGTTTGCTTGCAAAGACAACAGATAGAAATTATGACCGTTGTTCGAGAAGCTAAATCCTTGTGTTGTGCTATTTCCGTTTGAGTCTACTTGGTTTGTACAATTTAGTAATAGATAACGCTCAACCCATGCATTAGAAATAGGTTTGTTGTCCTGTGCATCAAGTCTAAACACCCGCAGGCTCTGTCCTTGCTGGCGACCTACGTAAAAAACCTCATCACCAATAGTGCATAGATTACTTGTTAAAGTGACTGACTTGTAGTAGGATTCATTACGACCCAGTGGACTCCCAGACACGTTAGCTGCATCATAGAAGAATTCCACACCATCTTTGCCAAATGCAATTAGATAGTTTTTAATCTTGGTAATTGCTGATAAAGTGTCCGGATTGATTTCAGCAGTAATAAAGTTGCCGGCTGTCCAAGTAGCAGGAGTATCTAAGTCAGAGTTATAAATATCTCCGGTATCTTTTTTAATTACAAATAAATAACCATCAAGAAATACTACTGTTGGGTAAGTGCTGGCTGGATAATCAGCAGCAGTAACTTTAGTACTAGTTCCGGAACCTACCACATGATACCAAAGCTCCAAACCATTGTTGAAGCAGATATATCTAGTGGCAGTGCTAGTTAGGAAAGAACAAAAACCAACTGAATTAACGGAAGAAGTATTAGTACCTGTAATGGTAGCAATCTGTGTAATAGATGATGTTGCTACATTTAGGGAAAATACCTTGTTATCCACAGACCAATAAATGTAATTACTCGAATCATCCTGGAAGAAACCATTGATGATTGAAGATGAACCAGCTTTGTTTAAAGATAATAAAGCATCCGCTGTACCAGGACGCTTAACTAGAGCTGCTGTACGTGTTTGATTCTCGTTAGAGTTACGATCAAAGTACATATTCAGAATTTCAGCATCACGTCGTACAGACGTAGAACCACTACGAGGCCAGCTCGTAGCAGTAAATTCCATATCGACAGTACGATATGTTGCGTTAGTTGGAGCTTTAGTGAAAGCCATTCTTACTCACGTGCTTTAGGTTGGAAGAAAATAGAAGCATCTTCAAATGCATTGTTTTCTGCGTTCTCTAGATACATGTTATATTCTTTCAACAGTAGTTGACGGTCTTCTAAAGGAACACCGTATTCTGGTGCTAGACGAACTGCTAGACCATAAATAATAGGAGATACCCATTCTTCTGGAAAATCAGCAGTATCTGAAGATGCAGAAAAATACTCCAATGGTCGCAGATACGTCAGAAGAATCGTGACGTTGGACACAGAGTATGTGTCTGGAGTAGGCCACACTTTAATCACACCCATGTTCATCTTAGGTTGATATGTGATTTGTAGTGGCACACCAGAGCTAGAAGATGGGAGTAGATTGTAGTTTGCATCCGCAATGATTTCCATTGGAATGCGGGTAGACGTATTTGCATCCAAGCGCATTGCTTGAAGCATGTGGATTGGATAGGGTGTGTTTAGTGTCTGACCAGTACCAATATTAAATGTATTGGTGGCTGTTAAAGCCATAGTGTAAGATGTACGTTGCCATACCATTAATCCCCTTACACGTAACTCACCAATTAAAGCATTCAGCTTCACTAAAGCATTAGTGTACTCTGTTGTGGATGGAGTTTGATCGACGGCAAGCACGCCAAGTGTACGCAAAGCAGCTTCAATAAACTGATTGCGTGTTAGCTGATTTGTCGTTATGCCTGATGTAGCCATTTAGTGTCCATTCGTTAAAGTGTCTAACAGAGCTTGGTAAGAGGGTGAGATGCGTCCAACAATAGCGCAATCAGCAGTGGCCATGTCAGCAAAGCTAGAAACACCATTGATATCACAATACGTAGTAAAAGTCGGATCACCATCTTTACTCACATAATCTGGCACGGCTGTTTCAGCACGTACCTTAATCATTAACTGCGGATGCTTAGGTTCGTAGCAGGAAGGACAGACCAGTAAGCCCGTCCATTCCTTTTTTACTTCACTAGATGGATACCAGAAACCACATCTATGGCATGCAAACTTCCAGTTACCAGGCCATTTAGTTTTCTTCATTATTTGTCTACTTTATTGCTTAATGTAGATTGTATGTCTCTTAGTGCTTCCATAATGGGACGAAGAGAATCTTGCAACCGATCATAGCGAACATAATCAGAACCAATTCGAATTTCTAATTCTGTTAAATCAATACGAAGTTTTTGCACAGCATCCCACATTTGTCTTGCAAACCAGCCTAGTACACCTGTGGCAATTGCTACAACTGCCAAGATGATTTCAGTAATACTTACAGCGTCCATTATGTTCCTACTCCAGTTAAAGGTAATCTAGTTGTCACACCACCACCTGTACCTGAAGTACCAGAAGCAGCAAGTGTGTCATTATTGTTAGTTCTAGCAAGAGTGCTAAGAACAGATGTTGATCCACTTGCGGATAATGTATCATTGATATTAGTGTATGCTAATGTTCCTACTGGAACTGAGCCTGCACTGCCAGAAGCAGCCAAAGTATCATTTGCGTTAGTGTTACTAGAACTTGCAATAATAGTACTGATAGCTGTTGAGGCCAGAGTATCATTGATGTTTGTTCTAGCTAGCGTACCTACACCAACTGGAGAACCTGCCGCTGCTAAAGTATCATTAATATTTGTACGTGCAAGAGTACTTAAAATACCAGTGTTACCAGCCGCAGAACTTGTGTCATTAATGTTGGTGTACGCTACTGTACCTTCAACTGAACTACCTGTACTACCATTAGCTGACAACGTGTCGTTAGAGTTTGTAGTAGAACTTGTGCTATTAGGCCAAGTATTACCACTAGCTGCTAATGTATCATTAGCATTGGTTCTAGCTAATGTGGCAAGTATTGTTTGATTGCCACTAGCAGCTAAAGTGTCATTTGTATTAGTACGCGCTAGAGTACTTAATACCGTTGTCGTACCAGAAGCGGAACTAGTGTCGTTTACATTAGTTCTAGATAGAGTTCCAGTAGGAACAGCAATACCAGTTGCAACCGAAGTATCGTTTGCGTTGGTTTTAGATAGAGTTCCGGTAGGAGTAGTTGAAGCCACCCCTACTAAATCTTCATCGAACCATGCTACTAAAATTAGGTCATATTCATATGCGGACATTTAGAACCACGCATCAATTCTTAACTCAGGTCCCCATCTTCCTAAATTAGCAGTACCACCGTTCACCACAGTAATAGTTGCTGCACTGGAATTTGTTGTTCCATTAGAGTCTGTTACTGCACATCTGTATTGTCTACCAGAATTTGCTGTAGCTAATCTGGCAGTATTATAAAATTGACTAGTTGCTCCAGTTCCATCACTACAGTTTGCAAAAGAACCACCACGATTATCTTGCCACTGATAACTTAAAGCACCTCCACTTGTAGTAGCAAATACTTGAAGTTGTGTATATTCATTATCTTGAATAGATACTGAAGACGGCTGTTTGTTAATTGTGGGTCCAGTAGGTGCTGCATCGTAAAATACAGCAACACCGCCATGGAAAGCACTGTTAGTGGTCCAAGTCCAGTTTGCACTTTGAGTTCCAGTGGAACTTAGAATTTTATATGACGAGTCATATGCAATATGGACAGAATTAGTAGCTTCAGTGTCTACTACAGTGTACCCAGTAGTTGCTGGAGAGGAAAAAGCTGCAGTACTCCCGACACCATCTTCTGCATGTCCAATTGCAAAAGCAATACCTGTAGTTGTAGTCGTAGCAGTGGTTCCACTTCCACCACTTGTTAAAGTTGCAGTATCAGTAGTATTGGTAGAAGTGGGTCCTAAAGAACTTGTTAAAGCTATTCCACTTGTTTCTACAATAGTTGCGGCTGCATAAGAACCTGTATTATTTAATGTAACAGTACCGCTATGTACTCCACTACTAATATTTTCTTTATAGAAGATCGCTATATTTGGACGAAATGCGAGTGCACCTCCAGCAGTAGTAGCAATAGCTGAAGACCATCCAGATGGAGCTGCCAGCGTTCCGTTAGTGTTCTGTATCGACTGCGCCACCAACATTGCTACATGATTACCCGCCGTACATCCTGATAATGAGGGTGCAATGCTCGCGGCGTTATCCGCGAATAGTTCGGTGGACTTCTGAACGAAGGTTGCCATGCTAGGCGTCTGATATGGTTATTGCAGTCGTAATTGTTTGCAATACTTCAATAGTTATTGAGTACTGTCCTTGAGGTAAAAAACTGGATTTAGCGCGGAGTCCGATACTAGAAATGGGCTGTCCTGCGCGATTAAGTGTATTACCCCCATCAAAACTAACAGTTCCAGCTAATGTGCCGTCAGGATACGAATAACTTACACGCAAACAGGGCCCAATAGGCCAACTTACACGAGAAAGAGAAACTATAATCTCTGTCTTATTTGTATTTAATGTGGGGCTAAGTACCTGCACTTGCGGGGCATAAGATTGTTGCGGTACACTTAGTATAACAGCCATATTAACTCACCGCAGCATAAATACTTGCGGTGCCTGCAGTGATTGCAGCAGCGGGATTAGGCAGCGTCGTGGTAAGGCCCGTGGACGAAGTTCCGTTGAGAATCGGAGCGCCGCCAGCAAGCTGACCGCCGGTTTTCGCCGTGCCGCCCTTCAACGTGACTACAGTAGTCGCGGTCATGTAGAAACCGACGTAGTACAAGCCCGAAGCCGTCACCCGATAGCTAGCGGTGAGGGCAAAGGTCTTCTGCGTATTCGCAGCCCACGCACCCGTCGTCTGGTTCGTTCCCTGGGCAAGCAGATTCCGGCTGGAATCGAACAACCCGACGTTATAGTTCGTCGGAGTACCCGCCGCCGTGGTAGCTGACCAGAGAATAATATTGCTAACCGTCTGCCCTGCTTGCAGATAAATTGCCTGCATGAAAAGCACACCCGTTGCACCAACAGCGGTGTTAACTTCGGGGCAAAGCTCGCGGGGAATAGTTTCGGCAATGGTGCCAGTCAATCCCAGATTAGGGCGAATCGGAGCCGAATAGGCGTATTCCGCCCCCTGCGCGTCGTGGTGCTTCCACTCGCCCTCAGCCGTGAAGATAAGGTTTTCCCCAGGAAGCAGGGTAACCCCCATCAAATCTTCCGAGTTCGTTCCGTCGAAATGCTGCACTACTACCGTTGTCGAAACTGAGCCTGAGCTATTGGTAACGTTCAAGTGCTTCAAATTCCGCTGGGTTGAAGCAGCGGGAGAAGGAATAACCGTCGTAGTCGTCGCCGTGGTAATGGCCGCGGTGTTAGTCCGCCCCGGGGTGATTGTCCCCGAGGCGTTATCTACCCACGACGCATGCACCAACACA
>ERZ650310.330-NODE-330-length-14369-cov-5.388990_pt1 | contig 14369 bp, 16 predicted proteins | sample MGYA00376246_ERZ650310 | MGnify/ENA primary metagenome ERZ650310 (study PRJEB26733, sample SAMN07839286) | wastewater metagenome | biome: small river; feature: stream; material: water | place: USA: North Carolina | collected 2016-03-01 ...
GTCATGGGCTAATAGTCCGGAGTATCAAAGCTTGCTAGCTATTCGGAGTAAAGCCATGAAGCTCACCTTATTTTCGGTAAGCATATAAAAATAAAGCCCAGCTCCTTTTGGGGGCTAGGCCAAATTCAATTCAGAGTAAGAAGAATTACTTCTTAGCTTCCATCGCTTCTTTAGCGGCTGTAATTTCTTTACGACGCTCTTTACATGCACCAGCAATTTCTTGCAAAGCTTTACGAGCACGCGCAGCAGATGCCTTAACGCCCTTTTCAATAAACTTTTCGTTTTCTGCTTTGTAAGTTTCGAAAGCAGCCAACAATGTATCGTGTTGTGACATCTTGTCTCCTATGTTTCTGATCAAAGTGTGAGTATTGAGCTCGGAATCAGTATATCCCTAGAAAAACCAGAGGAATTCAGGGTGGATATCAGGGATAACTCTTATATTTACCAAATCCTCTAAATTAGGGAAAACTACTAAAAACTAACGGAGACAAACGTGAAAATCAGAAATATCCTTATTTTGTTGGCTGGCGCCCTACTTAGCCTGCAATCCTTTGCCCAGGCAAGCAATTGGCCAATTCCCAATAAGCCGATTACCTTCATTAATCCATTCCCCCCAGGTGGCGCTGTGGATGCTTTTGGGCGCCCTCTAGCAAAGCAGCTATCCACGCAAATGGGCACCTCAATCATTGTCGATAACAAAGGTGGCGCTGGTGGCACCGTCGGCGCAGCAGCAGCCGCAAAAATGGCTCCAGACGGCTATACCTGGCTTCTTGGTGCCGTGCACCACTCAATTGCCCCTAGCATGTACACCAACCTTTCTTATGACATCACCAAAGATTTTGAGCCAGTTGCCATTATTGGCAGCGTACCCCACGTCATCGTGGTCAACCCAAGCAAGTTTCCGAAGAATGATCTGAAATCGATTATTGAAGAAATTCGCAAGCATCCAGGTAAGTACAACTACGCCTCTACTGGTAACGGCACTTCCCAGCATTTGACTGGTGAATTATTTAAGATGCAAAACAAGCTATTCATCACCCACATCCCTTATCGCGGCACTGGCCCAGCCTTGCAAGATTTGGTGGCGGGTCAAGTGGATATGATGTTTGACACTCTAGCTGGCGCAGCACCCTTCATTAAGAATGGTCAGTTAATTGCAGTCGCCGTCACAACGCAAAAGCGTGTAGACGCCTTTCCTAATGTGCCAACCGCGCAAGAGCTGGGTATCAAAGACTTTGTGGTTTATAGCTGGTATGCCATGTGGGCAATCAAAGGAACACCAAAAGAGATCGTTGATAAGATGAGTGCAGAAGTGCAAACTGCTCTCGCCTCACCTGAAATCAAAGAACGTTGGGCAGCTATGGGTGCCACCGCACCGAAAATGAGTCGCCCTGAATTAGCAAACTACATCAGCCAAGAGATCACTCGCTGGGGTGAGGTAGTGAAAAAATCGAATGCTAAATTAGATTAATACATCGATTGATTAATAGCAAAAATTAAAAAATATAGAAGAAGATTTATGTCGATTAAAAAACAAGATTACGCTTTTGTTAGAAACAAGCTTCTCAAAAAAGAAGAGATTGCACTACTAGATGTGCGCGAAGAAGATCCGCATGCGCAAGAACATCCTTTGTTTGCAGCTAATTTTCCACTGTCACGTATTGAGGTTGACGCATTTAGCAAGCTCCCTAGAAAAGATGTACCGATTGTCACGCTTGACGATGGTGAAGGCGATGCTCAGTTGGCTGCAGAGAGACTTTGTGAGCTCGGCTATTTGGATGTTTCCGTATTTGAAGGTGGTGTTAAGGCCTGGAAAGCGGCTGGTGGCGAAGTATTTAAAGATGTGAACGTTCCCAGCAAATCTTTTGGTGAGTTTGTGGAATCCAAAAGACATACGCCCTCCCTGTCTGCGCAAGAAGTAAAAAAATTAATTGATGCCAAGGAAGATATTGTCGTGGTGGATGTCCGTCGCTTTGACGAATATCACACCATGAGCATTCCGACTGGTATCAGCGTCCCTGGCGCTGAACTAGTCTTACGCGTTCCAGAGCTCGCGCCAAATCCGAAGACCAAAATCATTGTGAACTGCGCAGGAAGAACCCGCAGCATTATCGGCACTCAATCTCTAATTAATGCAGGCATTCCAAATGAAGTAAATGCCTTGCGTAATGGCACGATTGGTTGGACCTTAGCTGGGCAAGAATTGGACAAAGGTCAAAGTCGTCAATTCAAAGAGGTAAGCGAGAACACGGCCCTAGAAGCAGCCGAACGTGCGCGTAGTGTTGCTGATCGGGCTGGTGTTAAACGCATTAAGCTTGCCGATATTGAGCGGTGGAAATCTCAAGCTGAGCGAACCACTTATTTCTTTGACACGAGAACGCCTGAAGAATATGAAGCAGGACACCTTCCAGGATTTCGCTCAACACCGGGCGGTCAATTGGTGCAAGAGACTGAAATGGTTGCCCCAGTCCGTGGCGCACGTATTGTCCTGGCAGACCCTAGCGGGGTTAGAGCCAATATGCCGGCTTCATGGCTTGCACAGATGGCTTGGGACGTCTATGTCATTGATGACCTCAAAGCTACGGATCTTACTGAAAAAGGCGCGTGGGTTCCCCCGCTTCCAGGAACTCCTAACATTCAAACTGTTGATGTGAAGACCGCTGCAACCTGGCTACAGAATGACAGCACCACCATCTTTGTCGATTTAAGTACGCATGCAAATTATGTAAAGGGTCATATTCCCGGCAGTTGGTTTGCTCTTCGCTCGCAATTCTCCAAGGCTTTAGAGAAACTACCAAAAGCAAGTCGCTATGTACTTACCAGCACCACTGTTGAGCTTGCACTATTTGCCGCACAAGAGATACGAGGACTGACAACGGCCGAGGTGCTTGTCTTAGCGGGCGGTAATAAAGCCTGGATAGACGCAGGACTAGAGATTGAAAAGGGTCCTATCCATCTGGCATCGCCACCACTAGATCGCTACAAGAGACCCTACGAGGGAACTAGTGTGGATCCAGCAGCAATGCAGGCCTATCTTGACTGGGAATTTGGTTTAGTTGAGCAGTTGGGTAAAGATGCTACCCATCACTTCTGGGTACTCTAGGACTGAATAGTGGTGGCACCCAAAGGGACGCCACCACTGCTATCTAGGCAATTTTGTTGCGAATAATTCCAACACCAGTAATTTCAGTTTCCATCATGTCACCCGGCTTAAGAAATTCTGGCGGCTTTCTGCTGTAACCTACTCCCGATGGAGTGCCAGTAGCAATAATGTCACCAGGTAGCAAAGTCAAACTTCGTGACAACTCGGCAATAATCACGGGGATTTTGAAAAACATCTGCTTATAACTCGCATTTTGTTTTTCTACGCCGTTCACTCGGCAGATAATTCGAGTGTCATCTAAGTTCACACCACCAGCAGTAACAACCCAAGGTCCCATCGGACCATGGCCATCTAGACTTTTACCTTTAAACCATTGACCTGAATGTCGCTTTTGCTGAACATCACGCGCAGTTGTATCGTTATAAGCAGAATACCCAAATACATACTCCATTGCATTTTCTTCGGAGATATTCTTACCCTTTTTACCGATGACAACAGCCAGTTCAGCCTCCCAATCAATCGTAGTCGAATAGCTAGCATCGTATGGAATGGAATCAAAAGGACCATTCATAGTTTGAGTACCCTTGGTAAACAGCACTGGAACCTTGGGGTACTCTTTGACCGTCTTATCAGCACGACTCTGCATACCTTCGTCAAAGTGATCCAGGTAGTTCCACCCAACACAATAAATATTACTTTGGGGCTTAGGAATGGGTGAGAGTAAAACCACTTGATTTACATTAACTGAGCTCTTGTTGCGATTCTTAAAGAGGGTTGCCAAATCCAGCAAACCGCGATTACCTGAAGCGGCCAAGGAAATCATTGAAGTTGGATCAAATGAAAGTTCTAGTTTTTGCCGAGCAGCTTCAGCAGCAATATCCACCACCAAACCATCATTAGTCACCAAACCTAAACGCGAGCTAGCGCCCATTTTTGGTAAATAATTGGCTACTCTAAATCCTGCCTTACCCGTGAGCGGCTCTACAACAATAGGTGCACGATCTGAGGCGCTAGCCATAGTAGGCATGAGCATGCCACCGATGGCGGTAGTAGCGCCAATTTTCAATGCATCACGACGATTGATATCCATACATCTCCTTGTCTATTTTTTCTTATAGGCGATCTTCCCAGCTCAGGAACTCGTTGAGATAAATACTAATACAAAATGGTTTACCAGCACAAAGAAATGAATCAGGCTATCCTCACTGCTATGAAGAAAATACTGCCTGTATTGATATTCTCCCTAGGGCTGACAGCTTGTGGGCGAGAAACCTACACTACCTGGACTTGCGTAGATAGCGCTAGGTCGAAATCCACCATGATTCTCAAAAAGGCACAAATGCAGTTTCAGGATCGCCAATACGACTACTGTGGCAGTCTTGGTCCTCAGAGTTATTTTGATTTGAAGTGCCCTACCCAGATCCAGGACTCGAGCAATAGCTTTACCCCTAGCTCAGGAAAACTGATCAGCGATACAAATGAATTTCAGTGCAATGCCCTCTAAAGAACAAAACCCACTCAACCCCAAGAAGCTGCTTCTGAGCAAATGGACCGCAGTAAAACCCAGTCATAAGCGCAAGCACTTCCTGGTAAGCAAGGTCATTCTTCCAGAGTTGCCAGATAGCGCAATTGAATTCGTTGAGATTGAAGCTGTTTTTGATAAACAAATTGAACTCATCCCTTGGCGCCAGCTGAAGGATACCGAGATCTGGCTTCAGGGTTGGGTGTAAAAAAGCCGTCTATTGTTTAGACGGCTTTTTACTACTAAGTACATCAGAAAATCTTACCTCTATTTCTTCTTTGTATCCGATGGCTTTCTAATGTGCTCCTCAATATTTTTTTCAGCCGCATCGGCCACTTGATTCACAATTTTTCGACCTTCCTTAAACATCTTTTGACCGGCAGTCGACATGTCATGAACTACCTTAGATAATTTATCAGCATGGCCTGGAATTTTGTCCTCAACATCTTCAAGCCAACTCACTAAGGAGCTACGTACTTTCTCCAAATGCTTTTCAGTTCCATCAGCTGCATCATCGCCCAGATCCCTCAGAACAGACTTCACCTTCCTTTGATACACCGTCGCACGCTTTGCGGCTTCTTTCGTCGCAGATTCTTGCAGCTCTTTGAGCCTTTCAAGATCATTTTTCGCTGCGGATTTAGCACTCTCCAGGGCATTTTTCATACCCCACTGAATTTCTGCTAGATGGTGCTCACTGAGATCTTTAGCAGCATCTAGTAATTTATGGGAATAAGCAAACAACTCTTTCGCCTTTTCTTGCTGCCATGCCTGAATATCTTTTTTATCCATTACCACTCTCCTTCATGTTGATTAGGGGTTTAAGTAACTAGTAAGACCACAATCCAACTCTATACCGAAATCCCAGCCTTGCCAATTCCCCCGTCCATTAGCATTAAAATCATGACATGAGCGAACTCAAAAATCCCTACGAAATCATTGGTGGCGCGGCAAAGGTTGAGGAATTAGTCGACCGCTTCTATGACTTAATGGCGCTAGAAGAGCCCTTTGCCGATTTACGGGCCATGCATGCCCAGGATCTCTCGAGCTCCAGAGATAAACTCAAACTCTTTTTATCGGGCTGGCTAGGAGGTCCGGATATCTATTCACCCAAGCATGGTCACCCCATGCTACGTGCAAGGCATTTACCATTCAAGATTGGCCTAAAGGAACGGAATCAATGGCTGGCCTGTATGTATCGCGCCATGGAAGACTGCGGGATTGATGGACAGATTGGTACTCAGCTAGAGGAGTCTTTTTTTAAAACTGCCGATTGGATGAGAAACCAGCCTAACTAATCTAGCTTAGCTCCAGCTTGTTTCACGGCTTTAGCCCAACGCGGCATCTCTCCAGCTAGAAACTTCGTAAATTGGTCTGCATTCAGATAGGCTGGGTCAGCACCCTGCTCTAACATTCGTTTCTGCACCTCTGGGGAGTCTAAGGTTTCCTTGAAAGCCTGGCTAAGCTTGCTCACGACTTCAGGTGGGGTGCCTTTAGGTGCCAAGATTCCATAAAAGCCAACTACCTCTAAATTAGCTACACCAGTCTCGATCACAGTAGGCGTATTCGGTAGCGCTGGGTTGCGCTTTGCACTGGTCACTGCCAAGGCTCTCACTTTACCCATCTTGGCATAGTTAGCAGCTTGAGGAACCGACTCAGCCATAAATTGGACATGCCCTGCGATCAGATCCGTAAATGCTGGTGCGCTTCCCTTGAAGGGAATGTGAACCATAAAAATACCAGTCTCATTTTTGAGCATCTCTGGCACGAGATGAGAAATCCCACCATTACCGGCCGAACCGTAATTCAATTTACCGGGATTAGCCTTGGCGTATGCCACAAATTCCTTTAGCGTTTGTGCTGGTACATCCTTATTCACTATCAAAGCTAAGGGTTGCTGTGCGGTTCTGGCAATCGGCTGAAATTCTTTTAGAGTTTCATATGAGGTTTTGGTATAGACGGCAGGGTTAATGACCATCGTGCCGGTGTTGGCCAAGAGCAAGGTATATCCATCAGCCGGTGATTGCGCTACAAATTGCGCTCCTACAGTGCCGCCCGCCCCTGCTTTGTAATCCACGATGACTGTTTGACCTAAGGTGGATTGGAGTTTTTCAACCAACAATCTCATGTGAGCATCAAGCGGCCCACCCGCTGGAAAACCAATAATGACTTTGATTGGCTTATCAGGGAAAGCAGCCCAGCTCATAGCGGGAATTAGGGAGATTAAGGCGCCCACTAATAACACCCGGATAAATTGCATGGACTTAGACATTAGCATTAAATTTGATTAACTCAGATACACTTTAACCCAACACCAAATTAGAGGCATTAAATATGTTTGAAAGTTGTCTGCAGTTACTAAGCGATCCCAACATCTGGATAGCATTTCTGACGCTGTCCGCTTTAGAAATTGTTCTTGGCATTGATAATATTATTTTTATTAGCGTCATCGCAAATAGACTGCCTATACAAATTCGAGAAAAAGTACGTCGCTTTGGTCTCATTTTTGCCCTACTTACTCGGATCCTGTTGTTGCTCAGCCTTTCCTGGGTAATGGGTCTCACTAACCCACTCTTCACAATCCTAGAGCATGCACTCACAGGCAGAGACTTGATTTTATTGTTGGGTGGATTCTTCTTGATCTGGAAAGCATCAAAAGAAATCTATATAGAGGTTGAGGCTGGCGATCAGAATGTTCCGGAAGAAAAATTAGATGCGGTTCGACTCAATAAATCACACGCAACCCTTTTCATGACATCCATATTGCAAATTGGCTTGCTCGATATTATCTTCTCCCTCGACAGCGTCATTACTGCCGTTGGAATGGTGGATGAAATTGGAGTCATGATCGCAGCAGTACTCACCTCCGTTCTCATCATGCTAGTTGCCGCTAAGTCGATTGGAGAGTTTGTACACAATCATCCTTCAATTAAGGTGCTGGCCCTGACTTTCTTAACTGTTGTGGGCGTAGTTCTGATTGCCGAAGGTATGGGGGTGCATATTCCCAAAGGCTATATTTATGTGGCAATGGCTTTTTCTCTATTCGTTGAGCTCCTCAATATTCGCTCACGTAAGAAAAAGAAAGGTAATGGCTAGTAAAGCATTAGAGTGCTTGGGCGCAGGCAAAGCCACTAGCCCAAGCCCACTGGAAATTGTGACCCCCAAGATGTCCTGTGACATCAACACACTCACCAATGAAATAGAGCCCCGGATGCTTGCGAGCCATCATGGTTTGACCATCAAGCTCTTTGGTATCGACTCCGCCTAACATCACTTCAGCCTTTTTCCAGCCTAGTGTTCCGGCTGGCTTTACCGACCAATTGGTAATGAGCTCTTTCAGGGCTTGACGATCTTTTTTAGAAACCTCGGCCCACTTTTTACCTAAGAGATTTTTCTGCTCAGCAAATGCTTTTGCTAACCGTAGTGGCATTACTGAAGCTAGAATATTTTCAGTCAGCTTGAGACGGTTATCTTCATTATTAAATAGGTCATCACAACTGAAGTTTCCGTTAGCTTCCACTGCGCCAAGCCAGTCGACATGAATGACCTCACCTTCAGCCCAATAGCTGCTGGCTTGCAAGACGGCGGGCCCTGATAGGCCTTTATGCGTCAAGAGTAGATCCTCATTAAATCGGCAGGCGCCATAGCGGCTCCCTTTCGATCCGGCGGCGATGCGTACCGGCAAACTTAAACCTGATAACTCAATTAAGTTATCAAACTCTCCAGAGGTAAATGAGAGCGGTACCAGTGCAGGACGAGGATCAATTACTTTTAAGCCAAATTGCTTAGCGATATCTAAGGAGTATGCCGTTGCTCCAATTGCAGGGACTGGTAGACCCCCTGTAGCCATAACCAAGGATTTGGATCGCTCAATACCAAAATTGGTTTTGACGCTCCATACCCCCGCCTCATTGGAGATTGACTCCACAGTGACTGGGTGACGGATATCGACACGCCCCTTAGCGCACTCCGCCAGCAACATCTCAATAATCTGTTTAGCAGAGTCATCACAAAATAACTGCCCCTGGTGTTTCTCGTGATAAGCAATGCGATAAGACTGCACTAGCTGAATAAATTCTTTTGCGGGATAACGAGCCAAAGCACTTTTTACGAAGTTCGGATTTAAAGAGAGGAAATTTGCTGGGCTACTATGCAGATTCGTGAAATTACATCTACCTCCGCCACTGATACGAATTTTTTCACATAAGGTATCGGCATGATCTAGGACTAAGACCTTTTTACCCAACTGACCAGCAATGCCAGCACAGAATAGTCCAGCTGCGCCACCACCAATCACAATGGCATCCCAAGATTTCGTCATGGCTTACTTAAAGCGCTCAATGACTTCTGTCGGTAGCTTTAGTTTTTGCATATGCAAACGGGTATAAGCCTGACGGAAATTCTTTGTCATCGAGATCATGACAGATGCGGTCCAAGCAAAAGCAAACATTCCTGAGAACGCAATGATGATCGCTAGCATCTTCCAGCCCCCAGGCAAGAGGTCATCCATAAAACCCATCGCGGTATAGGTGCTACCGCTAAATAAAATACTCTGACTTAAACTTGGCAAGAGATTAAATGCTCTTAGTGAAATTCCCCAGAGGATGATTTCAAATATATGTGTAAGAAATAAACAGAGCACGCTGACATAGAACACGAGAGCCACTGAAGAGTACTTGTGTTCTGAAAGATACAGGAATGACTTAACCTCGTAGCGCTTCGCAATTTGCAGTAAAGCCATGCCATGTACCAACATCACAATCAGTAGCATAGCAATACCGAACAAATAGGCTGGTAAATCGAGTTCGGCGCTGAGGGTTACGGTATTTGGAATGGTCATGGTGTCTTTGCGCCTATTTTACAGTCCTCACGGGCAAATTACGCCAACTGATACCAGTCGCGAATCACCGCCCAAGCCTCTTCGGCAGTTTCTACAAAGTGGATCAAATCAATATCAGCCTGCTCAATCACCCCATGATCAAGCATCTGCTTAAAGTTAATCACCTCATGCCAAAAAGCTTTGCCCACTAAGATGATGGGAAAGCGTTCCACCTTTTTGGTTTGCATTAAGGTTAAAACCTCAAAGAGCTCGTCAAACGAGCCGAAGCCTCCTGGGTAGGCCACAATCGCCCTAGCCCGCAGCATGAAATGCATTTTACGAATGGCGAAATAGTGAAAACGAAAACTTAAGCCTGGGGTAAGGTAAGGATTAGGATGCTGCTCCCTTGGCAGACTGATATTAAAACCGATAGTTTGGTCACCCGCTTCAAAAGCACCACGATTGGCGGCCTCCATAATTCCAGGACCTCCACCAGTAGCGATATGTAACTTATTTTGATCTTCAGACTGAGTAGCGTTATATTTGGCTACGATTTCTCCGAACTCTCTTGCAGAATCGTAGTACTTGCAATGCAACAATGCGCGCTGAGCTTCTGCAATCTCATCTGGTGTTTTAGCACTCTTCTCAAGCTCTCGAGATTTTTCGCCACTAACAAAACGAGTGGAACCAAATACAGTAATCGTGTGCTCAATACCACGCTCATGTAATAGGATTTCTGGCTTTAGCAATTCTAACTGAAAGCGCAAGCCTAATGTTTCACGACGGGCTAAAAAGGCTTGATCATCAAATGCAAATCGATAGGAGTCCTCGGAATTGTCTTCCGTCAACTGGCTTTTTTGAAGATTCAAAAAATCAGTGATCGTTTGGGAGTTATTTACAGGAAGCTTTGGACTCATATTGAAACCTTTATTTCAACCTTTAAAAAAATGGCTATCTCGAATCCTGAACGTGATCAGCGAGCTGATAAGGCCTAGAGATGAAGCATCATAATTAGTATTACTACCTAGAATATTGCATTAATTTGCCATCTAGGGCTTATTCGGATGTACCGCCAGCACTTCAAGCGTTAATATTGCTTCATATTAACCAAACCGAAGGAAAAGCAATGAGCAATCGTTCAATCATCATCATGGTACTAGTTTTAGTTGGTGCCACAGCCTATTTACTCCTCAAAGGCGATGGCGACATTGATATGGGTGGCGAGAAGCATGGTGCTGAAGCAGCGCACATGGAAGAAGCTAAGAAAGATGCTCCTGCAGCTCCAGTTGCACCTGCAGCAGCTCCAGCAGCTGACGCTAAGAAATAATCTCTTCTCGAGAAAAATCAGCCGCGGTTCGCCGCGGTTTTTTTATCACTTTTTTACCCCTATCCCCTCTACATGAATGCCCTTGACCCTTCATTGCTCAGCTCTTTTACGCCAACTGGTACTTTGCGAGTTGGCATTAATTTTGGTAACCCCCTCTTGGCTAACTTAGATAGCAATACTAAGGAGCCCAAAGGGATTACCGTCGACATAGCAAATCACATTGCCAACAAGCTGAAACTAGCTATTATTTTTATCTGCTATCAAACGGCAGGGGCTACTGTTGAAGCCGTCAAATCGGGGGATGTGGATTTAGTGTTTGTTGCAATCGACCCTGTCCGCGGAGCGGATATTAGCTACACCCCTGCTTACATTCAGATTGAAGGCGCTTACCTGGTGAAGGGCTCTTCACCCCTCACTAAAAATGAAGATGTAGATATGCCGGGTAATGAGATTGTCGTAGGCAAAGGTAGCGCTTATGACCTTTACCTGACTCGCGAAATCAAACAAGCTAAATTGCTCCGCTCTGCAAACTCACAAGCAGTAGTAGATGATTTTATGTCTGGAACTGGTAATGTTGCTGCCGGCGTTAAGCAACAACTCGAAAGTGACGCAAAGCGCTATGATGGCTTACGTATGCTTCCTGGTAGGTTCATGGTAATCAATCAGGCTATTGGCATACCTAAGACGCGGGTAGGTGTTGAGAAAATCAATGCTTATCTTAGTAGCGAGATTCAAGAATTAAAAGCTTCTGGATTTATTGCCGAGGCGATGCTTCGTCACCATGTTCAGGGCGCTAAAGTAGCTGAGTAAAACTCAACAGGTGTAGGTATGTAAACGCTCTGGAATAATGACACTCTGCCACTCAAGCTCTTCCCGTATGGACTGGGCTAAGACAGCAGATGCCTCAGGTTCACCGTGAACCACGAATACGGTTTTAGGTGCGGATGTAAAGCCTCGTAGCCAATCCAATAAACCCGCTTGATCCGCATGGGCTGAGAGCCCGCCAATGGTGTGCACCGATGCGCGCACAGGAACTTCTTCACCGAAAAGGCGCACCTTGGTTGCTTTATCTACCAAGCGACGACCTAAGCTGCCATAAGCCTGAAATCCAGTAATCACAATGGCGTTTTGAGCGCGCGGCAAATTATTCTGCAGATGATGGAGAATTCGGCCCGCATCGCACATGCCACTCGCCGAAATAATAATCGCCCCACCCTTGATCTTATTGAGCGCTTTAGATTCTTCTACATCCGCAATGAATCTGAGATCCACTGCGCTGGGGTTTTTCTTAAACCACTCGAAGGTAGACTGCGATTCTTGGTCTAATTGCGAAAAAAAATGTTGAGTCAGATGGGTGGCTGCGGTTGCCATTGGAGAGTCTACCCAAATACTCAGATGGGGCAATAAATTACGCTTTACTAAATTAATTAATAAAAAAAGTATCTCTTGTGTACGACCCACAGCAAAGGCTGGAATGACAATATTTCCATGTGCACTCAAGGTGCTGTTTACCACCTCAATTAACTCAGACTCTGTATCAGCTAAAGTTTTATGCAATCGGTCACCATAGGTTGACTCAACCACTACTACATCTGCTTGAGCAATCTTGGTGGGATCTGGCATCAACAACTTGCCCTTCATGCCAATATCTCCAGAGAAAACGCAGCGCTTCTTCTTGGAATGATCTTCGGTGATATCGATCACGGCAATGGCAGACCCCAGAATATGTCCTGCATTCTGAAACTCCAAATCTATTCCCTTGCAGAGTTCCAACGATTTTCCATAGGGAACTACTTGGCATTGCCCAAGAGCTAGCTCAGCCTCCTCCATGGAATACAAGGCAACGGGTAGGTCGCCACGCCACTTACCTGCTTTTTGTCTACGCTCCGCACGCTCGACATCTGAGCGCTGCAGATGCGCGCTATCGGGCAACAAAATCTTCAGCAACTCAAATGTGGCATCCGTGCAATAAATCGGGCCAGAAAATCCTTGCGCGCAGAGCCTTGGCAATAGACCGCTATGGTCGATATGCGCATGTGTCAGCACAATAAAATCGACTTCCTTGGGAGAAAAAGGTAGGTGCTCTAGATTCTTGGCGGTGGCCTCGCGCCCACCCTGAAACATACCAAAGTCGACTATGAATCGAAGCTCACGCCCACCAACAGTAGCCTCTACAGAATGTCTTGAACCAGTAACCTCACCGGCCGCACCCAGAAATTGTATTTTCATTACTCAAGGATACTCCCGATAAAATCCATTGTTAAGTCACTTATTAGAGCGATACTATTCAGATGAATGCACCTACCGAGCTGAGATCACTAGAGCTTGTTACTCGTCTCAAGCGAGCGTCCTCAGAACATAAAGGGGATGCAGGCAAAGTACTGCTGATTGGGGGTGCCCCCGGCATGGCTGGAGCACTGATGTTGTCGGGTAGCGCAGCACTCCACTTAGGAGCAGGCTGGACTATCCTGGAAATGCTGGATCCAATGGCCGCACATGCAATGCCTGAACAAGCCGAGCTGATGGTCCGCTTAGCTAGCTTTAATACCCAAGAGCAATTAGAAGATACCGCGCCGGATGTGATTGCGATTGGTCCAGGACTTGGTTTTTCTGCGCTTGCAAGGGATTGGCTGATAGCCGCACTGCGCTTTCCAAAAGTGCCATTGGTCATTGATGCCGATGCACTTAATTTAATTGCCGATACCCCAGAATATGTAGACCTTTTGCGGGAGCGTAATCAAGCATTCCCGGAGATGACTGTTCTCACTCCGCACCCTGGTGAGGCTGCGCACCTTCTCAATACAACGGCCTCAGCCATACAAGCAAACCGCCTTACAGCCCTATCTGACTTAGTCAAACTCACTAGCTCAATTGTTGTCCTCAAAGGTCAACATACGTTAATAGCCTCACCTCTTAATTTGGCAGTGCAATGCGCGCAAGGTAATCCTGGCATGGCTATCGGCGGAATGGGTGATGTTTTAACTGGTTGTATTGCAGCGATTGCCGCCCAAGGAATACGTCATCACCTGAATCTGTGGGAGGCGAGCTGTATTGGAGTACAACTCCATGCCTCGGCCGCAGATAGTTTGGTGGCTCGACAAATTGGCCCTATTGGACTTACTCCATCAGAGGTGATTTTGGAGATGCGGAGTCTCTTAAATAAGCTGTTATAAAACAGCATGCAATCCGCTAGCGCAATTCTTCATCATCGCCGTTACGTATACGGCCTCTTTATGGCCGGCCTAGGCTCCGTCCTCTTTTCTGGCAAAGCCATTCTGGTCAAGCTCGCTTTTGGCTATGGCGCCAATGCGGAGACTTTAATTGCCTTAAGAATGTTGATGGCCCTCCCGCTCTTTTGGGGAATTTATTGGTGGCAAGCTCGTAGGCAGGTGATGAGCCCGCTCACTTGGCGAGATCAAGCGAAGATATTTGCCTTAGGCTTTATGGGCTACTTTTTTTCCAGCTACCTGGACTTTCTGGGGCTGCAATATATTTCTGTTGGACTAGAGCGCATTGTTCTTTATCTCACTCCAACCATCGTGCTATTGATTTCTTATTTTGTATTAAATAAATCCATCCGTCGCCTGCAATGGTATGCGCT
>ERZ650310.331-NODE-331-length-14367-cov-19.027739_pt1 | contig 14367 bp, 19 predicted proteins | sample MGYA00376246_ERZ650310 | MGnify/ENA primary metagenome ERZ650310 (study PRJEB26733, sample SAMN07839286) | wastewater metagenome | biome: small river; feature: stream; material: water | place: USA: North Carolina | collected 2016-03-01 ...
ACATCCCCGCCTCTGCCAGCCTCTTATACGCTTCGTAATCAGGAGCCAGCGGAAAATCTTTAGTTACACACAACTCGTCGTAGTGCAAAGGGAAGAGAACTTTCATCTCCTCCACAAAGGCAAACGGATCACAGTCGGCATAGACAAGTACCGTCATGCTGGCAAGAACCGAGCGGCTTTAGAGTTAACTGCTACTTTGTCCTTACCTGTAGTTTTACCGCGAGCTTTCTGTACCCGGTCCATCATTGCATAAAGTTGCTTAGCACCGGCTTCAGTGCTGCCGTTACCGAGTTCAGATACGATACGCGCTGGTACTACAAATTCCCCGTCGGCGAGCCGAGCAGGTTGCTTATCACCAATCTGGGCAGGTATGTCATCAGACACACCGTCGCCGGGACCCCGCAGCAAACGACCACCATCAGAGTAACCACCCAAGTGCGAGATACCGCCACCGTTAGCAAACTTTTCTTCCCCTGTATACGGGTCAACCGCTATGTCACCTGTACTACCTAATACGTTTTGCGATATTGGGCGGTTTGTTGGGATTGCGTACGCAGCAGATTGAATGTTAGCCATCGGGTAGCCTGAGTTAGCTCCTATAGCGTTTTGGTTAGACATCTGCTCAACAGGATTACGGGGGGCCATAGGGGTAGTGCCTCCCGCGGCCAATCCGGTCAAACCACCCGTCGCTTTGTACTCGGGCCCCGGAGCTTTGTACGGCGTACCGGCTGTGTACACATCATTAAAATAAGTGCGCTCACTCGAATCAAATGGTTGACCGTAAACAGGGGTTCTAGTCATACCGTTAATCTCACCCTGTGCATAAGCATCTGGATTTTGAGTGCGTGACAAAGTGTAGGGGCGAATCATCCCTTGGTTTTGTTTAGCCGCTTTAGCTTCTGGGGTCATTGCCTGCATTGCGGTCAACCCTAGACCTGCAAAGGTACCCGGATTTTGTTTTATGAAATTCCATGCTTTAGGGCCAGAAGAAGTTACATCGTTAAAGCCCGCTTTCATCTTGTCGTAATAGCTCGCGGAAGAGTTGGGGCCCATAATCTGGTCAATATTATTTGCAGGTGCGTTGGCTGCTATTTGGTCCGCACCGTAGTTTACATTTGCACCTGCGCCGAATGGGTTTGCGGTTGCCTGTTGTGCCGCCGCTTGCTGCGCTGCTGCCTGTTGTGCTGCTGCCTGTTGTGCTGCTTGCGTTTGGGCAAATTGAGCCTCAGCGACTTGGGGGTTGTACATAGCCGATTGCGCTGGCAACCCGTTGTAGCCTTGGAACCCTGTCATACCACCAGACTCAATAGCTTTTTGTGTTGCTTGCTGCGCTGCTGTAGTTGCTGTACCACCCAATGTAGTTGCGCCTGTTGTTGCGGCCTCACCTGCCAACGGGAATGCTTGTGTGCCTAGATTAGCTGCTGTTTCACCCGCTGCCGCACCGGGAAGAGCTGCTGCACCTGCCTCTGCTAAACCCGCCCCAAGGCCAGCGCCACCATAAGCGCCAAGACCAGCCATCAAACCTTTTTGCAAACTGCCTGTGGCAATAGCTGTACCACCGCCTACAAGACCCGCCGCCATCAAAGGCGAAAGGGCACCGCCTGAAGCAACTGTCAGGCCAACGCCAAGTATCGTAGGGAGAAGGGAGCTTAAAAAGCCTGCTTCGGGCAAGCCTGTATGTGGGTTAACAGTAAGAGAGCCGCCATGCTTCATCGCCAAGGCTTGTAGTCCGTGAACCTCGCCGGGTGTCATGTGCACCAGCATTGTGTCTTCACCGCGACCGGCGCTTTTTACATGGTGGGCTAGTTTATGGAGGCTCATATTAGACCTTTATCTTTATAACGTTACCTGCGGTTGTGTCGTAGTACAAATCACCTACACGCATATCCGCCAAATCCGCCTGTGTCGGCAAACTTACAATTCTAGTTTTTGATACCTGATCGACGGTACTAAAATTCATCGCCGATATAACTATAGTCTTATTAAGCGCCGCCACAAAACTACGTTGCGTTGAAGCCGCGCTAGGACCCGCCGTATCTAATTGCTGAAAGTACAAGCGCAAAATATTCAGTACTTGGTCAATATAGTGCTGGTCGTACTCTACAGGAGCATTTGGTAGAGCGGGGGTTTTAGTTGTTCCAGTTGACATCTTAACGCCTTCCGTCAGGGCGCACGTCGATACGGGGGGTTCCCAATTGCCACTGAGTGCCAATACCATCCGAGCTTATCTGGAAAGCCATTTCTCTACCACGTACACGAGTATAAAGTAGCTGTGTAAATTGTTGTACATTATACGTGTGCGTTATGCCGCTATAATTTTGAGTGGTACTTACCGTCGGTGCCTGTGTACCGCCTGTAGGAGGAGTATCGTTCTCATTAGTGCCATATAGAGAACCCGGGTTTTGTCTTGGGTATATGGTGAATTTAACATCCGGAAACAAACCCGTAGGCGTTATAGAACCGTCAAAAGTTACATCGGGCACCATACGCCAGATAAACCCGTAGTTGTGACCGTCGCCAATATCGAAGTCAGAAGACAACACATACGAAAAGATCGGGGCGGTAACAGGCGTGGAATTGTCGTCAACACCATCTTCGTGGTTAACGAGTGTATTGAGATACGTTGCCGCCATAGGGAAAGAACGCAATGGGCTATCCAACCATGCACTGCGGTTGAGTGTGCCGTAGTACCAAACTTTGTCTAGGTGGTTGTAAATGACATAGCGGTCGATTACAGTAGACTGTGCTGAGCAGTAGAACCACCATATCTCGCTGTAACCTTCGTTAGTGCCACCAAAAAACTGATAGCCCTGTGTCAGGTTAATGTCCTCAAAAACGTATTGGCGCAACGTACACGGCAGAGTCTCTACGCGGCCAGAGTAAACATAAAACTTATCGGTGCCCATCCAGTACGTAATACCGTTTACCGTTACAGGCGTGTTTGGCCCCACGATTGAAGTGTTGTCGGCAAGGATATTAAACGACCATACGTACGGTTGCCCCGCATACTGCATAGAGTACACAGCCGAGTCAGTAAATACGACGTTTTCTTGGCGCGTTTGAATAGCACTAATAATCGAGGAGCCGTGCGACAGTCTGTAGCTACCGGCCTGATTAGTTACATCAGGGGTCCAATTTGTGTAATCCTCTGAAACAGACCAACGAATCAACAATGGATCAAGCGTTACAGAGCCGTAATCGTTGCACCCAAACGCAATAACGATGCGCGTGGCATCGGATACTAGAAAGTAATTAAGTATGATTGGGCAGTTATTGTTTACAACCTGTTCACCACGTGAAGCGTAGTCTGGCTGGCTAGCAGTGCCCGGATTCCACGCATAAAGGGAACCACCTCTAGGGCTAAATAGTAGAATTTGGCCAAAATTAGTTTGGCTCCAAAGACGCAGTTGCTGGCCAATACCCGTGGTGTACCCTGAACCCCAACCTCCACGACTCCAAGGCCCAGCGCCCCAACCGGTACCCACGGTGTATATGTCTTTACCAGTTGTAATTTCATATGCAAAACTTGCGCCGTTGGTAGCTGTACCTGTGGAAGTCGCTGCCGCATTAGCGACAAAGGAATAGACGTTCGGTAGCAACTGCGTTACCTGAAAATTACCCTCGATGCTTGCAATTGGGATGCCGTTAACATCAGTACCTGTAACAGCGGAGATAGTCACAAAGTCACCTGTTTGCACCCCACAGCCGGGATCGGTAACCTGCACTAAAGACGAGCCAGCGGTAGTTGTAAACGCGTTTGATGCTAAGGTAGAGGTCAAGCGGATGGGGGTGATATCGTAAAAAGCCCCACCGTTCTCGACGTAAAACTTTAGATTAGTGCCGACACCCAGCAAGTTAAAGCTGGTCAGTGTCACCCAATTCCACAAAGAACGCGCTATGCCGTAGAAGGTTTTAAAACCTGCAAATCCTGTCCAACCACCAATTTTTTCAGGGTATCCTGAACGGAATCTAATTTTATCGCTCGCAAACCACCCACCCTCGTTAGCAAGGGTCGTACCTTCTCGGTTTACACCGGGCCGGAACTGGAGTTTTTGCAGGGCCATAGTTAACCTATTTGTATCGTTACTGCTTGAATAGACGGTAAGCTAGTGACTTGTACACTAACGCTTTGAGAGACTTGCCAAGGGCTGTTGCAGTTAGTGCACGTACCGGTACTTTCTTCTTCGGCGCTTACCTCGTCTTTACAATGCGCACAAACGACTTCTACTTCGTGTAGTGGTTCGATAGTACCATCTGGGCGCTCGTATGCGGCTATTATTTGTTTCATTCTTGTTCCTTGGTTATGCTTACCGGGGCCTGCCTTACATATGGGGAATTGGCATCGCTGTAAATTTCAGCCACCTCACCATCTAAATCCCTCATTGCGAACACACAGTACCAGAGCGAGTCGTCTTCTAGGGCTATAAAGTTATGCTCGTGTTCTTTTTTGATAATAATAAACGTTGGTGCGGTAAACTCTTTAGGCTCAAAACCTTCAAGCTCTACACGAACTTTGCCCCGTACCAGCAAAGACACATGGTCAAACCCGTGCGTATGCCCGCCAAATGTACCACCTGCTTTAGGGATATAGTTCATCTTTACCCAGATGTTACCGAAGTATCCTAGTGTTGTTGTTTCATAGCTCATGGTAATGTTTCCACAGGGGTGCGTTCTATACTTGTAAGCGGTTTGCCAACTCGTAACTTTGCTTGGGCTTTAAATGCTTCCATGTTTATCATTTCTCCCCCTTGTGGGTTTCTCCATATTTGGGCACCTTCTGGGGTTGTTTCGACAACAGAGTAGGGGGCGTTATGCGTTAGGTTATTCAACAAGTTAACAGCCAAGTCGGCTACAAACTCGATGCACTCCTCGGGGGTACTAGCTGATAAGTACTCCCCGTTCAATGGATTCAAAACTTTATACACTATGCTCATAGTAGTCCTTAAGAAACAGCACCGTACAAAATGCCAGTACCTGATACGGTTGCAGTAAAACCATTGAGTACAATCGCCTTCCCACCTAATCCACCGTTATAAAGGGTGCCAGTACCAACCATACCTCCTCCAGCAGCGCCCCATCCGCCTCCCCCGCTACCGCTACCGGGGTTACCACCAATAAAATAGGGTATAAAACCACCAACATTATTTGCGCTACCCCCGGGAGCACCGGGGCATGTTTGTATTTGCGTAAAATAGATAAACGCAGCACCACCACCGCCAGCACCACCACCTCTACCCCCAGTGCCCACTGTAAGGGATGAAACAGTACCACCAGCACCGCCCACACCCGGCAGAATTCTACCCCCACCACCACCCCGTGCGTCAGGGTAATCGGCTTGAGTATTATCTTGCCCGTTAGTCCCCGGTTGCCCCGGCGCACCACCTACGCCATAACCAGAAGACTGTGGAGGCCCACCGTTACCACCGCCCGCGCCTCCACCGCCCGAGGGATAACTATAGTTAACTTGCGTAGTCCCCGCACCGCCACCACCGCCACCTGCTATGTACCCTAAGTTTGTGATAGATACGTTTAACCCAATAGATATGGCAGGCCCCGCATTTTGAGCTATGTAGTCGGCAACTCCGTACTGCTCCCAACCACCATTACCGCCCATGCCTATGATGTTTCCTTGATTATAAACGGACACACCACCGGGAAATGACCCTGTTATTGTAAGCCCCGGAGTCGAAATTGAGGTTGAATAAACATACACACCGGGGTTAACGATTAGAAGGACGGGTTTAACCGCATCCCAGCCATTTGCAAGCGCGTACGTACGGAGGTCTAAGTTTGTCGTGTTGGTCGAGATTACTAAACCAAAAGTGTTCGAGGATACCGCACCATAAATTGTGCCTGTACCAGATATGGTGGCAGAAAAACCGCTAAGTTCAATAGCTTTGCCACCAACACCGGGAATGCCCAGCGAGTTTGGCGAAGTTCCCCCAGAAGCGCCCCACCCCCCACCGCCACCACCACCACTATTGCTGCCTAGAGTTATGATACTATTACCACCAATTGAACCGCCTGAGCCACCTGAACCACCGATAGCAGACGCGCTTGTTGCGCTTTGCACTATTAATTGTTGGGCACCACCACCACCACCCGAACCACCACCCAATGCAATTGTAGCTGCACCGCCTGCACCACCAACACCCGGTAAAATCCTACCACCACCACCACCGCTACCAGTAGCGCGTTGAACTTGAGTAGGACTACCTGATCGCGCAAATACACCATTTCCGCCAACTTCTCCGGGATTACCACCAGCACCACCTGCTCTGACTATACTTGCAAGGGTCGTAGTACCACCATCACCACCACCAGCACCACCGCCACCGCCAGCAGCATCGGCAGCACCGCCACCGCCACCGCCCGCAATGTACGAGTTGTTAACTATTACTGCATTGGCCGCTAATTGTATTGCCGTGCCACCAGCACCACCACTTTCCGCACCTGTAATACTAGACGCGGAAGCACCACCAACACCCCCCATACCTAACACAAAACCTTCATTTACTAGGGTTACACCATTCGGCCAAATACCATCAATTGTTAATCCCGGAATGCTACTATCTGTGGAATATACATAGACACCAGAATCAATCCCTATGATTACGGAGAATATGCCGTTCCACCCATTGGCTAAAGCATAACTACGCAGATTTAGATTTGTTTGGTTAGTGGTAATTGCTATAGTGCTTACGGCGGATTTACCGTAAAAATCAGTAGGCATAATCACAGGCCCGGAAAGAGCTCCAGCCAAAGCACGAGGGCCTACATCGGTTAAACCAAGTTGGGTGCTACCAGAACCTATAAGTTCCCACTCAATAGATTGGCCTACTGTAGTGCCAACGAGGCTAATAGGGCCTGAAGAATTGAGCGCCATAGTTACACCGAAGTAGCTGCGGCAGTGACGTTAGCCAGCGTAGAGATATTGCCAGCGGAGTCTATTTTTACTTTGTTTACGCCACCGTAGGCAAAATACAGAACGCCTGCAACTTCTTTCACTGCCCAGTTAGCAGAAAGTAGCTGTGTAGAATTCGTTGCGTTAGTAACAGCAGTCGAACCGATACCTGCGACAATTTGCGCACTTGTAGCAACTGTGGGGTCAGATGCGCCGTTGCCGTAAACAACGCCCGTAAGCTCAGGAAAACTAGCGCCTGATGCAGCATACATATTCGTGCCATCAGTCCATGCTTGCCCGGTCTTACCGGCTTTAACTAATACCCCAGCACCCGCTGGCGTAGTACTACCTGTGACACTACTGCAATAGACTGTAGCGTTGTAAGCACCGTTGTTGACGATGATGTATGTCTTGTTTACCGGTGGGGCATAAATATTAAACGGGGTAGTAATAGCGCCAGTAGGCGATAGTATCAGCACAGCATTCCGTGCTTGGTCAGATGCGCCATTGCGTACAACAAGCGCTTGATTTACCGCTGTTACGACTACGTTAGTATTGCCCGTAATCGCACTTTCAATGATAGTACCTAAATTACTGTTAGTCGTGTCTCCCCAAATGCCGACCTGTTCGCCGTCACCGATAAGCTCAATACGTAAGCTGGGGGAGTATGTTGACATAGGTTGTTAGAATAGGTCGTAAGCAAACGTAGCACCAGCGTTAATCTGGTTACCACCTAGCCCTACACCTTGTGTAGGGCCTGTAGTTGTATTGGACGCAGCAATATACCCGCCAGACGCTCCAACTTGAGCGTAAAAGTTAACAGCTAGCCCTGATGAATTTGGCGTTGGCGCAGGGGGTTGTGCGAAGTTACTTACGGAGGTTCCAAAAAAACAACCGTGTGAAGACGAATTATACGTACCACCCCCGGCACTAACAGTTAATGGTGTCGTCATAGCTACACACCCCGTTACGCGGTATATAGCGTAGTAAAAAAAGGTTGAGTTACCTATGGTAAAAGTCCCGGTACCTGTAGGAATCTTAATTGTAAAAATACCTGCAACACCGCCGTCACCACCGCCATTACCTACATAGTTGGCTATTTGCGTACAGGGGGAGCCATTAACAGTCGGTATCGGTTGCGTACCTAAAGCACCACCAGAAAACCTACCACCAACTAAAACAAAATGCCTATTAATATCCTCTACGCCCGCGTTAAAAGAATACCCTGTTCCGGCTAAAGTAACATTACCATTCTCGGCGCGATATACCTCAGTGCCGTTAACGTTAACGACCTCCATCCTTGTGCCGTTTACATTCACAAGGCTCATCGGACTGCCATTGACGTTTAGAGTCATGGTGTAGTAAACAAGTTAAGGGTTGTGCCGCTAACCGATGCGCGTAAGCCACCGATATTAGTTGCTGTCGCATACTCAAGGGTTACTGTAGGATTACCGGATACGCCTGCGCCATTAGTTACCGTCAGGCCCGTACTGCCTGTTAGTGTTCTAGCAGTCGTCGTATTCGCGGCGGTTCGCACCAAGAGGCCATTAGCGCCTGAGTCCTGTAAAGAATTGGCAGTGGCGGTGCTGACAAAAGCTGTTGAGGCTACCTGTGAGCTACTATTACCTGCGGAAGCAGTCGGGGTAGTCGGTGTGCCAGTAAGCGTTGGTGATACTACATTACCGGCTACAGTTAAGTTTCCAACAACCGCTAAACCACCACCGACAGCAAAAGACCCGGGAGTGTAATTAGATTGCGTTGCGATGTTAGTTCCATCAGAGTACACCCCAAGAACACCACCTGCTGGAATAGCTACCCCAAGCCCACGCGGAATTGTATCTCCCGGGGTAGTACTGCAATACACCGTAGCACTAAAGTTTGTTTGGTTATTAAAAACAAATAGTTTTTCAACAGGTGGGACAAACACAAAAAAGTTTGTATTGACCGCCCCCTGCACAAGTGTGATGACAGCGTTACGGGCCTCGTCTACAACATTGTTAACAACAAGTACTTTGTTAGCATTGTCAACGGTAAGGGCGGCGTACCCAGTAATTGCTTGCTCGATAATGTCACCAAGATTGGCATTAGTAGTATCGCCCCAAGTACCGGTTTGCTCTCCGTTATCGATTAGCGTTATACGTAAACTAGGTGAGTATGTAGGCATTACTAGTCCTTAATTAGTTCGGTACGTGCTGCGTTGTAGGTAGTTTCGCATTGGCGAAGGGCTGCTTCAAGTTCGTCTGCTCTGGCAGCTTCCCGGATAAGAAACTCTGCATCCTGTCGGAAAAGCTTTGTGCCTGTACATCCCGCTTCGGCAACTCCGGCAACTGCGGGCACTTCACTACGCTCGGGGCGGCTGCGCAACTCACTAATAGTACGCTCAAGATTGGCACGAATCTTCTTAGTTTTGGCATCGTTTACCTTCCTTGACTCTTGTGCTGCGGTTGTTATGGCTTGCTCTGACTTACGTGCTTTGACTTCTGCGGCTAAAGTAGCTTGCGTTTGTACAGCAATTAGCCGATTTATCTCCGCATCTTTACGCCAACCTTGCACACCCCAACCGGCAACAAATGATACTGCTAGTAGCGCTACACCTGCGATTAGGTTCCGATACATTTCCGGTACTCCGCTTGTCTACGTACTGTTAGACCCTTAATCTTTACACCATTGGCGCGATCCCAGCGCAGTATCTCTTGGCAAGCTCCAGCATAATCGGTGGAATTTAGCTTTTTAACTAGGGTAGAACGGCAAAATGCACCGGTTCCTACGTTATAAGCCAGATTAACATACGCATCATACTCGTATTGGTGTAAAGGCACTATCACACACTTCTTAATTGCACCTTCGTACTTCTGAATATCTTGTAGTGCACGGTTCAGGGCTTTAACGGGTGTCGTCTTGTCGCCCATTTTTACGCCTTCAGTAGAACCAAATCCTAACGTTGGTACGTCATCTTTAATCGGAATAATAGCTTTATCACTATAACCTTCAGACGTGACAAGACCCACCAGAGCAGCAGCAGATAATACTAGCGAGACAATAGCACTACGGTTCATTGGTTATGCCACTGGGTACTGCGCAGTATCAACTAGCGTCCAAGTAGCGGGGAACGTAATGTTATTAACTCCGCTATTAAGTAGTGCCGTGCCTTCAACGCCCGTTATAGACGCGCTTGTTACACCCCTAGCGTTTACGGAGTTTAGCAGTGCAGTAGCCTGCAACCCTGAAAGAGTACTTGCGGGGGAAAATTGTAGGTACGCTGAAAAAGGAGCGTCTGAGAATCCGGATAATCCAAACATAGGACACCTTTAAAAGGGGCGGCTTTCACCGCCCCGGTACTCATTAGTAAGCGATTGCGTTACCAGTTGTAGCGGCCAATTCCATCCACTCGACGTTTACCGTAAAGTTAATTACACCAATAGCACCCATTGCTTGCACATTGTTGATAATAAAACCTTCATTGGCTGCGAGGATCAGCGGGTAGTCGCCCGGCTGATGTTGGAAAATAGCCGTTTCAACCATTGTCGCTGCAACTGCATTCGATGTAGCTGCTGAAAATGCCATTGCTTGTGTATCCAAAGTACGAGTACCAGCAGTATTAGCCGCAGTATTGGCGATCATAATTTGGCCACCACCAGAAAATGCGGAGGTTGGCATCGTGGTACGTAGTTTAGCTGTGTTAGTTTGTGTAAACAAAGCAGCAGTACCACCAGTATCCGAAGCAGTCCATTGTCTAGCTGCTTGCAGCGAGTACTGCAAAGACTGTGCAGTTGTAAACGCAGTAACCGTCGAAAAGCCAATTTCAATACGGCGAATCAGACACAACTGAGTTGTAGTGGGTGGAGCCCAACGGAACGAAAATATAGTACCACCGGCTGCAACGGCTGTTAGTGCGCCGGAGGTTAAGCCCATTTGATACGCGCCAAGAATTTCTGGTGGGTGCTCTGAAATACGAGCCGCCAACATAGTTGGGTCGATTGTTTGAAGAACGGTGCTATTTGCACCAGATTGAATAATTGCCATGATTGAAGCTCCTATAAATTAGCCGAGAGTATATGCAAAAGTGCGGCCCCCAGCTATATAACCGGGGCTTGCGTCAACGTAAACAGTAACGGTTCCGTTCGTCAAACACTGAGCAGAAACCTTAATACCGTCCATTTCCAGTTCGTCGCCACCTGCTGATAGTAACGCAATAGGGATTGAAAAACCAGAACCTGTACCACCTACGCTTGCTGCTGTAACAGACAACACATCACCATAGGCATATCCTGTACCGGGACTTGTCGAAGACAAAGTAACCGAAGTAATCGAACCAACCGATACAGTAATTGAAGATGCAACTGCGCCCGTACCCGTGCCGCCTGTCAAAGGTACGTTTGTATAAGTTCCGTTTGTGTACGACGAACCACTAGTAATAGCTCCCAAAGCGATAACCACGTTAGTCGCTTTGGCATTCGGAACCATTGATACATGGTTAGCCGTAGTAGCATTCGCATCCGCGAAAGAGTACATAAAAGACTGAATTGGCGTTGTACCGAGATTAAGTGTTACCGGGTACATTGTTGCCGCGCCAGTTTGAACCGTACCGTTAGGGAACTTAAAGCCGCCCGTAGTCGATTCAATTACACCCGCAACGCGCATTTTAGAAGTGCCAGCACCATCCGACGTTGTGCCAACCAACAGGTTATTTGTCGTTGGGGCAAACCGTGCAACTTCATTGGCAGCGAGGGTGCCGCCTTGGAAGAACTTAACGGACTTACCAGCCGCAGCTACACCGATAGCCAGATTTGTACTTTGCGAGTACAGGTAGCCGTCGTTGATCCCCGAAATAGTAAACGTGCCGAGGCTATAGGTAGAACTGTTGATACCGAAGTCAACGTAATTCGTGGTGTCGTTACCGTTATCCGCAGTTAATACTAAGTCCGTAGAAGCGTTATTACCAGCATTCAAATTCTGGTAGTTAATCTGGGAATAACTGTTTACGTCGCTAAAAAACGAGGCAGCAGAAAACGGTAGCGGCGTACCTGTACCGCCGTTGTTTACAACAAATGGGCTGTTGGTCGCACTAGTGACGGTAACTACACCGGTAGCTGCAATCGCGGTAGCTGCAATCGCGGCAGATACTGTGAATGTAGTACCTGCAACTTGTAGATTGCCAGACGCATCGTAATTAACAGACTTATCCGAAGGGTAAGTACAGAAAATAGTTTTAGTACCAGCGGTGAAGACAACAGCAGCGTCTGTATTAGAAGATTTGTAAACAGTCGTACGAGTCAAAATCAAACCAGTACCATCAAGAGTACCAAGGCCAACTTCCCACTCATCAACCGCTGAAGGGTTAACAATACAGTAGTACGTAGTATTGGATGCCCCAACACCGTTTGAGAACGAATTAAACCCCGAAGATGCTCCTAACAGAGTAGCCGGTCCGGTGCCAGTAACTGCCGTAGTTTCAAGAACGCGGTCATTTAGGACTAGTGCCATAAATACTCCCTATTAGGCAATGCGAATAACTGCGCTTGTCGAATCAGCAGTTGGGAACGTGATAGTAAAATCACCACCAATAACCGTCTTATCAGAACCAAAGTCAAACACAGCAACCGCTTTATCACCTTCGCTGCTGTTATAAATTAAAGCCCCACGTGCGGTAAACGAAACGTTTGTCCATGTCGTATTGGCAAACGATAGATACGCCGTCGTGCCCGAAGAAGTTGGCGACTGCGATACAGACAGTGTATTACCACCAGCTACATAATTAGTACCGCTAACTTCGTTAGTCGGGGTGTAGACAGTAGTATTTGCACCTAGCGTGGCCGAAGATGTATACAGCGCCATCTTAAAAGTGTTGCCTGTACCTGCGGTGAAATTGTGCACGCCATCTAGTATTTCTACTTTAAAGCTGGTGCAGAGAGATTGTGAAATTGCCATTTTTAGTACTCCTAATTAAATTACTGTACCACTACGCGTGTTTGCCCAGATCGGTAAGCATCCTGACGCTCTTTGCCATCGCCCAACTGTTTGTACAGAGCCATAGCTTCATCGTAACGACCCTTGTAGAGTGCAATAATATCCGCCTCCCCCTTCATGTACGTAATAGCTTCGAGCAATGCGCCGTACAACAGCACTGAGTCAAAGTTATCCCCAAGCCAAGAAGTGCCAGCGGTTACGATGGTCTCTGGGTAGTAGAAGTAATGTAGTTCAACTCGGTAGTTCGCATCTGGAGTAGGCCCCACAGATAGCGTGAACTCTGTATATGGCAGGGGTACGTTTTGCCCTGCGTTAGGCCCGAACAACGTATAGTACGCGGGCACGCCGGTATCTCTCGGATCAGGAAACGCTTCTCGAATAAAACTTACATCTTTGTTCAACAGAAACACTTGTGGGCTATCAAGCCCGGCTGTTGTATCGGTAAGCACTGATAGGGAGTAAACAGCTAAGAAGTCATGCGGCAGATTAAGATACTTATTACCAACTGTAAACTGGCCGTACATGTTTCTGCGTAAGGCTGGAGGCTGCACTGTGTTGTAAATGCGTTGCTCAGCCTGCTTTATAAACATATTGACCTGCTCTGTACTTGTAACAACAGTCGTACCCGTACCCGCTGCGTTAGTAAACGCAGAAGTTGCGAAGTCATTTTCGCAGTACGACTTTACAGTAGTAAACAGTTCGGTATAGTTCATGATTAACCCATCGGACCACGAGACATCGTGCCTTTAGTTGCTGCACCGGTACCACGCATTTTAATACCTGTGGTTTTAGTATCCTCACGCGCAGGGTCGCCCGCACTTACGCGATACGTAGCCTGACCCGGCTTCATGTCTTTAGCCGCCAAGGTATTCGGGTCTTTTTTAACACTAATCACGTTCTTAAGATTCACGGAACCTCCACTCATAGTGTGGGGCTTAGCATAAGCTGGAGCCTGTTTATTATTTACTTTAGCCATGATTAACCCGTTTTTTGGTTGTTAGCACGTGCCATATTGCGGCCTACTTTCAACATCTGGTCAGTTGTCACACCGCCCTTAGCCATTTTCTTAGCACCGTGCATACGCGATTCGTGGCCTTTAACAGCTTTGTTAGCCTCTTTGTCTGCAATGCGCTTTACTTGTTTCATATCCATTTTTTACTCCTACGAAATTGTCACTGTTAAGGTACCTACCTGCCCTTGTCCTACTAGATCATTAGGGGTTAATCCATTGTCATTTGCTTCTGCACCGCCAACTGGATTCCAGCCCCACTGAATAACCCTACTACCTTCGCCGGGTGAACCGCTCTCGGCTATGCTGGTACCCGCCCCACGTCTTACTTGTAGCCCAGACAATCCAGACTGGTAGTAACTTCGATCGGGCCGCGGATTCCGAATACCTTGCGGATCATCCACTGGGTACATACCTAACTGCAACTGTGGCTGATCTGGGTCCCAGCATGTTGGACAGACAAGAAGGTTATAGTTCTTTGTCTTAA
>ERZ650310.332-NODE-332-length-14358-cov-5.257149_pt1 | contig 14358 bp, 11 predicted proteins | sample MGYA00376246_ERZ650310 | MGnify/ENA primary metagenome ERZ650310 (study PRJEB26733, sample SAMN07839286) | wastewater metagenome | biome: small river; feature: stream; material: water | place: USA: North Carolina | collected 2016-03-01 ...
TGCTTACGAGGCGCCCAATGTGCAGACGCTGCTAAATGACCCTAACTTGCATTTAGTGGGCTTTAAACGCGCTGAAGCCTTTTCGAAATTAGTTACTTATCTTCATATTTTGGATGTACCTCAGGGTGCCTTTAGTTTGCCCCGAAACTTTCCATCGGCTGATATGAAGATGCTTGCTACCACAACAAACATATTAATTGATGACCGTATGCATCCTGCTATTCAGTTTCTATTTTTAGAGGCAGCTAGGGAAATTAACGGCAAGGAGTCCTTCTTTGCGCAGCGTGGAGAGTTCCCGTCTTTTAAGGACTCAGACTTGATTGAGAGTCCTGTTGCGGTTCATTATGAGAAAAATAATTACCCTTTGTTAGCGGCATATTTCCCTTTTTGGATCGCAGAACTTATTAACCGCTTGATATTTATTCTGCTCCCATTCTGCATATTGGGTTATCCGATTTTGCAGTCATTGCCAAGTTATCGTGCTAAGCGGATGCAAAATAAGATTAATCGTTTATATGGATCTCTCAAAGCTCTTGAGCAAGATTTGCTGAATGGTTTTAATGATGAGCAGCGTGAAGAGTATTTAAAAAGGCTTAATCTACTCGAGTATCAAGCGCTCAGAATCAAAATATCCAAACGGATGTCTAGCGATTACTACACCTTGCGAACAAGCATTGATTATGTGCGCAATTGCTTAAATAGGGGTGAGCATCCCTATGGCTTTGATGATTTAGGCATCAATAACGAACCTATTTAGATGTATGGATAGGTTTCAATATGGCTTGGGTATATGATCTAAAGAAATAATAATTACATAAGCTATGAGACCATACGATCACCCCTCGAGAGCGCTGTTACATGAAGAGGTTCATGCTCGACCTCCTATTCCATTGTGGCCAAATGAGAGGGTGATTTCTCAATCCTTCTTATTGGACGCTGCTACGCGTCAGCAGCAGATAGCCTGGGTACAAAAACTAAGCCAAGCTTTAGGTTGCACTCCCAGTAGGGATGATCACTCATTTATGACGCTGCATTTGGCGCCAGAACCAGAAAGAGTTTTAGTGAAATGGGAGTTGCATGGTGAATTTGCAACCATTGCAGTCATTGTTCACAATAAGACCAAGGTTAAGGAGCCCTTGCTCAAGTCTAGATTAGAGATTGAGCGCGATCTCGATTTGCTATTTGCAAACTTAGGGTGTCCGACTATTTCAGAGGCTGGTGGACAAAGAATTTCTGCCTTAGATTTAGTGTTTGAGCATCGCCCTTTATTTGCTGAGGCATTAGAAGTATCTGAAATATTTAGTGGTAACACTGTGCTTGGTAGTTTTATTCTCTCAAGTAAAAAAGCACAGCTGTGGACCGACTTGCAGCTTGATGAAGATGGCTTTATTTCTTTCTTTATTCCGCATGATGTATTGGGCTCTAGACAACTAGGTCGAATTGCTAGAGGTTTAGCGGAGGCCGAAACTTACCGCATGGTCGCTATGGTCTCGTTTCCGGTGGCTAAGAGCCTTTCGCTGCCCTTAAGGGAGGCGGAGTCGGAGTTAGCTGCGGTATCTGAAAAAATCTCCAAACTGCAAGCTGAGTCAGGAGTAAATACCGAAAAAGATGGATTATTTTTAGAGGAGCTTTCACGTTTAGCTTCTCGTATTGAGCAATGGATCTCGGGGTATGGTCTGCGCTTTACCGCTGCTGAAGCTTACAGCCAACTACTCTCCAAAAATCTACTTGAATTAAACGAGACATCTATTCCTGGCGTGCAAACATTATCTGAGTTTATGGATCGACGTTTTCAGCCGGCTATGGGAACTTGCATTTGGACTCAACGACGCTTACGCGAATTATCTGACCGTATTTCTAGAACAACGCAAACCCTGAGAACTCGTATTGAGTTTGTGAATGAGCAGCAAACGCAAAAATTATTGGCCAGCATGGATCAGCGCGCTAGACTGCAACTCAGACTTCAAGAAACAGTTGAAAGTTTGTCGGTGTTGGTTCTAACGTATTATGCGGTTGGTTTATTGGCATACATTGTCAAGGGCGGCAAAGAGGCTGGCCTCGCCATACACCCCGAGATTATTGCCGCCATAGCTGCCCCAATTATCGCCATTACCTTCTTGGTAATCAGTCGACGCAGACGGCGCAAGCTAAAGCCATAATTGACCTATGCAATAAAAAAGAGACCCGAAGGTCTCTTTTTTATTAACAGCAAAGGCATTAACGATGTTAACCCAAGCTATCAGCCCAGATATTGTGAGCCCAACCCCAAGCGTATACGCCCTCAAGGACTGAAGGTGCAGGAGACAAGCCGCCTGAGCCAGGTACCGTTTTAAAGGTTTTCTCTGCCGCGTTGTATTGGTGAACGCTGGCAACGTGAACAACTTCCTTGGAATTCACAAAGCTATAGCAGGTATTGGTTAATACCGGCGCTGGGTTAACTTCCCAACCGCTGAGTTCTGCGACGATGGCTGCAGCAGCTACTTTGGCATGTTGGTTAGCCATGTGTCCAGACTTTGGCATTGCAGGCGCAATCTGAATAGCATCGCCTAAGACGTGAATATCTTTACGAGCAGTGGATTCAAAATTGAGGAAGTTCACATTTGCCCAGCGACCATTGGAATTTGCTAAACCAGTCTTGATAGCAATTTCACCGGCGGCCATTTGTGGCAATACGTTGAGTACATCTGCCTTCACATCATCCTCAACTTCGAGTTTGAGTGTTCTGGTTTTAGCATCTACGCCAACCACATTGCTCTTTGGTCGGTACTCAATAATTCCGGCGTACTGCTCAGCCCAAACTTTCTTGAATAAAGCACCCTTAGAGGTGACATCTTGGTTTGCGTCCAAGATCAGCACCTTGCCACGGGGGTTATTTTGTTTCAGGTAGTTAGCTACCTGGCAGGCACGCTCGTAAGGGCCGGGAGGGCAGCGGTATGGAGCTTCTGGAATGCTAATCGCAAAAGTGCCGCCTTCACGCATTGCTGCAATTTGTTTGTGGAGCGCAACCGTTTCTGGTCCAGCCTTCCAGGCTTGCAGAGTAACGCCATCTTTATTGGCTTGTGCAAGACCTTCAATGCTCTTGAAATTGAGTGATACACCAGGAGACACAACTGCTTTGTCATAGCGCAATGTCTTACCAGATGCTAGTTTTACGATTTTCTTATCAGGGTCAATGCTGCTCACGCTATCTTGAATAATCTTGATGCCATGACGTTTGCTAAGTGTGTCATATGGTGAAGTGATTTCCGCTAGAGTGCGTGAACCACCAATCACAAGGTTGGACATTGGGCAAGAAATGAAAGAGGTATTAGGCTCGATCAAAGTGACTCTGGCTGTGTTGTTAGAGAATAAGCGCAGATATTTAGCGGCAGTAGCGCCTCCGTATCCGCCGCCAATCACCAGAATTTCTGCCTTTTGTAAATTAGCATTAGCTTGTCCAGAGAAGCCGGCTAGCAAGCCAAGTGCTGCTGCGCCTTGGCCAATAAAGTGTCTACGATCCATGATGGGCTTCCTTATTATTTCTTGCCAAGTTGATTGGCGATGGTTTCGAGTTGCTCGTCGGTATAGCCTTTAGCTAACTGCGGCATGATGGTGCCTTCACGTGCTCCAGATTTAAATGCCTTTAATTGGGCTAACATCTGCTCGCTTGTGAGGGTGTTAATCAAAGGCATGCCGCCGTCAACTACACCTTTGCCATCAGTTCCATGACAATTGGCGCAGGTGGCTGCAAGGCCACGTTTATATAGATTGCTAGCATCGGCATTTTGCGCGAGGGCAGTGCCACTCCAGTGGCTCAAGCCAATATAAATAGTTGCTAGGATTGCGGGTTTTAAATACCTTGCTCGCATATGGTGGGTCTCCGTTCGGATTGCTTCTTGGTAATAAATTAAAAATTAGCTGATTGATATCTTAATCAAGAAACGATTGAAGGTTGATATTGGTATCAGATTCATTTTTCATAAGCTCATTCAAAAATACAGCCATCAGCCGTTTTCAAGGGGATTCGTATAAGCCCTATAAACTATAGCTATGCGTGGCTCATTTTCTTACCGTTCTGCCGTATTAATCGTCCTTTTAGGTGTATTTACCTATCTTTACGGTCTGGATAGTCGTTTTGCCCCTAAAAATGGTGACGAGTATCCGTATATGCATATCGTGCGCATGACGGCAGATGCAGGGCAGTGGCTGCCATTGCAGTCCGAGATGGATGGCATCAAAAACACCAAACCTCCGCTTATTTTTTGGCAGGGTATTGCCAGCACCTACTGGGCATCCGATTGGACCTTGGCGAATTTGCGCTGGCCTAGTGTTTTATATACCGGCCTAACTGCTTTCTTCTTGTTTTTGGCGGTACGTCGGTTTAGCGGAAAAATGCAAACAGGATTATTGGCCGCATTAGTCTGGCTATCTTTTTTTGCAACGTATCGCTATGGTCGCCCATTTTTGGCTGATCCTCCTGAGGTCTTCTGGATATCGTTACCATTTTTTGCAATCTTATATTGGGGTAAGAGTGCATTCGAATCTAAATTCTTTTTCCCGCTGGTTGCGGGAATATGTTTTGGCTTTGCATTGTTTGCAAAATCCTTTGCATATATTGTGCCCGCTTCATTTGCCTTGGGTCTTTACTACTGGCGCTGGCGGCAGTGGAGTATTCCGCAAGTATTGATACGGGATCTCTATAAGTTATTCCTCATTGCCGTCCTTGCCTTGGGCGTATTTGCCTTATGGTTTGCCTTAGACCCCAATCCTGAGGCAGTTTGGAGTGAATTTGTCATTGGTGAGAACGCTGGTAAATTCGCTGCGCGCCAATCTAGCTACCTGATGGATTTACTTCGTGGTGGCGACAGTATTTGGTTGCTGTTGCTGACCACAATTGCTAATGCTGGCTTATTTAGTTTTGTGTTGATATCCACTTTGATGCAATGCTGGCGTGCACGTCGTTTTCTGAGTCTTGAGGAAGTGCTCTTACTCTTGCTAGTTGCCGCTTTCTTCATCGTATTTAGTTTGCCAAGTCAACGCTCTGGACGCTACTTACTTCCAGTCATGCCAGCATTTGCTGCGCTGATTGCTTTGTATTGGGATAGGTTGCCTTTGTGGGGATTCCGAATCGCCTTGCTACTGCAGTTGCTAGTGGTATCACTCTTAATATGGATTGGCGGCAATCTGCAGTTTTCCCAATTCATGGGCGATGCTGGTCAGTGGACTTATTCCTATTGCCACTGGATCTTGATGGCGGTGAGTTTGTTAGTAGTCTTGATTGGTTTGTTTAGACGTAGCCAAACTAAGATGCTCGCACTAGCGGCTTGCTTTCTGGTTTATTGCGCATTAACTAGCAGCCTAAGCCCATTGGAGGGCCATTTAGGGCGCTATTCCAAGGAGACCATTTCCCTGGTGCAGGGTAAGGACGTGTGGATCCCTTGCGATTACCGTGCCAAAGATGAAGAGTATCGTCTGCTCCTGCCTGGGGCAAAGTTACATGGCTATTTAGCCAAAGACGCTGCTGATAGCAATGGATTGACTGCAGGCTATCCTCTAGTGGCGGTGCATTCGCCTCTTGGCGTTGTACCCACCTTATGTGAATCTTGTCAAATTGTTGGGCAAAGAATGGAGATGCGGGCACGCCACTCTAATGAAGAAATTGCAGAGATGTTGGCGGGACAAATTGGTAAACACTTATTTGTAAATGAGTATTTAATTGCTACACCTGCTGCTATGCCGGATTTATCTAACCTGAAGGATGTTTGTAGATGAGCCGTATTGTTGCACTCTGTTTTTTACTGCTTGCCGCTGTATTGGGCTTTCTACATATCGATAGTCGTCCTGTTTGGGCGCCATTTGTAGTTTCAGTATCTCCTCAAATCGACGAAGAGGTGGATGATGTTGCGACTGCAACCACCAAGACCAAGGCCTCAACTAAGGTTGCTGTGCCAACATCACAAGCAAATTGGTTGCCCGATACTGGGGCTCCATCGGTTCATGCAGCTTCATTGATTGCTTTAAAAGATGGCGCAGTTCGGGCATTCTGGTTTGCAGGTAGTCGTGAGGGTGCTCCTGATGTCTCGATCTATAGCTCGGTTTACGATTCGCATTCTGCTAATTGGAGCGCGCCTACTGTTGTTATGGATCGCGTTAGCGCCGAGAAGGCTTTATCGCGCTACATTGCCAAATTAGGCAACCCAGTACCCAGTAGGCTGCCAGATGGAAGATTGCAACTATTTTTCGTGACTGTTTCTATTGGTGGTTGGGCAGGAAGCTCAATCTCTGCAATTACTTCAGACGATGAGGGGTTGACGTGGAGTAATCCGCAGCGCCTGATCAGCTCACCGTTGTTGAACCTAAGCACTCTTGTGAAGTCTCCAAGCATCTCTTTTGCCGATGGCTTGTTAGGTGTGCCTGCTTATCATGAGTGGATAGGGCGCTTTGGTGAGTTTTTGAGGGTGGATGCCGGGCGCGTGATCGATAAGCGTCGCATGAGTTCAGGTCGCAGTGCAATTCAGCCATTGGTCTTTGTGAACGATGCACAAGACGCTAGCGCTTATTTTCGACAAACACGTAGCTCTGGACTACCAAAGCAAATTCCGGTTAGCAGTACACAAAATGCAGGTCAGAGTTGGCAACAGTCTGAGGACTTAGCAATTGCTAATCCCAATTCCGCAGTGGCAGGCGTCAGTCTTAAGAACGGCACCCGCATCTTAGCTCTAAATAATATTGAACACGGGCGTTATCGATTAGTTTTAATGATGAGCAACCCTAAGTCAGGGCAGTGGCAAACCGTTGAGGTATTGGAGGATGACGAAGCTTTGCCGGATACGCAGCGTAAAGAATTTTCCTATCCGTACATGATTACCGTCGATGGTGATGATGCCCATTTGGCTTATACCTGGGACCGTAAAAAAATTCGTCATCGTTATTTTTCAGGTGCTTGGCTAAAACATGCATTCAGTAAGATGCAGACACAAGAAGTGGAAGTACAGCGTTTGGAGGTTCAACAATGAATGCATTAATGCAAATCTTGCCTTTGATAGAGCTATCTATTACGACCTCGGTTATTTGTATTTGGGCGCTGCAAAAATTCTCCCCAAATCCTTTTCCATTCGCCGTAAAGCTTATCTTGGTGCTGTTAATTGGAAATGTATTGTTCTGGCCGCTCGGCTTGAGCATGGAATTGCCCTTAGTTTCTTATGTTCGTGGAGTTACTGGCGATCTCAGTATTGTCTTAACGTTATTGCTATGGAGCTCTTTGCTGCCATCAAGTAAACCAACGCCTCTAGCTTTTAAATTCGCTATTGCGATTATTGCGTTCTGTTTTTATCCCTTTGCTTTGGGTCTGGGGATGATTGATCCCTACGCATGGGGATATGGATCTATTTCATTCTTCATTGCGGTTCTAGTATTTGCGGTTGTTTGTGCATTAGCCAATTGGACTAAGGGTGTTTGGATTATTGCGATTGCCATCATTGCTTGGGCGGCTCAATGGCATGAGTCCAGCAATCTTTGGGATTACTTGCTTGATCCTTTCTTGGCGATTTGGGCTCTGATTGCCTTCGTTGGAATGCTCTACAGAAGGCGCCGCGATAAAGCCCGCTCTGGATATTTATTTAGACCGGGTTAATCGTAACTAAAATGCATAGCAGTAAATTCAAATGAATAAAGCGATCTACTGAGATCAATGCCGAGGCAGATATGAAAAAGACAAGCCAAAGAAATATTTCTGTATTGGGCAAGCAAGTAGGAATGCTAGCCTTAGTAACGATTACTTGCGGCGCTTTTCTTAATGGATGCGTGATGAATCCAGACCCATACCAATCTAGTGGGTACTATTACCCTCAGGCTTATGGGCAGAGTCAAAGCAATGCTCAGGATGCGAGCTATAACGCTGGTCCACAAACCCTTTCATCAGAGCAACTGCAGTCATTGGTTTCGGCCATAGCCCTGTACCCCGATTCATTACTCTCGCTGATGCTTTTGGCCTCAACCTATCCGCTGGAAGTTGCTGAAGCCTATAACTGGCGCACTGAAAATGCTTCGCTAAAGGGCGACGATCTACAAAATGCACTGAAGGCGCAATCTTGGAATGACAGTGTGAAATCGCTAATGTCATTTCCTAAGGCGTTCAATATGATGGGCAGAAAATTACAGTGGACCCAGAATCTAGGAAACGCTTATAAATTACAAGCTGCAGATACTATGAAAGCAGTTCAAGTTCTCAGAAAAATGGCTGTTAAAGCCGGTACCCTGAAATCCAATCAGCAAATCAGTGTCACCACCGATGCAGACGGTAATATTTTGATTAGCCCAGCCAATACAAAAGTGGTTTATATCCCCAGCTATAACCCCACAGTAGTTTATGGATCGTGGCCTTATCCTGACTATCCTCCATATCCTATCTATAACCCTGCTTGGGGTTTGATGACATTTGGTTTAGGTTTTATGGTTGGCGATGCTTTTTGGACTTATCCCAATTGGAGTAATGGCACGATTAACTCTACGACCATTAATTCTTCGGGGCGCGTACCTTCCCGCGCAGTTATCGGGCCAGCAAATATTGCCAACCAGCAACGTTTGCTGAATGATTGGAAAAATAACGCAACCCCACAGGAAAGGGCTGCAGCTAGAGCTGATGCTCAGCGCGCCAATAATGCTTTTCAGAGAGACGCAACACCCCAGGAAAGAAATCAAGCGGCACGCCTAAATCAAGAGGCGCGTAATGATGCTCAGATCGACAGAGCGAATCCTAATATGTATCGAGAGGCAGCTCAAGAAAACGCGCTCCGAGATCAAGCACGCTTTGATGGTAACCAAGATCGCTCACGCAACTATGGCGCAAGCCGTGCAAGTGGCTTTGGCGGTGGAGGTCATATGGGTGGATTTGGCGGCGGGCATATGGGTGGCTTTAGACGTTAATCTTTATATAGAGAAGAGAATCATGAAAACATTGGCAGTCACGTTCCTATTTATTGCATCTACTCTTTCTTTTGCACCCAGTGTATCTGCGCAAAAGGACCTCCCAGCAGATGATGCCAGTACCGCTGCATTTGTTGAGCTATGCAAAAACCCTAATGATGAGCAAGGTCGCAGTTTTTGTTTTGGTTTTGGGGAGGGTGTCTATCAAGGATACTTGGCGAATCGTCCTCTTGATGTGAAGTCGGCCATCTGCTTTGCAGATAAGAGCGAAACTCGCAATGTGATCCTGCAAAAGTTCTTGGCATGGACTAAGGAAAATCCTCAGTTCAATCAAGATCGTGCAGCCAAAACCTTAATGCGCTTCTTTATTGATTTGTATCCGTGTAAATAAGTATTCGGCGCAACAAAAAAGCCAGCATTGCGCTGGCTTTTTTATTTAATGCGATCAATGCTTAGTCTGGAATATTAGACTTGCGAATGATTGGACCCCATTTGTTAATTTCTGCATCAAGATGTGCTTTGAGGCCATTAGGAGTCATCTTCTCTTGAGAGACAATATCGATATTGGCATCTTCAAGACGTTTTTTAACATCAGGAGTATTGAGTGCTTTTTTCAAGGCAGCATTCAACTTATCCAAGATAGGTTTAGGAACTCCTTTTGGTGTGTACATTCCATGCCATACCTTCACTTCGAAGCCTTTTAGACCTTGTTCATCCAAGGTTGGCACATTAGGAATGGCTGGTAAACGCTTGAGGGTAGTTGTGCCGTAAGCTTTTACACGTCCATCTTTAATGTAAGGAATGGTTTGAGTGGTCTGATCGCAAAGAAGGTCTACTTGACCGCCCAATAAATCGGTGAGGGCAGGGCCAGTTCCCTTGTAAGGAATGTTAGTTAACTTCACACCCATGCGACTCTGAAATAGCAATCCGCATAACTGGGATACTGCGCCTGGGCCAGCATTCGCCATAGTGACTTTCGATCCATTGGCACGAATATAAGCCTCGAGCTCTTTAAAGTTATTGGCTGGCAAATCTTTTTTACCCAACAACACCATAGGCACGTCAGCAACTTGGCCGATATATTCAAAGCTGGTCATTGGATCATAGGGGAGCTTGTCATACAGAGCATTAGCCGTTGCCATACCCATGTGATGCAAGTAGATTGTGTAGCCGTCTGGTGCTGCACGCGCTACTTTGGTGGAGGCGATTGTGCCGCCAGCGCCTGGTACGTTCTCAACAACAACTGTTTGGCCAAGTGCTTGACCCATTGGCACTGCAATCAAACGTGCCACAGAGTCAGTTGGACCACCAGCTGCAAAAGGAACAATCAAGTTGATTGATTTAGTGGGCCACTCTTTTTGCGCTAGAGCGCTAGTGCTTAGAAATGCGCCAGCAGTTAATGCCGCAGCAATTCCTGAAAATAAAAATTTCTTCACTTTCAATTTGATCTCCATGTTGTTGTTATGTAGATCGATTTTGCCAGTTTTAAAACTTTTTTGTTTTGAATAACCCTAGTGTTTACCAGTAATTGCCAAGGTTCTCTGGGCTAATAACACTACTGGCCTATCAATCATTCGACCATCCAATTTCACAGCACCTCCTTTGGAGGCTTTATCTGCATCAATCACTCGCTGGGCCCAGGCAAGCTCTTCTTCGGTGGGTGTAAATGCTGCAATGACGATGCCCACTTGCTTGGGATGAATGCACAGCTTTCCACCAAAGCCCATACGTTTTGCGCGTTCCGCATCTTCTGCAATGCGCTCAACATCATCTGTGGACGGTGTAACCCCATCAATTGGAGGGGCAATTTGTGCCAAGCGAGAGGCCAAAACAATTTGATAGCGAGCAGTTTGTAGCTCGGTTTCTTGGCGGTCGCAAACCATACCAAGGTCAGCCTGTAAATCTAGGTTGCCTAAAGCAAGGCGAATGACCTGATTAGAGTTAGCAATCTCTTTCAGTTGATCTAAGCCGATTGCGGTTTCAATCATCGGAATGATTGCCGTATTAGGCAGTATCAAAGCGGCGCCGTTAATTTGATCGAGCGATTCGCTTTTTGGAATGAGTAGGCATGCCACCTGCAGTTCTTGCGCAAGAATGAGATCGGCTGCATAAAACTTGCTGCCTGGTGAGTTGGTGCGAATCACCAAACGTTTCTTTTGCTCAGCACTAAAGTTTGGCCAAGCGGCGCGGATAGCATCGCGGGCGCTAACTTTATCTTCTTCGGCGACAGCATCCTCAAGATCTAATACAACACCGCTAGCTCCGCTATCAAGAGCTTTTGCAAAACGCTCAGGGCGAGTACCTGGGACAAATAGAAAGTTGGTGCTATAGCCTAATGGCGTATCAAGTGGATTCATAAAAGGGGTATGTGCTTAATTCGAAGGAAGTAGAAAGCCTATCTTGGCTTGTTTGCGAATATTCCACAAGAGATCAATTGCTTTATTCATCTCTGCAGGGTTGGCGCCACCGCTGAAGGCGGCTAGACGCATCGCTTTGTCGGTAATTTCTGCGCGAGATAGGGTGTTGCCAGGGTCACCTTTGGGCTCATCTACACGACCAGCCAATACTTGCCCATTCTTTAAATGCACGTTAACTTTGCCGATCCAGCGTTGCGGATAAGCACCATCTACTTCAGGATCCAGAGTCATCGTAACGCGCTCACGGAATGCGCAGATTTCATCATCATGAAAGTGCTTGTCAAATTCCTGCAAACCAGCAAATTGATAGTGAGCAACTAAGGCCAACACTGTGCCCATGGAAAACTTAGATTGATGGACGGTAGCTGGATCAGTTACTGGTCCCAAAACATCAATAGCGCCCTGGTGCACCAAAGTCTCTACCTTGGCGATATCGTTGGGAGAGAGTTTGTTAGCCAACATGACTTGCAATAAGGCATCAGCAGCAGGGTGGGTATGACGGCATGAAGCGTAATACTTAAAGCTAGTCTCTGCTAAAGCCCAGCGGCTACCTAAGCGATCTACGAGTTTGCTTGGATCGCTATCGCTAGACATGCCAGCTGCAAGACCTTGCTTACCCTCCAGAATATGCTGCGCACCGGTAAATCCAGCTTGCGCAATATAAGCAGACATTAATCCAGTAGATGCAGCATGCGCTGTATGAAGTTGCTTGGAGTCAGCGGCATCGCGCAGAAATTCCCATAGGCCTGCGGATTGTGTGCCCGCAGAACCAAAGGCGTTGAGCATTTGCTCGGGAGAAAGTTTCAGAAGTCTTCCAACTGCTGCAGCCGCCGCAAGAGTGCCAGCGGTGCCAGTGGTGTGAAACACTTTGTAATGAGAGCGACCTAGAAATTCGCCAACGCGGATACCTACTTCATAGCCCGCTACTGCAGCAACCAATAATTCTTCACCAGAAGCGCCAAGGGCTTGTGCACAAGCAAGTACCGGCGGAAATACTACTGTCGCCGGATGAAAGACTGAGCCATTGTGCACATCATCTTGTTCTGCAACATGGGATGCTGCCGCATTTGCCATTGCCGCCAAAAAGGGGCTGGAGGTTTTGCGTGAAACCAGAATCTCAGATGGGCCAGCGTGTGCCGCATCAAACCCACCCATGTTCTGCGCAAATTGGGTAATGAGTTCAACTGGACGCGAACCTTTTCCAGCAATCGCTGAGCCAAACCAATCCACCAATAAATCTTCGGCACGGTTCATGACATCGTCAGGGATGTCTGCAGCTTGAAGGTTGGCTGCAAAGCTGGCGAGCTCACGGGAGAGGTGTTGAGTGGTCATAAATAAATAGTATTTGATTAAGCTAGTACGGCAGTGGCTTGCATCGTGAGCCAACCTTCATGATCTTGTGCCCAAATCGAAATCGTTTTTCCGCTTGGATCTTTTTCCAAATCAGGTTTGGCATTCACTTTAAAAATGTTGATATCAAAAGTAGGGCGAATAGCGCGGAACTCAAAACTCTTGAGCTTGCAGCCCGGAATGCTTTGACGCACTAGGTCAACTAATAAAGTCGCAATCAAAGGCCCATGAACAATCAAGCCAGGATAACCTTCAACTTCGGTGACATATTTGCGATCATAGTGAATGCGATGACCATTAAATGTTAGTGCTGAGTAGCGAAACAGCAATACATCATCTGGCGTAATGGTTTTGCTCCATTTGGCATCCGTTGGCGCAGGAGTGGGGGCTACGGGCTTGTCGTCTGGTCCGGGAGCATCGCGATAAACGATGTCATGTTCTTCAATGATTGCTAAGCCATTTTGATTGGAGATCTTGTGGTTAACCAAAACGAAAATTAAATCACCAGTGCGACCTGCTTTGTGAGTTACTGACTCAATTGTAGAAACCCGCTCAATTTCATCGCCAACTGCCAGCGGCTTTAGCCATTCAATACGACTGCCTGCCCACATGCGACGTGGCAATGGAACTGGAGGTAAAAAACCACCACGTTTAGGATGACCATCAGGGCCGATTTCAGATTCGCGGGCATGAGGCAAGAAGTACAGCCAGTGCCACAACTCCGGTAAAAAAGTACCCTTGCTTGGTGTGGGATCTTCACGATCCAAGGTGGCCGAGAGGGCGCGCACCGGCGCTGATGTAACTGTGTCTTGAAATGACTCTGTTTTACCGAGCCATTCTTGAAGATGGGTGATAGTTTGAGGTTCGATTCGCATAACTTCCATTATGCCAATCTTGGAGAAAAACTCACCCTATCAAGATGGAGATGTAGTGAAACAGTAATCCAGCTAAGGCAGACCCACCCAATACCGTGATAACACCCTTTTGAAATTTAAATAAGGCTAATCCTGCCAAGGCGCAGATCAAGATCGAGATCCAAGAAATCGAACCACCAAAGCCTCTCGGTAAAAAGACGTGATATGCAAAAAAGAGGCCTAGGTTGGCAATGACGCCAACAACAGCTGCAGTGATGGCGGTCAGCGGAGCTGTAAAGCCAAGTTTGCCGTGGGTTGATTCAATGAGTGGTCCACCAACCAGGATAAAAAAGAAGGAAGGTAAGAAAGTAAACCAAGTGGCAACGCACGCGCCCAGTACACCAAACCAAAAAGGATTGCTAGCGCCTATTAAGTGTTGAATATGTCCAGCAAGGTAACCAACAAAAGCAACCACCATGATGAGTGGGCCTGGCGTGGTTTCACCAAGCGCTAAGCCATCAATCATTTGGTTAGCGCTAAGCCAATGGAAATGATCAACAGCGCCTTGATATACGTAAGGAAGGACTGCATATGCACCACCAAACGTCAGAAAGGCGGCTTTAGTAAAGAACCAGGCTATCTGTGGATATAGAGTCTTCCAGCCGAAGAGTAAGACTAGAGCGCCTATAGATAGCAACCAACAACCCAGAGCAATCAAAGAGTGGCGAATCGTTTTTTGATAATGAAATTGCGCATGCTCAGGAGTGGGGGTGTGATCATCAATAGATCGGAAGAGCGTCGTGTAGGGAAAGAGTGTCTTCGCCTGTGTAGAT
>ERZ650310.333-NODE-333-length-14350-cov-5.668695_pt1 | contig 14350 bp, 19 predicted proteins | sample MGYA00376246_ERZ650310 | MGnify/ENA primary metagenome ERZ650310 (study PRJEB26733, sample SAMN07839286) | wastewater metagenome | biome: small river; feature: stream; material: water | place: USA: North Carolina | collected 2016-03-01 ...
AAGCTCTATGACTAAGAAAAGATAATAACAACATGATATATATACTTATTTTCTATTCTTACTTGTGACCAGACCTACCACAAAGAATGTGCGCCCGAGGCCCAGGAATAAAAGTTTCATGTGGGGAAACTGAGCAAATGTCGCGTACTTGGGCATTTGCTCAGTTTGGCGGTTTGGGCTATTGGGCGGCCTTGTCAGCGTACTCCGCCGCATCAGCCACCAGGCGCGCCAAATCGGCGACGCTTCCCCGGTCAGGCTGGCTCATCTCCGCCACCACGCCACAAAGCGCGCGCAGCCTCTCCAGCCTGTCGCGCAGCCTCTCCAGCCTGTCGCGCAGCCTCTCCAGCCTGTCGCGCAGCCTATCCCGCTCGTCCACCACCTCATAAAGCTCCGTCCGATCCTCGCCACCCGCAACGATAGCGTCCACGGCCGTCCAAACGCCGCGATAAGCCGGCAACTCAGCGTCAAGGGCTTCCAGAAGCCGTGGCCAGTCATGCTCCCGCGCCACCTCATCAAGCTCCGTCCGATCCTCGCCAGACGCCACGATGGCGTCCACGGCCGTCCAAACGCCGCGATAAGCCGGCAACTCGGCGTCGAGAGCATCCAGAAGCCTTGGCCAGTCATGCTCGCTGGCCACCATGTCAAGCACACTCATTTCCCGCTCCTCGCCTGACGCTCGCGTTTCCGCATCGCAGCGTACTCCGCCCAATCGTCAACCCGATCCTCGTCGCGTGTGGAGCCACCAGCGATGACCGCCCAAAGCACGACGGCCGCGCCACCAGCGGCAACCCCCAGAGCGTAACCCGCCCAGAACGCCAGCATCACACTTCCTCCACATAGCAAAGCCCGAAGGCGCGCGCGAACGCGTAGCAATCGCGTTTACTGCCAGTGAACAGCGCCAAGCGCGTGTAGCGGTCCAGAACCTTGTGGGTGGCCATGTCTCTCACTCCTCTGTCTCAGGCCGCGTCGTGCGCCCTGTCAACCATAAACCTAAGGCGATTCGGCTACCCTGTCAACTTAATAACTTCATACCCAGGACCATGATTCCAAAATGATTTTGTTATTCGCGTATTCGAATGTTCGTGGCGTCGAGCGTGTGACCTGGGCGTAAGGGCAGAGAGGCGTGGCGAGCGGAGGCAGCGTGGCGGACGGGGGCGTGTGGGCGTCGGGCGCACCGGGGGGATGGTGGATTGCGGCGTTCGGGAGGCTCGCCACAGTCAAGAATCCAAGCGCGCCAAGTTTTTACACCCTGTCAACACTAAAAACCAAACCCGCCAAAATCCCACACCTCTTTGATTCCACAAAACAAAATAACAAAACCCCGAAAAATCCGCGCCGCGAAAATTCACAACCTGTCAAGCCAAACACGTCTTGGTCCGCCGCGCTTGACTTGGCGGCACTGATTCGCGTATGCTCCGACATCACACGCCGCCACTCCGGGAGGGTCCACGATGGCGAATGCTATCTACCCGAAATACAAGGAAGCTGTTCTCGGCGGCGGGGCGAATGCCGACCTCCTCGCCGGGACCGTCAAGCTCGCGCTGGTCGACACGGCGGTCTACACCTACAGCGCCGCCCACCAGTTCCTGACCGACCTCTCGGGGGTCATCGGGACCGCGCAGACGCTGGGCACCAAGACCGTGACCAACGGGACGTTCGACTTCGCCGATCCCACATGGCCCACGGTGTCCGGTGCCACCGTAGAGGCGCTCGTGGCCTACATCGACACGGGTGTCGCCGGTACTTCGCGGCTGGTGGCCTACGTCGACACCGGGCAGACCGGGCTACCGGTGACGCCCAACGGCGGGAACATCACGCTGACCGTCAACGCGACGGGCTTCTTCACCCTGTAGGAGGGACTGGTATGGCATTCGCGAGCCTCGACGACCTTCTGGCGGGCATGGCATCGGGCGGGTATTCCGTTCCGGTGTCAAGGGCGTCGCTGGCGACTCAGGTCGTAGGTCACGAGACGTCGCTGTGGAGGGGGACCGGGTTCCCGGCGCAGGGGGCCATCCCCGGCGCGGCGGCCATATGCAGCGACGCCACGGTGGGCGCGTTCCCGCTGGCGGCGCGCGGAGGGGCGCAGGAGCGCATCGTCTCCGGGCTGTCGCTGCAGGGGGGCTCGGCAGGCAACACGTTCCTGCTGGAGGACCGGCTCGGACACATGGGCGGGTTGTCCGGGACAGTGACCACGGCGCAGACGGTGGACCTGGACATCCACACCAATATCGGCGTCAGCAACCTCGCGGCGCGGGTCGGGAACGCGAACTACAGCGAGATCGAGTGGTATCTCGAATGGTACACCGCGACGGGCGCGACTATCGCCACGCCGACTGCCACGGTGACGTTCAACGACGGATCCACGGGGACGGTGAACGCGTGGGTTCTCGGGGCGACCGCGCTGCCGGCGTCGGTGGCGGCGTCGCGGCGCTACAAGCTGGCGCCGACCAACGGCCTTTTCATCAGGTCTGTCCAGACGGTCACGCTCTCGGTCAGCACGGGGACGGCGGGGAGCTTCGGCGTCACGGCCGTGCGGAGGCTCTGCGCGTTCGAGGCCACGGCGGCCAACACACTCCAGACGCGTGACTGGGCGGATCTCGCTGCCCCGAAGGTAGCCGACAACGCCTGCCTTACCCTCGCTCAGATCTGTAACGCCACGTCCACCGGGGCCCTCGCGGGGACGCTGCGGCAAGCGGTGGCGTGATGCTGCGGTACCGCCTGGGGCTCCTTGCTACACCTCCCTTGTCAGGCAGGTGGTGGACACCCGCTCCCGCGGGGGTCATTACGCGCGCCGAGTTCTTCGAGGTCGCGACCGGCGATCAGACCATTACCGGCGTGTTGTTCGCCGACCCTGACACGTTCGGGGCGGGTGCCGTCTCCACGAACTATACCATCAACGGGACACTCTTTGTCGACCCCGACAGCTTCGGATCGGGGACCATCACCGGCGCGCAGACCATCACCGGCGCGCTCTTCGTGGACCCCGATGCCTTCGGTGCCGGGGCGATCACCGCCAGTTACGACATCACCGGCGCCCTGTATACGGACCCCGACACGTTTGGCGCCGGTGCGATCTCGACGGCCTACACCATCACAGGCGTTCGGTTCACCGACCCGGACACCTTCGGCGCAGGTACGATCACCCAGGCAGGCCCACAGACCATCACCGGCGTGTTGTTCGCCGACCCTGACACGTTCGGGGCCGGGGTGTTTTTCGTGCCGGGCGCGGCGTCGCCAGCCCCGCACGTGCAGGTGGCCCAGCCGCGCCTCGTCCTCGGCGCAAGCATGTAGGCTTGGTTCTAGGGAATCCAGTCTCCGGGCTTGACGACTCACCGAGTACGACATATGGTGCCTCTTACAAGGTCTGGCACAAGACCTTAGCGCCGGGGTGCTCCTCCGCTCGTTCTCCACCCCGGCGCACCTAACCCTCCCTTGACCGAATCGGGCGCGCGGCGTACCTTGAGGCCATGAGCAAGCTACCGACATCTCGCCGACCGACGACCCCCGACGTGTTCGGTGGGAAAATCTACGAGCAGGTGGGGAAGTACGCCCGCGGGGCGGTGCTGTACGCCTTCGAGGAGGTCGGCGGGCCGAAGGGGCTGGCGACATGGGCCAAGACGAACCCTGGCGAGTTCTACACGAAGTTGTTCCCGAAGATCATCACCCGCGAGACTGAGGTCCACCACACGCGCGGCGTGGACGAGTTGATGGACATAATCGACGCAGAATACGAGATCGACGACGCTCTGCCGCCCGAGGACGTGCCTCCGACCATCTCGCCGTATGTGAACGCCTACAGCGAGGAGCCGGTATTGTCGGACGAGGCGCGGGAGGACTTCGACGGGTTTGACGTCGACGACATGGTGGAGTTCTATGATTAACGCCTCCCAACGCGCCGCGCTGCGACTGTCGCCCGAGGAGGCGAAGCTCGTCGAGCGGATGAGGCAATACCGCATGGACATGCCTCTGCACGCAAGGCAGTGTCTGCAGGTCATCGACAAGGAGGCCCGCCAGCGCCCGCTCGTCCTGAACGAGCCGCAGATGATCATCCACGCCAAGCTCGAAGCGCAGTTGCGCGAGCACGGTATGGTCCGGGCCATCGTGTTGAAAGGCCGCAAGCAGGGGGCATGTCTTTCACCGGACACAAGGGTCATGATGGCTGATTTGACGTGGCGCGCCATTGACGAGGTTCAGCCGGGAGATCGCGTGCTGGCTCTGGACGAAAACCCCGTTGGTAAAACCAGATCCGGACGCGAGAACACGCGGAGAATGCGCCCTGCCGTGGTCGAAGCCAAGGCGACGTTTCGGAAGGAATTGTTCGAGATCACGTTGTCCAACGGGACCGTGCTGAAGGCGACTGGAGATCACCGATGGCTGACTCGGCAACGCGGCGGGACTTACGCTCAGTGGCGGCACGTCAAGGACATGAAGGTCGGGGACTACCTTCGCGCAGCCACCTACGCACCTGACGAAAAGCCGTTGACCCATGAAGACGGGTGGATCGGCGGCTTGCTGGATGGGGATGGTTCGTGCGCGAAAACCGCACTGGCGAGAGTGCAGTTGACGCAGGTGGAGGGGGGCGTACTTGACAAGTACAGGACATGGCTGCGCCTGCGTGGGATCGGTTTCTACGAGAACGTAGATACTCGGACGGCTCTCGGGACGCACTATCGAAAGTTCAAAGACACTCACACGACGAGTGTTCGCGTTGACAGGTTCGTGGACATAGCACGACTCCTCGGGAGGACACGCCCGGTCAAGTTCGACATTGAGGCGACCTACGCGGGGCGTAAGATGTCCACGACATGCAATGGGTTTGATGCCTACCCGCGTATTGTCGGTATCCGCCCCCTTGGAGTCGGGCGTGTCATCGATCTCCAGACGAGCAAGAAAACTTTCGTCGCAGAGGGTATAGTATCCCACAACTCCACCTACATCGGCGCCCGGTTCTACTCCAAGACGAGACTGTACAAACACCGGCGCGCGAAGGTCATGGCCCACGACCAGGCTTCGACTGACGTGCTGTTCAACATGGTCAGGGGCTTTTACAATGGGGATCCGTTGAAACTGCAACACGAGGTTGGCTCGGCCAAGCAGTTCGTGTTCTCCAATGGGTCGTCCTACACGGTCTCCACCGCGGGTGGATCTGGCGAGGCGGGCCGGGGGGATACCCCGACGCTCGCGCACATGTCCGAAGCGGCGTTCTACAAGAACCCCGAGAAGAACATCGCGGGCTTCGCGTCCTCCGTGCCTTCGGCGCCGGGCACCGAGATTATCATGGAGTCGACGGCCAACGGCATCGGGAACGAGTTCCACACCCGCTGGATCAGGGCAGAGGCGAAACTGGCCGAGGGCGGCGAGCAGATCAGCTACATCCCGATATTCATCCCGTGGTTCATGTCGGAGGAGTACAGGCTCCCGGCTCCGTCGGGCTTCGCGCTCAGGACTGAGCCAGATGGCGACGGCCTGCCATCGGAGCGCGACATCGCCGAGATGTACGGACTGGACAACGGGCAGATGGCATGGCGTCGGTTCTACGTCGAGGACCACTTGGCCGGCGCGGTCGAGACGTTCATGCAGGAGTTCCCCTGTACACCCGCCGAGGCGTTCCAGAAGATCGGCGTTCGCCCGTTCATCCAGCCGCTGCTGGTGGCGCAGGCGCGTCGCAGGCAGGGCATCGAGGCCATCGGGCCGCGTGTCCTAGGGGTCGATCCGGCCGGACTCGGCGGCGACAGGTTCGCCATGACGCTGAGGCAGGGCCATGTCGTCCATTGGCACCGCAGCCGCGTCGGCGTGGCGCCGGGCGAGGAGCAGGTCGAATGGGTGGCGGACATCATGCGCACCGAGCGCGTGGATCGCTGCAACATCGACTACTCGGGAGGCTGGGGCACGTCCTTGCTGGCCGGGCTGCGTGAGCGGTATCCGGCGCTGGGCGACAAGTGCTACCCGGTGGACTTCGGGTCGAAATCGCAGCACAAGCAGGTGAAGCCGCACGCGCCGGGTCCGCGTAACCGCCGGGCCGAGATGTACATGCGGGCGCGGGACTGGTTCGAGCTTCCCGAGGGCGTCAGCATCCCCGACGAGAACGAGTTACAGGGCGACCTCAGCGTCGTCACGGCCAGGATCTCCGGGCAGACGACGGACACGCTGATCGAGAGCAAGGCCGAGATCAGGAAGCTTCTCCAGCGCAGCCCCGACATCGCCGACAGCTTCGTGCTGACCTTCGCGTTCCACGACAGGACCATCCAGACCTCGTTGACAGAATCTCGGCGCGGTGATACTTCTGGCTTCGCCGGGGGGACCGTCGGCGATTCGGGCAAGTCAAATACTCCCGAATATCTGTGGTCTCCAGGCGCCAGAACGGGCTTTGATTCAGGCGGAGGCTGGATGATATGATGACCAAGGGCGAGTATCGCGTAGGCAAGACATTCAACCCGAGCAACGACGACATGGTTGCAGCGATCAAGAGCGTCGCGGGCGACTTCATCGACCTCGTGGAGAAGATCGAATCCGACTTCAAGAGCGTAGCGGGCAACGAGCGCGGGCGCCTCAAGTCTCTGGCACAGACAGAGATCGAGAGTGCCGCCATGTGGGCCGTCAAGGCCGCCACCAAACGCGAACCGGAGTGATTCCGTGGAAGTAGTCGACCTCCAGACCGCGAAGCGGATCAAGGCTGCGGACGACAACGCGGACGCGACCAAGTGGGTGCCGCGTGACGTTCTGGTCGACATGATCCGGGCCATCGACGCGGGCGAAGCCAAGCCTGAGACTCTGGCGATTGTCTGGTTCGAGCCTACCGAATCCGGTAATGGCGTGATCGACAGGTATTCCATCGCAGTCGGCGGCGACCAGAAGGTCAGCCACTTCAAGGCCGCATTCCTCGCGGAGGCATTCAAGCGTTCGGTGTGGGGCGATGGCTAAGAAGAAAATCAACGACGAACCGATCCTCAAGACCGGGAGCCGGCAGGCGACCGAGTATGAGGATCTGGCGACGTTCATGCGTGCCGTCCGTGACCTGTTCCAGAAGGATCTGGACGCCGACCGCCACAACATCGAGCCCGCACGACAGGACATCCAGTTCGTCATCGGCGACCAGTGGGACATCGACACCAAGATCCGCCGCGAGCGCCTTCGCAAGCCGGTCCTGACGGTCAACCGTCTGCCGGCCTTCGTCGCGCAGTACGTCGGGGCGTGGCTCCAGTCCGACACCTCCATCAAGCTCATCCCGACGCGCGGCGGTAGCCGGAAGGTCGCCGAGATCAGGCAGGGCCTCATCCGAACCATCACGCGGAACCGCGAGGCCAAGCGCGCGCTGCACAAGGCGATGGAAAACGCCTATATCTGCGGCGTCGGCAACTTCAGCGTGTCGCTGGTGGACGCCAAGAATGACGTGTTTCTCCGCGACGTAGTGATCCAAGCCATCGGCGACCCCTTCGCCGTGACATGGGACCGTGCGTCCTACGAACCTACCGGCGCCGATGCGAATCACTGCTTCGTCACGCGCTACATGACCAAGGACGACTTCAAGCGCGCGTACCCGAAGGCCGATGATGACTCGGGCTGGGCGGCGGACGAGTTGGACGCCTCTGTCATGGTCGGCCACGGCTTCGAGGTCGATGAGATGCTTCGCGTCTGCGAGTTCTGGCAGATGCGTGAAGAGCCCATCACGCTCGGGCTGGAGGCTGACTCCGGCGACGTGATCGACGTAACAGAGATGGCCGACGCCGAGCGTGCGATGCTTCTGGCGGTCGGCGATGATGGTCAACTTGTCATCCGTGAGACCGTGAAGCCTTACGCAGAGTGCTACGTCCTGACCTCGAAGCAGGTTCTCGAAGGGCCGTACCGCCTCGACATCCCGCGGCTGCCGGTGTTCCGCGTCGAAGGCTGGTCCCTGCAGGAGGCCGCGGTCCGGTACCGTTGGGGCTTCGTCCGCAACGCCAAAGACCCGCAGCGCCTGCACAATTACTGGAGGTCCATCCTCGCTGAAGAGTTGATGAAGTCGCCGGCGTCCAAGTGGCTGCTCGATCAGGCCGGTATCAAGGTCGGCATGGACGACCAGTTCCGCAACGCCCACCTGTCCGGCGATCCGGTATTGAAGTGGGACTCGGCGGCCGGTGGCTCCAAGCCAGAATTCATCCCGCCGCCGATGCTGAACCAAGCCGTGCTGACCGAGGCGCAGATGACCGTTCAGGACATCCGCGACGTGACCAACCGACACGAAGCCTCGATGGGCCAGGTGTCCAACGAGGTCTCGGGTAAGGCCATCACGGCCCGCCAGCGCGTCTCCGAGCTTGGTGACGTGATCTACATCGAGAACATGAACGCTGCGCTGGCCGAGGCAGGGCGTGTCATCAACGACCTCATCCCCATTGTCTACGACACGAACCGGGTGGTGAAGATCACCGGCGACGACGACATTGAGTTGGTGCAGGAGATCAACGGGCGCTTCGGAGACGAGACACCTGACATCACGACCGGCAAGTACGACGTGTCCTACACCACCGGCCCATCCTACGCCACCAAGCGACAGGAGGCCGTCGACGTGATGATGACCCTGATGAACACGATGCCGCAGGTCGGCAACGTGGTCGCGGACATCATTGTTCGGAACATGGACATCCCCGGTGCCGAGGAGATCGAGGAGCGCCTCGCCTCCATGATGCCTCCGGGCATGATTAACCCCGAACGCCTGACCGCCAGCCGCCGCGAGCGCGTGGCCAAGCAGGCTGAGCAGCAGGCTGCCGCGCAGGAGCAGCAGGCACAGCTTCAGCAGGTCATGGTCCAACTCCAGATCGAGGAGGCCAAGGCCAAGATCGCCGAGCTTCAGTCCCGCACCGTCAAGCAGATGGCTCAGGCCGAACTGGCGCAGTCGCAGGTCGGCGTCGACGCCTTCGAGGCGGAGATCAAGCAGGACAAAGTTGAGGTCGACGCCGCCAAGGTTGGCGCCGAGGTTGACAGGATGGGCGTCGAAGTGTTTAGGATGGGACTTGAAAACGCTCAGAACGTCCGAGCGAACGCGCAGGAGGCGCAGAAGAATGGCAAAGATGGGAAAACGTCCTCTTAAGGGGCCGAAGATGATCAAGCCGGGCGACGCGGCGGTCCGTTCCGCCTCGCGCGTCGGTGGACACGACGAGACCGGCGCCAAGATGACCTCGCCGGGTGCCCCGCGCACCGCCGGCAAGTTCGTGAAGGCACGAAAGCCGGGCTACTGAGCCAGAAAATCAGCGGAGGCACTATGCTGAACGAGGATGAAGGTCGTCCAGGCGACGATCTCGATGATGATCTTGACGCGCAGGTCAGTGATGACGATGCCGTCGAGCTTTCGAGGGACATGGCGAAGGCGTTGAAGGACGCCGACGAATATTCCGACGACTCGGATGATGAGGACGACGATTCCTCGGCCGAGGAGGGCGATTCTGCGAAGGATCTCACCGACGACACGGCCGATGAGCCTCGGAGGGACAAGCGCACCGCCCAGGACCGCATCAAGGAGCTTGCGAGGCTCCGGCGTGAGGCCGAACAGGCCGCTTTCGAGCTTGAGATGCGGAACATCGAGCTTGAACGTCAGCTTGCCGAGCGTGTCGGCAGCAAGGACGAGGCTCCAAAGCCCCCGAATCCCAAGGACTTCACCTATGGCGAGGTCGACCCGGACTACCTGACGGCGATGGTCGATCACAAGGTTGCGCTGCGCGAGGTTGACATCCGCACGGAGGCTGCCAAGGCCGCGAAACAGGCCGAAGAGAGAGAGGTCCGTGCCAAGTACGAGAAACGCCTCGCCGCGGTCATGGTCGACGGCAGCAAGCGCTTCAAGGACTTCGAGGCCGTGGTTGGCAAGACCTCGTACACCCCGCAGATCGCGCAGATGATCCTCGACTCCGAGAATGCGGTTGACATCGCGTATTATCTTGCCAATAATGTCAGCGAACTTCGGACTCTGGTCCGGGCTGGCGTTTCTGAGCAGGCTCGCGTCATCGGTCGTCTGGAGGGACGTTTTTCGGCCGCTTCTGCCGTAAAGAAGAAAACCAAGGCCCCCGAGGCGCTGGGTTCCCACCGAAGCCGGGAAAGCAGCAAGGCGGACGGCCAGTTCGGTCCTGACAATCAGGACGACTTCGACAAGGCTTTCTTCAGGTAGGACCATAGAAAATGGCAATCACCGTCCCGCAGTCCCGACTGATCCTCAAGGCGATCATGTCCACGCTCCGCAACAACCTTGCGGCCTCCGACCTCATTGAATGGGAGATGCACTCCCAGGAGATGAATGACCGCAACGGCTACGTCGTTTCGGAACAGGTCGGCCCCGAGTACGTCATCACTGAGACCTCCGGCGCGGTACAAGACCTCACCGCCGGAGTCCAGGACACCGTATTCGGCTCGCAGACCTTCTCGCTAACCAAGGTGTTCGGCCTGTCGATGGGTGCGTCCGACATCGAGAGCATCACGTCAATCGCGGAGGCCCGCAAGGCCCGCGCGCTGAACAATGGTGTGGCCCGCCTCGCCTCGCGCATCGACGCCCACATCTTTGACGTGGCGGCAAAGGCGTTCCCCTATCAGGTGGGTACCGCTGGTCTCGTCTTGGACAACCCGGATGAGGTCGCCGCCGCGCGCACTCGTCTGGCCGAAGCGTCGCTGGAATCCGACATGGACATCAGCGCCGTCATGACCCACGCCGACAAGCAGGCTCTGGCCAAGTACATCTATCAGAACAACGCCTCTATGGCGTCGGAAGGCTCCCGCGCCGCCCGGCAAGGGTTCTCCGGTATGCTGGCCGGCATCCCGCTGAAAGCGACCAACCAGCTTGGCCGCATCACGACCGGCACGCGCACCAACGGCACCGTTGCCGGCGCTGCGCAGAACGTGAACTACACCGCCGTCTCGGACTCCGGCACCAACGCCGGCTTCTACATGACGCAGACCATCAACCTCGCCGGTCTCGGCGCGGGCGGTACGGTCAAGGCGGGTGAAGTGTTCAGCATCGCAAACGTCAACGCCTACGACCCGGAGATTCCGGCGGTTCGGCCGTTCCAAGCTCAGTTCACCGTCATCGCGGACGCTACCGCTGACGGCGCCGGCGCTGCGACCGTTCGGATCTTCCCGGCGATCATCGTTCCGATCCCCGGCTCGACTACGGGCAACAACGCGGTGAACACGGCCCACGCGACTGTGGACGTGGCCCCGGCGAACGGCGCGGTCGTGACGTGGCAGGGCGCGGCTTCGACGACCTACGTTCCGCGGCTGATGTTCCGCAAGGACGCCATCGTGGCCCACTCGGCCCCGCTTATCCTGCCGTACACTGGCCAAGGCTTCCGCCGCTCGCTGGCTGATGCCGAGCGCGACGGCGTGGCGCCGCTGATGCCGCGTCTGTGGTTCTACTCGGATCCCAACACTGGCGCGCATCGCTGCCGCGTGGACATCTTCGTCCAGGCACAGCCGCGCAACCGCTGGCTCGGCACGAAGTTCTTCGGTACCCCGTAACAGGGCTGAGTCGAAGCGCGAAGCAACCCCGTCCCTTAACTGGGGCGGGGTTTTTCTTGCCCGCGCATGATTCGCGTGTTAGATATGGTCATCATGCAACGACGGAGACTCCCGTATGGACTACCAAGAGTTCCCCCGTATGGTCTACGGACCCAATGACGCGATCCTCGTTATCAACCGTGAGGAGGAGCGCCCCGAGGGCTTCGTGAACCACCCCGATCTTCTTGGGACGGTGGAGGCTGAAGCCGCTGCGCAGGTCGCTGCCGAGGACGCCAAGGCCGCCGAGAGGGCGCTGCGCGCGGGCTACCGGGAGTTCCTCGACCGCTACGGCGTGGACTACGCCAAGAACCTCTCCATCGAGAAGCTCGGCGAACTGGTGAAGCAGCTTGAGGCCCATCTGGCCGCGACCGAGGCACCCAACGATGACAACGGCGAGTAGCATCATCACGCTGGCGTACCGTGAGGCGAACTTCAAGAACGCCGTCGGGACGCTGACGACCGAAGAGCAGACGGAGGGGCTGACGCTCCTCCAGTCCATCGTCGACAGCCTGTTCGGCATGGTCGTCGGTACGCGCCTGACACCGTGGTACGTGCCGCGCCCGCAGAAAACCGCCAACTCGGCGGCGAATTATCCGGCTCTCCCCGGCGATGCCGGGCTGGTGTCCCCGCATAGCGACGTACTGCCCCCGGCCAACGTCCGCTTGATGATGAAGAACGACGCCGTTACGACGGTGTTCTTCCAGTACCAGCCCGACGATGGCGCGGTGGTGGAGTACGTCGACGTCGGGCACACCGACGACATCACGCTCGACGCCAATGGCGCGCTGTTCGGCCTGACCGGCTCCGTCGAGACCGTCGACATCGTTGCGCAGTACCCGGCCGGGCGGAATCCGCCCCGACGCTGGGTCTACCGTGGCGACTTCGGCTCGTGGCTGGAGATGACATCTCTGGCGCTCGCGAGTGAGATGCCCTTCCCGACCGCGTTCGATGACTTCTTCGTGACCGCGCTGGCCATCCGGCTCTCGCCGCGCTTCGGCGCCGAGCCGCGCCAAGTGACCGTGATGCGGTTCCAGCAGATGGAGACGTTCATCCGCCTCCAGTACCTGCAATCAAAGGAACAGGTGGTCGGTAACGCTGGCGTTCCGACGCGGCAGGTATACGCTGCGCGCGGTAGCGGATTCCAGGACTTTAACTCCGGGGGCGTCTGATGGCTCGCAAGCGCCTCGTGGAGTATCCCCGCGTGGTCTACGGACCTTACGGCGCATCCCTGACCATCCACGGCCCCGGCGAGTGGCCGAGAGGCTGGACAGCCACGCCAGAGGGCGAGGGGCAGGCTCCCAAGTTTGTCTCCGAGGTCATCCCGTTCACGCGGCTTGAGTTGAAAGCGAAACTGCGCGAGAAGGGTATCGCGTTCGTAGAGTCCGCAGCGGACAGCGAACTCTGGGGACTTCTCAATGGTTGACGTTCCGATCAGCTTCACATCCTTCGAGCGCCAGTACGCCGGGCTTCCCCCAGCCGTTCTGAAGAATCGCTTCTTTGAGGAGACTCCCAGCCAAGCCAAGGGAAACGCGATGCTCGCGCGCCCCGGTACGGCGGATATCGGCGCCTACGGTACCGGTCCGATCCGGGCGTTCTACTCGCTACCGGGCCTGTTCAACGGCGCCCTGTTCTTCGTCTCCGGCACGACCCTGTTCCGGCGCGAGACCGACGGTACGACAGTTGCCTGCGCCGGCATCGTATTCGGCTCAGGCGCGGTCTCCATGACGGGCGTGGCCGGCCCCGGCTACGAGCGCCTGTTCATCGCTGACGGTACGCTCCTCCAGGTCTACCAAGGGGGCACTCGCGCCTCGGGCGTTCTCACCGGCACGGCGAACATGGCGGCGAACGAGGAGGTGCGCATCGGCGCGACATACTATCGCTTCGTCGCAGTCGTGGCGAACGGCTCCGGGACCGCTGCGGACCCGTGGCGCGTGAAGATCGGGCTGGACCTCGCCGAGTCGCTGCTGAACCTCGTCAAGGCGATCAGCTTCACCGGCGTCTCGGGTGTGACTTACAGCGCCAATCTCGGCGGCCAAAACGCCGACGTGTCCGCCGTATCGACGGCGACCACGATGACCGTGACCGCCAAGACTGACCTCGCGGCCGGCAACTCCATCGTTACGACGGAGACCGGCGCGAACATGTCGTGGGGCGCGGGGACGCTCACGGGAGGCGGCACTCATGCCCTCAGTGGTGTCTCGGTCCCTGACGGCCTGCCTCCGGTGTCCGTGGCCACCCTCAAAAGTTATATCCTCGTGGCTATCGGGAGGTCCGACAGGTTCTACTGGATCAACCCCGGTGCGGTCGTCATCGACCCGCTCAGCTTCGCCACGGCGGAGAGCCAGCCCGACGACGTGCTGGACGTGACTGTCATCGGTGACACCGCATGGTTCATCGGCGAAGGCTCGACGGAAGTCTGGTACGCCACGGGGTCCAGCGTGACACCGTTCGCGCCGGTGGATGGTCGGGTGTATGATCGCGGGGCCATCGACGGCACGGTGGTCAACATCAAGGGCACCGTGTTCCTTGTCGGGCAAGACAACATCGTCTATGCTATCGGTGGCGGGGCGCAGCGCGTTTCGAATCACGGTGTCGAGGAAGTGATCCGCACCGCTCTGGAGGCAGAATAATGGCTATCACGTACGTGTGCGGCTTCGACCACTATGGCCCTGCCTCGGGCACCTTGACCGGCGTCTCGGAGTGGCACATCGGGACTGACAACTTCGTCGGCGACGGATGGATCGACTTCCCCCGGCGGGTGGGGGTTCCCGGTAACTCTTCCATCACTGAGATCGGAAGAGCACACGTCTGAACTCCAGTCACGATCAGCGATCTCGTA
>ERZ650310.334-NODE-334-length-14324-cov-10.800056_pt1 | contig 14324 bp, 10 predicted proteins | sample MGYA00376246_ERZ650310 | MGnify/ENA primary metagenome ERZ650310 (study PRJEB26733, sample SAMN07839286) | wastewater metagenome | biome: small river; feature: stream; material: water | place: USA: North Carolina | collected 2016-03-01 ...
ATAGTCCAGTAGAAGCTGTTGCTGCAGCGAAACAATTAACTGCCGAAACCGGAACAGGTTGGTACGTAGTTAAAGCACAGGTTCACGCAGGTGGACGTGGAAAAGGTGGTGGAGTGAAATTAGCTAAAAACTTGCAACAAGTGGAAGAGATTTCTGAGCAAATCATCGGAATGCAATTGGTAACACCACAAACTTCTGCAGAAGGTAAAAAAGTACACAAAGTTTTAATTGCTGAGGATGTTTATTATCCAGGTGAAAGCGAAACTTCTGAGTTTTATGTATCTGTTTTGTTAAACAGAGCAACAGGTCGCAACATGATTATGTATTCTACTGAAGGTGGAATGGATATCGAAGAAGTGGCTGAACATACACCTCATTTAATTTTCACTGAGGAAATTGATCCTGCTGTTGGTTTACAAGGATTTCAAGCAAGAAGAGTAGCTTTTAATTTAGGTGTTTCTGGAAATGCTTTCAAAGAAATGGTTCAATTCATTACTGCTTTATATAATGCTTATATCGGTTCTGATGCCTCTATGTTTGAAATCAATCCAGTATTGAAAACATCTGACGATAAAATTTTAGCAGTTGATGCTAAAGTAAATATCGATGATAACGCTTTATACAGACAAAAAGCATATGCTGACATGCGTGATATCCGTGAGGAGAATCCAATTGAAGTAGAAGCAAAAGAAGTAGGGTTGAACTATGTTGACCTTGACGGAACTGTAGGATGTATGGTAAATGGAGCTGGATTAGCAATGGCTACCATGGATTTAATTAAATATGCAGGTTTTGAACCAGCTAACTTCCTTGACGTAGGTGGTACTGCTGATGCAAAACGTGTTGAGACAGCTTTCCGTATTATCTTAAAAGATCCTAACGTAAAAGCAATCTTAATTAATATTTTTGGTGGAATTGTTCGTTGTGACCGTGTGGCACAAGGAGTAGTTGATGCTTACAAAAATATGGGTGATGCTATTAAAGTGCCAATCATTGTTCGTTTACAAGGTACGAATGCTGCCATTGCAAAAGAATTAATTGATAATTCAGGAATGCCAATTTTATCTGCTGTTGAATTCCAAGAAGCAGCTGACCAAGTTCAAGCGGCACTTTCTTAATTAAATTAAATAGTTATATATAAAAAAATCCTGAGTGAAAGCTCAGGATTTTTTTGTTTATAATGTGAACTGGTTATTTTAAAGATTCACTCTTTCGAAAAGATTGAGTCGGTCTATATGTAATACAGTTTTAGAATCGTCTTCACTTCGGGTAAACATAGGGGCAAATTTTGCACCATAAATGATTTCTTCAAATGTATACGATGTTCGTCTAACTACATTTGTGCTATACATGTCATCAAACATCTTTGTGAAAACAATTAATTCTCCTATTGTATTCTTGTATTCTTTTTCTTTGAAACCATATAAAGGACTATCTTCTGTAATTGGATGCACTAAGGTCCAACTTAAGGTCAAAGCATTCACTTTGTTCATTTCTAAATCTAAAGTGAAAAATTTATTGGTTATAACTCCATTTTCTTCAATATGCATTCCTAGAGTTATTTTTACTTCGGCCTCTGATAAATTGGTGTTTTTATAGGGTGAAATTCGCAACATCAAGGCTGTTCCACCTTGATACGGTGCGATGATTGCGTTTTTGGAAAAAAGTACGTGTGCTTTAGGTTTACTAAATCTTCCGTACAATAAACCGGTAGCAATAGCAAAACTTAATAACCCAAGCAAAGCTTCAATTGCTGCTACTGAGCTAGTTAAGAAACCCTTTGGACTAATGTGTCCATAACCTACAGTAGTATATGTTTGAACACTAAAGAAATAGGCCTGTCCAAATTTATCTAATCTAGATAGAGCAGTAATTCCATTTAAATGCTCAACCCCCAATATAAAGTAGATGGAGGCAAATACAAAATTGATTGTGAAATAAAAAAGAAATACAATAAACAAAAACTTCCATCTTGGAATAGTAATCATGGTGTGGTACCAACTAATACTATCGAAAAAAGAAACGCCAGTTTTACGCACATTTGCATTACCATTTTTTGTAATGAAACGTCCCCCATAGCTTGAAGAATTACTTCCAAAGCCGGTATTTTTGTCTATTCGTATTTTTGAGTTTAATTTTTTTCGAAGGGGCATTAGAGATTAGTTTTTCTTATTTTTTCCGTTTTTAAATTGAACTTTTTCAACTACTTGTACTTTTGGAGTTGCTTTGGAGTTGTTTTTCTTAAATGGTTTTTTTGCTCCAACCGACTTGGGTTTTTGATCTCCTCTTGCTTTTTCAGTATCTCTTGAACTAGCTTTAAACTCAGGTCTGTCTTTTGTGTTTTCTTTCTTAGGGATTTCAGCTTTATGTTTGGCTAAAACATCAGTAGGATTTTTAGGATTTTCTTTTGTTCCTCTTAAATGAATTACCAAACCATTCAAGAAATTACGTAACACTTGGTCACCACATTCCATATAATTTTCGTGTTTTTCATCACGGAAGAAAGCACCTAATTCTGATTTTGAAATTCTAAAATCAACTAATTCTAAAATCTCAACTATTTGGTCATCACGGAGCATCAAAGCGACACGCAATTTTTTAAAGATATCGTTATTGGTCATATTTTTATTTTTTACAAAGGTACATTTAAAAAGTATTTAATTTAGAATAAACGAACACCAGTTCCGTTGCCTTTAGCATAACTGATTTTTCCAAACTCCATCGTAATTCCACTAGCGATATCTTCTTTCAAAAGTAAAGCTCCGTCCATATCGACATAATCTAATTCGGGCAATAAATGGGCGATAGCAGATATTCCCACCGTTGACTCGGTCATACAACCTACCATGGTTTTTAAACCTAATTGTTTTGCTTCTTGAAGCATACGTCTGCCAGGAGTAAGTCCGCCACATTTGGCTAATTTAATATTTACCCCATGAAAATGGTGGAAACATTTGGATACATCTTCTTCTTTGATACAACTTTCATCCGCTACAATTGGTAAAACGGAATGTGTGAACACTTCTTTATGTCCGTCCCAATCATCTGCTTTTAAAGGTTGTTCTAAAAATTCGACCCCTAACTTTTTTAGTTCTATTGCATTAGTAATGGTTTCATCAACTCCCCATCCGCAATTAGCATCTATTCTAAAAATAGCAGTACTGTGTTTTCGAAGTTCCTTTACGATAGCAATATCTTCTTGGGTTCCCAATTTGATCTTGTAAATCGGCCAGGGTAATTCTTCCATTTTAGCGACCATTTTTTCTATAGAAGCGATTCCAATAGTATAATCAGTCAATGGATTTTTATCTGTAGTGTAACCCCATAATTCATAGAGTTTCTTTCCTTTTTTACGAGCATACAAATCGTTATAGGCAATATCCAAAGCACACAAAGCAAATAAATCGTCTTTTAAATAAGGATGGATTTTGTGCCAAAATTCTTCTGGAGTTTCATCTCCCAAAGACTCAATAATGTGTCTAATTTTTTCCAAATCAGCTAGCATCATTGGAACGGTGATATTGTAATACGGATTAGAAGAAGCTTCTCCATACCCCTCTAGTTCACCTTCTTTTAAAATAACAATGACACAGGGTTGGATATCAATTGATTTTCTAGAAATAGTAAAAGTATGTTTTAGTTGAAGGTCGAAGGCTTTTAGCAATAATTCCATATTCAACACATTTAAGAGGCTTGATCTTGTAGTTTTTTTATTTCATCACGCAATTTTGCGGCTTGTATAAAGTCCAATTCTTTAGCTGCTTTTTCCATTGATTTTCGCTTTTCGCGAATCAATTTATCAATTTCAGATTTGGATAAATAAGCCGTTTCTGGTTCGGCCGCTACATTTAAGTTATGTCCTAATTCGTATTCCACCAAAGGATTTTTGGTAAAAGCGGAATCAATTTTTTTATTCAAAGCTTGAGGAACTTGATTGTTCTCCAAGTTGAAATTAATCTGTTTGGTTCTTCGGTAGTTGGTTTCGTCAATCGTTTTTTGCATGCTGTCGGTAATCTTATCCGCATACATAATGGCTTTTCCATTGAGGTTTCGAGCAGCTCGACCAATAGTTTGTGTTAGCGAACGATGGCTTCTCAAAAAACCTTCTTTGTCTGCATCCAAAATGGCTACTAGAGACACTTCTGGTAAATCCAATCCTTCCCGTAATAAGTTAACTCCAATCAGCACGTCAAAAATACCTTTACGCAAATCTTGCATAATTTCGATTCGCTCTAAAGTATCCACATCCGAATGAATATAACGGCAACGAATAGATACCTTGGTTAAATATTTAGCCAATTCTTCTGCCATACGTTTCGTCAAAGTGGTTACCAAAACTCTTTCGTCTAATTCACAACGTTGTTGAATTTCTTCGATCAAATCGTCAATTTGATTCAAACTTGGACGTACTTCAATAATGGGATCCAAAAGACCTGTTGGGCGAATCACTTGTTCAACAACGACTCCGTCTGTTTTTTGCAATTCATAATCTGCAGGGGTAGCCGAAACATAGATAACTTGATTTTGCATCGCCTCAAACTCCTCAAATTTCAGCGGTCGGTTGTCCATAGCTGCAGGTAATCGGAAACCGTATTCGACTAAATTTTCTTTTCGGCTTCGGTCGCCGCCATACATGGCATGCACTTGTGAGAGTGTTACGTGACTTTCGTCGACCACCATCAGGTAATCTTTTGGAAAATAATCCAATAAGCAGAATGGTCTAGTGCCAGCTTCACGTCCGTCAAGGTAACGAGAATAATTTTCGATACCGGAACAATAGCCTAATTCTCGAATCATTTCCAAATCAAAATTGGTGCGTTCTTCGAGACGTTTGGCTTCTAAATGTTTGCCTATTTCTTTAAAATAATCGACTTGTTTGACCAAATCTTGTTGGATTTCCCAAATGGCATTTTGCAATACATCTGGGGAGGTCACAAACATATTCGCGGGATAAATCGTTAGTTTCTCAAATTTTTCTAAAACTTGAGCGTTTTTGACATCAAAACTTTCGATTTCTTCGATTTCATCTCCAAAAAAGTGAATGCGAAACGCCTCATCAGCATAACTTGGAAAAACTTCCACCGTGTCGCCTTTAATTCGGAAGGTTCCAGGGGTAAAATCAGCCTCGGTTCGGGCATATAAACTCTGAACCAAACTGTGTAATAATTTGGTTCTCGAAATCACTTGATCCCGTTCAATTGCGATGACGTTTTTTTGAAATTCTACCGGATTCCCAATACCGTATAAACACGAAACAGACGCTACCACTAGAATATCTCTACGACCAGAAAGTAGGGAGGAAGTGGTGCTTAAACGCATTTTTTCGAGTTCTTCATTGATAGATAAATCTTTTTCAATAAAGACTCCAGTTACTGGCATAAAAGCTTCGGGTTGGTAGTAATCGTAGTAAGAAACAAAGTATTCTACTGCATTATTAGGAAAAAATTGTTTGAATTCTGAATACAATTGTGCCGCCAAGGTTTTATTGTGTGCCAAAACCAAAGTAGGTCGTTGCACTTCTTGAATGACATTGGCTACCGTAAATGTCTTACCAGATCCCGTTACTCCTAATAAAGTTTGAAATTGTTCGCCATCATTAATCCCTTGAGCTAATTTTTCAATAGCTTGAGGTTGGTCGCCTTTGGGTTGGTAATCAGATACTACTTGGAAATTCATTTGGTAAAGATACTTAATTCAAACCAAGACACAAAAGTGGCATAAGAACCTAATTTGTAATTGAAATTAGTGTTTGTTTTTAATCTAAAATTGCCACGCTTTTTGTTGGTCAGCAGTCATAAAAGTCCAAGCTACAAAACGACTTGTTTTTTGGCCTTGAGCCATATCAATAGTTTTAATTTCAACAGCATTTACTTTATTTAATGTTTTGTAAATGGTTGCGAGGTGTTCTTTTTTCGAAACTAAAGTAGTGAACCACAAACAGTTTAAAGGGTATTTGACACTTTCGTAAATCATTTGAGTAATGAAGCGTAGTTCACCACCGTCACACCATAGTTCGCTATTTTGTCCTCCAAAATTTAGAGTAGCTTGTTTCGTTTTTTGTTGTTTTAGATTCGAAATTTTGCGAAGAGTCCCTTTATTAGCTTCTTCTTCTGATTTATGAAAGGGCGGATTACAAATGGTAAATGCAAATCGATCTTCGGGAGTGATGATTTTTTTGAAAATAAATCGTGGTTCAGTTTGTAATTGTAAACTAATTGCATCAATTAGTTGGGAATTATTTTGAATGATTTTTTTGCAATTTTGAATGGCCTTTTCATCAATATCTGTCCCCACAAAGCTCCAGCCATAAGAGCTATTTCCTATTATCGGATAGATACAATTAGCTCCAATACCGATATCCAAACCTTGAACAGTTTCTCCTTTTGGAATAACTCCGTTATTGTTTGAAGCTAAAACATCTGCTATATAGTGTATATAATCAGCGCGTCCTGGAATAGGCGGGCAGAGGTAATTTTTTGGAATATCCCAATTTTTAATTCCAAAATGAAAGGCTAATAAGGCTTTGTTTAACTCTTTTACCGCTTCTGGATTTGCAAAATCAATAGTTTGAATTTGATATGCATTGGTAAAAACAAAAGATTGAAGTTCAGGACAAATTGCTATTAATTGTTCAAAATCATAGCCTGAATTGTCGCGATTTCTAGGATGTAAATTTTGTTTTTTGGGACTAATTGTTGCGGGTTGTTTTTCCATTTCTATGCAAAGATACTCAATCTCCAGTTGATATTAATCAATGCATTCCATGAGTAATAAATCTCCTTCGTCGTGTTCAATGGTCACTATGCCATCTTGAGTTACATGATTACTACTCCCTGTTCGATATCCTATGGTAAGGGTATCATCTTGAAGTGGATAAAATAAATTGGAAGAATGAATGCCTGTAACATGACCTATTGGAATCAAAGAAATGGGGGTCTGGGCAGGATACCATTTTTCGAATTTTTTGGGTAGTAAAAACACTTTGGAGTGGTCGTCTAAAATAACAATTTTCAACAAATCCCGGTAACGTGTGATATTGGTAATGTTGGTAATCGTATGGTCAGCTCTTTTTCCTGTAGCCCATACTACATTTACCGCTGGAATGTTTCGTGAAATTAAATAATCAAAAGCCTTTTCTAAATCGGTTTTGTTTTGATCGGGTGTATGAATGATTTCAATAGGAAATTGTGTCGTTTGATACTTTTCTGGATTAAAATCTCGGTCAAAATCACCTAATAAAACATCTACTTTTATGTCTAATTCCATCACGCGTTCTATGGCAGAATCGAGTACTATAACTAATGGAGACCACTCTAATAATTGTCCTAACAATTCAGGTTGGCATGCGGCGCCATTAGCAATGATTAACGCAGGTTCTTGATCGTCTCGAACGATATGATGTGAAGACATTTTGATTTTTTTAGTGCTGTAAATGTACTAAAATTCAAAACGTGTTCAAATTTATAATATGGACATAATGAATTATTGAACAAGCATAAATTTTACTTTACTAATTGTATCTTTTTTCAAAATCAAAGTAGTGTTATTGAGAACAACAAAATTATTGACTGAATTCAAGATGTCAATGTAATCATTTTCTGTTTTTGCATTATCAATACAAAACATTTTTGTCATAGAAATTTTTGAAAATGTAATATGATTATCGTTGATTTGAAATTCACCCACGAGTTGATTGCAACCAGCTTTTGATTCAAATCTACTAGTTGAGGAATTTAAATTCAAATAGAAATCAGCAGTATCCTTGCCTATAGTTTCATTGTTTAAGCTCACAATTTTCCAATTTAAATTACTTATTTTAAATGGTACTGAATTTGTTGTTTTTACTTTCCATTGCACACCAAACTCATCCATTAAATACGAGTTGTTGATAAGAGTAAATGTTTTATGTGTTTTTAGGAAAGGATCCTCGATGCTAATTGTGTCATCCTTAAACTCTGCTTTCACTCGAGATAACATACAGCCCATTTTCAAATTGATTTGATTTTTGTTTACAAATGAAATAAAATCAGCTCCACCAATTTCAGAATTAATAAACGGAGTATAGTCGGTTGTAAATGTGTTTCCCCAAATCCATTCGGGATTGTTTTTTGAATTTGAAGTTAAATTTGTTTTGCATGAAATAAGGAGTAGCAGTACTACACAACCTATTAGTAAAGATTTTGGGTTCATTTCGATTTGGGTTTGTTTGTTTTGAAGTGGGTAAGTTTCAATGGTTAATTTAAAGTTTCAATTGTCTGTTTTTTAGTTTTTGATTTTAACTCAATTATTGATAGGTCAAGTTAGTTCTTTACAATACTAAAATTAGATTGTCAAGAAACACCTCTTTGTGTACTGTAATTTGTGGGGATAATTTTGCGATACAATGATACTAAATAAATTGAATTAAATCAATTTATTTAGTATCAGGAGTAAATTGTGTTTACTGAACAACGTAATTTACAGTATCGTATTCGCTTAGCGAGAAGTACCCTAAAGGAAAGTTGTCAGGTTGTGTTGTGTTAATTATGTTGCCTCTAATAGTTGCAGGAGCTGATTGAAAAGGGCCTCCGCCATTGTTACCTGCAATATTTACTAATATACTCATGTAGTTATAATACGTTTTAGAAATTCCATAATGGCTGATTTCAATTCGGTCACCTGCTTTTACATCTTTATTTCGTGAAAGACTAAAAAAGGGATTCCCATTAAAGAATACATCTTCGTCAACATAAAAATTCGATTTTACTTGAGTGGAATACGTATAACGATACAGGTAGTAGTTTGTCTCAGCAGCAGGATCAATAAAGTGCGTTTTAAGTTCGATATCTTTTCCTGAAAATCCACCTTGGTTGTTCTGTTCTACATTTGTGATAGGAGCTACAGATTTCAAGGTTTCATTTGCCGTATACGTATTTCCATTATTAATTACGGTCAAAGTATAATTTTCTCCAATTACGGGAACAAAGTTTGAACATCTATATTCGCCCGTATTGGGTACTTCTGTAAAAGTAAAAGTCGTATTGGCGCTATTTTTTATAAAAACAGTGGCACCTAAAACCTTTATTGGAGTGTCGCTGTAAAAACTAGTTGTGGTACTTAATTTGATTTTTTGAGCACTTCCTGTAGTTCCTTTTTTCCATACAATTGAAGCCTCAATGACTAATTTTGGTGGTGCGGTTTCTAAGTTTAACGGAATCACTTCCTCGCAACTAAAAAACAAGAAGCTCAATACAAAAACTGAAAAGAAATATATTTTTTTCATGATACTTAAAATTTGAAATTATAGCTTACTGCAGGAACCATTCCGAAGATGGAAGTTTTGACCGCTTCATTAGAACCAGTTTGGCTATTTTGTCTGAAATTAATAGCTGCCGCATTTTTTCTGTTGTACAAATTGTAGATACTAAAAACCCATTCGCCTTTCCAATTGCGATTGTTGTTTTTTATGGGTGTTAATGTAGCGGAAATATCTAAATGGTGATAAGCGGGTAAGCGATTTTCGTTTCGAAGGCCATAACTAGGAACAGTGATGCCTAGGTATTGGTATTGACCATTAGGATAGGTTATAGGTTGGCCAGTTTGTAAACTAAAATTGGCTCCAAAAGACCATTTTTCATTCAATAAATACGAACTTGTTATAGCTAAATTATGCGTTTTATCATACGCTGAATTGTACCATTGTCCGTTATTTATTCCACTTTCTGTAGTGGTCCTTCCCGGAGTTTGTTGCTGCGATTTTGATAAAGTATAGGAAATCCATCCATTGAGACGTCCTTCATTTTTCTTTATCATAACTTCTAGACCGTATGACCTCATTTGGCCATTAAGTATTACTTGTTCCAAAGCATTATTAGCAATTAAATCGGCTCCATCTATGTAATCAATTCGGTTTTGTACTTTTTTGTAATACCCTTCGACTTCTAAAGAATAGTTGTCATTTGCAAAATTTTTGAAATAGCCTAATGCCACTTGGTCTGCAATTTGAGGTTTGATGTATGCGTCGCTTGGTGTCCAAACATCCAATGGAGTAGGAGATGATGTGTTAGAAATCAACTGAAGGTATTGCACCATACGGTTGTAACTTGCTTTGATGGATTGTTTTTCATTTAATTGGTAAGCCAAAGAAAAACGGGGTTCTAAATAATTGTAACTTTTTAACACCTCATTTTTTTGAAAAGTTTGAGTTCCAATTGGAGTTGCTTTTTCATAAATCTGCATATTAGTATTGAAAGTCACAGGATTGTTATTTGCATAAATGTTCACATTGGATTGTCCCAAACGATAAAACAAGCTGTATCGTAATCCATAAGAAATAGAAAATTTCTTAGACAGTTCTTGATCAGCATTGATATAAACCGCCGGCTCGAAAGCATATTTTTTATCCAATTGCGAAAAGTTTATTCCTGAAGTAGCACTTGAGGGCTTTATGATACCTGGATTGAAATCATAATAGATTGCATTAAGTCCGTAATTTAATTTGAATCGGTCTGAAATGTAATTTTTGAAATCGTATTTGATATTGTAATTTTTGATTCCTGAATCCCATTGGAATCCTACAAAATTCAAATCAAGTCCATAATAGTAATCGGAATAAATCATGGATAAATTGGAGAATAGTTTATCTGAGAATAAATGATTCCAACGTAAGTTAAGTGTTGAGTTTCCATAAATATTAGTAAAACTATTAGCTAAACTAAACACATCGCGACCAAAATAGCCTGATAAATACAAATTATTATTAGGGTTGATCTGATAACTCATTTTAGTATTCAAATCATAAAAGTAGGCCGCATTATTTTTTTGGTCTTTAGACAATTTCATGAATAAATGGGCATATGAACTTCGTCCTCCAATTAAGAAAGAGCCTCTGTTTTTTACTAAAGGACCTTCTAATAATAAACGACTTGAAATTAATCCGATTCCTCCATTAGCATGAAATTCTTTGCTACTACCATCTTTTTGGTAAATGTCCAAAACAGAAGAAGCTCTTCCTCCAAAACGAGCGGGAATACCACCTTTATACAATTTTAAATCTTTAATAGCATCGGGATTGAAAACAGAGAAAAAACCAAATACATGAGATGAATTAAATATGGTGGCTTCGTCCAACAAAATTAAGTTTTGATCAGCACCACCGCCACGTACATTGAATCCAGAAGCGCCTTCGCCTGCGTTTGTAACTCCTGGTAGTAATAAAATCGATTTTAAAACATCTACTTCTCCAAGCACTACAGGCATTCTTTTAATAGCCGAAATAGAAAGTTTATTGACACTCATTTCGGGTTTTCGAATATCGGTTCGGGTTTTAGTATCGGTAATAATAACCTCCTTTAATGTGTTTTCATTGGTTATTAATTTGAAATTTGTCTTGGTATTCTGGTTCAATTGCAATTGCTCTTCAAGGGTTTGATACCCCATATAGCTGATTCGAATGCTATAATTACCTTTAGGAATAGTTATCGAATAAAAGCCATACTCATTTGTGGTTACTCCAGTCTTTAGTTCAGGAATAAAGAGATTGACCCCAATTAATGTTTCATTGCTATTGTTATCGCTAATAGTTCCGCTAAGGGTAAATTTTTCTTGGGCTGAAGCCAAAATTCCACTCAGCATAAGTAAACAAAATAAAAAATATTTTTTTGAAATCATGGTTTTGTTTTTCAATAGTAATTGGTGCAAATTTCATTAAAAGTTGTGAGAAAATTTCCAAACAAACGTTAAAAATAAAAAGGCAACTAAAATAGTTGCCTTTTTAAATTATAATTTAGGAGTTGGTGTTAAGCAATCTTTGCTAAAATAGCATTGAATGTTTCACTTGGTCTCATTGCTTTACTTGTTAATTCAGGATTAGGCTGGTAGTAACCACCAATAGTTTGTGGTTTTCCTTGTGCGCCAATTAGTTCTGAATTGATTTTATCTTCATTTTCGATGAAAGCTTTTGCAATTGGAGAGAAAGTAGCTTTCAAATCCGCCTCTTTATCTTGTGCAGCTAAAGCCTCTGCCCAATACATAGTTAAGTAGAAATGAGAACCACGGTTGTCAATTTGACCTACTTTACGTGCTGGTGATTTATCGTTAGCTAAGAATTTTTCAGTAGCTACATCCAAAGTTTCAGCTAATACTAATGCTTTTGGATTATTTAATGTTTGACTTAAATGCTCTAAAGAAGCACCCAATGCTAAAAATTCTCCAAGAGAATCCCAACGCAAGTAGCCTTCTTGTGTGAATTGCTCTACGTGTTTTGGAGCCGAACCACCTGCACCTGTTTCAAACAATCCACCACCATTCATCAAAGGAACGATAGATAACATTTTAGCAGAAGTTCCTACTTCTAATATTGGAAACAAATCAGTTAAATAATCACGTAAAACGTTTCCTGTAACTGAGATAGTGTCTAATCCTTTTACGATTCTTTCTAAGGTTGCTTTAGTAGCAGCAATTGGAGATAAAATTTGAATATCTAAACCAGTGGTATCGTAATCTTTCAAATATTTTTGAACTTTTATAATTAATTCTCTATCGTGCGCTCTATTTTCGTCTAACCAGAAAATAGCTGGTGTGTTTGACAAACGTGCTCTGTTTACGGCTAGTTTAACCCAGTCCTGAATTGGAGCGTCTTTGGCTTGACACATTCTAAAAATGTCTTTAGCTTCAACAGCTTGTTCCATTAAAATATTTCCGTTGGTATCTACCACACGAACCACTCCGTCTGCTTGGATTTGGAACGTTTTATCATGAGAACCATATTCTTCCGCTTTTTGAGCCATCAAACCTACGTTAGGTACACTTCCCATTGTAGTTGGATCGAAAGCTCCATTTTGTTTACAAAAATCGATAGTAGCTGTATAAACACCAGCATAACAACGGTCTGGAATGATTGCAACAGTATCTTGTTGTTTACCATCTTTGTTCCACATTTGACCTGAAGTACGAATCATAGCTGGCATAGAAGCATCTACAATTACATCAGAAGGAACGTGAAGGTTAGTAATTCCTCTTTCAGAGTTAACCATGGCTAAAGCGGGTCCATTTTCAATGGCTTGATTAATGTCAGCTTCTACTTCAGCTTGTTTTGCATTCCCTGCAATTTTTGCATAAACATCACCTAAACCATTTCTAGTATCGATATTTAATTCAGCAAATAAAGCAGCATATTTTTCAAAAACGTCTTTGAAATACACTTCAACGATGGCGCCAAAGATAATTGGGTCTGACACTTTCATCATTGTTGCTTTCAAGTGAACAGAAAGTAAAATCCCTTGTTCTTTAGCTTCTTTGATTGTTTTGGCTACAAAAGATTTTAATGCATTTAAGTTCATTACAGAACTGTCAATGATTTCTCCTGCTTTAAGCGGTGTGCTTGCTTTTAAAACGGAAGTGCTTCCGTCTTTTCCAACGAATTCTATTTTAACGTCAGTAGCATCGGCAACAGTAACTGATTTTTCACTTCCGTAAAAATCACCTGTTTCCATTGAAGCTACATGTGTTTTTGAAGTGGATGACCAAGCTCCCATAGAGTGTGGGTTAGCTTTAGCGTAATTTTTTACTGCTTTTGGTGCTCTACGGTCGGAGTTTCCTTCACGTAAAACTGGATTTACAGCCGAACCTAAAATTTTAGCATATTTTGCTTTTACATTTTTCTCTTCCTCAGTTTGAGGTTCTTCAGGAAAGTTAGGTAAAGCATAACCGTGAGATTGTAATTCAGCAATGGCGGCTTTCAATTGTGGAACTGAAGCAGAAACGTTTGGTAATTTAATAATGTTCGCTTCAGGTGTTGTAGCTAATTGACCTAATTCAGCTAAAGCATCTCCTGTTTTTTGGTTATCTGCCAAATATTCAGGGAAATTAGCTAAAATTCTTCCTGCTAAGGAAATGTCTCTTGTTTCAATTTCAATATCGGATGTCCCTGTAAAAGCTTGAACGATCGGTAAAAAAGAATAAGTTGCTAACAAAGGGGCTTCGTCTGTAAGCGTGTAAAAAATTTTGGATTTCTGTGCCATTGTTTTATTTTTAAAATCGAATCTATTTATGGTTTTGCTACTCAAACGTTTGAGTTCGTTTTTTTAGCGGGGCAAATATATGAAAATCAGATGTAAAAACGATTCGGATTAGTTGATAAAAGCGAATATTTTTAGGGATTGAACACCTTATTTCTAAATTGTGATTTTTAAGGGGGTAAAATTCCTAATTTGTAAATTTTAGCCTCTATAATTAGCAAAAAAAAAGTCCCAACATTGTTGGGACTTTTATGATTAAGAGATAGTATATTATCTTCTTTTATCTTTAATTTTTGCTTTTTTACCAGTAAGTTCTCTGAAGTAGAA
>ERZ650310.335-NODE-335-length-14268-cov-6.283191_pt1 | contig 14268 bp, 13 predicted proteins | sample MGYA00376246_ERZ650310 | MGnify/ENA primary metagenome ERZ650310 (study PRJEB26733, sample SAMN07839286) | wastewater metagenome | biome: small river; feature: stream; material: water | place: USA: North Carolina | collected 2016-03-01 ...
GTTTCCGCACATCATCGCAATATTTTGCTCAATCTTTTTAACCTTGAAAATATCTTGGTTGATGATGTGATGACCCCCCGCTCCAAGATTGAAGTATTAGATCTCTCTCGGCCTATTAATGAAGTGATTGAGCAGTTAGAAACCTGCTATCACAACAAGCTGCCAGTGTGCGATGGTGACTCGGAGCGCATTGTGGGCATTCTGTCTGTAAAAAAAGCGCTCTCATTGCTAGGCAATTCTGAGCTTCACCATGAAGACTTCAGATCCCTGCTAAATGAGCCCTACTTCATTCCTAGCGGCACACCTGTCTTACAGCAGATGCAATTTTTCCAAGATAACCAACAGCGCTTAAGCCTAGTGGTGAATGAATATGGTGAAGTACTTGGTCTAGTAACCTTTGAAGATATCGTGGAAGAATTAATCGGCGAGTTCACTACCTCTTTCTCCAATCTTTCCAATGATCCTCGCTGGCTTACTGACGGCACTTACCTAGCGAGCGGTAGCGCCTCTTTACGAGACCTAAATCGCCTTCTTAATCTGGAACTTCCACTTGACGGACCGCGCACTTTAAATGGGCTCATCCTAGAAAAGCTCGAAGCGATTCCCGATTACGATGTCAGCATTCGAATTGCTGGCGTGGTAATGGAAATTGTTCAGTTCGATGAGCACGGTGTAAAAACTGTGAAGCTATACCGACCCATTACTCAACTAAATCAAGATTGAGCGTACTACTCCATGACTCTCACATTATTCGAACCTGGCATGACATCGCTGTTAATGCATTAAATAGTCGGGCCACGGATATTCATATTGAGGCAAGATCTCAAGAAACCGTAGTACGCATACGAATAGATGGGCGTCTCACATTACAAGATCAATACCCCATTGATTTACATGAGCGGTTAATTACGCGCATCAAAATATTGGCACGTCTCGATATTGCAGAAAAACGTTTACCCCAGGATGGGCGTCTGGTTATTGGTCATGACTTTAGCCATCCTAATATTGATTGCCGAGTGTCTATTCTCCCCACCTTGCATGGCGAAAAGGCAGTGGTGCGAATCTTACCCAGTCGCCTTGAGGAGCTAGCCCTAGATCAAATTGGTTTGCTGCCAGAACAACTACGCATAGTAGAAGAAGCTATTAGCCAAACCAATGGATTGATACTTGTCACCGGCCCTACTGGTAGTGGCAAAACAAGAACCCTATATAGCTGCTTAAGTGCACTCAACCAAGTGCAACGCAATATTTGCTCGGTTGAGGATCCCATTGAAATCCGACTCCCTGGAGTGAATCAAGTGGCTTACCACCCAAAAGCGGGGTTGGATTTTCCAACAATTATTCGCGCACTCCTACGTCAAGATCCTGATGTCATCATGATCGGTGAAATACGCGATTCTGCGAGTGTACAGCTCGCCATTCAAGCTGCGCAAACAGGACACCTAGTGCTAAGCACCCTTCATACTCGCAATGCAATGGGCGCTTTAAGCCGACTCAAAAGCCTAGGTATAGAGCAAGAGTCTATTGAATCATGTCTTCGTTTCGTTAGCTCCCAAAGATTAATTCGAAAGCGCTGCAAACAGTGCAATCCAAATGTAAATAAAACACCATGCAACCTTTGTAAGGGGTCAGGCTATTTCGGCCGCATTGGTGTCCATGAAGTGTTGGGGAGCAAACAGTTATTTGAATCACTTCAAGCACTAGATATTCACTCAGCAGGAATGCAATTGCTGAAGTCTGGCTTAATAGACCAGATATCCCTAGATTCTGAGCTTGGCAGCTGGCATTAGTCAGAATGCTTTTCAATAGCAAACTCAGTAAGTCCGAGCAACTACATTTTGCTCAGCAGGTGCTCGTTCTACTGCAGGCTGGACTTCCTCTACTGAATGCCATGCAACTATTGATTCAGTCTGCACCAAAATCGTGGCAAATTTGGCTGGAGGATATTCGCACCCAACTTCAAAAAGGCAATAGCTTTTCTTTTTGCTTGAGCACACAAGATGGAAAATTTTCTCCAGAGTTTTCCAACCTTATTAGAGTAAGTGAGAGAACAGGCGACCTTAGCTTGGCGCTAAGGACAATTTCACAACAACTGGAAGCCCAAATTGAGTTACGAAGAAAGGTACAGCAGTCGCTAACCTATCCCGTTATCACTTTGGCCACCTCTTTTCTACTTGTTCTAGTGATGATGATTTGGGTTGTACCCGTATTTAAAGAGGTCTTTGGCCATTTTCAGGCTGAGCTGCCAGCGCCAACCAGAGTCCTTATCTCTATCTCCACAGGCATCCAAAATTACGCTCTAGAAATATTACTTAGCGTACTGATGATAATTGCCGGCTTTATGTACGCCTGGTTCAAATCAAGCGCACTCCAAAAATACTGCGATGTCCTCTTGTTGCGCACACCATTTTTTGGCAATCTGTTTAGACTGGCGACACTGAGTCATTGGTGCCGAACCTTAGGACATTTACTAGAAACTGGTTTACCACTCCCAGATGCGCTCAGGGTCACCGCACAATCCTCAAATCACTGGGTGAGTCATGACTTTAGTGCCGAGATATTTAAACACCTCACTCGTGGCTGGCCTTTGGGAGAGTCACTCAAAAGAGCAGATCCTAAGTCACGACTTCTTGATGTAGAAACATTGCTGTTACTACATATCGGAGCAGAAAGTGGGGCGCTGGCGGAGATGCTCAATAAGCGTGCGACTACACTGGGTTCACAGCTGAGCGGTCAACTCAACGCACTTAGTCAAAGTTTAGAACCCGTAATGATTCTTTTTGTTGGCGCCATTATTGGCAGCTTAGTCATAATCCTCTATCTACCTATCTTTAATTTAGGACAAATCATTTAGTGGATCCAAAAGTAAGCCTCTGGATAATGAAAACCCTGCTGATTCTGGCTTTGGTGTATTTAGCCTATATCGATTGGCGCACTTTTCGCCTGCCGAACGCCATTACACTGCCCCTAATTTTTCTGGGGATCGCCATTAATGGGGTCTCAGACCTACGCCTCACCACCCCAATATCGGCAATCCTCGGAGCATCGCTAGGGTATGGTTCGCTGTGGGTATTGAATACTGGCTATCGTCTTCTGAAAAACCAGAATGGCATTGGCATGGGTGATGCCAAGCTCTTGGCCGCGTTGGGCGCTTGGCTGGGCTGGAGCGTTCTCCCAAGTATTCTTCTGATGGCCTCTGTCATGGGCGTGATGGGCGGTATTATCTGGCTTAAATGGCGGGGGCATCAATTGCAGCAAGCCTTCCCTTTTGGCCCCTTTTTAGCTATTGCTGGCATCATTGAATTGTTATGGCCACAACTCATTCCAACTTTGATCCTGTCCAAGCTGATCTAAAAGCCTTAAAGGGAGAAATTCCTTTAATTGGTTTAACTGGCGGCATCGGGTCTGGCAAGACTGCGGTTAGCAACTTGCTGGGTGAACTTGGGGCTGGAATTATTGATACGGACCTGATTTCTCATCAAATCACCGCCCCCGGCGGAAAAGCTATTCCTTTAATTGCCAAGGCATTTGGAAGTGACTTTATTGATCCCCAAGGCGCTCTTAATCGACCCAAAATGCGGTCTTTAGTATTCGAAGATCCTAATGCCCGGCATGCTCTAGAGCAGATCACTCACCCGTTAATCCAACAGGAAACTGCTAAGCAAGCCTTTGAAATTGCCAACTCCGGCGTACCCTACTTGGTCTTTGTGGTTCCACTCCTCATTGAATCTGGATTTTGGGTGCAACTGATTGACTATCTCGTAGTGGTGGATTGCCCAGAAGAAACTCAAATCCAGAGAGTGATGCACCGCAACAATATAACCCGCTCAGAGGTGGAAAATATCCTCAAAGCGCAAACCAGTCGGAATGCTCGCCTAGCCGCAGCTAATGCTGTGATTGAAAATGAGGGTAGCTTGGATCAGCTCAAATCAGAAGTTCTCAATCTGCACCAACAATTGCTCAAAATTTAGGAGGCAAGCCTGAGTTCGTCATAGAATATAGGCTTGTGATTGTCTACGAATACCCTTTCAATGAATTAGTTCGAAGCATGCTTCGACTGGAGTATTTGTTCGCCCGCTTTAATCACTTCCTTCGTTCCGATGATCCTGAGTTACACCATAATGCGATTGCGATGTTATTTGACTTAGGTGACATTGGTTCTCGAGGCGACATCAAATCCCTGCTGCTCAAAGAATTTGAGCGCCAAAAATATGCATTGAATGGCTTAAAGTCCTCCCAAAAAGTAGACCAAGAAGCGCTCACACAAACACTGTCTGAAATTGATAAAGCAGCACTCAATATTAATCAGTCGATGGGTAAGCCAAACGCGTCCATTACTGAGAGTGAGTGGCTTAATGCCATTCGGACTCGATTAAATATTCCCGGTGGTACAAGTCCAATTGATTTGCCGAGCTACCATGCTTGGAAAAATACTCCCTCGACTCAACGTAGAGCATTACTAGAAAAATACGTCGCACCACTGTTGCCATGGCATGAAGCTTGTCAAATTTTCTTGAGATTACTGCGTCAGTCTGGCGAAGCTAAAGAGGTAGTTGCGCATCAAGGCTCTTATCAACAAGCGCCTTCTGGCAAGGTGTATCAATTGATGCGCATTGCTGTAGAAGACGACTCACTTTTCTCAGAAATAAGTGCTAATAAATATTTGCTGTCGATCCGCTTTTTAAGGGCGGATGGAGATAAAAAGCCTCAGATCGTAACTGAAGATGTGCCTTTTAGACTAACCCTCTGCCAGCTCTAAGCCTTTAGTAGCTTAAGCTTTTCTAGCATAGGCCATGCAGCTGGCAATAAAGGCTCTACCGTTGGAAGTGCATCACCAAGCAACTGCCAAGACAGCGCCTGACCCTCACATCCCTTAGGAACTCCAGTCCATTTTCGAATAATGCTGACATGCAAGCGTACATAAGCATGTGGATAGTCGTGCTCTAAAACAACCAGCTCTTCGCTGGACTCAATGTCAATTCCAAGCTCTTCTTGCAGCTCACGTTTTAGCGCTGCGAATACAGATTCACCAGTTTCAATCTTTCCACCCGGAACCTCCCAGTAGCCTGCATAGGGCTTGCCCTCTGGGCGCTGACCTAGAAGATAGCGACCCTCTGCATCTAATAGGATCCCAGCAGCAACTTCCGTCACAGGGCGCTTGGAGTCAATCATGAGTTTCAATCATTAAGCAGCATGTGAGCCTGCCCAGTGCTTCGCAAACTGCCAAGCCACACGACCAGAACGTGAACCACGCTCTAAGGCCCACACTAATGCCTCAGCTCTCGCGCCCTCAATCTGCGCATCGCTCAAGCCAAAATGACGCAACCAATGAGCAACAATTTCTAGATACTCATCTTGTTTTGGTGGATAGAAAGAAAGCCATAAACCAAAACGCTCTGAAAGAGAAATCTTTTCCTCAACTACCTCACCTGGGTGTATCTCACCATCTTCACTATGAGAATAGCTGAGGTTGTCCTTCATATGCTCAGGTAAGAGGTGGCGTCGATTAGAAGTGGCATAAATCAAAATATTGTCCACTTGGGCAGATACAGAGCCATCCAAAGCAGACTTCATGGCTTTATAGCCGGATTCACCATCTTCAAATGAGAGGTCATCACAAAACACAATAAAACGTTCTGGCCGATCGGCTAATAAATCGGTAATGTCGGCTAAGTCGGCTAAGTGCTCTTTTTCCACCTCAACCAGACGTAAGCCCTGGCTGGCAAACTCATGCAAGCTTGCTTTAATAAGTGATGACTTTCCTGTGCCGCGTGCGCCAGTTAGCAAAATATTATTAGCAGGCTTTTTTTGAATAAAGTTTTTCGTATTATCACGAATAGCATCGCGCTGACGATCAATATTTTTTAGATCTTCGAAGCTAATATCTGCCACATGTTTGACTGGTTGCAGAAACCCAATACTTCCAAAGATACTATCGCGACGACGCCATCTAAAAGCAGTGGAAGATTTCCACTGCTCTTCAGTTAACTGCTTAGGCAGAAATGTTTCTAGGTGATTTAGTAGTTGCTCTAATTTTTCATTCATATACCAAATTCCTAAGAGCGGTAATCTGCATTAATGGAAACATAGTCATGTGATAAGTCACAGGTCCACATCGTCTGCCCTGCTGATCCGCGACCCAAGTCAATTTTGACGGTAATCTCCGGAGCCTGCATCACCCTTTGGCCATCTGCTTCTTGGTAATCAGGGTTGCGGCCACCATTCTTGGCAACCCATACATCTCCAAGCCACATTTGCACTTGGTTCACATCAAGATCATGAATACCGGCATAGCCAATCGCAGCAAGGATGCGGCCTAAGTTGGGGTCGCTAGCAAAGAAGGCCGTTTTTACCAAAGGCGAATGGGCTACCGCCTCTGCGACTAAACGACACTCATCTTCACTCTTCCCACCCTGCACATCAATCGTAATAAATTTTGTTGCACCCTCACCATCTCTCACAATCATTTGAGCAAGCTTGCGTGCGAGATCAATTAATGCAGTCCGAACCAAGCTATAACTGACATCAGCAGTTGATTGAATCTGCACTGCAGACTGGCCAGTTGCCATGATGATGAATGAGTCATTTGTCGAGGTATCGCCATCAATCGTGATAGCGTTAAATGAAAGATCAGCAATCTCTCGGGTCAATTGACTTAGTAAGCCTGGTGCAAAACCAGCATCGCTTGCAATGAAGCCCAGCATAGTCGCCATATTCGGATGAATCATGCCCGCACCCTTACAAATACCCGTGATAGTCACCAGTCCAGTCGGGGTCTGTACCATCATCGATGCAGCCTTAGGCTGAGTATCCGTTGTCATGATGGCTTCTGCCGCATCTAACCAATGATCTTCACCTAAATTAGCGACTGCCTTAGGTAAAGCAGAAATCAATTTATCAATTGGCAGTGGCTCCAGAATTACGCCAGTTGAAAACGGCAAAATTTGCTCTGGATTGAGCTTCAATTCTTTTGCTAACTCGGCACAAGTGGATAAGGCATCCTTCATACCCCGTTCACCAGTCCCCGCATTGGCATTTCCCGTATTGACAACTAAAGCTCGAATCTCGCCTTTAGCACCGTCTAAGGCTAAATGCTCACGGCAAACTTGAACTGGCGCAGCGCAGAAACGATTTAAGGTAAAAACCCCAGCTAGCTGCGAGCCAGGCGCCAAAGTCATCACCAATAAATCCTTGCGGTTGGCCTTTTTGATTCCAGCTTCGGTGATGCCCATCTGAAAACCTTTAACAGGCTTTAGCTGGTCTTTTTGGGGGAGAGGTAGGTTAACTGTCATATAGGCATTTAAAACAAAGAATATTCAAGGAAAAGGCATTATCCGCCACCTCTCCGAGTATAAAGATCAAAGCGACCAAGGATTGACTCAACCCGCTCTGCAGAAAACGATGCATCAAATGTTATTTCAAGCTGTAACACCGGAATACATAAAAGCGCAATTGTTCGGTTTGTTAAGGTCACGCCATACATCTGAATCCGAGGAGGCGTCCCAAGAAGATACTAACGATTATCAATCGTGAGTGAAGTTTGTGAATACAAATCCCCTAGGGCTCGAGGCAACCAGCGTAGCAAGTCCTCTGAAGTGCACCCCATTTCACGCTTAGCGTCAAAAGTAATGCTGCCCAACAATGATCAACCGCCTGCAACTGGTGGGCAAATCGCTAAGGCATCATTTTCCTTGAGAATGTAAGAAAGACGCTGATCTGGATTGACGTAGACCCCATTCACCATTACTAAGTGGGCTGATTTGCTGGGTATTTTGTAAAGCTCAATCATGTCCCCAATCGTGCTTCCCTCAGGAACCACGATATCGGCCTCAATCCCATTCTTTTTAGAGGGTGGTAGATAACTTGCCAGGCTGGCAAATAACTTCAAAGTAATTTGCATGCTGAAAGCTTAATTCATCCAAGAAGATTGTGCTTGCCCTTTTGCTAAGTAAGCTTCCATTGCTTGAGTGGGGTCACGCAATAAATGGGACTTCCATTCACCTAGTCGAGTCTTGGATTGAATCAGGCCACGCAACACACCAATATGTTCAGTGCTCCCAACACAAGTCGCCCCAATTAATATATCGCTTAAAAATTCTAAACGGAGATATTTGAAGCGCTCTCGATCAACAATTTCTACATGATCACCATCTTTTGTGCCAGCCCATAATCCAAAAGAGGAGGAAATTAAACCCAGGGTATCTAACACGTTGATTTGTAATGCCCCAAGACTTTGAGCATGACCACCTGTCATCGCAATCCCTGCGATTCGTGCTTGATCTGCCGCATTAGGCTGAATTGCATTCACAATTCGCTGTCCCGTCGAAAAATCAATACCTTCCGCAACATCACCGGCAGCATAAATATCGGGATGCGATGTTTGCATGAACTCATTGACTAAAACACCGGTATGCAACTCAAGCCCTGAATTGTTCAGGCAAGCGATATTTGGCTTTACCCCAGTTGCGGAAATCACAAGATCCACCTCTAGGACTTTTCCATTAGAAAGTCTGATACTCAGCGCGGCTCCCGCAGAAGAAATCTCTTCTACTCGAGTGCCAGTAAACACCTCAATACCCTTAGACTGAACCCAGTCCTTAATCATGCCACCAGCAAGCTCCGTCATCATTCTGGGCACCATACGATCGCCCATTTCCACTACCGTGAGCTTTACATCTCTACTGGCTAAAGCCTCTAAAATAATGCAGCCAATAAAACCCGCACCCATCTGTAGCACACGGGTACCTGGCTTGGCGGTAGATGCAATGGCACGGGCATCCTCCATAGTCCAGCAGGAATGAACTCCTGGTAGCTGAATGCCTGGAATAGGTGGCTGCACAGGGACAGAGCCTGTTGCAATAAGGAGTTTATCGAAAGAAACTCGTGCGCCTCCTTGCAGGAATAACTCTTTTGCTTTGCAGTCAACTGAATCCACGCGGGCATGTAACTGCTCGATCTTCAGCTTTTCAAAGTGCTGCGGGTCTTTACGTAAATACGTTCCTGATTCTGGGATATTTCCCATTAATAAATAGGGGATTGCCATGCGCGAATAGGGCGGTACATCCTCCGACCCAATAATGACAATTTGGTCAAAGGGAGATCGCTTGCGAATGGTCTCCGCAGCGATAACGCCTGCGGGACCGTTGCCTAAAATGACATGCTTCATCTAGTCAATCTTAAAGGCCAAGGCGCTTCAACGTTTCGGCACTCGGCCGGCCCTCAGGATCCCAACCGCGAATCTTGTAATACTCAGGCAGCATCTTATCCAAACCACTCACAGAGCCTTTACCTGGGCCTGTTTTTGCTGCCTCTGTCATCAGGCGCTTGGGTAATTTATCGTCTTTACTAGTAAAGCCTGCACGATTATTAAAGTCGCGCTCCATATTCCAGATACGCTCTCCAATGGTAGTTAAATTCTCAACCGTGAATTCATCTCCACAAGCGGCTTGCAATTGTGGTGCCACATCAGCAAGTGTCCAAGCAAAGCTTGTGAAAATACAAATGCCTGCTGAATCAAACGCAGCGGTAGCATCTTGGAAGGCTTTCACTAACTCAGGCTTTCCTTGAGTATCTGCAGGCTCAGTCTTCACTGGAATACCCAAAACCTCAGAAGCAATTGTGTAGCCACGTAAGTGACATGCACCTCGGTTTGAAGTTGCATATGCCAAACCAATACCCTGAATCACACGGCCGTCATATGCGGGAAATTCTTGACCTTTGACGCTCATGGAAAGATCGGGATGCCCATATTTTTTAGTCAAGCGCGCCGAACCAAGCCCGAGCTCTTTTCCAAAGCCAATGCCATTAGCAGTAATTTCTGCAAAGTAGCAAAGTGCCTTAGCAGAGCCAAATGGTGCCTCAATACCGAGCTGCTCTTTGCTCAGAACACCCATCTCATACATTTCCATCACGGCGCCCACGGTTGCGCCAAAAGAAATGGGATCAAATCCATCCTCATTACACAACATATTGGCGAATTGCAGAGCCTCTAAGTCATTCACTCCATTTGCAGCGCCTAAAGCCCAAGCAGCCTCATATTCCAAACCACCTGAGGCATTCATATACTGAGGTTTATTTTCAATTGAGAAATGCGTGTCATCAATTTTTGAGATACGGCCACATGCAATCGTGCATGCAAAACAAGCTTGATTGGTAACTAAATGCGTCTTGCCATCTGTCGCACGTGGTGTAGCCATTGCTTCAGCAGAAATATCTTTCGCCCCATCAAACTGAACATCCTGATGATTGCGGGTGGGTAGTGCGCCAACCTCGTTAATTACATTCATTAATACTTGTGTGCCGTAAGTAGGTAAGCCCTCCCCCGTCACCGCATTGCCAGCTAGTACTGCCTTGCCAGCACGAGTGGCCTCCATAAAGGCTTTAGGATTTTTGATATTACCAACGCCTTTTGTACCTCGAACGGCAACCGCTTTTAAGTTCTTGCTTCCCATGACCGCACCTACACCAGAACGTCCAGCGGCACGGTGTAGGTCATTTACGATAGCCGCATAAAGCACTTCATTTTCACCGGCACGCCCAATGCAAGATACGCGAATTTGTGGATCTTGATGTTTCGTCTTAATTGCAGGCTCTGTTTGCCAAACAGTTTTACCCCACAGGTCGGAGGCATCGATGAGCTCCGCTTTATCATTCTCAATAAACAGATAAACCGGTTTGGGTGATTTGCCTTCGACAATCACCATGTCCCAGCCAGCCATTTTCAGCTCAGCACCCCAATACCCACCAGAATTTGAGCAGGCAATCGCACCAGTTAATGGGCCCTTAGTTACTACCGTATATCGGCCACCAGTCGACGCCATCGTTCCAGTTAGCGGGCCAGTTGCCCAAATCATTTTATTTTCAGCAGACAGTGGGTCTACTTTTGGATCCAATTCTTCAACTAAATACTTCGAGGCCAATCCCCGTGAACCTAGATATTCTTTGGCCCACTTCATATTGATTGGCTCTGAAACACAAGTGCCTGCAGTTAAATTAACACGTAGTAATTTTCCAGCCCATGACATAATTTTTTCCTATGCTTTTTTAGTTGGAGCTATTTTGATTGCCAAGCTTATCTGCCCACTCACGCATTTTGTCTAAACCCGTCCAGTCGGCATCCACATAGGTAATCGCTTCGGTTGGGCAAGCAGTTGCGCAGGCAGGATCGCCACCACATAAGTCGCACTTCTGAACTTTGCCAGTATCTTGTACATAGTTAATCGTTCCGAATGGGCAAGAAATAGTGCAAACCTTACATCCTACGCAGGTGTCATCGGAAACTACTTTGGCCCCAGTGATGATGTCTAAACTGATTGCATCTACAGGGCAGGCCTGAAGACACCAGGCCTCCGAGCATTGGGTACAGGTATACGGAACCTTCTTCCCTGTGTCATGAAATTCAAATACTTTAATTCGAGACTTGGCAGTATTGAACACTCCATAGTGCTCATAACTACAAGCCATCTCACACTGAAGACAGCCTGTGCATTTATCTGCATTAATGTGCAGGGACTTTTGCATACCGGTTCCTTTTACTTATAACTGCAATTTCTTGCATATAAGTGAACATCTTGAGCGATCTTAGAGCATCTAGATAGCTAGGGAAAGCCCTAGAAATAAAAATGGAGGCCGAAGCCCCCATTCAAATTAAACGCTGAAAGTAACAAGTTACTTAAGCCAGAGCTCCGCAGCAGTTCTTATACTTTTTGCCACTACCGCAGGTACATGGATCATTTCGACCCACTTTAGGACCGGCGCGCAAAGGGGCCGGAGCAATTTCAATTGCTGCACCGCGATCGCCAGTCGACCCAGCTACCTCAAGATCTGCATCGGCATGCTGATACTGCACATCTGAGAGTTTGGCTAAATCTTCGTTCATAGATTCAGAAGCTTCATCCAACTCGCTGGCACTTCGAATTTGTACGGTCATGATGCTTTTCACAACATCATTCTTGATGACATTGAGTAACTCGCCATAAAGCTCGAATGCTTCGCGACGATATTCTTGTTTTGGATCCTTCTGGGCATAGCCACGCAAATGGATACCTTGTCGCAAATGGTCCAATGCAGCCAAATGTTCACGCCAATGAGTGTCTAAGCTGTAGAGCAATACTGAGCGCTCAAATCCAGCAAAGGATGCGCGTCCAGAAAGCTCTACTTTCGCATCATAGGCTTCTTTTGCAGCCGTTAATACACGCTCCACAATCTGCTCATCGTCCATAGACGTGGCATTTTCAACCCAATTTTTTAGATCAACTGTTAAGCCCCAGTCACTAGCCAATACATTTTCCAGGCCAACTAAGTCCCACTGCTCTTCCATCGACTCCAAGGGAACATAGAGCGCACAAATGCCACGCAATACATCTTCACGCAAATTGGCAATCAAATCACCGACATCACTACTTTCCAATACTTCATTTCTCAGGCGATAAGTTTCTTTGCGCTGGTCATTAGCAACGTCGTCATATTCCAAGAGCTGCTTACGAATATCAAAGTTACGCCCCTCAACCTTACGCTGAGCGGACTCAATCGAACGTGTCACCATCCCAGCTTCAATCGGCTCGCCATCTGGCATTTTGAGACGATCCATAACTGCGCGTAGACGATCTCCAGCAAAAATACGTAAAAGAGAATCATCTAAAGAAAGATAAAAACGGGAAGATCCGGGATCACCCTGACGACCAGCGCGACCGCGAAGTTGATTATCAATACGGCGACTCTCGTGGCGCTCTGTACCAATAATATGCAAACCACCGGCAACTAATACCTGATCATGCAGACTTTGCCACTCATCTTGTAAGGTCTTAATCTTGGCAGCTTTTTCCGCGTCAGAAAAATTAGCATCTGCCTGAATCAAGGAAGATTGTTTGCCAACGTTGCCACCCAAAACAATGTCCGTTCCACGACCAGCCATATTGGTAGCAATGGTGATCATTTTTGGCCTACCGGCTTGAGCAATAATCTCTGCTTCGCGAGCATGTTGTTTTGCGTTCAAGACTTGATGCGGCAATTGACGCTGATCTAATAAGCCAGCGATTAATTCTGAATTCTCAATAGAGGTTGTACCAACCAATACAGGCTGACCACGCTGATAGCAATCCTCAATATCCTTAATCACTGCATCGTAACGCTCACGTGAAGTCTTATAGATCTGATCCTGACGATCTTTTCTTTGGCTAATACGATTTGGAGGAATAACTACAGTTTCAAGGTTATAGATTTCCTTGAACTCATATGCTTCAGTATCAGCGGTGCCCGTCATACCAGCCAACTTGCCGTACATCCGGAAGTAGTTTTGGAACGTAATCGTGGCTAAGGTCTGGTTCTCATTCTGAATCGGAACGCCTTCTTTAGCCTCAACAGCTTGATGCAAACCATCAGACCAGCGACGACCTTGCATTAAGCGTCCCGTGAACTCATCAACAATGATGACTTCATTATTTTGAACGACATATTGTTGGTCACGGTTGTACAAAGTGTGTGCGCGCAATGCTGCGTACACATGGTGCATCAAGGTAATATTTTGCGGCGCGTACAAAGAGTCGCCATCATTCAAGGCGCCAATCTCAACTAAGACTGTCTCGGCCTTATCATGTCCACGCTCTGTTAAATAGACCTGCTGAGACTTTTCATCAACCCAATAATCACCGGGCTTCTCAACGCCAGTGCCATCGGCTTTCTCTTCACCGATTTGACGCTCTAAGTAAGCAGGTAATGCATTGATCTTGATGTACAAGTCAGTGTGATCTTCAGCCTGACCAGAAATGATTAATGGGGTACGAGCCTCATCAATCAAAATGGAGTCCACCTCGTCAACAATCGCATACGCTAGACCACGTTGAACACGCTGACCTAAGTCTTGAACCATGTTGTCACGCAGGTAATCAAAACCAAACTCATTATTAGTGCCGTAAGTGATATCAGCCGCATAAGCCTCTTGCTTAGTGGTGTGATCCATTTGGGATAGATTGACACCAACTTTCATACCTAAGAAGTTATAGAGCGTTGACATCCACTCAGCATCCCGCTGAGCCAAGTAGTCATTCACGGTAATGACGTGAACACCATTACCAGTCAGCGCATTTAAATACACTGGAAGCGTAGCGGTTAAGGTTTTTCCTTCGCCCGTTCCCATTTCAGCAATCTTGCCTTGGTGTAATGCAAGGCCACCCATCATCTGCGCATCAAAATGGCGCATCTTCATCACCCGCGAGCTCGCCTCACGAACTACTGCAAAAGCCTCTGGAGCAATATCATCTAATGACTCGC
>ERZ650310.336-NODE-336-length-14264-cov-22.698008_pt1 | contig 14264 bp, 20 predicted proteins | sample MGYA00376246_ERZ650310 | MGnify/ENA primary metagenome ERZ650310 (study PRJEB26733, sample SAMN07839286) | wastewater metagenome | biome: small river; feature: stream; material: water | place: USA: North Carolina | collected 2016-03-01 ...
GAATGGTCTACAAGCCGCAGACACGTGATGGTCAAGAATGGGCAGGGTGGAAGACCTCATTGAAGCCTGCCGAAGAGCCCATTGTGGTTGCACGAAAGCCCTGTTACAATATTGAGATTACAATTCAATTGGAGAATCTATGTTCACTTGTAAAGTCTGCAGCACACAATTCAAAGGATATTACAATCCAAAAAATCTCCCAAACCGAAACCTTTACTGCTCTAATAAATGCTCGCAATCAGTTCGAAAGAATCCTGCAGGGACAAGAAAAGAATATCCCGGAAGTTATGTCGTTGTTTATGATGGAGACGGCAACTGGGAACACGAGCATCGTATCGTTATGGCAAAGCATTTGGGTAGACCACTTACAAGAGATGAAGAAGTTCATCACAGAAACGAAGACAAGCACGATAATAGAATTGAAAACCTTGAACTGCTTACTAAAGGTGATCACACAAGAATACACCACCCAGGACCAGATTGGAGCAAGCATACAAAATGTAAATGTAATCACTGCGGCATTGAATTTATGCGACTTACTATTGAAGTTGTTGCTCACCCAGAGACTTACTGCACAAGAGATTGCTACCGAAACTCCAGATAACAATCCAAATAAGCACGAACCAATCGTTATGGCACGCAAGCCATTCAAAGGTAGCACGATTGATAATGTGCTAAAGAACGGTCTTGGTGCTATGAACATTGATGCTACTCGGATTCCTTGGGCGGATGCTGCAGAAGCGGAGGCCGATGCAGCGTGGAGAGAGAAGTGGAGTCAACACAATGTTGGAGCCCCAACATTTGCTGAAGATGACATAAACAAACAGCGAGAGGGGAAGAAAAAGAAGAGTGATAAAGAAGTTCGTTTACAGAAATTAAACCAAGACATCAAGACGTGTGGTTACGAAAACAACTTCAAGGGAATCGAAGGGCAAGACAAAGAAGCGTATGCAGTTGAATACACCGAAACTGATGTAGCAGCAATGTCACAAGGTCGCTACCCATCCAATGTCATCGGTGAAGTTCAAGAAGGTTATCAGAAGTATTTCTATTGTCCAAAGGTTAGCAGGAAGGAGAGGCATAGTGGGTTTACAGAACTACCAGAACCAGACCCAAGCGGTAAGTTTGATCGCAGTGAGCAACCGTTGAATGCTAATGAGCGTATCCAAACAAAAATCGGTAACAACCACCCAACCGTAAAGCCAGTAGCATTGATGGATTATCTTATCAAGTTAGTCACACCACCATCGACCCCAACCTTACAACGCAAAGTGCTCGATCCGTTTATGGGCAGTGGTTCAACCGGAATGGCTGCTACCGCTCTCGGTCATCACTTCACTGGATGCGAACTTGATCCAAAATATGTGGCGATTGCTGAGATAAGGATTGAAGCATGGACGAAGCCATCTATCGTGGATGATCCAGATACGACATTTGACGATTTATTTGCAGCATGACACAAGCCCCGACGGGGGCTTTTTTAATGAAAATCATAAAGGTAGGTTAATTGATAAATAAGTTTGTAACTTTATATTGTTGTTGGTAGAAAGATTACATTTCTGTTAAAATGGCTAAGAACTGCCCCCGTTTTGCTACACGCGATTCGGGGGCTTTTTTTGTGGTCAGATGATAAATAATGATGTAAACAAACTTGGATACCGACCAGAATACAAGTTTTTAGCCCGGCGCATTGAGCGGCGAGCATTAGAAAGCCCTAACACTCACCTTGGTCGGTATCCAGTGTTAGGGCTTTCGTTTTTATAACTTTAAGGATACCGACCATGAAAATTAATATAAACGCATCAGGTTGTGGCAAGGGTAAAACCCAGGCCATTATTAAGATGATTAACCAAAACCCCGACGAGAAATTTCTTATTATCGTCCCATCAATAAAACTTGCAAACGAATATGGAGATGCACTTAACATCCAACCCATAACAAGTGAGTTTTCAAAGAATGTTCAGCAGGACATTTCGAGACAAATCGATTTACAAAACAGAATACTTGTTATAACTCAAAAAGCCTTTAAGGATTATAAAATGAAGTGCATGTTATGTTTCAGGAGAAATGTAATTCAGGACGAAGAGTTTAATGTTATGACTACAAGTAAATGGAAAATGGATAATCACAAAGACTATCAGGATATGTTTGTAACAAAGAAACTTACAGAGACCTGGTACTCAGTTGATATTGATATTATTAGGGCAGGTGATTTCATTGAGTCTGAAGACATCTTTGACGATAAGTCATTCCTGCACGATTTACTAAACACACCTCAGCAAATATTTACAAACACCCCAACAATAACCGATGAATCTTATATTATATCGATACTAAGCCCACAGATGTATGAAGGATGTCAATCGCTTTATATTGCTTGTGCTAACTTTACCAAAACTCAACAGTATCACCTATGGAAATCATTGTTTGGTATTGAATTTGGTGTTAAGACCCCATTTGTTCCTTATGAAGCAGAAAAAGTTACTATTCACTATGCAGAACAAAAGAGAAATTCAAAGATGTATAACACAAGTAAGACAAATATCAGAGATGAGTTTATTAAGTATGTAAATGAACAATCCACCGATGTCATCTATGTAGATAATAACAATAATCCGGATATCAATAACTGGACAAGATTAACACATAACTGCCACGGAGAAAACAAATACAGAGAAAAAGCCCACATTGCTGTATTGAGTGCAATCAATTATAACGGAGTAGTGACAAACTTCTTTACAGAGGTAGTTGGAATAACTGCTGATGCATTGAGATTTGCACTCATTGGTGAACTTGCACATCAAGTAATTATGCGTGGGTCACTTCGCATCAATAACAAAGCCAGATGTGACATATATCTTATGGAACAAGAACTTGCTATGTATATCTATTCGTTATTCACACAGGCAGATATCAAAGAGATCCCAAACACATCTCGTGAAACAAAGAACTTATCACGTAGTGCAATACAAAAAGCAAGTGAGATTCGCAGAAATCACAAAGAGGTAAGACACATGGATACAGAACAACTAATGAAACACGACATATGGAACAAGACAAATGCAAGAGGGCTATACACACGAAAAGCAATAGCAGATATGAAAGAACAACTAAAACAAATGAATTAATTGAAACTGTTGTATGAAAAGACTAATATACATTTATATAAGTAAAACATACAACACTTTTTAAAACAAGTAAAACGAAGAAATTCAAACTAATGTCAGTGGGGTTTTTCAGAGACAAATTAAGGAATTATATGGATCACAAAGAAATGATGAGGAAATGGTTAGATGCAAAAGAGGCAGGTAAACTCAAATTTGACACTATTTCCCTTAGAGAGACTGAAGAAGAGAAAGAGCAACGCATTGCAAAGGCTCATTTACATTATTCGGAAACCGTTAATCAATCAAGAATTCAGTATATGCAAAATGATAGTGACTGGTCGAGACACCGACCTGAATCAGTCAACTGGAAAAGTATTTGGCAGCGTCATCCTAAACATCGCAATTGTCCCTGGAAGATCGGCCAGCGTTTTAACTATATCAATGGCTGCAGAGATTTGTGTTGTGTAACTCACGGGACAATGTTGCAGTGGGTAAACAATAATCAGGTAGCATATTTGGAGACATTAAAATGATCATTTACGGAGGGCCACTTAAGATGGATAACATCGACGAAACATTCAGACTTCTAAAAAGAACTACTTTCGAAGAAGTCAACGCAAGAGTTATGGCTGCTGCAATGAAGCACCTACACAACGATCCAGTTCCTTTTATGTCAGAAGTAATGAACTTGTGTCACTGGACAGAAGACGAATACAATGCAGAGTATGCTAACCGCGACATTGGCGGTTTGTATGAATGATGTTTTTAAAGTATTCGAAGAGAAACAAAAAGAAAGAGCAAAAGAAAAGTTTAATGAACTATCGGAAGAGCATAAGTTACTATTCATTCTAATGTATGGTTACCCAGAGAACCCTTTAGACATCACTTTGTTTAAATTAGATATGCTTACTTTATTAATTGAGGAGAATATTTAAAATGGAACAATATTACGACACTAAAGCAAATGCACTCGGTCACCCTTTTACAATTGCTTACAACAAGTTCGAACAGGATAAGAAAGAAACACTTCAACAAATGCAAACACATAAGTGGGCACACGAACAATATGTAATGCAAGAACAGCGATTGTTTAGATTAGATGCTGAACAAAAAGAACTTCTACAAATTATGAAGCAGGATTTAACCAGTGACCTACTAATTGACATACTTAAAGGTAAATAAGGGTAGCATAGGAAATATAATGATTTGGACTACTTAAGCCATTACTTAAAACTAATTGATAGAGCAACACACGAAAAGTTTGTAATCGATTACGATATGGAGGTTCATCATATAGTGCCACGTTGTATGGGTGGGGGTGATGAACATACTAACTTAGTTCTTTTAACTACAGAAGAACATTTAGTTGCACATAGATTGCTGACAAAGATATTCCCCAATAATACTAAGATACAATTTGCTTATTACAAAATGTCAATGGGAGATAAGTTAGGTGATCGTTATCTCAATAATAAGTCATATGCATCATTCGAGAAGTGGATAGACTTTAATGTTAGAGAAAAGCATCCAGAAGAATATTGTAAGTTCAGACAAGCACAACTTGCACATCTACAACAAAATTTCAGCAGGTATAGATTTAGAGAACTATCACTTATCGAGTATTTAAATTTAGATGCAGAACATTTAACAAGACTTTTAGATCAATTTCTACCAGAACTTCACAAAGCCCGTAAAGGATATTACAAGTTAAAATTTAGAAGAGTCAAAATAGAACGCAATTACATTAAGAGCACAAATGTTATTTAACATTTTAGAATTACCCAAACCATACAAGGCTGATATAGTTGCTGCTATTGCTTTGCAGTATCCAGCACATAAGAATTGCACACTTATCTATGGAACTAAGATAGGTATTTGGCAAACACCACAACTTTGTTGTTTAGAACACGAGTTTCACTTTAAGAATCTACATTCACCTAAGAAGTTAGCACCACCTACACCTAAGCAGGTAATAGTTCCGTATATAAACAAAACATATCAAGCACCACCTATACTTAGACAAAAGTTTAAATGGGATCTAAGAGGTATTGTATTTAATTGGTCACCACCATCAGATCCTGGGCTGTATAGAATGTTTATTACACCGGAAGAACAGGTTAATTTTCAATTATGGATTGATAAGTTCGAAGCACACCCTCATATGTTTAAATACGAACCCGATAAACTAAAATAAGACAGATTTCGGTAAATACAATTACAGGAGGAAAACAATGACTCACTTTATACTCATAATTGTATTTGCTTTCAATGGGCAATTACCCGCTCAGTTACAAATACTTACACCAGACCAGAAAACCTGTGTAGCATTGGGAAATGCTTTAGCAGAAGAATTGCAACCTATTAAGATGGAATGCAAAAAGGTAGAACAAATTTAATGAAGCAAATTGATACTGATATAATGAACACTATTCGTTTGCTTCACGAATTAGAACAAGATCTAACTATTGAGCAACCCGGGGATTCTGTAACCGCTATCGATGCGATACTTACTCTAAACCAGATATGTGACCATTTTAGGGCAAAACTCAATCAACATAGATCTAATATGTCATTAGCAGAACAGATAGAGTTTAGAAAACTATCACAAGATTTGCGTGTTAAAGAGAAAAGATATCGCCCAGGAACTAAATCAGATATGCAAATGAGGTCTATGTAGCATCTAAACAACCGTTTCGACAATTGCGTTGATAAATAACAAACACGCTGATGGAGTTCAGCAGCAATCACGCAGGAGGCGTCGAAACAAAATGAAGAAAAATAAATCGGTTACCCACACCGACACCCCTCAATATCGCTCTAATCTCGAGCGTCAATTTCACGACATTTATCCTAACACTCAATACGAGAATGTTAAGTTGAGTTATGTTGTGCATAAAACCTATACACCAGACTTTCAATTATCACCTACTATCTTTGTAGAAACAAAAGGTTACTTTAAACCAATGGATAGACAGAAGCAATTGTTAGTAAAGAAGCAATATCCTAATGTTACGTTCATTCTAATATTTCAGGATTCAACAAAGGTCATAACAAAGGGGTCGAAAACCACTTATAAGATATGGGCAGAAAATAACGGATTTAAAACTTTAGACATTAAAGAACTTCACAAGTTTAAGACTAAAGACGATCTAATTAGATGGGCGTTAGCATAATGGAAGACTTACTATACACACCCAAAGAAACCGATGTGTATTTTACATTAGAGAACATCGGTGGTGCAGATGATAAAACTGTCACACCCGCAACAATTAATCTCAATGCAATCACCTATTATGCTAAGATGGGTATGAAGCCTAAACGTATTGCTGTGCTTGTTGGTTGCAACCACACTACAATTTGGGATAACAACAAACTTAGGCAAGCATATGAATCAGGTGCTGCTTATCACGAATTAAAGTTAAGAACAATTGCAATGAATGAAGCAGAAACTAAACCAGGTGCTGCTTACGAAATGCTTAACCGTGCCGTGGGCAAACCAGAAGATGATGCTGCACAAGGATTCAACCCAGCAGACGAAACACCTAAAGTGGATACAATGAATATTGTGTTTAAAGTTCAAGACACTTCGGACAATCCAGAAATTAAGAAACTCAAAGAAGAGTTGGAGCAGCGTATTATCAACGCTGCGGAATCTAAAGAATAATGTTTGTTCAAACTAAAGAAATTGACATACTAAAGCATCAATTGCTTTTTATGCATTCTAAGAAACGATTCGTTGCTAACGTGGCGGGCTTCGGTTCGGGGAAGTCAGCAGGTATCGGTTTTAAGTCATATCAATTAGCAAAGATTAATCGTGGTTTCCCCGGGGCCATTGTATCACGTTCCGGTGGTCAGATGTATAGACTTCAGCAAGAAGTTGAGAAGTCGTGGAATACAATGGGTTTAAGATACTTAGACCTAAAGACTTACCGTCGTGATAGAGAACTCACTAATTGCTATACAACCTATGGTGGTGACATTTACTGGATTAGATGGGAAGATGGAAGCGAGAGTGAGATATTCTGTCTAACCACAGAAAACAATGCTTATATGCGTTGGGCCGGTGGTAACTTATCCTGGATGGTTATTGACGAAATTGACACAATGCCTAAAGCAGATGAAGTGTGGAAGTATGCTAACGACCGTGTTCGTGTTGGACCATTCAACCAGACTGCTTGTGCATCAACCCCAGAAGGATATGGATTCCTCTGGGACTTCTTCGATAACCAGCCGAGGCAAGATGCACTAAAGGTTAATGATAGAGAACTTATCCGTGGTTGCACATTCGATAATCCATACATTAATATTGACTATGTTCGCAATCAGATTCAAACGAGAGACCCACACTCACTTAGGGCTTATGTATATGGTGAGTTTGTTAATTTAGATGGTGCGTTAGTCTATTATAGATTCAACAAAGAAAAGAATGTAACACCGTTAAGGTTAGAAAACTTTGGACCAGAATACATCTGTCAAGTCGGCGTCGATTTTAACAAAGGTATTAACGCTACCTCTATCTCTATAGTTGATGGTGATAATCTTTATACTGTTGATGAAGTAGTGGGTTGTTCTAACGTGGATCAACTCATAGGTGTTCTAACAAAGAAACTATATGGTCGCCCAATTAAAGTATATCCAGACGCATCGGGCTATGAAGCAATTCAACAATTAGAAAGAGCATTCGGGGAGAACGCTGTTATATACGATCCAGCAAACCCAGAAATCTATAAGCGAGTGTATTCGTGCAATATGAGATTTAAAGATGCTACTGGCAAGCCACGTGCATTCATCAACCCGACTACTTGCCCCAATACATTCAATGCTGTAATGAGACAAGTTAAAGGACCAGACGGTAAACCTAAGAAAGACGGCTTAGACCACTTTACTGATGCGTGGGGCTATAAGGTTTCTAAATTGTGGCCAGCCGATCCACAAACAGGCTACATCAGTGTAATTCAATCGTAAATGCGATAAATAAGGTTAAAGGAAAAATATTATGATCACAAAAGAAGATTTTGGTTCAGCAGAGTCTAACAAAGCAAATAGACTTGTTGATTATCTCGAAGGTAAGCAACTTAGTTACGTTCTAAAAGCACTGGACGGAAATCTCGACGGTGGTATTGGTCGTCGCTATAATTGGCGTAAGCGTGGATTTGTTCCTGTCGTTCGTAACATCACTACATCTATTGTTGAGAAATCAGCAGGCAATATCTTTATTAAAGAACCGCGTTGGAATATCCTACCATCACAAGATGCTTATACACAAACATCCGCATCTGGTGATGCTATCATTGATGCAAGATTAAATCAGATTCTATCAGCATCGGACTTCACAGAGTTCCTACAGAACTTCAATGTGTATTCGCGTGCTTTACGTTCAGTATGCCTATTGATGCAAAAGTATATCCCCGAAGGTAGAACTACTGTCGGTGGTCAATATCAGTTCGACGAAACAAAGGGTGATGCACTTCTACCTACCATTCTTCACATTGGTAACAGTGTAGTAAGAATGAACCCACAACGAACAAAAGTTACCGAGTTGGCTTACCTAACACGTGGAACACCGACCGACCCTGTATGGGAATATCGCTACATCAATGCTACAGTTATTATTGATTTCGTTGTTGAGAATGATGTTGAGGTTGCTACTGTCACTGTTCCTAATCCAGATAACATTGTGCCAGCAGTAATGCACTATGATACAAAGAAGCCATCTACTGGTGTTTGGGCACCTGTGCCAGATGATATTCGCACTACACAAGAAGCACTTAATATTCACTTAACCGATCTAAACTTTGCTATTGCACAGAATGTCGGTAAGCCACTTTACACTAATGCTAAGTTCCGTAAGCCAGGAGAGCAAGAAGTTCAAACCACTGTGGTTGGTAAAGTTGGTGAGAATACTATTCCTCGTGACAGGGAAGATAACCAGGAAGGTTTCGGTGGTATTGGTGCAATCATTCAAGTTGATTCTAAGAAAGATGTTCAGACATTCATCGATCACAAAGGCCCAGACGTTGATCTAAAAGCACAGCACGAAGTATTGGAAGCAATTATTCACTCACTTGCTACTGACTGGTCTGTCAATTTAAAGATTGCAGGTGACGGCACTGCTAACAGTGGCTTTCAATTAGTAGTTGAGGAAATGGATAACCTAAATCTTCAAGCACAACGTATGCTTGCATTTAAGGGAACATTCCGCAGAATGTATGAAGTTCTACAAGGTCTTTACCCAGAACTGACAGAGGGTGTTATGGAAGTTTGTTTTAATCCTATTGCACTTCCTGTCAATCAGAAAGAGCAAGAAGATGTTTGGAAACTTAAGATCGATTCAAGACTGGCCAGCCCAATTGATTATCTAATGAGTTCCGAAGGACTTACAAGAGAGGAAGCAATAAAGCGTAAGATGCAAATTGATGCAGATCACGAAATGTTTGTTAAGAAACCAGAACCTGTAGTAGTGGCCACACAAAATAATGGCCAAGAATCACCTAATAATGGTGCAGAACAACCGTCATAAATACTACAGATGATAAATAAAATTACACAACCGCAATAGCAATGGAGTTTGCAAATGGAAGAAATTAAAGAAGGTGTTCAACAAGACGCCAGCAAAGTGGATGGAGATCTACAAAAAGAGTTGGAAACGCTAAAGGCAGAAAGAGACGCAGCCGCAGCAGACGCAGCAAAGTATCGTAAGTTACAGAAAGATGCGATTGCAGAACGTGATGCACTCAAGAAGTCAGCGCCACAACAAAAGAACGAAGAGGACTATAAGTCACTTTGGACCGAATCACAGGATAAACTTACTAAGTATCAGGAACGCATAAAAGGTGCAGATATCAATTCAGCACTAACCGCACAACTTACTAAAGCAGGTGTATCACAAATGTGGCTCGATGCAGCCGTTAAGTTGGTCGACAAGGATATGATTGAGTATGACGAAGATGCAGGGGTTGATAAGCAATCCGTAACTGCAACCGTAGCAAAACTTAAATCAGCATATCCAGCAATGTTCGAGAAACTTATCAAAGGTGTTGATCCAAAGGATGCTGTCAATGGCACAAGTTCCGAATCGAAGACAATGACAAGAGGGGAATTCGACAAACTCGATCCAGTATCTAAATCAAAGAGGATGCGAGAAGGTTGGAAACTAACAGATTAACTTTTAAAGGATTTTATCTAAAATGGCAAGTTTAAACACACTTACTGGTCTCGGCCCAGTTATCTATGAAGCACTCGACGTTGTAGCACAGGAAAAGACTGGCTTCCTCGGCGCAGTGACTACAGTTCCTTCGGCAGAATCCGCTGCTAAGGATCAAACAATTACTGTCTATCAGACACCAGCAGTTGCTGCCTCTACAGCAATCACACCAGCATCGAGCGCACCAGACGCAGGTGGTCAGACAATCACACCAGTGACAATGACTATCAGCAAGTCGCAAATGGTTCCTGTTCAATGGACTGGCGATGAGCAAATGCTTGTTCGTGGTCAAGTAAATAACATTCTACGTGATCAGATTGTTCAGGCAATCCGCACATTACGTAATGAACAAGAATCCGATTTGGCTGTTGCTGCTATGGCTGGCGCATCTCGCGCACACGGCACTGCAGGCACAGCACCATTCAATACTGCTAACGATACAAGCGATTTTGCTGCTATCGCACGCATTTTGGATGACAACGGCGCACCAGATATGGATCGCGCACTTGTATTGGATTCGGCAGCAGTTCAGAATCTACGTGGTAAGCAAGGTCTTCTAAACAAGGTAAACGAAGCAGGTTCAGCAGAATTCATTCGTTCTGGCGCACTATTGGATATGTATGGTTTTGCAATTCGTCAAAGCCGTCAAGTATCTCGTAAGGCAACTGTTGGAACAATTTCGGTAGGAACAATTACTGCTTCCGCTGGTGCAACTTCGCTTACTGTTGCTGGTGGAACTGGTTCTATCCTGGTTGGTGACGTTGCAACAATCGGTAATCACAAGTATGTAGTTACTGCTGTTACTGGCACAGCCCCAACCACAGCAATTACTATTGCTGCACCTGGACTAATGGAAGATGTTTCAAGCGCAAACGTAACTGTTGCTGCTGCATTCCGCGGAAACGTAGCATTTCAGAAGTCGGCTCTATTGCTTGCTACTCGCGTGCCAGCAATGCCTATGGGTGGTGACTCGGCAGACGACGTTATGGACATTGTTGATCCACAAACTGGCGTTGTTTATCAGTTGGCACTTTACAAGGGCTATAGACAAGTTCGTATCGAAATTGGTCAGGCTTGGGGCGTTAAGGCAGTTAAGCCTAACTTCGCTGCACTATTGCTTGGTTAATCAGGTAACGTAACTAATGAGGGGATGGTCGGTGTCTAACTGACATCCCCTATTTTTATATAAGGAAAAGAAGCAATGGTATTCGAAGTCGAAACTGGCACAAGTTCAGAAACAGCAACATCATATGTTGATGTTGATTTCGCCGATGCTTATTTGGCCGATAATGATAATTGGACACAACCGTTAGAATCCGGTGATGAAGGGTATGATGCAGATTCAGAAGCAGCATTATTACTTTCTAAACAGGAAGCATTGATTAAAGCCACACAAGGTATTGATCTAATGTATGGTGAGTCATTTAAGGGATATCAATCTAACAATCTTCAGAATTTAGAATGGCCTCGCACATTTGTAACCTATGGTGCAATTCCTACACGTCTAAAACAGGCTGTATGTGAGTTAGCGGTTGATGTTATTAATGGAACAGGTTCAGCAGTTCGCGATCTAAATCCGTTGGCAAATGTAACACAAAGATCTATTTCGGGTGCAGGTTTTAGTAAGTCAGAAACTTATTCAGATGCATCTGTTAATGAGTATCGACAAGGTCTTCTAAAGATAGAACTTCTATTGCAGAAACTTGTTGAGGATTTGGATAATACATTTGCACCGGCTTATTTCAATAGGTAACATAAATTATGTCATTAACAAATGAATTTAGAGATGTCATTGCTGAATTGCTAACTACATTCGGTGGCGTGTCTCGTTATGAAGATGTCGACGGTAAGAAGATTAACGGAACTGGTGTATTCGAGAATAAGAAGATTAAAGACGAAGCAGGTGCTTACATCTATCAAGAAACAAACACATTTTATATTCAACTTCCTAAGTCTAAAGTAACATCGATTAAACCCGGTGAGTTTATTACTACAAATAACAAGGAATATGTTGTAACAAATGTGATTAATGCTTCAACATTAGATGACAAAGCATTTATTGTGTTTAAGTTGGAGTTACAGAAATGAGCACCACTACTATTCGTGAGTATTATACTGATCTTCTAACTTCTAACAATATCACGTTCGTAACAGAAGGTGAGAATTATGAACACTCTGTTCGTGACACTATTGTTCGTGTTAAGATTATTCCGAGAGAGACCACTAACGCAACGTTGGGTGTAACTGGTAAGAAGTTATTGGCTGGATTAGTATCGATGGAAATTATAGCACCACGTGCAGGGTTATCGACTGCTGAAACATTAGCATCAACAATAATTGATCTATTTGTTCCTGGCTCGCATACATTAAGTGATGGTCACTTAATCATTTACAGCACCTGGGTGGAAGCATCTCGGGAAGAACCGGCTCATATAAGACTGCCTATACTCAGTCGTTATGAACAATTTAGATAAATAGACTTAACGGATAAGGAAATATTATTATGGCACAATCAATCGGATCACGTTCGCAAATTGCGTATGTAAATGAAGTAACACCGGGAACTACCCCAGTCACACCAGCAATGAAGCAATTGTTTGGTTATCAGTCTAACACACTGGACCTAACAAAGGGCGTAATTTCGGACACTGCAATTCGTTCGAACGGTATGAAGAAGTTTAGTCGTCACGGTAACACAGCAGTTGGTGGAACAATCACTGCCAGTTATGCACCAGGAACACAAGACGACCTATTGGAAGCAGCACTTTATGGTGGTTGGTCAACTAACCTTCTAAAGTTGGGCACTACAGAAACTTCAATGACAATGGAAGTTGGATATCTCAACACTGCACTTTATCGTGTATTCACAGGATGCCACTTCAGCGGATTTAGACTTAACGTTCCTTCTGGTAACCAGATCGTAACTGCTGAATTCGACGTTGTCGGTATGGGTGGTTCTGTATCTGGCACAGCATTGGATGCATCTCTAACAGCACCTACACTGGAAGGCACACCACTTGTGCATTTGGATGGCGTGTTTAATTTGGGTGGAGCACCTATTGCTTACTTTACTGGTCTTCAGTTAAACGTAGCAAATCAATTGACACCTAACTATGCATTGGGTTCTGGCACAGCACGTTCTGTAACAAAGGGTATGACATCCGTAACTGGTCAGATTACTGCTTATTATGAATCTAACGCATTGGCAACATCGTTCCTATCGGAAGCAACTACTGACATTTCATTCACCCTAACATCGGACAGTGCTGAGCACGAATATATTCTACCGAATGTTAAGTTAAATGGTTTCAGCGCACCTCTAAGTGGCGACGGCCCAGTTATTGCAACAATCATCTTCGAAGCACTTTACGATGACACAATGACATCTGTAATGAGCATCGGACGCACATACCCATAATGCGTAATGATAAAGGTAAATACAACGGGGCAAGTCCCCGAAGTTGATATTGAAGGATTCCTTCAAGCATTTGCAGAGGAATTCGTTAAGAGAGTTCAGGTAAGGACCCCAGTTAAGTCTGGGGCTTTACAAAACGGTTACAACATCACAGACATCACACAAGACGGTTTTGGTCTAACTAACTCACAGACCTATTTCGATTTCGTCGAAAATGGCACCGTAAAACAATCACCACAATATATGGTCAGAACGACAGTCGAGGAATCAGAGTTGATTGCTAAGGCTGTGGCTGATAAACTTGTTAAGAAAGGATGAATATGATGAAGATTACTGATTTCGTAAAACAATCAGCAGAACTAAAGATCGAAGGCCCTAACGGGGAAGATTTGGGTGTAACACTCAAACTACAAGGCACAACTAATCAATCAATTAAGAAGAAATTCATTGAGGCAAATGGTTGGCTCACTTCCGCAGGCAAGCACGAAGATCCAAAGAAGTTTGCTGAGGCTGTAATGACTGCTGATAAGATCGCTTG
>ERZ650310.338-NODE-338-length-14211-cov-5.056442_pt1 | contig 14211 bp, 15 predicted proteins | sample MGYA00376246_ERZ650310 | MGnify/ENA primary metagenome ERZ650310 (study PRJEB26733, sample SAMN07839286) | wastewater metagenome | biome: small river; feature: stream; material: water | place: USA: North Carolina | collected 2016-03-01 ...
TTCAGCCAGGTTTTTAAGGCTAGCAGCCTCTTCATGGGTGGCTAGAGCATCAAGCAGGTTCATCATGCGCTCGACGACCTGAATCGCTGTTTTACCAGCCTCACCAGGTACTTTCGCCACTTTTTCAGGTTTGCTCATCGTCATGCTGTCAATTGTAGCGATTTTTGCTGAAATTGCACAATATGAAATTGAGTTTCAATTCCAAAAGTATTGTTGGTGACTAGCTAGTTACTTTCTTAGTGCAGCAGCACACTCGGCAATGAGTTTTGGTCCAAGGTAGATAAGGCCGCTATAGATTTGTACAAGGCTGGCACCAGCATCTATTTTTTCTTGCGCGTCTTTGCCAGAGAGGATGCCACCAACGCCAATAATCGGAATGGCATTCCCCAAATGCTGCTTAAGACTTTTGACCACTTCAGTAGAGGCGATCCGAACGGGGGCGCCGGATAGACCACCAGCTTCTTGTCCAAACTCGAGTCCTTGAACAGCATCGCGGGCAATGGTGGTATTTGTTGCAATGACCGCATCAATCTTAAATTCAAGCAGAAGATCGGCAATGAGTTTGATATCGTTTGGATCTAGGTCGGGAGCTATTTTTAAAAACAGGGGCTTACGAACACCATGTTGATCGCTGAGGGCTTCACGAGCTAAATGCAATGAACCAAGCAAAGAGCGCAACATCTCTTCGCCTTGAAGAGCCCGTAAATTCTGGGTATTGGGAGATGAGATGTTGACGGTGATGTATGAGGCAACTTCATAGACAGCTTCCATGGCAGTAACGTAATCGCTAGCCGCATTCTCGATGGGCGTACTCGCATTCTTGCCAATATTTAAACCGACGATGCCACCACTTTGCCAATAGGCAGAATTGCGAACGCGCTTCACGCAAGCATCGACACCATCGTTATTAAAGCCCATGCGATTGATAATTGCTTGAGCTTGCGGTAAGCGAAACATGCGGGGCTTCGGATTGCCAGGTTGAGGTTTGGGTGTAACAGTTCCAATTTCTAAAAACCCAAAACCAAGAGAACCTAGGGCATCGATATGTTTTCCATCCTTATCTAATCCAGCAGCTAGGCCAACTGGATTTGGAAAAGTAATGCCACACAAGTTGCGGGGATCGGGAGCCGGCTGCTCCACTAAGCGGCGCAATAAACCCCAGCGCTCAGCGCGATCTAAATTGCTGAGAGTAATGTTATGGGCTTGCTCTGGGTCTAGAGAAAAAAGCCAGGGACGTAGAAGGGGGTAGCTATCGATCATGGGTAGTTATTATGGCCCAATGATGGGTTGCCAGTGATCATCAATCAAGCCTTCGATCGGCTGAAACTTAGCCTTGTAGGCCATTTTTTCACTACCTTCAATGTAATAGCCGAGATAGAGGTAGGGAAGATCAAGCTCCAAGGCCTGCTGAACTTGCCACAAAATACTAAAACTGCCATAACTTGCGGAGGTATTGCCGGTATCAAAGAAGGTGTACACAGAAGAGATGCCTTGATCCAAGATATCAATCATGCTGACCATACGCAGACGTCCCGGATGGGAATCCTGCTGTCCATCACGAAACTCAACGATTCTAGAGTTCACTCGGCTCTGCAGTAGAAATTGCATGTACTGATCTTGGCCATCTTGATCCATATCCCCGCCAGCATGACGCTCATTTTGATATTGTTGATATAGCTGGTAGTGCTCTTCTTGGTAGCCTAAGTTGAGAACGCGAATATCGAGTCCGGCATGTTTTTTCCAGGAACGTTTTTGACTGCGATTGGGTGAAAAGCGCTTTACTGGGATACGGGTAGCAGTGCAGGCATTGCATTCGTCACAATAGGGTCGGTAGGTATATAAACCGCTTCGTCGAAATCCTGCATTCACTAGCTCACCATATAAATCAGCATGAATTAAGTGCGAAGGTGTCGCCACTTGTGAGCGAGCAGTTTTACCCGGCAGATAGCTGCAAGGGTAAGGTGCCGTTGCATAAAACTGGAGCTCGGTTAATGGAAGTTCTTTTAGTTGGGTCATAGCCAGTGACGCAGAATCTCTTTATCAAATTTCCAGGGGATCTCTATATTAGTTTGCTTTAATGCAATGTGCAGATGGGCTAAAAATTCATCTCGAGAAATGGGTGCGGCACCTAGAGAATCGAGATGTGCCGTTTCTTGCTGACAGTCGATCATTTCCACCTGATTTTGCTCACACCAACTAGCAAGAGCAGCCAGGGCAATTTTGGAGGCGTCGGATTGGTGGCTAAACATCGACTCCCCAAAAACCATCCCACCAAAAGCCACGCAATAGAGGCCTCCTATTAGCCGTCCATCATCCTTCACTGCAATACTATGAGCCTTGCCGTGTTCGTGAAGCTGGGTATAGGCATCCATGATTTCATGGGTGATCCACGTGCCATCTTGATCTTTTCTTCTGGTGGTTGCGCAGGAGCGAACAACCGCCCCGAAATCTTCATCGACGCAGATATTTTTCTGCGGATCCGCTAAAAAATGACGGATCGTTTTTTTAAGCGAATCATGGCATTTAAAGTGAGCGGGCTTTAATACCATGCGGGGGTTTGGTGACCACCATAAGACGGGTTGATTATCTGAGTACCATGGAAAAATTCCCATTTGATAAGCTCGAGCTAGTTGCCCTGGATAAATACGGTCACTGACTGCAATTAAGCCTGGAACACTGGGGTCGGGATCTGGGCAATCCATAGGATTAGGAAATTCATCCTGAGATCCTAGCCAGTTGATATTGCTCATAAGCTTGCGATGACTAGATTTTTTCTGTTGGCAGAATATCTCTGCTGCGGACACTAAATTCTATATTGGAGCTAAATACTCCAGCAGTGCGATCAGCAAAGAACCACTCTAGAGTTTGTTTTACCGTAGGAAAGGCAATCTCATTCCATGGGATATCCTGCTCATCAAATAGGGCAACCTCTAAACTTTCTTCGCCAGCAAGAAAGTCCGGCGAAGTCATGGTTGCTAGATAAAAGAGGTGTACTTGCTCTGCATGAAGCACATTGAGTAGGGAATAGAGGGGGCCAATTTGAACAAGAGCACCGGCCTCTTCTTGGGTTTCTCGGGCAGCTCCAGCGCTAGTGCTTTCACCCAACTCCATAAATCCAGCCGGTAGAGTCCAATAGCCATGCCTAGGTTCTATGGCGCGACGACACAACAAAACTTGATTGCCGTAAACAGGGATGGTGCCAACTACGTTTCTAGGATTGAAGTAATGAATACTTCCACAAGAGTCGCACACATGACGCTCCCGCGAGTCATCCGCTGGAATCTTGATGCTAATAGGCGCTGCACAGTGCGAGCAAAACTTCATGCGGGCTTTCTAAAAATGGGCGGGGATGATTCCACGTAATGCATTACTAAGAATAATCTCTTTCGCATTCCGAAGATCATCAATAGTCAAGTTAGCCTCATGGGCATTCCATTGTGGGTCATTTAAGATAATTGATCTCATTACTCCTGGGAGTAGGCCGGCTGAGACCGGCGGCGTAAGCCAGCGATCTCCAGTATTAATGAAAACACTACTTCTTCCCCCCTCAGTCACAAAGCCTTGCTCATTAATAAAAAGAGCATCAAAGCCACCAAGGCCTTCTGCTAATTTCCAGGCCTGGTCATAGATAGTTCGACTACTCACTTTATGTCTCAGCAATACATTCCCCGAGTGAAGAATGGCGTCGCTTGAGCATGGAAGAATGTCGCTTGCCCAGAAGATTTTTACCGATCCTTGTAGTGGACTTATTGGGGATATTTGATAATTTGGCTTTCCGGCATAATCGAGGTCTAATCGCAGACGATAGTCGGTATTTCTAGAGCAGTTGGCGCAGGCGATTTCAATCACTTTATTGATATCCGAGATGGAGCAGGGTATTCCAAGCGCCAGAGCTGAATCAGCTAACCGCACTAAGTGAAGTTGAAGATGTTGAGCTTTACCTTTATGAACCAAGATGGTTTCAAATAAACCCAACTCACTAGGCATCTTGCTCAAGAAGGCTGCTTTAATCTGACACTCTTCCCATTCTTTTCCAGCTTCCGAGTCAATCGTAATACCAGCACCTACGCCTAAAGTAAACGGTGATGCATGGGTTTTGGTGTCGCGATCAATCTCTAGCGTACGAATGGGGACGCTAAAAGCAAAGTCACCATTAGGATCTAGCCAACCCAGGGCGCCACAGTAATAGCCGCGATCCTCAGATTCCAACTCCTGGATAATTTGCATGCTTCTTTTCTTTGGGGCTCCGGTAACAGAGCCACAAGGAAAAACAGCATTCAGGACCTCTCTTAACCCAATCCCAGGTCTTATCTCTGCTTGCACCGTAGATGTCATCTGCAGTACATCACCGTACCTAGTAACCTCAAATAGCTCCGGAACAGTTACCGTTCCTGGCAAAGCAAGTCGACTCAGATCGTTGCGTAAGAGATCAACGATCATGACATTTTCAGCTTGATTTTTACTATCTTTTGACAGGTGCTCCGCTGAATCCCTTAATGCATTAGCGGTACCTTTCATGGGCATCGCCTTTAAAGTGCTGCCTTGCTTCTGAATGAACAGCTCGGGTGATTGAGATAGAATATAGTTCGAATCACCCGCTATAAATGCCCCAAATCTGCCAGGCTGTCGATCTCTTAACCTTGCATAGAGTGCTAGTGGGTCACCATAACTTTCACCCGTAATTCGAAAGGTATGGTTAATTTGATAAGTATCGCCGTTGCGGATGTACTCTTGAATGGTCTGAATGTCTGATGTGAACTGCTCTTCATTTATAGAAAATTGAAGATTGGCAACGCCTGCGATTTGAGACTCAGGCTCCAAGCTTGCTAGTCTCTTCTCGATAAAAGTATCGACATTCTCTTTGCTGAAACTTTCATAAGATTTGAATGACCACGCCTGAACTAAAGGATGATCATTGCGCTCACGATTTATAGGCTGATTAATCTGATGAATGTATTGCCCTAATTCATAAGCAAATGCAGCGACAACATATTCACCCTGGGCAAGAGCCTCATTGATATCCTGAAGACATTGATCTACTGCCGCAAGAGTTTCTGAATGGCTAGACTGGGGATAGACAGTCCAGCTCTGAACAGAATGCCCATAGTGGCGACTACTAGGCTTAGCCTGAGTGCTTTGGGCATCATCTAGCAATATCATGCCGATTACCGTCAGAGCTCAAATAAGCCTGAAGAAGTTACTTTAAAACGGTAGCCGATTCGATAGTGACTGTCTTACTTGGCACATCGGACATGCGACCCATTTTTGGTGCTGTTGCAATCATGGTGGGTATTTTACGAATTGCATCAATAGTTTGAGTGCCAGAAATTACTTTTCCGAACACGGTATAGCCATTGCCCATCGCATTGGGGTAATTTAAACCTTCATTGTCTTTAACGTTAATAAAAAACTGGGCTGTTGCGGAATCGGGATCAGATGTGCGAGCCATGGCAATCGTGTAAGTTTGATTCTGAAGTCCATTTTGAGCTTCTGAAACTACTGGTGCATTGGTTGGTTTTTGAGTCAAGTCCGGAGTAAAGCCTCCACCCTGAATCATGAAGCCATCAATCACGCGGTGAAAAATAGTGCCGTTATAAAAACCACTATTTACGTAGTTCAAAAAGTTGGCAGTAGTTTTTGGTGCTTTTACAGAATCTAATTCGACAACAAAATTACCCATCGTGGTTTTGAATTCCACTTTAGGTCCAGCAAAGCTAAGGGCGCTAGCAAAAAGACCGGTTATCAAAAATAGGGAAGCAATGATTTTGCGCATAATGAAGATCCTTAAAAATCCAGTAAAAAAGTAAATGTAATTGTATTGCTCAAAGGCCCGAGGGCACTTGGCCGGCATACCGATAAGCCGCCTCTTCAAACATATTAGGCCTATCTAAATAATCCAAAGCCCAATCGATGGTGTCTACGCCCCAAAAGGCATGACCATTAATCACTAGGGTGGGCACACCAAAGGCCCCATCTGATTTGGCGCTTTCGGTATTGCTAATGAGCTTGGCTTTGATTTCAGGAGTATCTGGCTTTGCAGTATCCATTGGTAAGCCAAGATATTGGCAAAATTCTGGCCAAGATAAATTGGGATCTTTGCCTTCTACCCAGACATATTCAAACGCTCGATCCACCATGTCCCATTGGGCATTTTGCTGCACCAAGAGGCGTTGTGCTGCGACAGTGAGAAAAGGGTGGTGTTCTGGAAAGCGAAATGGCAAACCTAATTTTTCAGCGAGCCATACGCAGTATTGGTAGGTGTGAGGGCGCTTGGCCTCCACCTCTCCAGGGCCACGATTATCAGTCGCCCTAAATAGCCCGCCCAATAGGATTGGAACGGGCTTAATATCTACGCGTTTATCAAGCCGATGACGCTGCTTAATATAGAAATAGGAAAATGGCGAAATGATGTCGTAATAAAAAGTCCCATTGATCGGGTTTGTATTCAGCTGATCTTGAATCATTTCTTTTTGGTTTCCTCATCTAACTTGCGTAAGAAAGCCATTTTCTCTGCAATCTGACTTTCAAGTCCCCGATCAACTGGCTCATACCAATGGGGCTCTGCCATTCCATCTGGAAGGTAATTCTCTCCAGCAGCGTAGGCATGAGGCTCATCATGTGCATAGCGATATTCCTTGCCGTGACCTAACTCTTTCATGAGCTTAGTTGGAGCATTACGTAAATGATTGGGGACTGCTTTGCTTTGATCATTCGCAACATAGGCTCTTGCTGCGTTGTATGCCTTATAACTTGCATTGCTTTTAGCGGCGATCGCCAAATACACAACTGCCTGCCCAAGTGCCAACTCACCCTCTGGTGAGCCAAGCCGTTCAAAAGTTTGAGCTGCATCATTCGCTAGTTGCATTGCTCTAGGATCAGCAAGTCCAATATCTTCCCAGGCCATGCGAATAATTCTTCGGGCTAGATAACGCGGATCTGCACCGCCATCCAACATTCGGCAAAACCAATACAAAGCCGCATCAGGATTGGATCCACGTACAGATTTATGCAGCGCGGAAATCTGATCATAAAAGTGGTCCCCACCTTTATCAAAGCGACGAGCCTGGACAGTCAAGGCGTTCTCAATGAACTCCTGATCGACAGTGCTGATATTGGAATTGGGTGTGGTGACAGCGTTACGGACTTGTTCTACTAAATTCAGTAATCTTCTAGCATCGCCATCTGCATGAGAGATGAGGCTATCGATTGCCGCAGATTCAAACTCAATATCCGGCATTGTATGCGCGCGCGCCCGATCAAATAATTGCTTCAGCTCTGTAGCGCTTAATGATTTCAGTACATACACTTGTGCACGTGAAAGCAGTGCGGAATTCACCTCAAATGAGGGGTTTTCTGTCGTTGCACCAATAAATGTAAATAAGCCAGATTCAACATGGGGCAATAAGGCGTCTTGTTGGCTTTTATTAAAGCGATGAATTTCATCAACAAATAAAATAGTTTGTCTGCCATATTGAGACATACTTTGTTGCGCTTGCTCGATTGCCTCTCGAATTTCTTTTACACCAGCAAGAACGGCTGAGATAGCGATGAACTCCCTATCAAAGGCCTTGGCTGAAAGTCTTGCTAGGGTGGTCTTGCCAACTCCTGGCGGCCCCCACAGAATCATCGAGTGTGGCTTGCCAGAGGCAAAAGCAAGATTAAGTGGCTTGCCAGGGGCTAATAGGTGCGTCTGTCCAATGACTTCATCAATTGTTTTTGGGCGTAGGGCTTCCGCTAAAGGTGGGGGAGGCGCTTGATCAAATAGATTGCCCATATTTATTTAGTTAGTTTTGTACAAACAAAATAACTAGGGCTGCCCAAATTAAGCAGCTCGCGGACACTAGCGTTAGTCGATTGCGCAAAGTGATAAATGCATTGCATGCCGCTTCGCTTGAAAAATAGTATTGATAGGTTTCCTTATCAATATTCCTCTGGATTACCAATGCAGACGCTAAGATCACCAAGCCGACTGGAATGTAGATGTGTAGTGCAACCCAAGCTACTAAAGCGGGGATTACGCCCCAAATCCAGGCGTTGCGATCTTCCCAGCGATCACCTGGAGGTGCTTTGCCTAAGGTATGCAAGTTGGCGCCCCAATGCAATGCACCCATGAAAGCGGTGATGACTGCGCCATAACCAGCCAGTGACTCAGCGCTTAAATAATTCATTGGGGTGGGAGCTAGCTGCACCATTAGGGCGAGGCCAACAAATGGAATTAGACCTGCATAGGCTAATTTACGAACTAGGGGAGGCAGTGGGTTCACAAAAACTTCTTTATTGAGATTAATAGGTGACGAGTGACAAAATTACTTTTCATAGGTATAGACACCGCGCCCAGTCTTCCGACCAAGGTATCCAGCGGCAACCATCTCGCGTAATAGTGGGCAAGGGCGATACTTTGAATCGCTAAAGTTTTCAAAATAGACTTCCATGACTGCCAAGCAAGTATCAAGACCAATTAAGTCAGCTAAGGCGAGTGGGCCAATAGGTTGATTGCAGCCTAACTTCATACCGGCATCGATGTCTTCTGGACTAGCAAGGCCTTCGTGCAAAACAAAGAAAGCTTCATTAATCATTGGTAACAAAATACGGTTTACAACAAAGCCGGGAGAGTTCTTGACGGTGATAGGCTCTTTACCTATGCGCTTAGCCATTTCAATAATGGCAGCGTGTGTTGCGTCTGAAGTTTGCAAGCCCCGAATCACTTCTACCAAAGCCATCATTGGAGGCGGATTAAAAAAGTGCATACCAATAAAACGGCTTGGATTAGAGTCCAAAGCGGCAAGCTTGGTAATCGAGAGTGAAGAAGTGTTGGTAGCAATAATGGTTTCTTTGCTAACGATCTCGTCCACCTGCTTCAAAATCTTCTCTTTAACGGCTTGATTCTCAGTAGCAGCTTCAATCACTAATTGCAGACCTTTAAAGTCAGCGTATAAAGTGCTGCCTTTGATACGTTTTAAAGCGGCTTCTTTCCCTTCGGCTGTGAGGGTTTCTTTTTTAACAAGGCGATCTAAGCTCTTGCTAATTTGACTCAAGCCGCGCTCGACAGCGGCATCATTGATATCAACCATCACGACATCTAGACCTGCAACGGCACAGACCTGCGCAATACCATTACCCATCGTACCTGCACCAATTACTCCGACTGATTGAATCTTCATGCTATTTCCTTTTTTGATACTGTGATGAACCAAATAATTGTTCTCTTGCTTTGTCATCATGCAAGGGCTTACGTAATGCGGTTAATACTTCAACGCCACGCTTAACGGCAGGACGCTCACCAATCATTTCAAACCAGCGCTTGAAATGCGGAAATTCATTGATATCAATTCCTTGATTCTTCCAATTGCGGGTCCATGGAAAGATAGCGATATCTGCTATTGAATAACTTTTACCGGCAATATAAGGATTATCTTTCAGTTGATGATCGATAACGCCATACAAGCGCTTGGCTTCATTAGTGTAGCGAGTGATTGCGTAATCAATTTTTTCTGGGGCGTAAATCCGAAAATGGTGGTTTTGGCCTAAAAGGGGGCCTAAACCTCCCATCTGGAACATGAGCCATTGCAAGACTTCGTACTTACCTCGAGTAGATTTGGGCATCAACTTCCCAGTTTTGGCCGCCAGGTAGAGCAAGATTGCACCAGACTCAAACAGGTGGATAGGCTTGCCATCGGGACCGTTTGGGTCGGTAATGGCTGGAATCTTATTATTGGGACTAATCGCCAAGAATTCTGGTTTGAACTGATCGCCAGCCCCGATATCAATGGGATGGGCAATCCAATCTCTGCCTAACTTGTAACCACACTCTTCGAGCATGATGTGAACCTTATGACCATTGGGAGTTGGCCAACTGTAAACATCAATGATGTCTTTTTTTGGTTTACTTATTGCCATAATCAATTTCTCTTATTTAGGGTTTGTAAACGTTCTAGAGCTGAAGAAAGCGTCGCTTCTTTTTTGGCAAAACAAAAACGGATTACGCCTGATTCAACTGGCTTGGAGTAAAAAGCGGAAACAGGAATAGCGGCCACTCCAATTTCAGTGGTTAGCCAGGAGCAAAAATCTGCTTCACTCATCTTTGCCTGGGGAATATTTAGACTTGTGTAGTTCACACATTGAAAGTAGGTTGCTGGCGTGGGCAATAATTTGAAGTCAGTCTGCCCCAGCCCTTGGATAAAGTAATCTCGTTTGGCTTGATAAAAAGAAGGCAGGCTTAAATAATGCTCAGCATTTTTTAGGTAGCTCGCTAAACCATATTGCATGGGTGTGTTAACGGTAAATACATTGAACTGATGCACCTTACGAAACTCTTTGCTCATTGCTGCGGGAGCGGCTACGTAACCTACCTTCCAGCCCGTGACATGATAGGTTTTACCAAAACTTGAAATAAGAAAACTTCTTGCCGCTAATTCAGGATGGCTCGCAATGCTCTGATGACTGGATCCGTCGTACACCATGTGCTCATAGACTTCGTCGCTCAAAATCAGCGCGTTAGTGTGAGAGACTAAGTTCCATAAGCGATCAAGATCGGATGTTTGCCAAAGCATGCCGGTTGGATTGTGTGGCGTATTGATGATGATGAGTCGGGTTTTTGGGTTTATGGCTTTTTCTAAATCACCCCAAGGTATTGAATAAGAGTTAACGCAGCCATCACCATCTCGATTGGCAATTAAAGAAACGGCAACGGTTTTGCCGCCAGCCAATTCGATTGAGGGTCGATAGCTATCGTAGGCAGGTTCAATAATGACAACTTCATCGCCTGGGCTAACGCATGACAAGATCGCCGTCATGATTCCTTGAGTGCCACCTGCTGTAATGGTGATTTCAGTATCGGGATCGTATTCGCGCCCATACAAAGCAGAAATTTTTTGTGTCACACCCTGACGCAATTCTGAAACTCCCGTCATCGGCGGATATTGATTGTGATCCGCTAGCATTGCCTCATTAACCTGGGATATGAGCTCCCGATCACAAGGGAAGTCTGGAAAACCTTGGCCTAAGTTAATTGCTTGGTGCTTTGTAGCCAGTGCAGACATTACCGTAAAGACTGTAGTTCCCACCTCGGGCAGGCGACTGGGAAATGCTGGGGTCAGAGGGGCGTTTTGGTCCATGCAGGCGATTTAGGGCAAATAAGGTAGGTAGTCGCTAGAATGATAGAAATTCATATTCAAATTGTGCCATGCTGATCGTACTTTCACCTGCTAAATCCTTAGATTACAAAACCCCAGCCAAGGTCAAGGCTCCCACCTTGCCGGAGTTTGCCTCGGAATCCGCAAAACTCATTGCAGATCTGAAGAAGCTGTCGCCTCAGGAGGTTGCCAATCTCATGGGCTTGTCCGATCAGTTGGCCGCTCTGAATGTAGGGCGCTATCGTGATTGGTCAAAGAAATTTACTGAAGAAAACAGTAAGCCGGCCATCTATGCTTTTAATGGCGATGTCTATGATGGGTTTGACGTGAAGACCCTGAGTGCCAAGGCAGTGGATTTTGCTCAGAACCATATTCGTATTCTTTCGGGTTTATATGGCGCCTTGCGCCCCCTTGATTTAATGCAACCTTATCGTTTAGAGATGGGAACCTCCTTTAAGAATGCTAGAGGCAAAGATTTGTACGCGTTCTGGGGTGAGCGAGTGACGGACTCGCTTAAGCGTGTGCTTGATGGTCAAAAGAAGCCTGTCCTGCTGAATCTAGCCTCCGAAGAGTATTTCAAAGTGTTGCAGGCTAAGAACCTAGATTGCCCAGTCATTTCTCCTGTATTTCAGGATGCCAAGGATGGAAAGTACAAAATTATTTCTTTCTACGCCAAACGAGCTAGGGGATTAATGGCCCGCTATGTGGCTGAAAACCGCATCACCGATCCCGCCGATTTAAAGGGTTTTAATTTGGATGGCTACAAATATGTTGCCTCTGAATCTAAGCCAGAAAAACCGTTATTTAGACGTCCCGAAAGAAAGTAGGAGAGTGCATCATGGCTGTTCATCGCACTAAATCCTCGCAACGCGCCTCCCCAGATGTTGAGCGCTTAGTGGCAGACGCTATCTCTTTGGCAGCCTCTGGTAGTCAGATTGAAGATCGTTTTTGGGAGGAGCGCTTAAACGTTCGCTTAATGCGATTATTAAAAAGCCAAAATCAGAATGTGATTGATGCTGCCCTAGATCAAACATTCAGAATTAATACCGTAGCCTTCGAAGTGCTGGCTGATTCAGCGGAGACTCTTGCTGAATCACTCAGCATGGAGCATGAAGGTCAGAGCTGGGATGTGCTGTTGTTGGCTTTACCAATTGTTGCGCATACCCGCTATCAGATTCCCTCTGGTGCGCTACCGGTTCATGTTATTGAATCTACTGCGGCTGCATTGCATCATTCCATTGCTTCATCTGACACCCGCTTAGCTATTGTTCCTTGGCTTTACAGTATTGATCAAATGCCGCATTCCCATTGCCAAACACGATTACTTACCGAAGCCTTAGCGACAGCGGCTATTACTGCTGGCGACGTCAAGTTAGAGCTTCGCGATATGTCAGAGACGATTGCAGTTTTAGCTGACCCGCGCTTCATCATCGCCGCAGTCGCAGCTCCATCAGGGACGCCATTATTTCGTTGGCAAGCTGAGCCCCCAACTCGACAAGAGCGTGGTGTCAGTTTGATTGGCTGGCAAACTGCAATGCAAGAACCTATTGCCGCACTCTTGCCGGGTTGCGAGTTCGAGCTTTTGCTGCCGGAAGCCTATTTTACTAATTGCCGTTTGGCGGATAAGCAAGTTCGTCCATTAAGTATTCGGGCTGGCGTCAATTTCTTAGAAAGCACTCTTGGTGTACTGCCGGCTGGATTGTCTTGTGTAGTAGGAGCATTTGGCGAGGAGCAGGCCGATGAGTATCGAATTTCCTTCAGCTTAAAGGGCTCCCCTGAAGTTGTGTATGGTGTGATTTGGCCTTTGTATGACAGGGAGAGCGTTGCTAATGACGCCCTCAATGATTTATCTGATGATGACAGTCCAATGAAGCGGATTGCTGATGCACTGCGTGATGCTGGCGTTGAGGACGTTTTCCGCCATGCAATGCTGTTTGACCCAGAGCTCTGTGATGATTGCGGAGCACCATTATTTCCGGATCGATCGGGCGATGCTGTGCACGCTGAGTTGCCGGACGATGCGCCAATACAGCAACCTTTATTTCACTAGCCTAATTCCATTAATCTTAAAAAGATGGTGATAAAAAAAGCCGAGAATTTCTCGGCTTTTTCTTTTGATTCAACTTCGATTAGTTCTGAGTAAAAGGCTCTGAGTCAGCAAATAAATGTGGCAATTTACCAGTCTTCATTTCTGCAGTTTGGCAGAAATCAGCAAGACGAGTTCCAGATTTAATATTGAACAGCATTGCTTTGTTACCCAACACCACAAGATCGTGACCTGTATTGGTGTTTTTGTAACGCAAGCTACCAGGCAAAGAATTTTCACGCTTCAAATCAAACGTATTCGATTCCCAAGTCAGGCGAACCTTTTCTGCTGTTCCTGAAGTTTTAAATTGTTTGCTTTCGCTACAAGTCCAAGTAGTTACTTCTTCGCTAGCAATAGCTGATGCGGAACCTAAGAGGCTTGCTGCAGCTAAGCTAACGATGAGAAGAGTTTGCTTCATGTGTATTAATCCTTATGAGAGGAGGTGCTTAACGCCAGCTTGTTCTTCAAGCAGCTCGTTCAAAGTGTGGTTCATGCGTTCACGTGAAAACTCATCAATCTCCAAGCCTTCAATCATTTTGTATTCGCCGTTTTCGCAAACAACTGGATAGCCATAAATCACTTCAGCTGGAATGCCGTATTCACCTTTAGATGGAATGCCCATAGTGACCCATTTGCCATTCGTGCCGAGAACCCAGTCACGAATGTGATCGATTGCGGCATTAGCTGCAGAAGCTGCAGAAGACAGGCCGCGCGCTTCGATAATGGCTGCACCACGTTTACCAACTGTAGGAATGAAGGCATCTTTATTCCATGCCGCATCGTTGATGCTGTCTTTTACGGACTTACCGTCAACAGTCGCGAAGCGATAGTCAGGGTACATCGTTGGGCTATGGTTACCCCAAACAACCAATTTCTCGATATCAGCAACAGGTTTGTTCAACTTGCTTGCTAGTTGTGAGAGAGCGCGGTTGTGATCCAAGCGCAACATAGCTGTGAAGTTTTTCGCAGGAATATCTGGTGCAGATTTCATAG
>ERZ650310.339-NODE-339-length-14200-cov-10.237186_pt1 | contig 14200 bp, 11 predicted proteins | sample MGYA00376246_ERZ650310 | MGnify/ENA primary metagenome ERZ650310 (study PRJEB26733, sample SAMN07839286) | wastewater metagenome | biome: small river; feature: stream; material: water | place: USA: North Carolina | collected 2016-03-01 ...
ATGCGTATGGAACAATATGCTGGTGCTCCTCGTGAGGCTATGGGTATTCGTTCTGCTGGTGAGAAGACAGCCTTTGAAGTGCAACAGTTGCAGAACTCTGCTGGTCGTATCTTCCAAGAGAAAATTACTACGTTTGAAATTGAATTGCTTGAACCAGTCTTGAACAATATGTTGGAAGTTGGTAAACGCAATCTGGATCAGACAGACGTTATTCGAGTTATTGATGACGACTTGGGTGTTAAACAGTTTATGGAAATCACTCGTGACGATATTACCGCATCAGGTGTATTGCGTCCAGTGGGTGCTAGACATTTTGCTGCACAAGCTCAGATGATTCAGAACTTGTCAGGTATTGCTAATACGCAAATCTGGCAACAAATCTCTCCTCACGTTAGCTCGGTTAAACTTGCTGCTATGGTCGAAGACTTGCTTAATCTTGATCGTTTCGATCTGGTACGGCCTAACGTAGCAGTGTTTGAACAACAAGAAACTCAACGTATGGCTGGACAAGCCTCTGAAGATTTGGCAGTTGAACAAACTATGCCATTACCACAATAATGAAAACATCCCTTAAAAAAGGACTATCTAAAGAACAAGCCGTTGAACTTGAAAGTGATTTCAAAGCTTCGGCTTTCTTTAGAGAACGTCTATCGACATTACTTGTAGAAAAAGTAGACACTTTACGCAAGGATATTAGACAGAAAAGTACATACGATTCTCCCTCTTGGGCGTATGTTCAAGCTGACTATATTGGATTCGAACGAGCTATTTATGAAATTATTTCACTAATTTCAAATGATTCTGTCGAAAAAGTTGACAAAATCAAGTAATATACTTTGTAAGTATTTATATTAGTATACTTAATCAGTGAGTGTAACGAACGATTAAGAATTAGATAGTATTAATACTAGAAATACTTAGTACAGATTAAACTCCTCGCCCTTGAGTTAATGGGCTTTATGAGCGGCTGTAGTTTAATGGTAAAACAATATCCTTCCAAGTTATAGTCTACGGTTCGATCCCGTATTGCCGCTCCAATTTTTATACGTATAGGAATTCAATCGAATGTCAGACCCGACCTCGATTTTTGACAATAATCAAAATCAGCAGACCCCTGCAAATCAAAACAACGGTGGTAATGGCACCCCACCAAACGGTAATCCCCCGAACCCTTTAGCAGACCTGCTTGGTTCGATTAAGAACGACCGTGGAGAACCAAAGTACAAATCAGTTGAAGACGCTCTTAACGCGTTGAAGCATTCGCAAGACTACATTCCTCAGCTTAGTGATAAACTTAAACAGCAGGAAATTGAATTGGCAGAAGCGAAGGCCGCAGCAGCTAAGATCTCTCAACTGGAAGATACTTTGAAGAGTCTCACTCAGAACGCAAACAATCAACAGTCGAGCCCACCCGCTCCTGCTGGTTTGTCGGAAGAGCAAATTGCTGCATTAGTCACTCAAACATTGACAAAACAACAACAACAAGACGTTGCTAAAACTAACGTCTCAACTGTTGTATCCGCTGTTACTAAAGCTTTTGGTGAGAAGTCTGAAGAAGTCTTCTACAATAAAGCTAAAGAACTCGGCATGTCAATGGAAGATATTAACGCGTTGGCTGCAAGAACACCAACAGCTGCATTGAAACTGTTAGGACTGGATGGAACTAAGCAAACAGCTCCATCACAAAGCCCTAGCATCAATACATCTGCGTTCCAGCCTGCACAAGAAACATTCGTCGGTAAGAATGCAAAACCTACATTGATTGGCGCTACAACTGCTGATCTGCGTATGGAATCTGAAAATTCTCGTAGAATGGTTGATGAATTGCATGGACAAGGTTTGTCTGTGCATGATCTTACCGATCCCAAGGTATATTTTAAACATTTTAAATAAGGACAATTAATGTCTCAAAATCGTGGAAACTCTACTTCGTTCATCGAAGCAGAACAGTATTCGGCTTTTATCCTTCGCAACCTGCAAGATGGTTTGCTTCCTGGTTCGTTCTACCGTAACGTCTCTGACTTCGGTTCGGGCACTACTTTGCACATCAAGACTGTTGGTACTGTTACCATTCAGGACGGTGCTGAAGAAGTTGCATTCGACTACACACCAATTGAATCTGGTGAAGTGACTCTGACTATTACCGACTACGTTGGTGATGCTTGGTATGTGACTGATGAATTGCGTGAAGACGGTGCTCAAGTTGAGGCTCTGATGAGTGCTCGCTCTAGCGAATCTACCCGTGCTATTCAGGAGATCTTCGAGACTCGCTTCTTGAAGAAGGCTAACACTTCTCAGACTAACGCAGCTGCTAACCAAGTGAACGGTTTCGCTCACCGTATTGCTTCTGCTGAAGTTAACGGTGTGATCTCGTTGAACCACTTCATCTCTATGAAGCTGGCTTTTGACAAGGCTAACGTGCCTATGGCTGGTCGTATCGCTATTGTTGACCCTGTGTGCGCTGCTACATTGGACAAGACCGTGAGCCTGGCTCGTGACGTTACTCCATTCGCTGCTAACATCTTGGCTAACGGCTTCGATCGTGAGCATAGCTTCTTGATGAACCTGTATGGCTGGAACATCATCACCTCTAACCGTTTGGACCAAGGTTCTTTCGGCGACGGTACTACTACCATCACTTCTGGTGTTGCTAACGTGTTCATGTCTGTTGCAGACGACAACACTAAGCCCATCATGGCTGCATGGCGTCGTATGCCTAAGGTGGAAGGCGAACGCAATAAAGATTTGCGTCGCGATGAGTTTGTTACCTCTGCTCGTTGGGGCTTCGGTACGCAGCGTGTTGATACCTTGGGTATCGTGATCACCTCGGCTGTTAACTCCTAATAAACTGGAAGGGCTAGTCCCTTCCTTCTAAAGAACAAAGGTAATATAATGACTTTTAAAAATCAAGCCGGTATCGGCGTGTCTCAAAACTATGGTGCTCGTAACACTGGTTCTGCTGTTGGTCTTGAAGACAGCGACGGCAGTGTCTTTCGTCTGAGCGTGAACTTGACTGGTAGCACACTGAACGATCTGTTCCTGCCACCTGTCGTGGTGCCAAAAGGTGCTAAGTTCCGTAAATATGAACTGCGTGTTGACGAAGCGTTCTCTCTCGGTGGTACATCGCCTACGGTGTTGATCGGTGCTAACGGTGCTCCTGGCACTAACGGTGTTGTGATTACTAAGGCTGAATTGGAAGCTGTCGGTACTAAAGACCTGAGCACTGTTGGTGCTGGCACTTGGGCTACTACTTCTACAACTGGTACCGCTGCTGCTGCTAAAGTGGCTGTTGCGTTGGGTGGTACATCTCCTACCGCTACTACTGCTGGTAAGGGTGTTTTGGTGCTGGAATTCTTCAGCAAGGCAAAAGCCTAATATACAATTAAAGGAGGCTTCGGTCTCCTTTTTTTGTTTGTACGGAGAATAACATGACTATCCAACACAAGAACATTGCAAACGATCAGCTCCACGAACCTAAAGACGTAAACTCAGCTACTTCAAATACTACTTACTTTGCCAATGGTTCAGGAAGTGGATCATGGAAGAAAGTAGGGACTGAAACACTTGCAGGTTTATCTGGCGATGGTAACGTAGCAAACTTAAAACTATTGACAACTGGTTCTGGTGGACAAGTTAAATTAGTTCGAGATGGCACATATGGCAAGATGACCATTATTGATAATGCTGTTCCTTTTGCTATTACTGCTGCAGCAGATCCGACACTTGAGACTGGCTCTCAATATGTATTAATGACTGGATCTGGTACACCATTTGTTAATGGTACATCTGATGGAGTTGTATTTGACACTAACAAGTTGACATTTACATACGCAGGGGTGTATGACATTAACTTCTGGTCTAACATTACCACATTCCCATCTAATACAGCTAAAGTAGCAGTGCGATTCCGAATGAATGGAACAGCTGTTTCACCTATGCACGTATGGTGTAAATCCAACTCTAACGGTGATGCAGGTATCCTTGCTGCATCGGATTTCATTACTGTAGCAGCTGGTGACTATATTCAATTAATGACCGCTTCTGACGTAACAGGTAACATTGTGTTTCACAATATGAACCTCACTGCTAAAATGCTGAAGGCACTGTAATATGAAAATGACTCTTCTGGAAATGGTTCAGGATATTCTGAACGATATGGATTCGGATGAAGTCAATGGTCTTGATGACACTATTGAGTCACAACAAGTAGCTCAGATTATTAAGACCTGTTATTACGAAATGCTCGGTAACAGGAATTGGCCTCACACACGTAAATTGTTACAATTAGAAGGTTCTGGTTCTCCTTCTAAGCCTAACTACTTACGGCTTCCCGATAACTTAAAAGAACTATCCTTCTTCAAATATGACAACGGAACTGATGTTAAGCCTTTATTGCAAGATGTTAAGTATAAAGAGCCAGATGACTTTCTTCGTTATATCTCTTCTAGAAACACTGAAACTGGCAATGTATCAATCATTACCGATTTTAGCGGCACTAAGCTGCTGATCTTAAACGATAAGGCTCCTCAGTATTGGACCTCGTTTGATGATACGTATTTGGTAACAGATTCTTACGATTCAACAGTTAACACTACATTGATGAGTAGTAAGTCACAATGCTTGGCATATGTTGTACCTGAATGGTCACGTACTAATGAAGCTATTCCTGACTTACCTATTGATGCGTTTCCTGCTCTATTAGAAGAAGCAAAAAGCACAGCGTTTATGGCCTTGAAACAAGTGGCTAACCAGAAAGCTGAACAGAAAGCTGGTCGTCAAAACCGATGGCTTGCTCGTAAAGACTGGAGAGCTAAAGGTGGTGTACGTTATGACGACTATGGACGTAAAGGACGTAAATGATTACAATTTATAAAGGCTTTCAAATTAAGCCGCATAAAGACCTACCAATGAGTTTCATTGTTGTCACTGATGGTAAGGGCGGCAAAGTCCCCGATATTCTTACTGGCATGTATACTACACCAGTTTACGCTAAGGGGGTAATCGACAAGTACCTCGAAGGTAAACCAAAGAAAGAAGCAGATGCCAAAGAAGTCAGTAAAGGCTGAATTTAAAAACTTCGTAAAAGGATTGATTACAGAGGCTAGCCCAGTAAACTTTCCTCCCGAAGCTTCTCTCGATGAAGAGAATTTCCAGCTCAATCGAGATGGTACACGAGATCGTCGATTAGGTATGGATTTCGAGAACGAACATACTCTTCGTGCTCTTCCTACTTCTTTAGCTACTCTCCTTAATAACGATCCTGTTACATTTGAATGGAAGAACGTTAAGAGTGATTCAGGAACGTTGTTCCTAGTATTGCAGACAGAACAAGTTCTTACATTCTTTGATATTCAATCTAGTTCTATTTCTGGTGGTGGATATAAAGGAACTGTTACTTTATCATCGTTCCCTACTGGAGTTGATTATTCGTTTACTAGCGTAGATGGACGATTGATTGCAGCAGCTGGAGCAGATACTATTGCTGTTGTTGAATACACTGGCAGTGCATTTACTGTATCATATCAATCAATTAAAGTACGAGATATTTGGGGTGTTGAATCTGCTGACGCAAACGTAGAAGCTGATCCAACATATCGTCCAACATCCGTTTCAGGTTTTGAACGCTATAACCTATATAATCAATCATGGGGTATTCCTCGTAAAGATAATACAGGTGTAATCAATGATCCAACTACGATTTACGTTGCTTCATTAGGTAAGTATCCTAGTAACTCAGAAACTGTTTGGCCTGGCCTTCAGTTCCAGCAAGTATCTTCTACACAAGTACCGTTTGAACGTGTATATCCAAACCTGTATGAAGAGGTTCTTGGTGCCAACATGGTGGCAGCTAAAGGGTATTTCATCATTGATGTATTACGTCGTGGAGCTTCTAGGACAGCAGCTGTTGCAGCCAATAAAGCTAAGTATCCTCAGATCGGAATGTCTTCCTTTACAAGCGGTAAAGCAGACTATACATCAGGTGGTGCTACTGTTGTCACTGAATTTGCTGGACGAGTGTTCTACGGTGGATTTAATGGAGCAGTTACTGACGGTGATAAGCGTAGCCCTGATTTGTCTAACTTTGTATTCTTTTCTCAATTAGTTAAGAGTGCTCCAGACATTACTAAGTGTTACCAAGAAGGAGACCCTACATCTCGTGAATCAAACGATATTGTAGATACTGATGGTGGCTTCATTCGTGTGTCAGGTGTAGATAAAATTATTAGCCTAGTTAACCTTGGAACATCTCTTGTTATTCTTGCTAATAACGGTGTATGGATGGTTACTGGTGGGGGTGACTTTGGATTCGTAGCTACTAACTTTAAAGTAGATCGTATCTCTGACTTCGGTGCACTAGGTGCTCGTTCTATCGTTAAAGACTCTGGACGCTTGTTCTACTGGTCTGTTGATGGTATTTACACACTAGGCCGAGATCAAGTTGGTGACTATAGTGCTACTAACATTACTCAATCCACTATTCAGAAGTTCTATGAAGGAATTTCGAACACGGCTAAAGAGAACGTTATTGGAGTATATGATTCTACAGGTAAGAAGATTCGATGGATTTACCACGAAGGTATTCGTTTCTCTTCAAGCTCAGTAACTAAAGAATTGATTCTGGATGTTGTGCTAAGTGCATTCTATGTCTTCCGAATCAGTAACACAACTTCTAACTCAGCTGAAGTAATTAGTGCGTTTAAGTCTACTCCATTCCAATCTGGAACAGGTAATACACTTATCTTTGCCGGAACAGATCAAGTATTTAGTAACACAGATTCAGTTGTTATTCCTAACACTGGTCGTGAAGCTGGAGTACAGTCTAGTCGTTATCTTTGTATTGTGTTAGTGAGTGGTGTACCTTATTACACATTCAGTTATTACAACAACCCATATTTCTTAGATTGGGAACGTGTTGATGGTTTAGGTGTTGATGCTAAAGCATTCCTGCAAACAGGTGCGTATACAGCAGATGACTCATCTATCCATAAACAAATTCCATATCTCACAACTCACTTCCGCAGAACTGAAAATGGAACCAACCCAGATCTAACACCTATTGGTGCATCTAGTTGTTTTATTCGGTCTATGTGGGATTGGTCTAACGGATATAATTCTAATAAGTGGGGTCCATTGAGACAAGCATACCGTTATCGTAAAGAATACACTCCTGTTAATTCAGAGGATACTTTCGATACAGGGTTTGAAGTTGTTTCATCGAAGAGTAAACTACGTGGACGTGGTAAAGCATTCTCGTTATACTTCGAGACTGAACCATTACACGATTGCCGTTTGATTGGATGGAGCTTAGCGCTTAATGGAAACGCAACGACATAAACTACTGTATTATAAAGATAATACATTTTATGCTGAAGTTGAACACAACAGTGAGGGGTTATTCCTTCACTGTGAAGTGTTTGATTGGAAGCTTTCTTCGTTAAAGAGAATGTATATCGTGTTCAACGCTATTCTTGAAGAAGTAAAAAATAAAGGATTTACACGTCTTATGACTGTAACTCCTAATCCACGATTCGCTAAATTGTTTGGAGGAACCGTTGAACAAGAATTATTTATTAACGAAATTAGACATGAGGTTATTGTATGGGAAGTAGTACACTAAAAACTATTGGTATTGCAGCAGCTGTTTATTTCACAGCTGGTGCAGCTGGAGGCGTGTATGCAGCTAACGCTGGTGCTCTTGCTGCTGGTGCTGCTGGTGTCTCAGCAATGAATGATGCAGAAAAAGCTAAAGCTGAACAAGAAAGCTTGATGCAGCAGTCTGCTGATGAACAGAAAAAGATTCGAGAGATTCAAATAGCTAATGCTGCACAAGCACAAGCTAACGAACGCAGACAACAGATTCGAGAAGAGCGTGTACGACGTTCTCGCTTGTTAGCCAGTAGCTTTAACACTGGTGGATATGGAAGCTCAATGGAAGCAGGAGCTGTGGGTGGATTAAGTACAGGATTGGCAGCCAATATTGGTTCTAATCTGGGAGCAGCACAAAGTGGTGCAGCTATTTCTACACTGTCACAGAATGCAGCTGATCTGAATCTCGGAGCTACATTTGCTGGATTTGATGTACAGAATGCTCAGTCTATGTTCCAGCTCAGTACAAGCATTTTTGCGTCACAATTTAAACCTAAAGCAACTACACCTGCAGGCGGATAATGGAAGAACCAACACTCGACAGTTTGATGGGAACTGAACAAAACCCTTCTGAGCTGGCAGCGTTTCAAGATGTTCCCAGTGTTGGGCTTAAACTCCCATCAGCCACTATTCGTAATAGGGCTTCAGTAACATCGTTCATTGCTGGACAGCCAGATCAAGCTGTTGAGAACTACCAGATGATGGTGGCTGAAGGTGAACAAGGGCAAGATGCTTTAACTAAGAATCTGCAACAACAAGGTACATCACGAGCTAAAGCTGGTGACATGAAAACCATGATGGGTTTGTTGTCTGATCCTAACATTCCGTTCGATCAAAAGAAGTCTCTTGTCAATACGTATAATCAGACTAAAGTAGATCCAGCGACAGTGTTGATGACTAACAACCTTAGCCAAGGTAGTGTTGGAGAAACTCACGAAGCAGAACAGTCACGATTGAAAGTGGCTGATTTGATTCAACAGGTTGAAGATGCACGTAGTCTTGAGCAAGGATTGGTTAACAGCTACATCTCTTCTCGTAGTGGTAAGAATTTCACATCTGTAGCTGACACAGCTGCTACATGGTTTGCTCCATTCGGTACAAACATTACAGCTGGTAAAGTTACAGCTAAAGCCCTACCAGAAGGTTCTTCTGCATGGGACTATATTAAATCATTTGCTCTTCCAGGTTCGGCTATTACGGATTTGAAAGAGAAGATGAAGAACACTCCTGCTCCTGAGCGTATTGCAATGACTAAGTCGTTGCTAGAAAACATCTCTCAGAACAGCGGATTGATTGCATCTAGTGAGAACCAGATCAATCAAATGCAAATGGCTAACGATATTGTAAACGGAGAGTACACCACATTTGATAAGTGGTTGGATAACTTCTCTGGCTTGCTTGATGTTGTTGGTATGGGTGCATTGATTAAAACCCCTAAACGGGCCATGGCTGCAGAGAAAGCAGTTCAGGCTACCCAAGATGCTGCCACAGCTGCTAAGGCTCCTGTAGGCGGTTTTGAAGATATTGTTAAGTCTTCTATTGAAGGAGTGAATGTATCCTCTAAAATTTCAGAAAAAACTGGAAACATTACAAAAACATATTCTGGATATGTAGATAGTGACGGGGCTGAAGTAGCCATTAGTATTATCCGTAAAAAAGATGGAAGCATTTTTAGGATGTATACTAACGATGTAAAAACTGGGGTACGTTCCGAGTTGACGCCATCGTATGGTCCTTCTATGTCGGATGAAGCGATTCTTAAACCATTGACCGATGCAATGGACTGGTCCACTGCAAAATCAACATCTGGTGCAACTGTCTCTGTACGCCCTCGTAATGCTGAAGAGTTTAAAGGTTTTGTTGCTGGTCAACAAGATCGTATGATTTCTAAGCTTGAGAGTGAAAAGACAGACTTGCTTGGTGCAGCTGGTAATCGTTTAGATAATGGTCAAGTTAAGTCTCTGTCACAAGAGCTGGCTGCTATTCAAGCTAAGGTGATGCCTAGCTCTCCTGCTGATATTAAAGCAGCTGCTAAAGAGATTCAAACCAATCAGAAGGTTGGATATAAAGAAGCTTCTTCTATTGCTGCTAAACAGATTCAAGAGTATAATGATGAGCTTAAAGCTTCGTCTATGCGTATTGAACAGCAGATTGAATCTAATCGTCAAGCCTCTAGCTCAGCACAGCGTATTGCTGCTATTGAGAAAGAGATTGAACAGCTCAAAGCTAATCGTGTAGATGCTCCAGGAGCTCTTACACCTATTGCTGATTTGACACGACGTATTGAAATGCGTGGTATCTCTGGTATGGTTAATCCATCCAGCACAGCAGCTATCATCCAGCAGACCAATCCAGAGAAAGCTCGTACAGTGTTGCAAGCCGTATTCAATGGTGAAGACTCTGTTGCCCAAGGATTGTATGGAACTAATAAACTGGAAGCTATTACAGCTGACGTAGTTCCACAGATGGTTACTGAGAGTGGACGTGTTACTTCTAAGCCAGTAGACTTGCAACGTAATCTTCGTACAGACATGAATGTGCCTGAAGAAGTTATGAATGCTGCATTCTCCTCTGGTGCATTGGAGTACACTAAAGCTGAGAAAGCTGCAGCTCGAGCTAACAAGGTTAATGATTTCTCTGCTGCAGAAGGTTTGGAAATTAATCCACCTATGAGTTCTTTCCGCTTGGAAGGAAATCAACATCACATCTCTGCTGTGTATGGTACTCCAGAAGGTTCCTTCTTGAATGCTCAACAAGCTTACGACCAAGCTCTTTATGCTTTACGTAAACAAGGTGTGTTGCCAGAAGAGATTACTATCCTGAGTAAGGAAGGTCTTGACCACGTTCCAGTTAAGCTGGAAGATGTTAAAGGTGTTGAGGGTAACTACTTGGTACGTGTTGATATGCGTCAAGAACTTAGCCCTAAAGACATTGACAAGTGGGAGACTGTTGACGTTATGCGTAACTTCCTTGATCGTTTCAGTACGCTGATTTCGAATAACAAAGGTAGTGCAGCTCGTAACGTAATGGATGCTGCTTCTATGTTGCATCCAGTTTACTCTGGTGCTGCTACGGTTAGTAAAGACTTGGCTGCTAAGTTTGAAAAGACTATGCTTGAACTTGCTTCTCAGTTCTCTGATAAGTATGTTAAGCTGCCTAAAGCAGAACAAGCTCGTGTAGATAGTTATATTCGTGAAGCTAACAGTAAACGTATTCCATTGTCTCAAGGTGACTTGATGGCTCGTGGTATGTCTGCTGATGAAATGGCAACAGTTGGTGCATGGCGTAGCTTCTGGGATGGTCACTTCTATCTTGAGAATCTAGATTTAATTCGTACACTCAATGCTCAAGGTTATCAGAAGTTGGTAGCACCTAATGCTGATTTGTTTGCTAAGCCTATGAAGGCTCAAGCTAACGTTGGTAAAGTGTATGACCCTACTCACGATACTGTTCTGACATTGGCAGATCAAGCTGTTAAGGATTTATACGCTAATGGTGGTTACTTCGCTAAGCTCCGTCGTCCTACTCAATTCGGTGCTGACACTGCTGAGTATGTTGTTGTACGTAATGATCCTAATGAATACTTACGTAGCCTGCGTGATACAGATCGTGCCCTAAACTATATTGATGGATACTACCAAGTCTCTTACAAGGCTCCTCGCTTTGTAGATGAAATGTCTCCAGACGGTATGCGTCGTGCTGTGGCTGTTGCTGGTGATACAGCTGAAGCTCAACACTTTGCAGATCGTATGAAGGCTCAGAACCCTGATATGGTTTACAACGTTCGTGCTGATGATCGTGCTATGCGTACATCAAGCGACGATTGGTTTGACATTCATTCAGCTTCTGGACGTATTGCTCAACGTCATCGTGGTAAGCTTCTTGAAGATGCCAGTGGATTGAATTTGTTGGGGGATGGTAGTTATGTCGTTAACCCAGTAGAATCCGCGATTCATTCGGCTAAGAGTGTGGCTGGTCGTACTATGATGCGCCCTGCATTGGAAGCAATGAAGGCTCGCTTCTTGGATAATCGTAAAGCTTTCTTACCATCAGATGGTATGGGTGGTGTACGATTCCCTACACGATACGAAGAAATTGGTATTAAGGGAGGAACTGTTACTTCTACTGTAGCTGATGCACGTACAGAGTATGAATACATTCGCTACTTAGAGAATGGATATATCAACTCTTTGGATGACACATTTAAAATGGGTTTCCATGTATTAGCAGATATTGCTGGAGGTGCTGGGCTTAGTAAGGTTGAGAGAGCTGCTCTGAATGCTGCTGACATTTCGTTGTCAGGAACTGCTAAAGGTGCAGTGTTTGGTGCTACTATTGCTGCTAACCCGATTCGTCAATGGATTGTTCAGACACATCAAGTTGTACGTACATTCTCTTACAACCCACAAGGTTGGTTAAGTGGTAACATTCCTAAACTGATGGGTGAATACACTGGATCTAAAGTGATGCCAGGAACTCAGTTCAGTAAGGAAGGACAAGAATTTATCAAGTTCTTGGATGGTACAGGATTGATGGAAGCTGTGGATAAACAGAACTTGGTACGTGGTACTTTGTTAGCTGCTGCAGATAATAGCAATAAGTTGCTTAAAGCTGCTGGTACTGTGCCTAACGCTATGCGTCGTATTGGTTTTGACGTAGGTGAGATGGGTAACACACTGGGACACGGTGCTGCTGTGTTTGATCGTTACAAGCGTCTTGGTAAGGATATGACTGATGCCACTACATTGGCTGAGGCTCATTCTGAAGTGAGAGCAATTACTGGTGAAATGAACTTCGCTGGTGACATGCCTTACAATCAAACGTCAGCTTCTATGGTGTTGCAATTTATGCAAGTGCCACATAAGATGGCCCTGCAAGCAACTAACCGTCGTATTGATCCAGCTATTCGTGCTCGTATGATTGCAGCTGATGCAGTTATGTGGGGAGCTCCTACAGCGTTAGTTAGCGATTTACTTGGTGGAGATATTCTCCCTGATGATCCTAAGCTGAAAGAGTTCTTTGTTAATGGTTTGGAAAGCTTAATCTTTAACGAGTCGTTACGACAAATGTATAAAGATAATAGCATCAACATTGACTTCTCTAGTTTGTCTCCTGTTGATTATCATGGATGGGCACAGTTCTTTCATACATTGAAAACAAGCCCTCTGGATACTATTGTTAATAGTCCAGCTGGTTCATTGTTCTTGAAAGATGGTGGACGTATCCAAACAGCTATTGGTTCTCTTGGTCGTTTCTTTGGTATCGTTAAAGATGAATACAAAGATCCACAAGAAGCAATCTCTGTTCTTAATGACGTAATGAGTATTTCCTCTGGCTGGTCAAATGCTGTTAAAGCACACTTGGCTCTGGAGACTGGAAAGATTTACGATAAGTATGGTAATGTGATTGACTCTCATGCACATCCTATCGAAGCTTACATGCTTGGTTTGGGATTTGGTTCAGCAACACAACGTGATATGTTTACAGCCTCACAAGCTGCTTCTCAAACTTCAAAAGAGTTTAAAGACGAAGTGACTAAAGTGATGGATGATGTTGCTAAGTATTATCAGCGAGAGCTTTCCCGAGGTAATACCGACATTGAGTATATGACTAAGGTGTCTGGATTCGTATTGAAGAAGTATGAGAATAATCCTCAAGCACAAGAAATTGCTGCTCAATGGATGACTTCCCACTTATTCCAAGATAAAGAATCACAGCTTGTCTATATGATGATGAAGGCTGCTGGTCTTCCAGAAGGTGATAAGCTTAAAGATACTATTCGCACAATGCCTGTATCTGACGATCAGAAACAAATGATGATGCAACGTATTGATGACGTTGAAGCTCTTAGAAATAAAGGTAAATAAATATGGCCGATTACGGCGTTAATGCAACACAACTATCCGCCCCGCAAGGGGCAGGAACAGCTCCTGTTGCTCCTGTTCAACAACAGGCTGTTAATACCAGTATGGTGCCTATGTTGGCATCTTCTGCTGGAGCTATTGGGGAAGCCATTACAGGGTTCTTGCATAAGCAAGCTCAAGATAATGAAACCCAAGTCGTCTCATCGTATACGAACGCTCAAGCTCAGCTGAACGATGCCATGGCTTCTGGAGAGATTACAGCAGCAGAAGCAGCTGGACGTTCTAAGGCTTTGTTTACCAAGTATGCTGCTAACTACGCAGGACATATGAAGGCTCTTAATCAAGCTCGTACTGCCCTTAGTGGTGGTTCTGAGCTTGGTCTGGCTGAAGAAGCTGTTAAGACTGACATGGAGATTCGTAAGAGTGCTAAGATTGCTGCTCAATCTGATGGTATTTCATTCTATTCAGGAATGAGCAAACAGACTGAAGACTCTTTGTTAGCGGCTCATGCTTCTGAAATACGTATGAATAAGCAGATGGAGAAGCAATTCAAAATCAATGCTGAGAATCGTGCACAAGGCAGTTATGATCGTGAACTTCGTGACGCTCAGTTTAAAGAACAGAGTATTGGTTTGTTGAACGACTTAGCTGGTACTAACCTTGATGCGTCTCGTTCTATTGCTTTGGAC
>ERZ650310.340-NODE-340-length-14159-cov-10.691790_pt1 | contig 14159 bp, 23 predicted proteins | sample MGYA00376246_ERZ650310 | MGnify/ENA primary metagenome ERZ650310 (study PRJEB26733, sample SAMN07839286) | wastewater metagenome | biome: small river; feature: stream; material: water | place: USA: North Carolina | collected 2016-03-01 ...
CGACGTCAGCGCTGGTCAGAGGCCCGCACGTGTCCAGGATCCCGAGCACCGCGGCACGCGTGGCTTTTGGGGCGTTGGGTTTCTTCGGTCCGCACTGCGCACACGACCACATCTGGGTGCGCTTGTCGACCGTGCCGCCCAGCTCACTGCGGGGGCTCTTGCAGGTCCAGCACAGGCGGGCGCTGATCGCGCCACTGGCGACGACGTGCCCGGCCATGGTGACGTCTTTGGTGTCGTTGTAGATGTTCATGACAGTGCCTCCTCGACCCCCTCGATCGAGTCGATCACGACCACCCGCTGGCCCATCGCGCGCATGCGCTTGTGCTCGCGCAGTTGGTGGGCCTCGGGCTTGACGCCAGGGGCCTTGAGCTCAGGCCAGCAGATGTAGAGCCCGACGATTTCACGAGCGAGTTTGCCAAGTTGAACGTCGGTCATCCGCTGCATGTCGTAGTCGCGCAGGATGTCGGTCGCCGCTTGATCAGCGTCACGGAGGACAACCCGATCAGGCGCACCGCGGCGCCCGATCCACTGGACCTTACGCACCTCGCCGCCCAGCGCCTTGACGCGCTTGACCAGGTGTTTCTCGATGGTTGACTCTCTCATTGCCAAGTCTCCAGCACGAGCACAGCGGCCGCGCACACGAGGAACACCGCCACGGCGAGCAGGCCCGCTACGGTGCGCCAGCTGAAACCTGACCGCAGGGGCTCGATGCCCAGCTCGCTGTCGGTGAACTCTCTGTCGAGGAGGGGGTGCATCAGAGTGCTCCGAAGTAGATGCCAAGCAGCACGCCGGCGGCCAGGGCGGCGATGACCCAGGTCGACCAGTCGATCGGCGGGCGCCGGCGTGGGATGGTCGGGTAACCGACGGTGAACTGGCACTCGGCCGAGGTGCGTGGGGTGCGATCGTTTTTCATTGGGGGCTCCAGTGGTTGGTGAGACTCAAATGTAGCACGTGCTAATCGTCTTCGCGGTAATCTTCTTTTGCGTCCTCGTACCCTTGCGAATAGCCCATGTCATACCCACTGGGGTCTTGTTTGGCGTCGAGCAGCGCCGCCAGCAGCTTGGCGAGCTCGACGTTGCCCTCGATGTATGCGCGGCGTTTTTGCTCTTCGAGTGTCATGATCAGTTCCTTTGGGCCAATATGACGAATGAGGCGGCGATGTAGGGCGCGGGGTCGTGGCCTGTCGCCAGGCTTGCAATCGCACACCCAATACAGATGAGCCAACAAATAGCGCGCATGATCAGTCCTTTTTGAAGCCGATGTCGTTGAGAATGTCGTGCGCCTCGCGCACGTACCAGTCGATATCGAGGTCGGTCGGGATCGTGTCAGGCAGCACCATGCACGGCATGGCGCCCTCGCTGCGGGCGACGGTGTACCCGTTGACCTTGTAGCGCAGCGGTCCCGCCACCAGCACGCTGTAGTACCAGCGCGCAGCCCGGCCCAGGAACTCGCCCTGCTGGTCGATGCACCCGCCCTTGACCTGCCGCACCGTGAGGAACTTGCGAAGGTCGGTGCACTGCCTGATGGTCTGCTCGATCGGCGTCCCGCTCGTCAGGAACGCACGCACCGCCTCGCTGCAGATCTCGTTGGTCGGGTTCTTCTGCAGCGCTGCCGGGGCGAATGCGCCCTTGGCCTTCCATCCACCCCCAGGCTTGATCGCGATGTAGTTGTTGACGTCGCGCGAGTACAGCGCGCGGTACTCCGTGCCCTCGGTTTCGAAGTCGGTGACCATCTCCCACAGGCCAATCACGGAGTTCATGTCTCTGGCGCGAGAGCTGGGGCACTTGATCACCACGCCGTCGGTGTTGGCGCTGACGACCGGCACGCCTGAGTGCTCGAGCATCTCGATCAGCATGAGCAGCGCCAGCTGACCGGTGAGCGTGGTCTGGATCAACAGGTCGGGTGAGTAGAGCGCCGACCACATGCTGCCCAGCTTGCCGAAGCTACCGTTGATCGTGATCTTGAGGGCATCCGCTGTGACCTTGTCGCCAGCGTGCTTGGCGTCCAGCCGGCGCTGCACCAGGCCGCGGTAGACCTGGGTGAACGCCGATCCCATGTGCTTGGGATACAGACCGCAGTTGAGGATGATGCTGGGGTAGTAGCTGGCCACGTCACGGTCGACCAGTAGCGTCTCGTCGTCAGCATGGTGGGCGATACACTTCTCGGTGCTGTGCAGGCCCCCGATGCCCATCTGGTAGGTGCTCGAGCCGATCGTGATCTTGGTCTGGCTGATCTCCTTCGGCATCTCCACGTTGCCGCCCTTCAGCACGACGAACGGAACCGAGGTGACCAGCGCCAGCGCGTCGCGCAGCACGGGGCCCGAGAACGAGATGAACCCGGGGGCTTTGTAGTGAAACCGGGTGCCGGGTGCGATGACCGGTCGCTCGATCTTCTTGTTCATGATCTGCTCGACCCCCTTCTTGATCACCGCCTCGGCGATCTGAGCGTCGGACTTGCTGCGCAGGTCGATGCCGTACTGCTCGGTCATCTGGACGCGCAGGTCAATCTGCGGCTGCAGCTTGCGCCACAGGTCGAGCGTGGCCACGGTGTCAGCGTTGACGCAGTAGTCACGCAGTTGCTCGCGCTGCTCTGGGCTGATGCTGTCCTCGGGTGAGATCGGCAAATCCTGCAGCTTGATGCTGTGCAGCCGGCCGGCGTAGATCTTCAGGCTGGCCATGCCAGGCGCCACGTCGAAGATGTCGATGTGGTCCCACTCGGGGTCGATCTTGCATGGGTGGCGCTGCTCGAACTGCCACGGTTGGATGTTGTTCTGGATGATGTCGTCGCATCCGGCCTTGAGCTCTGCGCACGTCGCGCCGGTCAGCGCCAGAGCGACCAACGGAGCGTCGAAGCGCTTGCCGTTGAACGACACCAAGCGGCAGTTCTGCATCCTCCAGCGCAACCCCTTGACGTCGAGCGGGTGGCTCTCGTACTGCTCGAAGGTCGTGACCTGCTGGGTGTCGACGTCACGAAACGCCGCCAGGAAATAGTCGCGGTAAACCTCGAGGTCGAAGATTTCGGTGCTCACTTGACCGCCTTCAACGAATAGACGAAGCAGCGCCTGGTCGACCCGTCGGGGAACAGCATCGGCACCGCCTGCGCGGTCAGCTTGTGTTTGAGGTAGAGGGCGTCGATGGCGCGGTCCACGCTCTTGCCACGGATGGCCGGCAAGAGCTCGCGGATCTGGGCCCGGGTGAGGGGGCCGTTGGCGGCCAGCACGGCGCGGGCCTGGCCGGCGTAGCTGTCAGATCTTTCAAGCATCACATTCTCCAAGTTGTTGGTTGGCCCGTCATCCGCGCATCGACCCTTTGTAAGTTACCGCCTGGCTGGGTGATGTCAGTGCCTGCTGCAGGATCAACTTGCGGGTGCAGCGGTGGCGCCTATGCGCAGAGTTCGTACCGGGTGGGCCAGTCCTGGTTGGGAGCGCCAGGCCCCGCGTGAGGGGTGGTGGGAGCGACGCATTGCAGGGGGAACTTCTACCGACTTACGCCCTGTGCACCCGTTGTTAAGAGATGCTGCCGGACATGCCTGGGTGATAAGGCCAGTTACCCGCGAGACAAGCGCGGTCGTCGAAGTTCCATACAGAGAGCGCGCCCCCACCGAAAACTCAAACGAAGTCGCTGGCGTCGGCGCCTTCACCGACATCTTCGAAGTCGTCAGCACGCGCCGGCGCACTGCCGAACGCGTCGCCGTCAGCCTTGAATTGGATACCGACCAGCTTGCAGAACACGCCGTCGCCGAACCGGGAGTCGGCATAGACCTCGATCAGCGCATTGACGTAGCACCCGCGGTAGATCGGGTTGTCCTTGGCGTCCAGAACCTTTTGCCGCGCGCGGTCGTAGACGGTGGGCTTCACGCACTCTGCCTCGGTGTCGCCGCCCTGGCAATTGGCCGACAAGACCCAGTTGCCCTGGTAGCCCTCGGGCGCCTTGGTCTTGAGGTCACCGTCACGCAGGCAAATGTTGTCCTTTGCGCGCGCGGCCTTCAGCGTGGCGGCGGCCTTGTCTTTCCACTTGATGGCGGCCGCCTCCTTGACGGCGTCATTGACCTGTTGCAGCTGCGGGTGATCCGCGCCGATGATCAGCGTGGCGCCGCAGCGGAACTTGCCGGTGGCCTGGAACTGTTCGCCCTTGAACAGGTTGGGCCAGTCGACGCGGACGTTGTCCAGGCGAAAGCGGGTGGCGCTGGTGTTGGGTGTGGTGCTCATGGTTAAGGCTTCCAGTTGGTTGACAGGGTGTCGATGTTCTGCGCCACAGCGCGGGCGTTCTCGAGGTTGGTGGTGCGTTTCCCGCCCGGGAGCACCCATCCGTCCTGAGTCCAGATGACCCGCCCGAGACCGATTCGGATGTCGTTCGGGTGATCGAACTGGAAGAACGGTGGGGGCGGGTCCTCGGCGACAATTTGTTTAGTGCTCATGATTTGGGTTCCTTGGTTTGGGTCAGCAGATGTCGTCAGCCTGGACTTCAAACGCCTCATCCACCGGCTGAACAGTGATGGCGGGACGGGGGTCAGATGCAGGGGCCACACTTGGCTTGCCGTCGGATTGGGTGATCAGTGCCTGCAGCTTCGGCCACTGGCGCGGGCCGATGGTCTTGGCCTTGGCCAGCTTCTCGGCGGACGTCGGGCTGATTAGCTTCAGGTCGTACATTTCCTCGATCTTCAGGCGCATGGCCTTCATCTGAGCCTCGGCGTCCTTGGCGTTGCCCCAGGTGCGGTTGCTGCGCTTGCCCTGCACCAGCTTGTAGCCTGGCACCTCGTCGCCGGCCAGCAGGCGACGCTCTGCCTCGGCGCGCACGGCGGTGCACCAGGCCTCGATCAGGTCGACCTTGGAGAGGGCGTTGGCCAGGAAGTCGGCGCTGGTCTCGGCGGCCGGTTGGTGCAGGCTCAGGTCGTCAAAGTCCTCGGCCGTTGCGGGCAGCGTGGCGGCGCCTTGAACGGTGACCATCACCTCAGCCCGCAGCGCCGGGCACGTGGCACTGGCGCGGCAGAACTTGCACTGCTTCTCGCCGGGGCGCAAAAACCGCTCGGACCACCACGCCATGTCGACGGGGTCGGCGTACATCGTGTCAGCGTGTTCGGCGTAATCGACCGCGGCGCGCGCGTCCGTGGAGCCCCATGCCTCGAGCGCGTCCAGCGAGATCTCCCACTCCGACGCGGCGCGCTCAACACGGGGCTGGCTGATGGACAGCACCACCTTGTCGATGTCCATCAGGCCACGCAGGGACGCCACCAGGCCGAGCGCGTAGAGCTGCAGCTGGGGGTTGCCCTCGGCCGAGACCACGACCCCGCGGCCGTACTTGAAGTCGCAGACGTGCAGGGTCGTGCCACGCACCACGGCGACGTCGAGGGTGCCCCAGGCCTCGTCAGCAGGCTTGCCCAGGTAGCTGGCGTAGTGCACGCGCTGGTCGACGTAGACCTCGCCGTCGTCACCGGCCACTTCGTGGACGTAGTCGACGCAGGTCTGCACGTGCCCTGCCATCTCGTCGTCGACAGTGAAGGTGTACCCGTCAGCCTCGATCTCACTGCCCACGTAGTGGTGGGCCGCCAGGCCGTTGCTCAGACACCAGGTCAGCACCAGGTGGGCAGCAGTGCCCTCGGCGGCGTACTTGCTGCTGGTGCGAGGCAGGTCGCGCTCGAGGGTCTTCTTGCCCGGGCAGAGCATGACCGCCTCGAACCCGGAGGCACCCCACTCGGAATGCTTGGCGGGGGCGTTCATCACGCCACCTTGGCCGCGATGTCGGTGGCGATCTTGGCGATGGCGGCCTTGACGGCGGCCAAGGCCTCGGGCCACTTCTCGGTCGGCAGCAGCTTGAACGTGTCAGCGCCCAAGCTCTGAGCGATCGGCACCGCCGCGGTTGAGTCCATCTTGTGCAGCTGGAGGACTGCCTTCTGCAGGTCTGCATAGGCAACAGTTGCAGTTGGCTGGGTGGCCGCGGTCTCCGTCGCGGGCACAGCGGCCGGTTGGGCGGGCGTGGAGGGGCCCGCCGCGGCAGTAAACTGGGAACGGGCAGTCTTGGCAACGCTGGGCTTTCCCGGCGCCTCTTTGAAGGGCAGGTCTTGCAGCAGCGCGTTCTGCTGCATGATCGCTTCAGGGGTGGTTCCCAGTGCCGCGGCAATCTTGTCCGCCCGGGTGGACTTTCCCGGCGCCACCGTGTCGGCCAGCGCGGCCTCGGAGGCCAGCAGCACGGCGGTCTTCTCAGCGGCGCTGACGCCAGGCGACACGGTGACGTGGCCCAGTTCGGTGCCGTTGAGCTTGGCAAACAGCGCGGCCGCGGCGGCGATGTCGGCCAGGGTGAAGGTGATCTGGATCATGGTTGTCCTTGGTTGGCGGTGGAGGGGTCAGGCCTTGCGGGCGATGTAATCGGCCAGCGTGACGTCGAGGCTGCGCACGGCAACGCCGGCGCCGAGGGCGGCGATCTCGTCGAACGACAAGGCCGCGCGGTCTTCGGACTGGTCGCGCCCGGTGGCGTAGAACGCCTGGGTGGGCGCCATCACGATGTAGTGCTCGCCGGCGCCGGCCTTGCTGACCTTGGTGAAGTGCGCGTCGCTGGCGGCGTCGGCGTTCGAGAACGTCTCGATGCCGACCAGGTGCGCGCCCTCGTAATGGGCCAGGACGAAGCGGCCGCTGGCGCGGAACGCGTCGATCGACTTGGCGAAAGCGTCGAAGTTGATCTTGTTGATGGTGTTCAGGTCGTGCACGATAGTCCTTTGGTGGTGGGGGAAAAAGTGTAGCAGATGCTGACGGGGGTCAGGCAGCTTTTTTCTGCAGGATGACGGTGGCCATGTACTCACGGCCGCGCGAGCAGCGGGTCTTGCCCTCGCGCTGCAGCATCTTGAGGCCGAGGGTGCGCGCGGTGAGCTCATCAGGGGCCTGGACGACGGCCAGCTTGCTGTCGAAGATGACGTGGTAGGTGTTCATGGCGCCGGCCCCCTGGTGACCTTGACCAATGCCGTCCACGGGAAAAACACGTTGCTGTGGGGGCCTTGGTCAACAAAGACACCGAGCTCCGTCACCGCGCGCACTTTGCCCTTCTCTTCCGAGTGGGGTTTGGTGACGAGGCTCAAAGTCACGGTGACCCCGGGGGGAAAAAATCTCTCGAAAATCTGTTCCACGGTGTGCCCCTCAGTTGATGACGTTGCAAGCGCTCAGACGCTTCTTGGCGTTGATCTCGCGCAATGCGATTGCCTTGCCATTGAAGGCCTGGCGGCGCGCCCCGGTGACGCTCATGCCGTACCGCGGCTCTTCGCCGTCTATGTCAAGTACCTTCTCGACGACTGCCATGCCGGGGGAGACTTGCACCGCCTCGGCGGTGACCGTGACGGTGCGCCAGCCAGCGGGGGTGAAGACGCCGGTGTTGTAGCTGATGGTGATGGTGTTGGCCATGTTGGTCTCCGGTTGGGTGATGGGGTTAATTGGGTTCGCTGCTGATGCTGGTCAGCCAGTCTCTGGCGGCGGTGTCGGCCCGCTGCTGCTCGTCTGCCGTGCGACACTTGTTGAGCACCGTCTGGAGGTGGTGGATGGCAACGCGGGCAGTAGCTTGGACAGCGACAAGGTGCTGACTTTTGGTCAGCGCTTCACTGCGCCACTCGTTCAGTCCAGTCTCAAGCCAGTCAACAACATCCACCGAGGCCTGCACAAAGTCCAGGCGTACCAGCACCCACTCGGTGTGCGGCTCGGGGTGCGGCCCTGCAGGGATTGCGTCTGTCAGGCTCTTGATGAGTCGGTCGGTGTCCATCACAGTGCCCTCCAGGGCAGGTCGGCGGTGACCTCGTAGTCCAGGCCAAAGCAGCGCTTGACAACGTGCGCCAGGCGCTCCTCGCTGCCGTCGATGATGATCTTGCCCTTGCCCAGGAACCGGCCAAACAGGGCGCGCTGCTCTGCGGCAGGTAGCCTACCCTTCCAGGTGCCAAGGCAGCTGCCGGTCTCCTCGGTGAGGAAGAGCGCGAGGTTGGCTGCGTGGTCGAAGTTCACTTGTTGCTCCGGTTGGTGTGACTCAAATGTAGCACATGCTAATACCCGACGCAAGCGCTCAGGTATTAGCTGGTGCTGCGCGCGTCGCGCACCGTGCTAAAGTGGCGGCCCCACTACCTGGAGCACCACCGTGTCCTCGATCACTTCTTTGAAGGCCTGGCTCAACGCAGCAACGCCCGCCGAGCGCGAGCTGATGGCCGCTCGAGCTGGCACCAGCTCGCAGTACCTGGGCCACCTGGCAGCGTCGGAGGAGACCAACTACCGACGCGAGCCCAAGCCCCAGTTGGCGGCGGCCATTGAGCGCGAGACCAAGAAGATGGCCAAGGCCTCGAGGGGCAGGCTGCCGATCGTCTGGCGCACGGACCTGGTGTCGGCGTGCCGTAATTGTGATTTTGCGAAGAAGTGCCTGGGCGGGGTGGTCGAGGCGAGCTATTTCCCGATCGTCTCAGAATAGGGGCGCGCCATGGGCACTTCCAATCAAGACCTTCTCGAGGTACTGCAGCCGCTAGTCGACCGCGTCAGGCAAGACGCGTCTGCCATCTGGACGCCCGACAAGGGTGTGATGAAGACCGACGACGCGCTGACGCCGGCGCGGTTGGCCAAGCACCTGAACGGCGGGCCGCCGCGGGGCGCGTACCTGATCAAGCCAGGCGAGAGCGTGACCATGCTCGGGGTGTTGGACTTCGACAGCCACAAGGGCGAGCTGTCGTGGGATGGCATGACAGCGGCCGCCGACCAGGTGATCGGGGCGCTGCTCATGGACGGCGTCATCGGCCACCCATGGCGCTCCCGCGGGGGCAACGGCATCCACGTGATCTGCCTGTGGGACGCGCCCCAGGACGCGCACAGCGTGCGCCAGACCCTCACCGAGGCGCTGCAGTCATGCGGCCTCGAGGACGGCAGCGGGGGTCTGCTGAAGGGCCAGGTTGAGGTCTTCCCGAAGCAGGACAGCGTCGACGTCGGCCGCTACGGTAACCAGTTCTTCCTGCCGCTGGCGGGCAAGAGCGAGCCTTTGATCCCAGCTTTGGGGTACGAGCCGGTGGGCAAGGACGCCGCGATCGGCATGCGGTGGCTGTCGTCGTTGCCTGTGGTCAAGCGCGAGCGTCCGGCGCGCCCGGCGCCAACGATGCGCGTCGACGACATGGCGATGCTGGACCGGGCCCTGTGGGCCATCCCGAACAACATCGACAGTCGAGACGACTGGTTTGCTCTGATGTGCGCGTACAAGGAGGGCGGGGGCGACAAGGAGACCGCGCGGGCATGGACCGCCCAGCACGACAGCTACACCGACGAGGGGTTCGACGGACCGTGGGACAGCATCGTGGCGGGCAAGGCCGACGGCACGCCGGTGGACTACCTGTTCAGCCTGGCCGAGGCCAAGGGGTTCAGCGAGCACATCGATAGCGCGTTTGAGGCCGGACCAGTCGTTGACCCCGCCGACGCGCCCGTGGCGCGCAAGGGCATCCCCGAGGCGAAGCATCTGACGACCGACCAGGCCAACGCTGGGCGCATCGTCAAGAATTTTGGACGCAAGATGATCGTGGTCGCCGGCCAGTGGTTTGCCTGGACCGGCATGCGGTGGGAGAAGGACGACGGCGAGGTCTACCGGTGCGGGTGCATGCTCTCGAAGGTGATCCACGCAGAGGCTGACGCATGGCGCGCCAAGAAGGGGTCCAGTGCCGAGGAGAGCGAGAAGTACGACGCGATCGCCGACGCCCTGGTGAAGTGGGCGGCCAGGTCGGAGATGAAGACCGGTATCGAGGCCGCGGTGGGGCTGACGAAGAAGATGCTGTCGGTCGGGGAGAACAGCATTGACCGCAGTCCGTGGTTGTTGAACTGCCTGAACGGCACGGTGGACCTGCGCACTGGTGAGCTAAAGGCGCACGACCCGGCCGACTTCATCACCAAGCTGGTGCCGCTGGCGTACGAGCCAGATGCGCGCAGCGACGCCTGGGAGACCGTCATCGCGCGGGTAACGCTCGAGGCAGGCATCACCACCAGGCCGCTGGCCGGGTTTCTGCAGAGGTGGTTCGGGTACTGCGCCACAGGGAGCACCCGAGAGCAGGCCTTCGTCGTGCACTACGGCAACGGGTCCAACGGTAAGAGCACCATCCTTGACACCGTGGCCGATGTGCTGGGCGACTATGCCGCCACGGCTGCGCCAGGCCTGCTGGTGGGCAACGGCAAGGACAGGCACCCCACAGAGATCGCTGACCTGTTCGGCCGTCGGATGGTGACAGCCCACGAGACCGGTGAAGGCGGCCAGCTGAAGGAGGACATGGTCAAGCAGCTGACCGGTGGCGACAAGGTCAAGGCGCGCTTCATGAGGGCGGACTTTTTCGAGTTCGACCCCACCCACAAGCTGCAGCTGCTGACCAACCACAAGCCCGCCATCAAGGGCCAGGACAACGGGATCTGGCGCCGGGTGCTGCTGATGCCGTACCTGGCCAGGTTCGCCGTGGCCGAGGAGGTGGCCGCGGGGCGTGCCCACTTCGTGAGGGACACCAGCATCATGGACAAGCTGCGCAAGGAGAGAGCGGGGGTCTTGACGTGGCTGGTGCGTGGCGCCATGGCATGGGTCCAGGAGGGGCTGCAGCCGCCAGATGTGGTGCTCGCCGCGTCGCGGGACTACCAGACCGAGCAGGACCGCATCGGTCAGTTTGTGGCTGAGTGCTGTGAGTTGGGCTTGGGCTCGAGCGAGCCGTTGGCCGACGGGATGAACGGAGGGCTCTACCAAGCGTACCGCGGGTGGTGCAACGAGGGCGGAGTTTTCGCGTTGAGCAAGACTCGGTTCGTCCAGGAACTCGAGCGGTGCATTCCTGGGTTTGCAAAAAAGAGCGCGAAGGTTTCTCTGCCAGGAGAGCGAAGGCGCGATATTTTGCTGATTCAAGGCGTCCGACTTCTGCTGCCGGCTTGAAGTGTCGGTTTGTCGGTCAAAAAAAGGGCATTTTCCTGTTATCGCTCTAAGAGAGTCTCCTCGTAAGAGGTCTATAGGAAAAAGGGGGTGTTTTGGCCCGACAAACCGACACTTCATCGGAAAGGCGGTGAACATGCAAAAAACAGCACACTGGGTTGCCGTCAACGAAAAGGGCCAGCGCATCGGTGAGACGCACCCTCGAGCGGTGCTCACCGACCACGAGGTGGACCTGATGCTTGAGCTCAGGGGTGAGGGCTACAGCTATGCGTGGTTGGCGGTGAAGTTTGAAATCTCGAAGGCTCACGCCTGGAGGGTCTGCGTTGGTGTGAAGCGTGGGCAGATCGCGGATCGGTTCAAGAGGTCGTAACCTTGCATCCCCACACAGGTGGCATATTCGCGTCATGGCCCGTCCAACCGTTCTGACCCCCGAGATTGCTGCCGCGGTTTGCGAGAAGCTGGCCGAGTACGGCAGCTTGCGGCGCGTGTGCCGTGATCCGAGCATGCCGCTCGAGCGAACGGTGCGCAGGTGGTATGTCGAAGACAGCGAGTTCGCGTCCGCATACGCGCGCGCCAAAGAGGCCGGCATTGACGCGTTGGTCGATGAGACGTTGGACATCGCCGACGACGGCACCAACGACTGGTTGGCCGGTGAGAAAGGCCCGCAGCTGGACAGCGAGCACGTCCAGCGGTCCAAGATCCGCATCGAGACCAGGCGTTGGATGGCCGAGCGGTTGGAGCCGAAGAAGTACGGCCTGCGGTCTGGCCTGGACGTGACCAACAGCGATGGCACGCTGGCTGTTGACCCAACCATGCGCGCCGCCCGGGTCGCCGCGCTGCTCGAGGCGGCCAAGGAGCGCAAGGAACTGGACGACCTGGTGTGACGCCGCTGGAGATCGCAGAGATTGAGCGATACCTCACGCCGGCCGAGCGCGCGGAGCTCAACGCGCTGCTGGCCAAGGACATCGAAGAGAGGCCATGGACCCCTCTGCCAGGCCCCCAGACGCTGGCCTACGAGTCCATCGCCGACGTGGTGGGGTTCGGTGGCGCAGCCGGCGGCGGGAAGACCGACCTGGCGATCGGCAAGGCTCTGACCCAGCACTCGGTGGTCCAGGTCTTCCGCCGGGAGGGCACCGAGCTCAGCGCCATCATCGACCGCATGGAGCAGATCGTCGGCCACCGTGATGGGCTGGGTGGCAAGCCACCGGTTTGGCGCGCGCCAGCAGGCAGCTGCCGGTTGGTCGAGTTCTGTAGCGCTCCCAACCTGGGCGACGAGCGCAAGTACCAGGGCAGGGCGAAGGATCTGCTGGTGATCGACGAGGCGGCCAACTTCCTCGAGTCGCAGGTGCGGTTCCTGATGGGCTGGGTGCGGACCACAGACCCCAGCCAGCGCACCCAGACCCTGCTGACGTTCAACCCGCCCACCTCGGCCGAGGGTAGGTGGGTGATGCAGTTCTTTGCGCCATGGCTCGACAAGAAGTTCGCGGGCAAGAGGGCCAGGCCTGGCGAGCTGCGATACGTGGCGGTGATCGACGGCAAGGACGTCTGGGTCGACAACGGGGCGCCGATCGAGCACAAGGGGGAGCGGATCATTCCGCAGTCGCGCACCTTCGTGCCCAGCAGAGTCACCGACAACCCGTACCTGGTGGGGACCAACTACATGGCCACGTTGCAAGCATTGCCCGAGCCCCTGCGCAGCCAGATGCTGTACGGGGACTTCCAGGCCGGTGTCGAGGACGACATCTGGCAGGTGATCCCGACGCACTGGGTTGAGGCTGCGCAGGTGCGCTGGAAGCAGCGCTCGCCGCGGGGTGAGATGCTGACGATGGGCGTGGACGTGGCGCGGGGTGGGCAGGACAGCACGGTCGTGGCCACGAAGCACCAGACCGCACTGCACGCGCTGTGGTTCGACAACCTGAAGACGATCACGGGCAAGGACACCGACGACGGTGACAAGGCCGCCGGCCAGGTGATGATCCTGCGCCGCGACGACGCTCCGATCAACGTGGACGTGATCGGGGTCGGGGCATCGGTCTACGACTCGCTGAAGCGGGCCAACGCCCAGGTGTGGGGCGTCAACGTGTCGGAGCGCCCCATGCGCGCCACCGATCGGTCTGGCGCGCTCTCGTTCTTCAACCTCCGCACCGACCTCTGGTGGGCCATGCGCGAGGCTCTGGATCCGACCGTTGACACCGGCATCGAGCTCCCGCCAGACCCCGAGCTGCTCGCCGAACTGTGCGCGCCGAGGTGGTCGATGTCGGGCAAGACGGTCAAGGTCGAGGGTCGCGAGGAGATCGTGAAGCGCGTCGGCCGCAGCCCTGACAAGGCCACAGCGGTCATCCTGGCCCTGCCCGAGGTGCCCAAGCTGAGGGCGATGATGAACGCCAGGTTGGTCGAGGACGTGATGAACTATGACCCGATGGCTCGGATGGGAGCGTAACCCTGGGGCCGGCGTGCCCCCCGACAATTCGCGCCATGTGCAGCATTGGCTCCAATCTCGGTGTCGGCATCGGGTCGGCAAGCACCGGCGCGATCGGCGGGGCCTCGAGCATCGGAGGCTCAGCTTCGCCCCGTGGAGGCTCTTTGCTGGGCACCAGGCGCGCTGTTGCGGGCTCCCTGCTAGGTAGGGACCAGCCGCCTGCTGTGGAGGCTACACCGGGCGCGCGGCCAGGCTACGGTGGCCGTCCGCCGCCGAACATCAACCAGCCTTGAGGACCAGACATGTGCAGCTCGCCCAACATCCCGGCCCCTCCGCCACCGCCTCAGGCTGCAAAGATGCCTGACAGCATGGGTGCGCGTCGCAAGGCCAGGAACCCGATGCTGACCACCGGCACGTTGCTGACCGGACCTGGCGGCGCGCCGGCGTCCACTTCGAACACGGGCGGCTCGACGCTGCTGGGAGGCTGAGCATGTGCGTGGCATCGTCAGGCCCTGTGCTGAAGGATCCGCTGAGCAAGGCGCTGTTCACGGGTGACTCCGGGTTGGCCAAGTTCAGCAGCAAGGTCGACCCTCTGGGCGCGTACCTCGCGACCGGCAACAAGGGCAAGCTCGACCCGTTGAACCTGAGCAACGCTCCTGACCCGCTGGTCATTCCTCCGCCGCCGCAGGACGCCAAGGAGCCTGACAGCATGGGCGCCCGCAGGCGCGCACGCAACCCCAACGCGTCATCGAGCACCATCCTGACCGGCCCGCGCGGCGTCAGCGCTGGAGCTCTCACAACGGGCGGCACCACGCTGCTGGGCGGATGATCGAGACCACCGAAAAACGCAGCCG
>ERZ650310.341-NODE-341-length-14154-cov-4.076601_pt1 | contig 14154 bp, 26 predicted proteins | sample MGYA00376246_ERZ650310 | MGnify/ENA primary metagenome ERZ650310 (study PRJEB26733, sample SAMN07839286) | wastewater metagenome | biome: small river; feature: stream; material: water | place: USA: North Carolina | collected 2016-03-01 ...
CTCCCAGCCTTTCCCTTTGCCCCAGCACGTGCCGTGCGCGGTGACAGTGAGGAGCGTGCAGACGCGATCGGGGGCGCGTGGGTCAAGGGCAGCACCTCGACGGGCGCGCACGCGGTCACCAACTCGCGGGGTCCATTTCTCGACGTCGCTCACAGTGCACCCCCGCGCTTGTCGGTGTCGTCGGGGATGAGCGCGGCCTGTTTCATCTTCGCGGCTTTCTCGCGCTCGACGTCTTTGACGAGGATCGCAGCGAGCACGCGGCGCTTCTTCAGCGGCGTGTCGATCAACTCCGGCTCGATGTCGTGCAGCGCGGCGTGCACGTAGTTGATCTGTTCGTCGTCGGCGCGCTGGTTGAGCTGCGCGAGGCACTCGTCGATCTGCGCCTTGAGTGCTGTCATCTCCTGCTGCGCCGGGTTGACCGGTTTCGGTTGTGGCGGCGGCGAGGTGCGCTCACTCATGCGCACGTCTTCGTCGTCTTCGTCGTCGCCGACGTCTTGCGTGAATGCCTCGGACAACCCGAAGGTACCGAGCACGGCGGCAACCAGCGCGCGCTTCATCGCCATCTTGAGCGCGGTATTCTCGCAGTCGCTCGGGCGGCTGATGTACTTGCTCTCCATCGTCGAGCACACCCCGAGGCCACTGCCGGCGACGACGCCGTCGAAGCGCACCAGCGAGCAACGCACGACGAAGCGGTAGAGCCCGTACGTCACCGACTCACCCTGCCCGCGGACCTGCCACTGCCAGTCGCCGTTGACCTTGCGCGAGCGGCCAGAGCCTTCGCGCTTCATGCGCTCTTGCTCATCACGTGACGGCTGCGGCGCCTCGACCCATTCGGACGGGCGGCGAAAGACGCGGTCGTGATCGGCCTCGCTCTCGACGACGTCGTAGTCAGCGCGGCATCCAAACGCCGCGGCAATCTTCTCGGCACCAGGCTTGAGGAGCGTCTTTTTCGGGGCCTTGCTGCGGTCCTTGTCGGTGCCGGGAATGACGCCGAAGTCGACGCCGTCGTCGAGGGTTTCGCGCAAGAGCGCGCGCGTCTCTTTCATGACGTCCAGCACCTGCGCGGGGCGGGCGATGGGGCGCAACATCTGCGGCGCGAGCGCGGTCGACGGGGCTTCTTTGGTGACGACGGGGGCGAGTGCGGTCGAGGTCATTTGGTCTCCTTCGGGGCTTTGACGCTGAACGTGACGGTCTCGGGAACGATGGCGGTGCCGGGCACGTCGCCCAACAACGAGCGCAGTCGAGTCAGCTCGCTGCGGATGATGCGCGGGGCAGGCTGCACCGGCGGCGGGTTCGTGAGCAGCTCGGGGGCCTCCTCCTTCGCCCACGCGATGCACGCGGCCTCGTCGACGACCTCGATGCGCTCGGGCTGCTTGCGCGCGGCAAAGCTGCCGGTCGCGAAGTGGAGCGTCTGCCCCTTGGCGGGCGGGTGCTCGATCATCCAACTGGCGAGCTGCGGGAGGAAGAACTCGCGTGCGCGGTCGAGCTCTTTCTCGGCGCGCTCAACCCACGCGGCGGCAGCGGCTTTGGTGCGGGCGAGGTCGGCCTCACGCGAGAGCAAGCGGTCGACCGCGTACGCGGCGCGGTCTTCGGAGTCGATGTGCCAGCCCTCGGGCGCGCACGGGGTTTCGTCAGAGGGGAGATCAGACACGGGTCACCTCATGGATCAAATGGCGGCAGTCATCGGCGTCGAAAAGCCCGATATGGGCTGCGTCAGGCAGAAGGCCGAACCGCCTTGCAAGCCAGCCGTCCTTTCACAGATCGTATCAAAACTGGATGACATCAAGAATCTGATTGCTGGACTGAATGATTTGCTCATATTGCATTTCTCAGCTTCCATCCATTTTCGCTTACAGGCATTTTCTACACGGTCATAGCAGATGCCGCTCACTATCCACATACGTCACGTCCCTTCGCTCGAAATGGTCGCATCCGTCCTCGGCCCGCACGTCGCCGCCGTTCCGAGACGTATGCCAGCACGTCCCTTGCTGATACTCCCGCCGCTTCCAGAACGCGCAGAGGCGGCACGGTCCGCCGTGGTAGCGGTGCGCCGCGCATCCGCAATCGCGTCGATGATGGTTCGGGAAGATGAGCGTCACTTTGCCTCTCCCTGCCCGTCGCTCGTGATCGCATCGCCGCCCCCACAGACTGCCGCTTGATTACGGGCCAGACTCGCCGCATGACGCAGCGCCTCGCATAGCAGCGATTCACTGCCCCATTCGGCCGACGCGCTGTCGGCCATTTCTTCGTAGTCGTCCGATGTGAATGTCCTCATTCTTCGGCCCTCCCTCGGCGCGGTTGTGTCATCCGTCCCCGCAGCGCGACATCATCGAACGAGCCGCCGGGGTTCACCTTCAGCAGTTTCATTCGTTGAAGATTCTCGGCATACTTGCGCCGGAACTCGTCGCGGTCACGGGTCGCCCACCAGGATTCACTCGGCGCGTTGCGCTCGTGTTGCGCCGAGAGACTCATCGCATCCCCGCATTCGCCCATGCGCTTTCTATGCAGACCGCGTGTTTCTTAAGCAACCCGTCCCGTTCGATCCGCATGGCGTTCTCGCGGTCGAGCGAGTCCTGTAGCTGCGTCCGGCACTGCTCCAGATCCGTGCGGAGACTGTTACACATGCCGCAGCCACGAGCCCCGCGCATCGCCTGATCAACACGTTGATGGTCGTAACCGATGCTGACGAGCATGTCCCGCGTCATCTCGACTGCCTCTTCTGCCGAGGCGTCGTCGTTCGCGTCTTCGATGGTCACCGTCTTGCTGTATTGCGTCACTGATACCTTCATCGCTTCCCCTGTAGTGTATACATCCACTGGCCGCCGCCCTGCGGAGTGGACACGATGAGCCAGCCGCGCTTCCGCAACTCTTCCAACCGAGCGGAGTAGCGAAACGCGATGTCGTTCAGCTCGGCATTGCTCGCGGGTCCACGCTGCAACCGCGACAGGATACGCTCTTTCGCGCCGTCGCGCCGGGTCACTTCGGCTGCGACGGAATTGGTCCGGCGCACAGCCGCCACGTCACAGAACAGACTCGGCTGTGTCATGAGATACGCTCGTATCGGTCAAAACGCCTCAGCCACTTGGAAGCACGGTCGATCATGTTTCGACATGCCCGAACCCACCACGGCGTATGCACCATGTAATAGGTCACGACACTCCCCCGAACTCGCGGCGAAACCGCCGCGCCAAGTCGTCCCGGTCCACGCCGGCCAGATCGCAGGCCAGCGTCAAGGTGAAGCGCGGCATCGTGTCTGCCGCCAGTTTCTCATCCAGCGCGCCAGTCAGCCACGCTTGCGCCCATGCGCGCAGACTGACGTTGGTCGGATTCTGCCACCGCGCCGTGTGGATAGCCGACTGGATCATGCCGAGTCCGAGCTGACGATACGCGCGGAAATCCTGACACTGCGAGCTCATTTCTCCCCCTGCTCCACGAATGAGCCGCCCTCACAGCGATACGGCGTGTTTGGCTTGATGCCGTTTTCGCCCACGTAACCCGTGGCGATTCTGTAGCGGGTGCCGTCATGCCAGCGGATCGTAATAATGCCCCCGTCGCCCGCCTGTGCGGTGCCCTTGTCGCCCGCCTGTGCGGTGCCCCAGTCGCCCGCCTGTGCGGTGCCCCCGTTGCCCGCCTGTGCGGTGCCCCTGTCGCCCGCCTGTGCGGTGCCCCTGTAGCCCGCCCGTGCGGTGCCCCCGTTGCCCGCAGAAACGGTCGCCCCGATGATGGCGTAACCATTGACTCGCGCCGGTAGACGCGCGGCTAGGAACGTCGTCGCGCCGAGCCGGTCGCCCACGTAGCGCACGACACAGGACGGAAACTTGACCTTGCCGTCAAGATTGACGACCGAGGCCGCGTCCGCCTCCACGACGAGCCACTTCGCATCCACATCGAATGAGAGCAACGAGCCGTCGCCCTCGCCGTAGAGCGCCCCGTGCAAGCCGTGGCCGCATTCGGGCGTTGGCTCCCAATCCGGAGCCGTAACCGTCGCTCCAACTTGCAAGGGCCACATGAACCCGCAGTAGCTCTCACCGTTCGGTCCGCACGTCCGCAGAATCAATACCGTATCGCTCATTTCTCCCCCCACCGCGGCACGAACTTCGCCGACAAATACCAGGCCGCTTGTGCCTGCGCCATCACTTTCGTGTTTGCCGTCGCCCACTCTCGCCGGCGCAGCAGTTCGGACGCTTCGAGCCGTTCGGCGCACTCCTGCGCGGTCCTCATCGCCAGTCTCCGTTCAACCAGCGGACCACGATCCGACCGAGCCAGAAACACGCCACGCCGAAGCCGACCGCGAACACGATCCGGCGAACCACGCCGTAACCGAGCCGGTGATACTCGCCCCATGAATTCATCACTCCCCCTCTCGCTCGCGCGGATCATCGGACGATCCGCTGTCGACGTGCTCTTCTCGGCGCGCCCGATGCGCCTCTGCCGTCTCGCACGCGCCGCAGTCGCAGTCCTCGGCAGGACCGCCGGCCCCGGCGGGCAGGTAGACCGTGCCGCAGGCGTGACAGCGCGGCATGGCTATACCGCCTCCACGGCAGACTTGATCTTGGCTGACTCGGACTTCGCCTTATCAAGCTCTGCACGCAAGCGATACACCTCTAATTGCAGCTCGGTCGCCTCGGCGCTCGTCTTACGGAACTTCTCTACCGCATCTGGCAGCGCGGTATCAGGCAGCGACACGTCGCCGTCAGGAATGAGTTTGAAGACGAATGAGTCGGCTCGACTCTGCACGGTGTATGCATTGGTTTTGTAGTCGTGCGTCACCGTGGCTGCGCCTTCCAGCGACTTCAGTAGTAGCGCATAATCCGAGGTTGCGCCGAATAGGATGTCGGTGTATCCGATGGTGACAAGTAGCCGCATGATCTACTCCCAATCTCCGGTCGCTGCCGCCACATTCGGGTGCATTTCCTTCGGCTTGGACTTCAGCACGCGCCAGTCCGGTTGCTTGCTGCCCTCGGCCTTGCGGTCGTTGCGGAACAGCACGACGGCCACGCCGCTAATCGTGCCGGTCATGTAGTCGCCTTTCGAGCCAGTCTTGATCCACAGCGCGCCGAGTTCGTCGGGATTGCCTTTGCCGTCTGCCATGTCACTTCCCCCTTGAGAGTAGTTCGTTTACGTCGTCGTCCACTTCCCGCAAGAAGGCGAGTGCCTTCTCTTCGTAGGTCTTCAGATCCACGTCCTCGCGACGGACGCGATAGATCACCGTCCGCAACGACTCCGGCAACCGGTCGTCGTAGCTGACGAAATCGCACCACTGCGCCGTGTCGCAGATCCAGAGATTGTGTGTGATCTGCGCCATGTGATTCGCGGGCACGGCCCCGGCGCGGAGATAGCCGACATGCGTAGCCGTCTTCGGGCACTTAATTTCCACGATGCCGGCGAACCCGTCAACGCTGCCATCCAGCGAGCATCCGGCCATGTGGACGGTATGCGACAGAAACCCCGTGCGGTCAACCATGCTGCCGGTCGCTGATTCGTAAGCCGCGAATGCCGCGCCCTCTAGGTCAATCCCGCGCTGCATCGCATCGCTGACGAATCCGTCCTCGTCTGCCTCGCCCGTCAACCGTTCACAGACCAGTTCCATGCGGTAGTCCCGCCGCGCTGCCGCTTCGCCCGTCTTGATCGTGGCCAGCATGTCCTTTGCCCGTGATCCGGTCAGTCGGCCGAGCCGCGCGGCGAACCATGCCGGCGTTCGCTGCGCCACGTCGATGACCTGGTAGTTAGCCATTGACGACCGTCCCCGCGTGGCGCTTCAGCGCCTCCCATCCCGCATTGTTCACGACCAGCAGGTGTTTCCGCATGGCCTCCGGTGACGCCTTCCACGCGGCGCGCAGCGCATCCACGCCGTTGTCTGCCGTCGCGGTCAGATCGTCCCACCACTCGGCAAACCCCTTCGGCGCGTCCGGCACAATCTCCGTGTGCGTCGTGGCGTCGGCGTCCTGCGCTTCGGTCGGGATACAGAACGTCTGGAACGCGGCGTATTTGTAGGCCGCTGACATTGCCTTGTTCGTGGCCTTGTCGCCGGAGTCCATCGCTTCGCCGTAGGTGCAGACCGTGTGCGTGCTGCCATCGCTCGTGGCCACGAAGTCGAACTCCGCATTGACAAGCACGTAAAACAGCGTGGACCCGGACTTGGTGACACGTTCGGTCACGGTCCGCTCGATCATGCGCGGGAGCATCACCAGCCCGTGCTTCGACATGACCGGCGCGAGGGCGTTATACACGTCGTCAATGCCGCGGAACTGATAGCCCTGCTGCTCGTTCTTCTTCGTCTTGCCGATGCCCGCCTGCGCCAGTTCGCCGCTGACTGCCGCGATGAGCCGATAGACATCCGGCCCCAAGTGCGCCGGTTCCTGGTGCGGCTCCGGTTGCGTGGTAACTGCTTCCTCTACCGTTTCTCGTTTCGCCATGCGTCCCCTCTCGGTGTAACCTAAACCGAAGCGTTTCGTGAGTCAAGCACAATCTTCACGCGCGCGAAGTTTTCGCCCTCGCGCACCATCCGCGCGGCATCAGACAGCGTCGGCCAGACGCTCGTGATCGTGCGGCCGCACGTCACCGCGAACCACGTCCCGCGCTTGTGCCGGCGCACGGTGACCGCCGCGATCTCATCGCCCGGTCGCGCCACGCGCACGGCGTCCGATGGCGTCCGGTGCACCGACAGCACCTCGTCGAAATCGCCCATCACGGCATACCAGGTCGCGTCCGTCCGCCGCGTCATGGCGTCACCGCATGCGGGATCGCCACCAGCGCGCTCGTCCCCGGAGAAACGACGTAGCCCGTCATGCACCAGTCGCCCGGCTTGAGCGCGTGGTCGAAGCGGTTGATCGTCACGACGCCGCGGATCTGGCGGTCGAACTCGCGCGTCAGCGGCTCCGAGTCCATCCACGGCACCGCAACCGCGAGACACGATGGCCCAGCGTAGCCGAGCACGTAGCACCGCGTATGTAGATGCCGGATGCGGTCGCACTGCACGCCGCGCCGTTTGCACCACGCGCGGATAGCCGCGAGCGAGTGGCGTTGGTCGGCAGTCATGGCTTCGCCTTCCGTCTCCGTCCTCGTCCGCCCTTCTTCCCGTTTTGCCGCGCTGCCGCCGTCTTGCGGTCGCTCGTCGCCTTCCCGCCGATCCGACCGAGCGCCACGGCGTGAGGATTCTTCTTCGTCACAGCAACACCTCCGCGTCATCGACAACCGCGCTCGTGTCCGTCTCGACAAACGCAGCATCACCGCGCTGCATGTCGGCAGACTCCAGCGAGAATAACGGCGACTGTTCGCGCTCATGCTCCACCAGCGCCGCTGCGACGTTCTTGCACGCCTGCGCGTAGTAGGACGCTTTCAGTTCCGCGCCGATACCGCGCCGACCATTGCGGACCGCGCCGTAAACCTCAGACCCCACGCCCATGAATGGCGTCAGCACGTTCTCGCCTAGGTTAGACCACATGATGATTGCGCGGTCGATCACGTCCAATTGCAACGGGTGAACATGTCGCTCGTCCTCGGCATCACGCGCGGGTTTGTAGGGCAGCACGCGGTCCAGACGCACGTCGTCCCAGAACGCGGACGCATATTGCCGCCAGACCCACTGAGAATACCGGTTCTCAAGTTGCGACCCCTGCCAGTTGCGGTATTGCAGGTATTCGCTCGGCACGCGGCGCTGGCCGGCGTATCCCGTCAGACCGTGCGGGTGACTCACGGGAATCTCGTTCTTACCAGAACGCCGGAAGATGAGCAGGTAATCGGCGTTGGCGATACTGCACTTCGTCGAGTCCAGCGTCAGACACTTGTGCGACAGACTCTTCGTCATGGTACGGTTGCGAATCGTTAGCGGTTCCTTCCAGACGTGATACCGCGCGACGTAGGAAAACAAGCCATGCCCGCACTTGCCGTGCTTTCGCGTCCATTTCGACGCCTTGCAGGTCGGAGACAGGCACATACAATGTGCTTCGATGACATCACCAGGAAAATCACTCAGGTGGTCGAGTCCAGTATTGCCGGTTGGCACGTCCATGACATGGACAGCTGACATTCGTCCGGGCATCGTTACACGGTAGATCTCATTGATCGTAAAAGCATACTGCGCCATGAACTCGTCGTAATTCAGGCAGTTCGACAAGTCCCGCTCGTCGCTCGAATACTGGTAGAGTCCGCCGAACGGTGGCGAGTAGACTGAAAGGTGAATCGACTCAGCCGGGAGCGATTGCATCACTTCAACGCAATCGCCATGATAGAGCGCATAGTCCTTCGTTACGACCTGATCGGTTACAGCCACGTCGGTACCTCCAATGAATGAATGTCTGTTCGCTCACGCTTGATGCGTGTGGCGTCATGCATGTGTTTCACAAGCTCCGAAAACATCGCGTCGGCTTGCTGCCCCTTGCGCCTCATCGACTCCATCACGTTGTGTTCCCCCTCGGTCGCGATGATATCGACGGTGACCGGGCGAGTCTGCCCGAATCGCCAGCAACGGCGCACGCTCTGGTAATACTGCTCGTAGCTGTGCGAGGCGAACGTCACGACGTGCGCGCAATGTTGCCAGTTCAGACCCCATGCGCCAATCTTCGGTTTGATGACTAGCACGCGCACTTCGCCGGAGGCAAACGCGCGATACGCTTCCTCCTTTTGCTCGTCGGTGTTCGCGCCTTTGACCTGGCGCGCGCCGGGTATCAGTTTGGCGAGCAGGTCGCCTTCGTCGTTCATGTGACACCAGACAACCGCCGGCTGATCGTGCTGAACAAGTTGCGCGGCCAACTCGCAGCGTTCCTGAATCGTGCGCCGTCGCTCTTCGCGTTCTTCCTGTAAGCCGACGGCGGGAAGTGTGAATAACATGCCATCCTTGGGCCGCTTCGGCTCAATAACGTGCTCGCGTTCGATGAGTTCTGGTAAAACAAACGCGCCGTCCGCGAATCCAAGGTCAGACGGCTTCCGGCATGCCTTCGCCCACGATGCTACCCATTTCCAGAATGGCGTCACGGCGTGGCCTTTCAGTCGCCACGCGGAGCCGGTCCCGGCGATGACATTCTGTCGGATCGCGCCATGCTTTACCGCTTCGCGCTGTGCGAGTTGGTGGACCTTCTGCTCTTGCTTGAAAAAACGCGAGAGCATGTCACGCATGCCTAGCTCCCCGAGCGCTTCCGCGCTAGTGCCGAGTTCAGTGTAGTCGTTCGGGGCGGCAGTCGCCGTGCAAAGCAACCGGTATGGAGTCTTTGCCATAAACCGAGTCACTTCCTGCTGCGTGGCTCCGGTGAAATGCTTCAGGATGCTCGACTCATCGCACACGACGCCCGCGAAGTCTGACGAATCGAACTTGTCGAGTTGCTCGTAGTTAGCGACGATCACGCGCGCCGTCGAGAATCGCCCGCCCTCACGCGCCCGTTCCGCGTCGATCCCGAACTTGTGCGCCTCTTCGATGGTCTGCGCGCCGACGGCCAGAGGCGTCAGCACGAGCACGGGCTTGTTTGTGTGCTCGATGATGTTCTGCGACCATACCAAGTGCATCGGCGTCTTGCCCATGCCGCAGTCAGCGAGGATGGCGAGTCGTCCGCGCTCCACAGCTGACGTGACAAGTGACCGCTGGAAGTCGAACAGGAAGTCAGGGAGAAACGTCGGAGCGAATCCCTTCAGTTCTCCCGATTGTGTTTTGGCGTCGATGAATTGCTGATACTCATTCCCCATGCCGAGCATCTTGGCACAGCCCAAAACGAAAGTCAAGCGGTTTGGTTTAGCGCAGTCGGCAGGCCTTGCAAAACTCGCGGTTGGCCCACTCGAGCAGGTAGGCGGCTGGCTCGTCGCTCGTCGGCGTGATCGGCTGGCCGATGTCGGTCATGATCCGCACGACCGCGTGGAGCAGCTCGTGGACGATGGTCCCGCGCTTCTCGGCGGGTGACTGGTCGGACGAAATGAACACGTAAACCGTGCGCCGTGTCGTCGTGCCGCCGAACACGTCGGACGTGGAGCCGTAGAGCACTTCGTCCTCGGCTTCGATGAAGTCGCCGAACGCTTTAACCGGGATCTTCCCCGACGCCACAATCGAGGACATTGCATCCGCCGTCCCGTGTAGCAGCACGAGTTCCGCGTCATACTGCGGAATCGGGAAGCGGTGCAGCTGCATCGGTTTGGTGGTCACGTGACCCTGATCTATGGTCGTCCGATGTTCAGCGCGCCGCACTTCCACGCGAGCGCATGGAGTTCGTAACTCGCAAGCGTGATGCCGTCGCGCGGGACGAACACATATTGCTCGTCGCAAACCTCAAAGTGCCCTACCACGGTCAATCCGCCGTTGGCCTGCACGATGATATTATCGCCGTCCTTGGTGAACGTCATCGCTTGTCCTCCGGTTCGTGGTCGAATTCGTGGTCGATCAGGTAGTCGAGCATCATCGCATTACATGTGATCGCGGCCAGGTGTTTCAGTTTGTCGGCCTTCGTCTCGGCAGCGTCGTATTTCAGTAAGTGCTCTTGTATGTGATTGCGCCGGTCCCTGAGATACGCCGCGTCACCCGCGCCGCTGCGGTAGTTATCCTCGCCGTGTTTCTTCGCGCCGTAGCCGAGCCGCTCGGCCAGGCGGCGCAGGAACGGCGCATAGATCAGGTCGAAGCGCGGCATTTCAAATGACGATTTAGCCCCGGACGGTGATACCCACGACATGCGATCAATCCCCTCTTTTGGTTTGCGAAAGGTTACAGCTTATGGTGCATTTCGCAAACGACAAGCTGCAACCTATTAGACCCTATCAGGTCCATTAACCCGCGTTTCCCGGCCTAATGGACTCTATCAGGTCCGTTATGACAGAACTTGTAATACGCCTTTCTTGTCAGAAAACACGACTTGCCACTTGGTGACAAATGCGCTACCGGGACAAATTACTCCCCTATTCGTCGTCCGATCCAAAGTCCAGAACCTCGCAGAGCGCGTTGAGCACTTCGCGCTCGACGTGCTCCTCGACCGCTTCCCGCGTAGGCCGGTCGGCATACTTGTAGGCGCGCTGAATGCCGTATGCTACGCCTTCCTCGACCGCTCGGCACACGATGGCGTAGAGGTTGACGCGCACGGTCTGCCGTCGCATCGGAGTTCCCACGGCGTCCGTCAGCGCTTCAAATGCGTCAGCAGGCGGTTTGCGAAACGCTACGTTTTTCGGTGACCTTTGCAAACTCATCGCGGCACCGTGTAGACGGCCAGGTTGACGAGTCCTTCGTTGCGATGCCATACATACGCCTCCGCTGCGCGCGCGTTGCCGACGAAATGATTTTCACTATGCCACGCATCCGCAGGGCACAGCGCGGGCGAGATACGAACCCTCACGCCCATCTGCTCATCAACGCGCGTCGTGTGGACGTGGCCCGTATGCGCTTCACGGTGGACCGTCGCGCCGAACATCGCCGGTTGTTCCGTCGCCATCAATAGCGGCAGATTCGCCCGCTTGCCCTTGTCGCCGTGCGTCCACATCAGCATAACCTTGCCGAACTGGACATACTTGCGCGGCGTCGGCGCGTTGTGCACGGTCACGTCCACAGTGTTGCGAAACCAGCACTCCAGCGAATCGCCGAGACAGAACGTCGAAAGCGTGTCGTGATTGCCGGGGATCATCACGAGGTCCACCGGCGCGAGCGTCCGCAGGCGTTCCGCCGCTTCCACGATAAGGCGTCGGCCTGCCACGTAGTTCTTTGGAAACCGGCTGTCGGTATCCAGCGGCGTGCCGCCCGTGGTCGTGCCGGCCTTGTTGTCGCTATGGAAGAAATCGTTCCCGACCGGTAACACGATGCGCGAGAAACGGAACGTCGATGTTCGCTCCACAAGCGCGTCAAGCGCATCGCGGAACACCTGTTGCGCGGCTTTGCCGTCGTAGTTCGGGCCGCCCGTCTCAGCGCCCCATGCCAGCTTGCCTAGATGCAAGTCCGGTATCGCTATCTCAAGTAGATACTCGTTGTCAACCTTCGCCGACCGCTTGACAAACGGGCGCGGTTTGATGTTTTTCGCGGCCTCCGCGAACAGGGACGCGATCTCGGCGCGCGCCGACAAAACCGGGACATTGCGCTTGAGCCACGCCTTGACCTGGAACAGCGGCTTGCTCGTCAGGTCTCCGCTTGGCCCCTTCGCCGCCGCTTCCCACTTGTTCGCCACCCACCGCTCGATGGTCCACTCGTTCGTGTCGATCTCGCACACGCGGATGAGGTCCGCGAGCGTGCGGATGCGCTGATCGGTCACGCGCGAGACTTCGGCAGCGTTGCCGTGGATCGTCAGCGAGTCCGTGATTGTCGGCTCAGACTTCTTCGCCTTCAACAACCGGCACGCATCGCAGCACGTAACGCTCGTGCGATTCGTCCGCCCGCCGCAGTCATCGCACCGTCCCGGCTTGCGACCGGACGCCACGGCTACTTGATCCTGCGTGTCACTTCGTGGATGCCCTTGCGCGCGGCCTTCGTCGCCGCGTCAACGGCTTTGTCCTCGATGGCCTTGACGAGTTCGGGATGGCCGGCGAGCACTTTCGCTAGCGGTTTCAGCAGCGCGTTCCCTACCTTGGACCAGATGCTCATGTCGTCTCCTCAGTCGTGCGTGAATTGGGCGGGTGCCATTTCCTACCTATCGGCTCACCGCTAACCCGGACTTCGACGGTGATTCAAAGGATGGAACGCGAAGGCCGGGTTATCACCGGGGAGTCGTGCGCGCTCCGTGCCCGCCCAAACGGTTTAACGGTCGTTGTCGCCCTTCAGCGGCGACGTGCCGAGCTTGCCCATCGCCCACGCCAGCAGGAACGACGCGCCTTGTAGCCATTCCATGTAGCCCCACTCCACGGGCGGCTTGGCCGCCGTGATGAGGTAGCCGACAATCGCCACGCCGAACCCGATCCACAGCACCGCAGAGTCTCGCGTCATGTTCACTTCTCCAAGGAGAGCACGCGGCCCTCATAGCCGCGCCTGCCATTGATGCGCCATCCGTTGACGCCTTCCGCCTTGCGCGTGTCGCCGGACGGACAGACCGCCACGGCTTGCCCGCCAACGATCATCGCGTAGTTTCGCAGCGCACCGGGTGCGCTGACCACTTGGTTGAGTCCGTCGCGGCTGTAAACGCCAATGCTGCTGAAACCGTAATGCGCGACGCCCCATGATGCCGTGGCCGCGTCGATGATCGCTCGTTCCGACAATGGCGGAATCATACACCGTTGGAGATAGTATCCGTCATGGATCACCGCACCGTTGCCGTAGAGGTCACAGCCCGCGAAGTAGTCTGCCGCGTCGGCCGGCGTGCATTCCTCGATACGCCGTGGTTCGCCCGCGATGGCCGGGAGCCGTGTCGGGCCGAAGCCGTCGCCGCCCAACTGCGCCGTTTCGAGCAGCACCTTGAACTTGCGATGCCACTCCGCATCGCGTGGCGTATGGTCGTTCGTGAACGTGCCGAGCGTGCCGCAGATGCGCGGGTCTTCGCCGTCCTGCGGTGTCGATCGGCAGACCATCGGCAAGCCGCTGATGTCGAATGATCCGCACCAGTCATTGCCGCCGTTCTTGAACGCCTCGTTGCAGACTTCGACGATGACGCGATCCGATGCGACGGCGCGAATCGCGGCCCAGTGTTCGAGCTGCTCAGCTGATGTCAATTGGACGCGTGAGCCTTCGATCTGATCGCAGAACGCGACAAGCCACGGGCGGATACCGTGACCGTGGCACCAGTCCACGAACGCGCCGAGCTGCGCGCGCGACTCTGGCGTTGACCGATGCCCGGTCACCGTCCACATGGTGAACACGCGCCACACGTCCGCGCCGATCCCGTGCGTCCACTCCGCGAACGCCTCAAGCCCCGACGTGTTGCCCTCGCAGAATAGCCGGAACGCATCGAACGCCGTCACGCCGTGCAGCTTCACGAGCGCGCCCGTATCGTCCTTGATGTCGAGTCCGTCACGATGCCACGGTCGGACCGCGCCGTATTCGACGGGCTTCGGCCAGGTATCCTGCCACGCGCGCCGAGCCGTCTGCCAGCGGTCGCACTCATACAGGCAGCGCCAGAGGCCATGCGCCACGTCGGACGGCGCTGGATCACGGTTGTAGGCCGCGCGATACCACTCGACAGCGGCGGTTTCGAGTTCGGCGCGCCTATTGATCCACGTCGTGTAGCCGTTCGGCAGCGCGGGCGAGAGTGGAATGTCGAGAATGTCGGTCATGCT
>ERZ650310.343-NODE-343-length-14092-cov-6.441975_pt1 | contig 14092 bp, 14 predicted proteins | sample MGYA00376246_ERZ650310 | MGnify/ENA primary metagenome ERZ650310 (study PRJEB26733, sample SAMN07839286) | wastewater metagenome | biome: small river; feature: stream; material: water | place: USA: North Carolina | collected 2016-03-01 ...
TACACAGGCGAAGACACTCTTTCCCTACACGACGCTCTTCCGATCTCGTGGAGACCGATTACGTCTATTGGAAGGATCAACTTTCTTCGCCTTCGCGGGTGTTCGAGGAGAAGCGCTGGTGGGCCTTCAAGGCGTTGATGGGGAGCACCGAGTTGAAAGAGCGGTTTGGCAAGGCCAAGGCCGCTAAGATCCCTCTCGCAGACTCAGAGGGCAAGACTCGGGACTTGCTCCGCGAGACCTCCGACCCGTGGGCGCGCGCCGAGGTGTGGGAGATCTGGGACAAGGAGCACGGCAAGCGGTTCATGTTCGCGGAAGGGATGGATTCGATCCTTGAAATCGAGGACGACCCGCTCGGCTTGGAGGGCTTCTGGCCCTTCCCCAAGCCGATGTACGCCAACCTCACCACCTCCTCCACCGTCCCCATCCCCGATTTCTACCTCGCGCAGGACCTCTACGACGAGATCGACGAGGTAAGTGCGAAGATCACGCAACTCCAGAAAGCCCTGTCGGTGAAGGGGCTATACGACTCAGCTTCTACTGAGATCGGCCAGTTGCTCTCCAACGCGGAGAACAACGACATGATCCCAGTCACTAACTTCATGGCGTTGAAGGAAGCTGGCGGCATCAAGGGAGCGGTGGACTGGCTCCCCATGGAAATGATCGTCGCCACCATGGACAAGCTGCGCGAGTATCGCGCTGAGTTGATCACTTTGCTGTACCAGGTGACCGGCCTCTCGGACGTGATTCGCGGGGCTTCCACCGGCGCCGGCGTGACGGCCACTGAGCAAGCCATCAAGGCGAAGTTCGCCAGCGTGCGCATGGAGTGGTTCCAGGATGAGCTGGCCCGGTTTGCTTCCGACGCGCAGCGTATTCGTGCTGAGATCATCGCTCGTCACTTCGACGAGCAGACCATCGCGGAGCGGTCCAACGCCAGCATGATGAAGATGGAGAACCCGCAAACCATCCAGCAGGCGGTGCAACTCATCAAGTCTTCGTTCTACCAGTATCGGATCGTGGTGAAGCCGGAGGCCATCGCCATGACCGACTACGCGCAGATGAAGCAGGAGCGTTCGGACTTCATCATGGCTCTGGCAACTTTCTTCCAGAGCACGGTGCCGCTCATGCAGCTCGAGCCGGCCGCGGCTCCCTACTTGCTCCGCATGATTCAGTGGGCCATGTCGAGCCTCAAGGGCGCGAGTCAGATCGAAGGGGTCTTCGACCAGATGATCCAGAAGGCAACCCAGGCGCTAGCGCAGCCCAAGCCACCGCAGCAGGACCCGAAGCTGGAGGCTGAGAAGGTGAAAGCCCAGGCCACCATGCAGCAGACGAAGTTGGACACCCAGGCCCACGTCGTGAAGACGCAGATGGACATGCAGGCGGCTCAGGGCAAGCACGCGCTCGACGTGGAGAAGTTGAAGCTGGACGGCAAGCGCCTGGCAATGCAGATGATCGCAGATCAGGCAAAGCCCATAGAGAGAGGAGAGAGCGATGAGTAAGAGGTACGTCTACCGCCCCGGGCACCCACTGGCGAGCGTGAACGGGTTCGTGGACGTGGAAGATCTCGGGGCTTGGCAGGAAGGAGAACAGCTGGCACTCAACGCGCCGATCTGCGTGGACAGGTTCTACGAGGGAGCCTCTTACGTGGACGGCGAAGGCAACAAGATCGATCTTGGGTCTCGCAGGCGGCATCGCGAGTTCATGAAAGAGAAAGGCTTCACCACGATCGATGACTACAAGCAGACCTGGCAGGACGCAGAGAAGCAGCGAGCGAGGTTCTATCAGGGTGACTTCGATCACAAAGAGCGCAGAGAAATGATCGGTAGGACCCTTTACCAGATGGAGAGGAAGCGTGGACCCTAACACCGAAGAGATCGCGGAGGCTCCGGGCGCAACCGAAACCTCCCGCACCGACGATATCGCCGCTGCTTTTGATCAGTTGTCGGCCGACCCCACACCCGAACGGGCCGCGCCCGACCCTGCCCCAGAAGGGGAGACGCCGGCCGAGGAGGAGCAGACCCAAAAGGGTGACCGTCCCAGGGACGAGCAAGGTCGGTTCGCCAAGGCCACCGAGAAGCCCGTCGAGAAGGCCCCGCCGCTGGCCGCTTCTGCCCCGCCAGAGGGCGCGAAGGCCGTTCCAGGGCAGGAGGCTACCCCCCCACCCCCGCCGACTGCCCGCAAGCCGCCGCAGAGCTGGAAGCCGGACGCCCGGGAGGTGTGGCAGAACCTACCCGCCAGGGTGCAGGAGGAGGTGGAGCGCCGGGAGAGGGAGACCGCGCAGGCTCTCAACGAGAGCGCCGAGGCCCGGCGCCACTGGCAGCGGTTCACGGAGGCCGCCCGGCCCTACGAAGCGATGCTGAGGGCGTCGGGTGGCGACCCGGTGCAGAGCGCCGAGCAGCTCTTCCGCGCGACGGCCACGCTCCAGCTCGGGACGCAGCAGCAGAAGGCCGATCTCTTGGCTCGCATGGTCAAGGGCTACGGCGTTGACATCGGTACGCTGGAGAACGCGCTCATCCAGCAGCTCAACGGCCAGACGAGCCCACAAGCCCCTACAGGTGGGGAAGCAGCGCCGTTGCGCGACCCTAGGCTCGACATCTTGCTGCGCAACATGGAAGCGATGCAGCAGCGTGAGATCGAGCGAAACCTGGAGAAGTTCAAGGAAACACACGAGTTTTTCGAAGACGTGCGCTGGGAAATGGGCGAGTTCATCAAGGTGGCGGGGGCGCGCGGCTTGCAGCTCACCGAGGAGGAAGCGTACAAGAGAGCGGTAGCTCTGCATCCCGAGATCCAGGCGGTTCTGGAGCAAAGGAAGCAGGCCGCGGCGGCCGCGAAGGTCTCTACCTCCACGCAGCGCTCCCGGGCCGCTTCCAACAGTCTCCGATCAGCTCCGGTCACTCGGATGCAGAAGCCTAACAGCTACGAGGATTCGCGCTCTGACGACATCCGCGCGGCCTTGGAAGAGCTGGAAGGCCGGTAGGACGCGGGAGCCCATGAGGCCCACCCGTGAGAAGCAAGAAGCCCCTGGTCTCGGACGGGGCGTGAGCGAACGGGTTTATCCGTCCACGCGCAAAGATCCGAGGAAGGCAACTTCTCTTTCTCACAGGTAGGGCCTCATGGGTTTCCCAAACCTTTCAGACCTCGCCGCGACGACCATCGAGCACCGCTCGGGTAAGATCGCGGACAACGTCATCAAGAACAACGCCGGTCTCGCATGGATCAAGAAGTCCGGCAATGTCAAGACCGTTCCCGGTGGTACGCAGATCATCCAGGAGCTCGCGTTCGCAGAGAACGGCAACTTCGGATGGTACGCGGGCTACGACTTCCTGCCCATGGGTCCGCAGGATGTGATCAGCAACGCGACCTTCCTGCTCAAGCAGGCGGCGTGCAGCGTGATGATCTCGGGCCTGGAGCAGCTCCAGAACTCCGGCCGTGAGGCGATCATCGACCTCATGGATTCGCGCATGTCGGTGGCAGAGTCCACCATGGCGAACAAGATGGCCGAGGCGTTCTACTCGGACGGCACCGGCTTCGGCGGCAAACAGATCACCGGTCTCGCGGCCATGGTTCCGGCCAGCAACACCACTGGCACCTACGGCGGCATCGATCGGTCGCTTTGGCAGTTCTGGCAGCCTCAGCTCCAGAACGTCGGCGCCAACCCCACCTCGGCCAACATGCAGGCGCAGATGAACCTGCTCTGGGCCAAGACGGTGCGCGGTCAGGATCGAACCAAGCTGATCCTCTTCGACACCAATCTCTGGAACGTCTTCACCCAGACGCTCCAGCCTCTCCAGCGGTTCGTGGATACCGAGAGCGCCAACATGGGCTTCGCGGCTTCCAAGTTCATGGATGCCGATGTGGTGCTGGACGGCGGCATCGGCGGCTTCTGTCCTCCGTGGACTGGGTACTTCCTCAACCCGAAGTACATCTTCTTCCGGCCCCACAAGGACCGAAACATGGTTCCGCTTAGCCCGTCCCGGCGCTACGCGCTGAACCAGGATGCCGAGTGCCAGATCATCGCCTGGGCGGGCAACATCACCTGCTCCAACCAGATGTGCCAGGGATTTTTCAAGGGTTACTAATCCCTGACCTGAGCGAAAGGAACGACTGACATGGCAATCCGATACCTCCCCGTGGACGGCCGATTCGGCAACTCCCCGGGCAACGCGAAGTCCGGTCCAGCGATCAAGAACTGGGCTGGCACCACCGTCTACGCCGTGGGCGACTACGTGGAAAACGGCGGCTTCGTCTTCAAGTGCGCCACCGCCGGCACTTCCGGCGCCAGCATCGGTCCCACTCCGCAGTACCTCACCGACGGCACTGCGGTCTGGACGTTCGTCGCTAGTTCGACCGCTTTCACCGGCTCCGAGCCCGTGCAGAACTGCGAGCTGGGCTACATCGGCTACGGCAAGGACACCGGGTCGGGTGACTACGGCCTCGGCGAGTTCATGTACGTGAAGTTCACCGGCGCGACGGCGATCGTCGCTGGTGACTTCGTGACCGTGGACCGCTTCGGCAAGACCTGCACGCAGCTCCCGGCCGGCGCCCCCGGCGCTTCGAAGTTCACCCAGGTCGGGATCGCGATGGGCTCCCACGCCCTCAACGTCGCCACCCCCACCTACGGCTGGGTCATGCTCCGCGGCATCCACGACGCGGCCAAGGCCCTGGCCGGCGCAGCCACCACCGGCACCACCCTCTCCGGGTCGGCCACCGCAGGCGCCGTGTCGCAGGCAGTCGCCAACTACTCGATCGACACGGCGGTGCTCCGCGCCGCGGCGGCGAATGGGCAGGCGGCGGTGGAAGTCTACTGGCCAGTCTGCTCGGGTCGGTGATCTGACGTGAACCCCAGCGCCCACCTCTGGCTCGTCCAGGGGTGGGCTTTTTGACATGAGGATCTAGATGTCAACTTACTACAGCTCCACCGAAGTCGACACGGCCACCAAGATGGCGTTCTCCAACTTTGATCCGGAAGCCGACAAGAGGCTCCGGGTCGAGTTCTACTTCCGGCCCACTCTCAACGAGAACAGGAGCGCCGAACTCGGCCGCCCGGTCTACAGCGACACCGAGTTCGTGCGAATCATCGTCCCCGGCGACAAGGACAGCATCGTGGACCGGCCGGTCATGCCGGTGGACGTGCTCCGATTCAGGGAGCGCTATGACCGCTGGAAGGCCGGAGCGGAGCAGGCTGCCAGCGGCACGCCCATCGGTGTTCTTCCGGAGATCACTCCTGCGCGCGAAATGGAGCTGAAGCACTTCGGCGTCACCACTGTCGAGCAGCTCGCCGACATGGCTGACACGCTTGGCCAGAAGTTCATGGGCTTCCAGGCGATGAAGACCAGGGCCAAGGAGTTCCTCACCGCGGCCAAGGATTCAGCCGGTAGCTCCCAGCTCCGGGCCGAGAACGAGTTGATCAAAGCCGAGCTGGGTGCCATCAAGGCTCAGTTCGCCGACATGCAAGATCAGCTTGCTGCTCAGAAGACGCACAAGCAGCTCGCCAACAAGAGCTAATCCATGTACGATACCGTCAAGCAGATCCTCACTGACGCGGCGAACGAGCTGGGCCTTCCACCCATGCCGGACGACCCCGTGGCGTCAACTGACGCGACGGTGAGGCAGCTTGTCGGGTTTTTGAAGACGGTGGGCAGGGATCTGGTGAAGGAGCGGTATTGGACCCACCTCCAACACGAGCACACCTTCACCACTACGGCTGGAGTCGGCAATTACGTCATCCCTGCCGACTTTCGGCGCATGATCGATGGAACCGGGTGGTGTCGTACCACCCGGCTCCCCATCGTGGGGCCGGTGTCTCCCCAGGAGTGGCAGTACCTCCAGGCCCGGCGTATCGGAACCACTTTTTCGATCCTTTTCCGCCCCAAGGAAGGAGTGCTGTCGCTCTTCCCCACTTTTCCTCCCGGTGGGCTGGTTTGCTACTTCGAGTACCTGTCCGAGTCATGGGTGAGAAGTACGTCGTCCACTGGTGTCACGAAGCTGACCTATGTCAACTCGTCTTCCGATGTCGTCATGTTTGATCCAACCCTCGTCATGACTGGGGTCAAGATGCGCTGGAAGGCAGCGCACGGTTTCGACACCTCGGCTGAGCTGGCCGACTACATGCAGCTTCTCGCCAAGGCTGAGGGTGACGACGTTACAGCGGCTCCGGTGCTCAACCTGGCCGGCCGACCGATCATGGATCGCCTGCTCGACGTGACCAACATCCCCAGTTCCGGGTGGGGCGACGTAGGCACGGGCGGCACGGGCGGCACGGGCGGCACGGGCGGCACGGGCGGCACGGGCGGCACGGGTACCGAGGACCAGCAGGCGCTCGACACCGCTCTCGACATGTCGATCATGGGTTGACCCATGCCACGCGCTGCTACCGCCAAGACCAACCAAGAGGTAACCATCCCAGCCCCGATTGGCGGGATCAACACAATTGCTTCGGGCGTTCAAATGCCCGACACAGACTGCGTGTTTCTCTACAACATGATCCCTACCGGGCAAGGGTTACGCACTCGGCTTGGTTACTCGGTCTTCGCCCCCACTTATGGCAAGCCGGCCCTCACCATCATCCCTTACCACGGCGCCCGCATCGCCGATGATCGGTTGTTCTTCGCGACCGAGGACGGTATCTACGACTCTACCTCTGGATCTGGAGCTAACAATTTCACCAAGCTAACGTTCACCGCTCCTGGTGGTAGGGGCGTCGTTCAAGGTTTCACCACCCTGGGCGGGCACTTCCTCTTTTACGCCGACGAGATCAACGGGTTGTTCAGGTACACTCCTGGTACTGGTGTCTGGGAGCAGCCCAACAACATCACCTCGTCCACTGGCACCTACACGTTCGACGTGACCAAGATCGTCAGCGTGGTTTCATGGAACATGCGACTCTGGTTCGTGGAAAAGGACAGCGCTAGAGCTTGGTACATGACCGATGCTGGAGCGATCGCTGGTACTGTCACCCCGTTCAACTTCGGCTCCAAGTTCAAGACTGGCGGCTCGCTGGTTGGGCTGGCTTGCTGGACAGTGGACGGCGGCATCGGGGGGATGAACGACAACTTGGTGGCGGTGTCCAGCGCTGGTGACGTGGTGATCTACTCTGGCGACATCGCCACTGCTGGCTCTTTCGGAGTCAAGGGTGACTGGAACGTAGGGGCAGTGCCAGCCGGGCGGCGCATCTTCTCCGACCTGGGTGGCGACTTGCTGATCATGTCCTACATGGGCGTGTTCCCGATCTCGAAGCTGCTCACTGGCGCTACTGTCATCGACCGAGTGCAGTACCTCACCAACAAGATCAGTACGTTGTTTGCCTACTACGCTTCTACCAGGGGCAGCCTTCCTGGCTGGCAGATCGTTCAGCACCCGGGGGATGGAGCAGTCATGCTGCTTTACCCCAATGGAGACGCGACCGAGCAGCTAGTCTACTCGGTGGTCTCCAAGAGCTGGAGTGTCTACCGGGGCTTGCCCATGTTGAGCGCGGCCGTGTGGCAAGGCAAGCTCTACTTCAGTGATCCTAACAGTAGGATCTGCATCAACGAAGGCTACGTGGACAACGCGACTGGGACTCCAGAGGACCGAAAGGCGATCGAGTTCTCCGGGCTCACTTCGTCTCAGAATTACGGCACACCCAGGTTGAAGCAAATCCACCTCATCAGGCCGCTTTTCCTGTCGTCCAGCCCAAGTCTCTCCTACGCAGTCGAGGCTCGCTACAACTTCAACTCGGCTGAGATTGGGTCTATCACTGCGCAGCAACTTCCCAGCGCGGCGCAGTCGCTGTGGGACGCCGCTCTCTGGGACGCGGCTGTGTGGGGAGGAGAGGCCAACCCAGGGTACTCCTCAGGCGACACGGCTATGAGGCTCTTCGGCACCACGGGCTTGGGGTCTCACGCCGCCATTGCTTTCCGAGGCTCTGCTGCTGATCGTTTGACGTTGGTAGCTTTCGACGTGGTCTATTCAATGGGAGGAGTGTTGTGATCTCCATCAGAATGGCTCACCCGTCGCACTACGACTGGATGCTGGCGCGCGGGACGCACACCCCCACTATCCACATGAAGGCGCTGGAAGCCGTGGACGAAGCTACTGGCGAGATCATCGGAATGGCGGCAGTGGACAACCTCACCCTGAATGGCTGCGAGGTCCACTTCGCTTCCGACAACCGCTACGCGCTGCGGCCTCTGGCGGACGCCCTCTTCAAGTGGGTGTTCCAGCAGATGAAAAAAGAGTGGATCTTCGCACTCACCCCTGCCACTAGCAAGCGCAAGATCATGCGCTGGTCCAGCAAGCTCGGGTTCAAGGAGTTGGGCCGCGTGCCGGACGGTTTCAAGAAGGGTGACGATCTGGTGCTGCACGCGCTGCACCGTGACGACTTGAATTGGAGGATCAGATAATGGGTCTCTGCGGAGGCGCCCCCGCGGCGCCCGACTACACCGGCGCCGCCACCGCCGACAGCTACTCGACGCACGGCAACGTCTCCACGCCATGGGGGCGCTACACCTCCACCCCCAGCTCGGTGGTTGATCCTTCCACGGGCAAGGAAGTGACCCAGTGGAACACCAACATCAGCCTCGACCCAACCATGCAGGCGTCACTGGATCAGCAACAGGGCATCCAGCGTAACCAGAGCCAGCTCGCCGGCATCCTCCAAGGCAACGCCAGGAACGCCCTCAGCCAGAACATGGACTGGGGCCAGTTCGGATCAGTGGGAACGGGCGACACTGCCAGGGATCAGGCCATTCAGGCTAGTTACGGCCAGGCAACCAGCCGTTTGGATCCGCAGTGGCAGCAGCAGTACAACTCCTTCGAGTCCGGCTTGCGCAACCAGGGTCTCGACCCTGGTGACGCTCTGTACGATCAGCAAATGGGGAATATGGGCAGGGCCAGGACCGACGCCTACCAGACCGCCATGAATAACGCGATCTCGACTGGCAACCAGGCCCAGGCGATGACCTACGGCCAGAACATGCAGAGCCGGCAGCAGGCAATCGCTGAGGCGCTCCAGCGGCGGTCGCAGCCGCTCAACGAAATGCAGAGCGTGCTCACCGGCCAGCAAGTCGGCATGCCCTCCTTCCCTGGCGCGCAGGGGCAGGCGAGCAACATGCTGGGCGCGGCCAACTCGCAGTACGGGGCCAACGTCAACTCCTACAACGCCGGACAGGCCCAGCAGCAGGATTGGATGAACATGCTCGGCAAGGGCGCCGGCATCTTATTCGGAGGGCTGTGAACCATGGACGACGGTGGTGATCTCCAGAGTCTTTCCAAGCTGCTCGCTTACATGAAGGAGGTCGATCCTCAAGGCTACGAGGCCATGATGAAGACCTCGGTCTACGACGAGCAGTCGAGTCTCAACGCGGTCCGCGCCAAGCAAGCCCAGGCGGCCTCCCAAGCCCAGGTGCCTGGAGCCGGCGGCATGCAGACCGGGGCCCTCTTCAACGCGATGCCCATGAGCACCTTGGCTCAGGGCGTGTCGCAAGGGCTGGGTGACCGTCAGCTCAAGGGGGTCATGAGCGATCAGCAAAACCTCGTGAACGCTCTCCAGCAAGGCAAGAGCGGACTGCTCGGCGCGGCCGGGGCGGGCATGGGTCAGCCGGGCGAGCAACTCGGCATTGACCTGGGGGCTCTGTACAACTCGCAGTCCATTCCCGGCAAGGGGCAGGGCCCGATGATGCAGGAGGGACAGGACGTGTACGGCGCCGGCCTCGACCCCCTTGCCACCGCGCTGTCCGGCCTCATGAAGCAGTATCAACTGGGGGGCTGACATGCCCGGCATCTTCGATCTCATTTACGGGCCGGAAGGCGCGGCTAGGGCTGAGGCCGAGGCGCGCGCCAACGCCATCCACGGCAAGAACGCACTCGGCATGCTGGGATCGATTCTGGGCGGGCCCTACGCTGGCATGGGCAAGGAGTTCATGGACGCGGGGCAGAGTGGCGAAAAGGACCTCAACAGCGGCCTCTCGGCCCGCGGCCGGGTGGGGGAGGAGGCCCTCTTCAAGGCTCTCCAGCTCCAGGCGATGCGGTCCCAGAGCGCGCAGGACTTGGCCGGCACCAAGGCGGCCGCTCGCCAGGTGCTCCAGGAAATGATCAACGAGGGGGCCCAGAAGCGGGTGGAGACCCAGGGCGGCACTGCCCGCGACGTGGCGCGCACCAACGCGGGCAGCCGGGTCAAGGCAGCGGAGATCGGAGCAGGGGCCAAGCTGGGCGCTGCGCAGATCGGTGCTGAGGCCAAGGCCGAGGCGCCGCCCAAGTTGAAGGCGTTCGCACCCGGCGAAGCCGACAAGCTGACCGGCCTCAAGGGCGATCTAGAAGCCCTGGACAGTCTCTATGGTGAGTTTCGACCCGAGTACGCCGGGAAGGGCCTGCTCGGCAACCTCCAGCTTTCTGCCTCCCAGCTCGCCGGGTCGAGCGCGCCCGAGAAGCAGCAGCGTCTCGCCAATTTCTGGTCTAGGTTCCAGCAGCTCGTTGAGATCCCTCAGCGTCACAAGATGTTCGGCTCGGCTCTGTCCAAGACGGAGGCTGCGATCTGGGACAAGGCCAGGACCCTTTCCCCCAAGAGCGACCCGGCCGTGGTGGCGGATACTTTCCAGCGGATGCGAGAGATCGGCAGCAACAAGCTGACCTCCATCGCCCACGGGCGCGCCGCCGAAGGCTTCGCTCCCGAAGCGATCAAGCAGTACACCGGGGTGGAGGTGGCCCCGGCAACGGCGGCCCCCGCCGCGGCCAGCGCCGACGATGAACTGATCAACACCTACCTGAGGAAGAAGTGATGGCGAGCCTGAACGACTTCTCGGAGGAGGAGCTTCTCGCCGCGCTCAAGGCCGCGCATGCCGCCAAGGACGTGGGGGCCGCCACTCGCTTCGCCGAGGCCGTACACGCCCGCCGGCAGGCCACTGCCAACGCCCTGGCGCACCCGCTCAAGGCCGACGACAGCAAGGTAGGGCCGGTCCCACCGGGCTTCGCACCCAAGCTGCTTCCACAGGCTGGGACCGGCCGCGAGGCCGAACTGGCTCTGCTGTCCAAGCCCCGCGAGAATCTCGCTTCTGACTCGGCTCGTGCGCTGATCGCCGACATCCCCGGAGCCGACTATGCCACCGGGGCTCTGGCGGCAGTCGCTGAGAAGAAGCCCTACCAGCAAGCCCTCGACGAGCAGCGACTCCAGAACCGCATCGCCGGCAGCGACGATCGACTGGGTTCTTTCCTGGGCACCACGGCAGCTACCGCCACCTTCCCCTTCTCCCGGGCGGCGGGGCTGGCCGGAGCCGCCAAGCGCATGCTGCAAGTGGGTGGGCTGGTGGGCGCCACCAAGTTCAGCCAGGGCGCGAGCGCCGACGAGGCCGCGCTGGAAGGCGCCACGGCCGGGACCGTGGGTCTCGGGCTGGAGGGCGCGACGAGTGCAGTGCCGGCGCTCTTCAACAGCCTCCGTAGAGGAGCCGATGACCGGGCTTCACGGGCGGCGCTCAAGCTGATCGAACCGAACAGTTCCGACATGGTGAAGCTGGACATCCAGTATGGGGATCGGGAGGCGGCGGGCCGCACGCTGCGCAATCTGGGAGTGGCGCGAAGCATGCCCGCGCGTGAGCGCGCCGACGCCTTGGAGCGGGCCGGAGAGGCGGGAGGGTCCATCGTGGGGGACCTTCTCAAGGAGGCCGACGCTGCCGGTATCCAGGTGGACGAGAAGGAGTTGATCTCTAGGCTGAACGACGTGCTGGGCGACCGGTGGGCCGGGCCGGCTGGACAGCTCACTTCCACCCAGCTTTCCCAGAAAAAGAGCGCAGAAGGGGTGCTCTCCCGGGTCAAGGCGGCTTATCACGACCCGCCCAACACGCCGGTCGGTGTGATCCTGCCCGGCGAGGCGCCGGGGGCGGGGGCGGCTCCCAGTCGCGTCGGCAAGACTTTCACCACCGAGGCTGACGCGGCGGCCGAGGAGCCCTGGAACGCCCTCTACGAGGCAGCGCAGAAAGCGCCTGAGACGCGCCAGATCGATCCTGAGTCCAGTGCCGCCCGAGCCCTGGCCCGCAAGGCTCGCCTGCAAGTCGAGGGCCCCTCCATGCACTGGGAGGAGGGTACGCGGGTCGGCCCGGGTCGGGTCTTCACTGACGAAGTGGTAGAAGCCGCTGACGACGCATTGGCCCAGGCCGGCCGGACCTCGGGGGGTCCTCCCCCCTTGCCTGGCACCTCCCGGGCCCGTCCAGGTGGTCAGGTCGTCATGGGCGATCGTGTACCCTTCTCCGGTTTCGAGCAAGGTAAGCGGGTCTTCCAGAAGTCCGGCTTCGAGCGAGCCGGTAAGTTCATGAACCCGGAGGCTGCCGAGAAGGATGACCTTGTGCAGTTCTACCGGCAGGGGTCTCGGGTCTTCCGGGACCTGGACGAGAAGGCCATTGATCAGATGGGGCCGGAGTTGGCCGGCCGCTTCCGAGCCGCCAAGCAGCTCTACAGCGCCGGGGAGGACTTCGCTCCGATCGCCCGCCGGTCCGACTACGATAACTTCACCTCTTCCGAGGGCGGCATGCCCAGGACCATGGGCAATCCGCGCTACGGGCTGTTCCGAGCATTGTACGGCAACGCCATGAGTCGGGTGGCCTTGCCGACGATCATCAACGTCAACGAGCGGCTGGCTCGGGCCAAGCCCATGTCTGAACTTGATCCAACACTGTCGGCCATCGTCGCCGCACTTCAAGGAGAACAGCCGTGAGGAACGCCAACGGTACGTACAACCTCCCCAGGCCGGACGTGGCCATGAATACAGCGATCTCGTCTGATTGGGCCAATGCAACTATGCACGACATCGCTGCCGAGTTGTCCAATAGCCTGGACAACCGGGGTGGCAGCATGGGCGGCCAGCTCAGGCTCATCCAAGGATCAACTAGCGAACCGTCCTTGACGTTCATTTCCTCTCCCGGAGTCGGCTTGTACAGTTCCGGCAGTGACATCATGTCGGTCCTGGTGAGGGGAGCCCAGGCTCAGGACTGGGCTCCTGGGCTAACGCAATTCTACGGCGTGACCAACTTCGCTGGAGACGTTAGGATCGACGGTACCACGCTCACAGTGAACGACATTGTGGTTCAGGGATCGTTGATGTTGCCCAGTTCCAGGGTTCGTAGCTGGGCCAGCTTCCCGATCACCAACACCGGCATGACGGCTCACGCGCCCAACCTACCGGGCTACTACCGAGACGACATCGGTGTAGTGCACTTTCGGGGCAGCTTGCAGGTCGTTACCTCGTCTGTCGGCTTCGCTTTCGCTTCCATGCCAGTAGGGTTCCGTCCCGGCGGCAACTCTCACGAGTACATGGTGCCGTACACGGAGTATGACGGATCGATGTACTTTGCAAAGTTGACCATCAACAGCTCCGGAGCTGTAGCAGTTTACGCCCTGGCGTCCAGCCCATCTGGCGGTACGGTGTCGCCACTCACCAGTGGATCAGTCATCCACATCGACGTTGTCACTTACCCTGCCGAGAGTTGAGCATGTCTCTTCACATCCCCAAGGCGCTCGGCGCTACTTTCCTTGCCACCTCCGCAGGCGCCCTGGCGGTCAGCCCGCACAACGCCGTGGAGACCATCAAGCAGATCGGAGTAGTGGCAGCTTCCATCATCGGCATCCTCAATCTGTCTCGCATGATCCTAGGGTCGATATCAAATTGGGGATCAAAGCAGGTGAAGGAAGCAGTGAAGTACGAACTGGAGCACTTCCGAGAGGCTCTGGAAAGACTGCCGTGCGCACACCAGTGGCGGAACTGTGAGGCGAAAAATGACGTTACTCTCCCCCCACCTCACCGAGGCTGAGTTCCTAGCCACCATGCATCGCGATCTCTGGGACGAGCAGCTCGAAGCTTGGCCCGGAGCCCGGGAGAACGCCTTGCGATTCGCCCGCAACGTGTTCGAACCGATCAGGCAACTCCTGGGTCCGCTGCACGTCACCTCCGGTTTCCGCTGTCCGCGTCTCAACGCGGCAGTGGGAGGCCGGCCCAACTCACGCCACCTCCTGGGACTAGCGATCGACGTGGTTCCCTTTCAAATCTCGTTGCATGAAGGTCTGCGGCGGGTGGTGGCGGCTTGGGCTGCTACCGAGCTCATGACGATCGATGAGGCCATCATCGAAGGTGGCT
>ERZ650310.344-NODE-344-length-14028-cov-7.201532_pt1 | contig 14028 bp, 34 predicted proteins | sample MGYA00376246_ERZ650310 | MGnify/ENA primary metagenome ERZ650310 (study PRJEB26733, sample SAMN07839286) | wastewater metagenome | biome: small river; feature: stream; material: water | place: USA: North Carolina | collected 2016-03-01 ...
GATGCCAGCGGTAACTTGGGATTAGGTGTTACGCCTGTTGCATCTGTTTACACGCCAAGCAGAAATTTATTTGTTGGGCAAGCAAGCAATTTTATTGGTCGAACAACCATTAATTTTACTTCTTTGAACACCAATGTTTATGAAGCCCCAACAACCTCTGTGGCAACATTTATAAACGCAAGCACTGCCGCCGCACAGTATCAGCAATATTTGGGCGCTCATACTTGGCGAGTATCCACAAACACACCCACTGCAAACACAAGCATAGTGTGGAATGACGCAATGACCCTTGATGCGGGTGGACGATTGTTTTTAAACAGGACAACAAATAACAACAATGAAATCCTGCAAATTAGCGGTAATGCAAACGCTCTTTGTTCGGCGTTCTTTGCCAATACCACTACAGGCCAGTCATACGGCTCTTATATTGCCGCAGGCACAAACAGCACTGACTATGCTTTACGCATTCAAAATGCGGCGGCAAACACAGATTATTTAAAAGTTACTGGTGACGGTAACTTGCTGGTGGGGACTACAAGTACTTCCGTTGCGGCTGGAGGCTTAACGTCTCAATTTGCGGCGGGTGAATCGTATTTTAATATCGGACACAAAACAGGCACTGGGTCTGGAGCTTATTTTGGAGCTTTCAGCTACAACGGCTCAATCATTGGAGGCGTTACTCAAAACGGAACAACAGGTGTTCTTTATAACCTTACCTCTGATTACCGCTTGAAAAACAACCCTGAAGCACTCACTGGTGCTAAAGACTTTGTTATGGCCTTGCAGCCTAAGAAGTGGCAATGGTGGGATGGCTCAGGTGAAGGCGTTGGATTCATCGCGCATGAGTTCATGAAAGTTGCCAAATACTCAGGTCAAGGCACTAAAGATGCTGTTGATGCTGAAGGCAAGCCTGTTTATCAATCCATCCAACCATCAAGCTCTGAAGTGATGGCTAATTTGGTTGCACACATTCAAGACTTAGAAACCCGCCTTGCAGCACTGGAAGCCTAATATATGACTACAACTTGGACAATCTCAAACCTAGACCGTGACACAGCAGACGGTTTCGTTACCGTTGCTCACTGGACTGCATCACAGACTGAAGGTGACTTCTCAGCCTCTATCTACAACACACAGAGCTTCACCAAAGAAGACGGTGTGAACTTGATTCCTTACGCTGATCTCACAGAGGCAACTGTAATTGAGTGGGTGAAGAACGCTATCGGTGAAGACACAGTAGCCGCTATTGACGCTGCTTTGGCTGCTCAGATTGCTGAACAACAAGCCCCATCTAAGGCTACTGGTACTCCTTGGGGTCAAGAATGAATCTAAATCTCGAAACTGCTGAAGTGAACTTCATCCTGCAAGTTCTTGGTCAACTACCAACAAGCTCAAATGTTTACCCACTTCTCAAGAAAATTGAGGGTCAAGCATTAGATCAATCGCCGAAAGACGAAGATGGCAACAATTGATGCAACAGAAGCTCGACTGTCTACGCACGAAGAAATTTGTGCGCTTAGATACGAAAAAATCAATCATTCGCTAGAAAACGGCGACAAGCGCATGACCAAAATCGAATACTTGTTGTATGTGGTTATGGCTGTTGTGCTTCTTGGCCCTGGCGTTGGTGCTGAATTCTTTAAGAAGCTAATCGGTCTGTGATGTGCCAATTGGGACTGCATTATTTGCGGCGACAACGGCTTTTCAGTTAGTCAAAGAAGGCTGCGCTCTTTACAAAGAAGTGAAGGGCGTAGCTGGAAACGTCAAGCAAATCTACGATGAAATCAATGGTCAGTTTGCTGGTAAGAAAGTTTCTAAAGACCAAGCTAAAGCGATTGAGGCTGAGAAGGCGCGTGTTCAAGAGGTAGCAAAAGCTGACCCTGACCAAGTTATTTTCAAGATTGGAGATGAACTTGGGAATATGTTTGATGCGTTTGATGTGCTTGAGGCTTTATTCTGGGAACAGGAGCGAGAAGCAAAGAAGTTGCAGGGTAAGGATGTATCACTAAAAAGAATGGCTTTAAGGCGCATTATGGTGAGGCAGAAGCTACTTGCAATGCAGGTTGAGTTGAGAGAACAGATGGTCTATCACTCGCCGCCTGAACTTGGTGCTTTGTGGTCTCAGTTTGAAGAAATGCGTGAGCAGATCGAAGAAGAACAAAGGTTAGCCAGAGAAAAGCAAGATCGTGAAGACAGGATTGCAAGGCTTGAGCATGAAGAATTGATGGATGAAGTGCGAGTGAAATCAATGGATGCAGGGATTGCTGTTGTGATGTTGATTTTTATGGGGTTGATTCTGTGGCTAGTAAAAAATCAAGCGATAGCACGAGCGTCTTTTTGGCACACCTGATTGTCTTGGTTGTGTTGTTGGTTGTCTTTACGTTTTCATTCATGGCTTATGTTGATACGTTATGGATGAAGGCAGAGATTAAAAAAGAAGCGCGTGAGTTGCGTAAGTTGAAAGAAGAACTGAAAAGGGAAAAATGATGGATGAATCACACAAACAAAAATGGACTTACCTAATGGGGTTGACATACATGATCGTAAACATTGCGGACTTTGTGGTGTTCCCGATAATGTTCACTATCGTGCAGTTTTTTGAAACTGAAGCTGCAAATGACGCATTTCGCCAGTGGGTTCCGCTGACGCTTACCAATGGTGGTTTTATTCACATTGCGTTTGCCGCTATCTTGGGCATCTCAGCTTTCAACAAAGAAGAGAAGAAACCAGATGCTGCGTAATCTAGGTATCTTCATCGCGTGCTTGGCCATGGCATTCTTTGCTGGCAAGTACGACGAGCGACAAGCAATCAAGGCTGAGGTCGAGCGCATTGAATCTTCTATGCGTGACGAGGCCGCAGCCGCAACACAGAAACTTGAAAAGGAAAAGCATGATGCTGAAATTAAAGTCAACCAGCTTCGTGCTGATGTCGCTTCTGGCGCTGTCAGGCTGTCAGTCCGTGCCAGTTGCTCTGCCGGAGCTGCCAGCGGGGATTCAGAAGCGCGAGCCGAACTTGACCCAAAGACTGCTGACGACCTTATCGCCATCACAGCAGACGGCGACAAAGCCATCATCGAACTGAATTCGTGCATTGATTTTTACAACAATTTGAGGGCTATTAAATGACGCAATTAACACCGCACTTCACACTTGAAGAATTGACTCATACAGATCATCGTGAGCTTGACAACACTCCTACTGAGCACGAAAAGTGCATCATCAACGGCAAAGAAGTCACTGTAAACGCAGTCGCAAACCTGCCACGCTTGGCTGATTTCTTGGAGCAGGTGAAGGCTTTGCTTGGCAATAAGCCGATCATGGTCAACTCTGCGTTCCGCTCTGAAGCCGTGAACAACGCAGTTGGATCAAGCAACAAAAGCGATCATCGCCGTGGTTGCGCTGCTGACATTCGCGTACCCGGAATGCTTCCAGATCAGGTTGTAAAAGCAATCATTGCAAGCGACCTTCCGTTCCAGCAAGTGATTCGTGAATTTTCTGATCCCGTCAATGGTGGCGGATGGACTCACATCGCAATCACCACAAACGAAGGTGACGTGCCAATGAAGTCAAAGTTAATCATCGACAAGCAAGGCACACGAGCCTACGCTTAACAATACCAAGCAAACCCGCGAGCTGCTGGCCAGTACAGCTCTCGGGTTTAATCATTATTCATTCCAACATGAAGAACCCACGCAAAAACAAACAGAGTAATGACAACGCCAATGCCAATTAGAAGAACCATTGTTGCAATGTTTTCAATCATGTGTTTCTCTCCATCAATGTGCGAATGATCTCTTTGGTGTAGTTCATCCTGTTTGGTGACGGCTCCATGTTGTAGTCACGCAGCAGCTCAATGATCTCGCTGTCAGCGATGCCTTTCCAGTCCTTCGGCTCTTTATATCCAACTTCGCGATATGGCACTGTGATGCCAATTGGTTTTCTCATCTCAATCTTTCTTTAGTTTCGGCAATGTAGCCCAATGAGTGTAGAACGTATCTTTGCCGTTGTAACTTCCGTACATGGCCACACCACCAGCGCCGAGTAACTGCACCTTAGCCCCACGTGGGCAGGTGGCTACGGGTTGCCAGAAGTAGTTGTGGTCTACGGCTGCTACGCCTGTGCTGTCTAGCTGGGCTGTCATGGTTTGCGTTCCTCGCTGACACATGGGACGCCTGCGTACACGCCTGAGCGACTCCAAGTTGTTTCATTCATTCTGTTGTAAATGACGCCATCTACACACTTGTACTCACTGTCACAACCGCCAAGCAGTATGGTTGCGATGATGATTGCGTACCTCATGTGTTCTCCTTAATGCCGTGGGCGGCTTCGATGGCGACTTTGAACGCCATAAACCATTCAAGCATCCACTCGTTTCGTTCGCCGTTGTTCATTTCAACGAAATGCCTTGCCTTCCAGTCAATTTCTGGACAGGTTGCACCTTTCAAAATGATGGTTTGCTCATCCGTCAGCGGCTTGCGAGGCGTAGCTGAGCTACTGCGAGCGATAGCGGAATGCTGTGGTGGGGTGGTGTAACCAACAAAAACTGGTACAACTTTCTTGTCTGTCGGGTACTTGCTACCGCTGGCGCAAATTGTCCAATCTACTTTCAAGTTTTTTATGTTTGTAGCCATGTCTCTTGTGACGTAAAAATCTGCCACAGGATCCAAGTGCTCGCTGTCCACTGACGTTCTAACGCTGCGCTGCTCTAGCGCTACCGCTGGCTGTGCCTCTCCGTTCGGAGAACTATCCATCGCTCCGCGATTCAAGGCTTCTTTGATGGCGGTGATGGTTTGCTCTGCCACATCTGCTTTTTCAACAGCGTAATTCAAATCTATAACGTGTTCGCCTCCAATGTTATAAATAGCGTTTTGCATACCTTCCAACGCCTCAAGCGCCAGCTTCATCGTATCTACGATACTTAATGCTTCTGTTTGTGTTGTCATGCGTTCTTCTCCTTATGGTCTTGTTTTGGCATTCTCGAACCCGCGCTCGTACTCTCTCTGCGCCAAGTTCTTGATGTAGGTATCCAAGGATCGAATTACTGCATCAGTTGCTTCATCGGTAGAAAGTTTTGGGTTTACTCTGACGCCATTTCGGTCGATGCGCATGACCTCGTTCTCAGCAATTGGTACGCAGCCGTTGTAGAAAATGATGTTGTTCTCTTGCGGCAACTCGAACTTGAGTGGCGTCGCGTATTGGGTTTGGTTAGTCATAAATTACTTTCAATGGTTCTTGGCCCCAAGCCTTGGTGGCCTCTTCTCTTAGGTTGCTGATCAGTGCATTGACCTCATCCCAGTTTTGCAAATACTGCGTGTAGTGCGGATCGTCGTCTTGGCCAAAGGCCACAACTGGTGGTTCAATTGGCCCAATGTTTTCGCTACCCATGCCGAAGACGTGATCCAACATGCAAGCGTCGTGAGCTGACCCGCCGCAACGAATATTTGCCAACTGTCTTTCGTAATAATTTTTTTGCTCTGGTGTCATTACATTGGGCTTTCTGGCAGTTGTGCGCGTTGTTGTTGCGCGTATTCTTTGATTTGCTTGTGCGTCCACGGCACAGCTGGAAATTGTTGAAATGGCCAAGCTGTCATTGCGTGTGCTCCCGAATCACAGACGGATCAATCTGCATCATCTGCTGAAAATAGATTGCAAAACTGGCTCGCGTATCTGCTGGAAATGGCATCACGTTTACACGCTGCATTGACTCTTGCATAGCTGAATTCCAGCCAGATAGAAACACGAACTTAGCTGCGTCCTGTGGACTGAGATCCATGTCGCCATACAGCTTGTCATAGTGGTCTAGTGCATTCATACGTCATCATCCTTTTCAACTGGTTCCACGCCTGATCCGTGGCACTTACGACAGGTTGCTCCGTCATACATACCTTCTCCAGATCCACTGCACCAAGAGCAGATCTCATCTTCCGGCTCGTCGTCAATCTCTGGATTGCCGAACGTGCGCTCCCAAGCATCATCCGGAATTGAGCCGGGTCTGCGTGCTGATCCTTTTCCGCCATCACTCATGGTCGTGCTCCCGTGTTTGCCCAAGGTGGTGTAGTCACCCAGCGCGTTTTAATTACTGGCTGGCCAGAATCGACTGGTGCAACAGTATTCATGGCATTCAGCCTTGCCTCCTTCTCTGCCTTGCGCTTCGCATCACGCTTTCGCTGGCGATACTGAGCGTCATACAGACGGCGTTCAACAGCGGCAGACTTAGGGCGCATTGCGTCTGGCGGAACAACGGCAACATTCCACACTGCAAGCCATCCTCGGCCTGTTTTCGTGCGATCCCAACGCTCGATGTACGTGTCTGGCATCTGGGTGAGCATCACGCGAACGTAGTCAGCATCAAGCCCAAGCGTGTCAGCAATAAACTGAGCACTCATGCCTTTGCCTTTATCGCGCAACATTCCTCGAATGCGCCCAGTTTTTGCGTGCTTGTTGGCGCTGCTCACCGCTCAATTCCTTCTAGTCGATCTGCAACCAGCTTAGCGTAGCCTGCAATGTCGATCCAGCTGTCTGCATAGTTAGGGTCTCCGTTGGCAATACGCGCCAGCTTGTGGAAGATCATCGCGAGCGCTTCCTTTTGGTCTGGCTGAAGGCTGTCGTACTTCTGCGGCCCCATGTACGCAACGAAGGCGTCCTTCATCAGCTGCGAATATCTAGCGTGGTCAACAAACTTGCCATAGCGAGCGCCACGCTGTTCAAGTGTTTTTTCGATGTTATTCATGCCGTCTCTCCAGTACGCTGACGATTGGCCAGCCATTCGTTTACGTCAGACTCGGCCCAGATGACACGGTTCGAGCCGGGCATCACCAAGCGTGGCGGAAGCGTCTCTGGACGGCGCGACACATCGACGCGAATAGTCACCGGAGACTTGCACAAGATCTTGGCTAGATCGTTAATTTTTAGAAGTTTCATGTTTACCTTTTGTGTTGTTGTGAAATAAGTATATCACAGAATGTTAAGTCTCGATATAAATTTTTTTGTTTTGTCAGAATCACTCTTTTACGAAGATTCCGTCAGAATTGAGAAAGCCCTTGCGGTCTTTGATCTCTTTGTAGGCGAGCTCAAGGCACTCCACGAGATCAATGTCGGCAGTTGCACAACCCATGATCAGTGTCACCAAAATATCTCCATAGGCGTCCTTCATCTCGGCAACATCACCAGCCTTGATCGCCTCGAACAACTCATCCAGTTCTTCAGCTGTCTTGTGAGCCTGCGCAAGTGGCGTGCTGTTCTGCACAATCTTGCGAGCCTCACCCCAAATGATGACCTTCATCTCTAATTCACGGTAGCTCATGCCTTGCCTCCCAAAACGTCAGCGTCAGCTTTCAACTTGCCGCGACTGAGTTTCTGAATCTTCAGCTGCGCCATCGCTGGGATCTTGCCGCGCGAGCGCCAATTGCTGATGCAAGGCTCGCCAACGCTTAGGACTTCAGCAAGCCTGCGTTGCGTTTTGTAGTGTTTTATTGCTTCATCTAGTTGCATGATTTGTTCCTAATTGTTCACAGTTGTGATTGTAGCATTCAGCTCCTTGAGCTGCTTCGGCTTCAATCTGAGGATGTCTGCTCTGGTAAGCCCACACGTCTGATACGGGCCGAAGCCAGTCTTGACCTGAATCTCTGATAGCTTGTCGAAGATCTCTTCCTGCAACGCCTGCTTTGCCAGACGTGCTTCGATGATCTTTGCCGCACGGCCTGCGCTCATACCTTGTTGCACGAGTTCGTCAACTGTCTGAGCCTTTCCCTGTTGCAGCATCCTGTCTCGGCGCATCTTTTCGATCTGCTCCTGCTGGATCTCTTTCAGCTCGCCCTCAATGTGCTCGATCTTGCGAGCCTTGATCTCATACACATGGCCACAGTTCGGGCACACAGGCTTAGGCTCATGGATCGAGAAGCAATCTGGGCAGCACTTGACCTTGACATCTTCCTCGTCGTCATCTTCGGCTTTGCGCTTTTTCTTTTTGACGCCTTCCAAAGTCCATGAGCGATCCTCATCTGGCAAGCCGTGGCGCATGACGTTTCCGGCATGATCAAGCAGCACGGCCGTCTTACCAAAGGCCGGACGAAGTGCGCGACCCCAACGCTGCAAGGCATTCACCAGCGATTGCGTTGGAGCTAGATCCACCACGCAGTCAATCGTTACGTCCTGCTGTGCGATGCTGGCCAGATCGAAGCCTTCGCTCAAAATATTGACGTTCGTGATCACCAAAATCTTGCCGTTCGCAAAGTCGATGATCGCTTTGTCACGCTCTGTGTCATCCGTTCCGCCGTCGATGTGAGCAGCCGGAATGCCGTTTGCATTGAACTCGGCAGCAACGTGCTTGCTGTGCTCGACAGAGACGCAGAAAATAGCCGTTTTAAGGCCGTTTGCGTGCTTGCGCCAGTGAGTGATCGCATCACCAGTGATTTGCGGCTTATCGACCACTTCCTGCAAGTCTGAGGTGGCATAGTCACCCATTCGAGTCTTTACCGATGACACGTCGATCTGATGCTGCGCGGTGAAGATCCTATATGGCGACAGGAATCCATTCTCAATCAGCCACGACATTGGAGGCGCTTCGATGATCGTGTCAGCGTAGCCGCCATGACCTTTGCCTAATCCTCGGCCATCCAGACGCTGTGGTGACGCTGTGACGATCAGGCTCACATTACCTACGGCTGGGCCATAGCGATCCATCACGCGACCCCATGCTGTGTTCTCGACGACATGGTGGCCTTCGTCTTGAATCACAATGGTCTTGGCTGGTTTTGAAATTCGTTTGGATAGGTGCGCAATCGAAACGTCGATGTCTGCAAAGCGGCCGACGATTGTTTGCACTGATCCAACCATCGTTGATGACGTTGGATCGACGAACGACTTGCCGAATGCTTTGAACTGCGCTACCTTGATCTGGCGTACCAGTGCTGGTGCTGCGATGACGCTGTGCGGCAAAGCAAATCTGGCCAGCGACAAGCTGATCTGGCGAATGATTTCCTTGCGGTGTGCAGCAATGATGATCGCGTTGTTTTTCTCTGCGGCATTCTTTGCGATGTAGCTAAACATCACAGTTTTCCCAGCGCCAGTCGCCGCCACAAGCAGTGGGCATTTGTAGCCTTCAGCGAATGACTTGCGAACCTCGTTCACGACATCTTGCTGGTATGGTCTGAGTGTGATTGTCACTTGCTCATCTCCTGACGCATCACGAACAACTGGATGCGCTTTGCTCGCGCAATTCCAAACATATTGATGATCGTGTTGTTCACCGAACCAAGGCGCGATATTTTCTTGTTTCTCTCAGGCGCACCAACCGGATGATTGATGAACTCAGCCATAGCGCGGCGCAGCTTTTCAATCGCTTTCTTGCGAGATCTGATGCGAGGTATTACGCCTTTTTTTAGTTTGACTTTTGCTGGTTTCATAGCGATTTTCCGATTTCTGCTGCCGCTCTTACGATTGCTCGACGGGTTGCTGCGTATGGGTCATCATTCTCAGGTTCCCACAAGCAACATTGAGCAGTCCCGTCTTTCCAAGCAACAGCCCTTGATGGAACAATCGTGTCTTTTAGTGAAACAAGCTCCAACCTCAACTTCACAGCCAACCGTAGCGCATCACCATCGTTTTTTAGTGGGTTCCAAACAATGCCACTCATTGTTTTAAGCCCGTCGCCCTTGTAATCTTTCCACAAATGTTTCGGTAATTCCATTCCAGCCGCCTTCGCAGCCAGATCTAGCAATTCTTTGTCAGTCATTTCGGCTGCTCCGAGAGTTTGTTGCCGCGCTTGTTCACGCAGATGATCTTGCCTGAGTCTGAGGTGACGAACCAAGCGTTAGGGCCACCGATTTCTCGGCACATATGGTAAGCCTCTGACTTTGTTGGATTGCTACCCGTGTACGCCGTGTTGCTTGTAAATCCATGACCATCAAGACAGGATGACACAGTTAAGATCGTGAATACAGCTGCTGTTGCGTATAGCCAGTCTTTCATTTCAACACCTCTGCGCGTGACGCTGCGGCGATTGCTTTCAAGAGAAGCAACTCGCTTACTGACTCGCCTTGCTCCTTGAATGGTGTATTGAGAAAACTACGTGGGTAGCTTATGTATTGAACTCCGTGCTCATACACATAGTAGAGCGCAAAATCCTCGCTCTTTGCCATGTAAAGGCCAGCTTCGGGCCATCCTGAACGAGTGCTCCAGTCTGCTGGTGGTTTATCAATCTCTTTGATTTCTATTACGTACTTCATTTTGTTTTTCCTTATTTAACAAGATCATCTCTAATGCTGAAAATGTGCAGCAGCGCTTCCTGCTCGTCTCTGTTGTAAATTGCGCTAATCGCAGAATCAAGACGAGCAAGGATGTCTCCGTATAACGTATGCAATAAAACTTTTTCCGCTCTTTTTTGAGCATCTTTGTATTGAGCTTGGTTAGCCCAGAATTCAATTCCAACAACAAGCTGCATACGGTACTGGTTCTGCATAGACAGACCATACCCAGATATTTCCCCCGTATCTCGCTGACTAAAACTAATCGCTGGCGGCTTGTCAACGCGCTGATTTCTCATGTCTTGAATCTTAACTTTGTCGAGTATCGTCATTTGGTTTCTCCTGTTGTTGAAACTCAAATATATCACAGTTGTGAAGTTCTGCAAGAAATATTTTTAAATTTATTTTTCACAGCCGTGAAGTTTTGTGATACACTGAGTGCTCATCAACAACGAAAGTAAGTCGTGAACTACATCACCACAACCCTCACCAACGAGGAATATCATGCAATGGATGGCATCTCAAGCAGCCATTTCAAAGTCATGGAGCGATCTGCGCTGCACTACTGGCAAGCGTATGTGAACCCAGAGCGCCAGAAAAAAGAGGCCACAGCAGCAATGATCACTGGCACAGCATGGCACACAGCTTTGTTTGAGCCTGAGAACTACGCTCGTGAATTCGTCGAAGTGCCAGAAGGTATTGATCGTCGCACCAAAGAAGGCAAGCAGCTGTTTGCTGACATTGAGGCTTCTGGCAAGCATCCGTTCAAGCCTGACGAATACAAGCAGCCTCTGGCAATGGCAGAGCTGGCCAGAAAGCATCCGGTGATGGCTATGCTTCTCAACCACGAGAACTGCATCATCGAGAACTCGATCTTCATCACTGACGAAGAGACATCACTGACGCTGAAAATTCGCCCTGATTTGGCAATCATGCCATGCGCTCAGTTTCCGAACGGTTTGATTCTGGACGGCAAGACAACGCAGGACGCATCTGCATCTGAGTTCGGCCGTTCATACTGGAATCTCAGCTACCACTACCAAGCAGCGTTCTACACAGATGTGTGGCAACGATTCTGGAATACGGCAGAGCGTCCTCCGTTTCTGTATTTCTGCCAAGAGAAAGACGCGCCATACGCAACAGCGATGTACTCAGCGCCATCAAAGATGATTGACTACGGCCACAAGCGTTATCGAGAGCAGCTGGAAAAGATCGTTGAATGCCACCGCAAAAACGAATGGCCAAGCTATTCGAAAGAGATTGTTAATTTGTCATTGCCTGTTTGGGCTGAGAAGGAGATTGATGGTGTCTGAAGATAAAAAAGAACACTGCACGTTCAAAGACAACGTGCTGCACTGCACAGCCTGCGGTGTAAAGAAGACGCTGAAGCTACCACTCGATGTGCGTGACTTTACATTGAAATGCAAGCAATTTATCAACGCGCATGAGAAGTGCGCAACTGGAGAGAAGAAATGAGAATTAGTAAATGGGATAAAGAAGCAATCGTCAAGGCAATCATGCACGATGTACCAAAGCCCGACAAAAAGAAGCGCAAGGATGAGCTTCAAGCTGCAATCGTAAAAGCAATGTCTCCAGAGGCGCGTAAGCTATACAACAGAACACCAAGCGCACTACGCACTTATCACTTGGGCGACATCATCTATGACGGCAACTGGAGCTCTCGCGATGTCATTGTTGGAGACGTTACCAATAGCATGGTTGATGAGATGACTAAGAAATACATAGATGAAGACAATGCAGTTGTCACTGCTCGCCGATCTCTCAAGGGAGCAATCGAAGCATGTACCACGCTCAAGCAGTTGAATGACCGCCTTCCAGAGTTTAAGAAATATTTTCCAACAGAGGAAAAGCCAACCGCAAACTTGCCAGCGTTGGCAAACATAGTCGCAGATCTGAGCAAACTTGGCTGGCCAAAAGATAAACAAGGAGAGAAGAAATGAGTTTTGAAGTAAGAAAAGCGCAGCGTCAAGGCGCACGTTTATTAATCCAACTGTCAGGCGTGTCTGGCTCTGGAAAGACATTCACAGCGTTGCAACTCGCATACGGTTTGGCTGGTAATGATGCAGACAAGATCGTTCTCATTGACACAGAGAACCGCCGTGGTTCGTTGTACGCAAACGCATTGCCACAACCATTCAACATCATCGACTTCTATTCACCATTCAGTCCTGATCGCTACATCGCTGCAATCGAAGCTGCGTGTAATGCTGGCGCTGAAGTGATTGTCATCGACTCAGTGACGCACGAGTGGGAGTCAGAAGGCGGTTGTGAGTGGATTGCAAATCAATCTCGCTTTCCAGATTGGAAGACTGCAAAGAAATTGCACAAGCGTTTTATGACGTACATGCTGCAATGCCCTGCGCACATCATCGCTTGCACACGCGCTCGTGAAAAGGTTGACTTCAGCAATCCTAAAGAACCGATCAAGCTCGGCATTCAGCCAATTCAAGAAAAGAACTTCTCGTATGAAGCGACTGTCAGTTTGATGATGCAGAATCAAGGCTACTCGCAAGACGTTTTGAAGTGCCCTGCTGAGCTGCAAGGTATTCTTGGTCGCGGCAAAGGCTACATCACATCCGAAGACGGCATGAATTTGCGTCAGTGGGTTGATGGCGCTGCTAAGGTTGATCCTAAGATTGAGCACCACCGTGGATTGATCTTGAACTCGACTGAAGGCGGCACAGAGTCGTTGAAGGCTGAATGGTCTAAGACGCCAGCAGAGATTCAAAAGGCACTCGGCAAAGCATTCCTAGACTCAGCAAAGGCAAGCGCCAAAGCATTTGATGATCAGCGTGCATTTGGCACTGCCAACGAAGATGAATCAATTGCCTCGCTGAATGCCATTGCTGGCCAGCAAACAGCCGCAGCTCCGGTGACTGCCACGGCGCAACCAGAACCACAACAACAGAAAGAAGAAGATGACGAACCAATGTTTTGACCAGCGCACAGTTAAGGTCAACTTCGTACTTGGAATCGACGAGATCAATTTGATTCTCGAAGGTTTGAAGTCACAGAATCCAGCAGTGGCCAAGCCACTGTTTGAGATGATGAGAGGCGCAGCTATTGAAGAAATCAAGGCTGCAAAAGAATCCCACAACGCATTAACTCAGGAGTAAAAAATGCAAGAAAAAGCACCAATGCCAAACAAAGTGTCACTCAGTGACATGATGGCAAAAATCAAAAGCACGACATACACGCTGCTGCCTAATGGTCGTACTACTATTTGCCAAGTAACTTTGGAAAATGGCTTCACGGTTGAAGGATCTTCAGCGTGTGTTGACGTTGCAAACTACAACCAAGCTCTCGGTGAGAAATATTCATTCGAGAAAACAGTTGACAAAATGTGGGAGATTGAAGGCTACCTGCTTGCAGAAAAAATCTATCAATCAACTAAGGAATAAAAATGGCGTCAGTAAATAAAGTTATCTTGATGGGCAACGCAGGTCGAGATCCTGAAGTTCGCTATCTTCCCAGCGGCCAAGCAGTTGCCAACGTAAGCATCGCAACATCAATGAAGCGCAAGAACAAAGACACCGGAGAGATCACTGAAGACACTCAGTGGCATCGCGTGACTTTTTATGATCGACTGGCAGAGATTGCTGGCGAATACGTCAAAAAAGGTAGTCCTATTTATGTTGAAGGCCGTTTGAAGTACGGCGTTTACACAGACAAGACTACTGGTGTTGAGAAAAACACAACTGACATCATCGCCACTGAGCTTCAATTACTTGGTGCTAAGCCTCAAGGAGCGACTGGCCAGCCT
>ERZ650310.345-NODE-345-length-14015-cov-5.460960_pt1 | contig 14015 bp, 20 predicted proteins | sample MGYA00376246_ERZ650310 | MGnify/ENA primary metagenome ERZ650310 (study PRJEB26733, sample SAMN07839286) | wastewater metagenome | biome: small river; feature: stream; material: water | place: USA: North Carolina | collected 2016-03-01 ...
GAAGATTGAGGGCGAAATTCCGAAGAAGGTTGTTAAGTTTCTCTCCCTACGAAACAGAAAAGGTGTAGTTGAGGGGTGGCTAAACAACTGGAGAGTAGAGTGGGATGGAAGATTGTCTGCTGAAATAAGTGGATATGCACCAACGTCAAGAGTTAAACACAAAGTTGTTGTAAACTGCCCTAAAGCCGATGTAAAGGTTCTTTTAGGGGCAGAGATGCGAAGCTTGTTTTGTGTTGATTACGGTAACTGGTACATTGGAACAGATGCTGCAGCACTTGAAAACAGAACACTGTCACACTATACCTATAAGTATGATAACGGATTTTTTGCAGACCTTAACTTAAACGGCGACATTCATAGCAGTAACGCTTTTGCATTCTTTCCTCACTTGGAAGAAATTTTTAACCGAAATGATACAACACTTAATGAAAACCCATTATTCAAGCCTTGGAGAAACAAGGCAAAGACGGGTAGATAAGTGCCCTGTAGCACAGTAATGTGCTATGAAAACTGTGTGAATTCAGGGGAACTCTCAGCACGTAATGGTGGAGACAATCCTGAGCGAAGCTCCGTACAGGAGAACGTCAAACGACTAGAGCCCAAGCTCGTACACCAGAAGCTATTGCTGGTGGAAGCGCACAGCCCCTCAATACAGAGGGTGAAGAGATAGTCTGAACTACGTAGAAATACGTAGATGCAGGTAAAGCTGCTGGGTAGGGTGTAGCGACCCTGCTTGAACATATTTGGCATATTTATTAGCGTTCGGAGGTGGTGCTGTTAAACTTGCATCTTCTCTTGGTTTATCTAAAAAAGAAGGAGAGCAGGCTTATAATAACTACTGGGAGACTAACGTAGGCCTTGGAAAGCTTAAGGAGCATGTGGAGAAGTATTTTGCAACTGAAGGTAAAATGAGGTTTATACCTGCAATTGATGGTAGACTTGTTTCTGTAAGAGGAAAGAATGTTCTACTGTCTTGTCTTGGGCAAGGGCTTGGTGCAATAGTCATGAGCTACGCCTCTTGCATAATTGACAATTACCTTGGGGAGTTGCATATAGACTCCCTTGGTAGACCTTTCTACCTTTACAAAGGGAAGAAAGTGAAACGAGTTTCTCACTTCCATGACGAGTATTCATGGGAAGTAGAGAATGGTATACAAGATGATATTCTGTCAATCACTGAGAATGCTATAGTGAAAGCAGGTGAGATTTTAAATCTCTCTATCCCTCTTGCAGCAAAAGGTAAAGCAGCTTACAATGGGACTTGGTGTGATGTTCATTAAATATCTCACCTATTAAAAGGGATTGTTCTTAAATCAATTGACAACTACAGTAGGTTTAAAGTAACATCCGTTGACTACCTGCTTAAATACAAAAAAGATTAGGATTCTTGTGAAGAGTTTTAAAAATAGCAAACGAAGCAAGGAACAGAAAGTACAAAAAACACTTTACAGAATCAGTGTAAAAGATAGGTACAACAAGCGTTCTGAGTTATCCAGAGTTAGGGAAGCTGATCAAATGAATTACTATAAAGAGGAAAGTAATAATGAGTGATGCAAAAAACACATATACTGTAGAGCAGATCATTGAGTGTATCAACCATGTTTCATTGGAAGATATTAGGGTACACTGCTATGATGCAACATCTGTAGATGTAATTTTAAATCGCGTCAGATACAAGATCACCAGAAATTTGTTTGTACCTTCTTATGACATCGATGGCACAATTCTTGAAATGTGTCTATTAACCGCTGCAAATTGCCTATTTAAGTAATGGATAATATGGTTGTTATAACGAACAACCTAGTACAGCATATGTTAGTAGCTAAAAGGAAACAAAATGTCTTACGATTACAACCGTATTAACAATGGATGGATTAATATTGCGTATGGGAATGGTGTTTTTGTGACTATTAGCCGTTCTTCTAACACAAGTGCTACAAGCACAGATAATGGTGTAACGTGGACACGACACGACATGCCTAATGGAGGATGGGATAATATTGCATACAGAGATGGTGTTTTTGTTGCAGTAAGTGATTTGTCTAACGTAAGTGCAATTAGTACGGATAATGGTGTAACGTGGACACGGCACAGTATGCCTGACAGAGATTGGTACAGTGTTGCATACGGGGATGGTGTTTTTGTTGCTGTAGACTATGCTTCTAGCACAAGTGCCACAAGCACGGATAATGGTGTAACGTGGACACAGCACAGTACGCTAAACTAATATAATAGTTGACATTAGCAGAATGTTGTAATACACTAGGAACGGATGCAATGTTCTGCACTTCATTCAACTAAAAAGGAACAGAATGTCTTACGATTACGACTGTATTAACAATGGATGGCTTAATATTGCACACGGTGATGGTGTTTTTGTAGCTGTAAGCGATTTTTCTAATAAAAGCGCAACTAGCACAGACAATGGTAAAACGTGGACACGACACGATATGCCAATCGGAGATTGGTACAGTGTTGCATACGGGGATGGTGTATTTGTAGCTGTTAATCTTTTGTATAACACAAGTGCTAGAAGCACAGATAATGGTAAAACGTGGACACAGCACGTTATGCCTAAAGGAGAAGGGGGGAGTGTTGCATACGGGGATGGTGTTTTTGTTGCTGTAAACCATTCTTCTAACACATGTGCTAGAAGCACAGACAACGGTGTAACGTGGACACAACACGTTATGCCTAATAAAGAATGGGAGAGTGTTGCATACGGGGACGGTACATTCGTAGCTGTAAGCTATGATTCTAACACAAGTGCTAGAAGCACGGACAATGGTAAAACGTGGACACAACATGATATGCCTATTGAAGGCTGGCGCGGTATTACATACGGGGATGGTGTTTTTGTAGCTGTTTCTTCTTCTTCTAACACATGTGCTAGAAGCACAGATAATGGTAAAACGTGGACACAACACGATATGCCTAATGGAGGATGGATAAGTGTTGCATACGGAAATGGTGTTTTTGTAGCTGTAAGCTATTCTTCTAACACAAGTGTAACTAGCACGGATAATGGTGAAACATGGTCACAACACGACATGCCCGATGGCGACTGGTGTAGTGTTGCATACGGGGATGGTGTTTTTGTAGCTGTTTCTTCTTCTTCTAACACAAGTGTAACTAGCACGGATAATGGTGAAACGTGGAAAGGATAGAAGCATATTAGTTTAACACCTATTTTAAACAACTTAGAGTATTGCTCTCGTAGAGAGTATGTGGTAAAGTGCTGTACACATTAAACAACTAAAAGGAAATAGAAATGGCAGATATTAAACCTTACAATGAGATTATTGAAAACGTTACACTATGTTTTGCAAAAATTGCAGAAAGTGGTAAAAAGTTTGAATCAGAAGACAGAGAATATAGTGTTAATGTTACAGTTAACAAACAAACTGCAAAAGATTTTAAAAAGAAGTTTACTAAGCAACCTATTAAAGAGTTTGATAATGCAGACTACGAAGCAAAGTTTGGTATTAAAGTTCCTTATCCAGAACAAGATGAGCAATTTGTGATTAAGCTTTCTAAAGGGCACATTATCAATGGTGTAGAGTCCTATAACAATAAGTTTCGACCACAAGCTTATCTTGTTAACCAAGATTCTACTCTTACTTGTATTACAACATCACGCCTTATCGCAAACGGGAGTATTGCAGATGTTGCATATCGTGTAACAACAAACAAGTTTGGCACATTTGCCCACCTAGAAGGTGTGCGTATTACTAATCTTATTGAATACAGGAAGTCTAGCAATCTCCTCAACCCGTTTGGTGGAGTTGTATCTGTTATCGAGGAAGAAGATAAATCTGTTTCAGAGGCACGAAAGAGTCGAGAAGAAGAAGAAACTCCTGTTCCTCCTCAGCAGCTAAGCAACACAGGCTTTGATCCTAGTGATATGGACGACCGAGACTTGCCGTTCTAAAATTTAGATAACCAATAAAAGCACCCTTTGTGGGTGCTTTTATTGCATAATAAGGTATCTTCAATATAATGAATATCACAAAAGATGTGTATATTGACGCTGATTCAATCCTGTACCAGTGTTCTGGTGTGCAAGAGAAAAGGTTTTATACACTTAAACATAAGAAGTCTTCAAATACTTTAAAAATTGGGAGCAAGAAGGAAGCCGAAGAATGGATTGACAGATGGGTGGATGAAAGACCTTCTACTAGAACAAAGGAAGATTTTATTGTAGAGAAGTCTCAGGAGCTTACTGGTTCTATTGACTCTGCAGCAAATCTTTTTAGAGTGAAAGTTAGGTCAATTATCGAAGGTGTTTCTAAAAGTTATATAGTTGGTGAGACTTTTATCTGTATACAAGGTAAGGATAATTTTAGAAAAGACCTTCCTGCTAAATGGTCTGAATACAAGGCGAACAGGGTTTCAGAAAAACCACTTCTGTTTGAGGAGCTACGTGATTATGTTCTTTCTGAATATGCACTAAAATGTATTGTATCTGACAATGAGGAAACTGATGATGTTGTCGTAAGAGCGTGCAACAGTGGAAACGTAGTTGCATATATAGATAAAGATATTGTAGCAAATTCCGTAGGTATCCTTTATAACTACAACTCTGGTGAACTGTTCTACAATTCAGACACGGATAGGTGGATGATGTTCTGTACTCAAATGCTTATTGGTGACAGTAGTGACAATATTGTAGGTGTTGGTAGTTTATCTGACTCTATTAGAGAGTTGTATGGAATATCAAGCAAACGGTGTGGTAAGGTATCTGCTGAAAAAATATTGGAAGGTGTTAAAGATGAGAAAGAAGCTTTTGAAAGGGTGATAGGCGTTTATAAAAACACTCACGGGGAGGATGCCCTGCCTATGATGCAGGAAACAGCAACATTCTTATGGATGTGCAGAGAAAAGGGCGAGGAATTTTGTCTTATTACCTATCTTGAAAACCTAGGGATTGACTACCGTAATGACACATAAAAGCACACCAGTAAGCAGTAGAGCTGTTTGTCCAAAAGAACTGCACAATGTAAAGTTTAATAGTGTAGATGAGCTGTACAGAGCTGTTAAACTCGTGTATGACAAGTACGGTGATGTGGAGTTCTTGAATACTGTAGAGTTTTATGGCGGTGTTGTAGTAAGAGACACTTTCTATGGTAAAAATTCCAATTTTGACAATAATAAGGCTGTAGCAGGAAGTAAAGGATTCGTGTGGGAATAGAAAAACCAGTTAAATCTCCTGAACCGTGGGAAGAGTACGGATTTGTTTGGGATTTACGATGAATGAAATAACGGATAAGGTTGACAGAATTGTTGCGGAGAACAAAGAAATATGGAAGTCTAAAGCTATGTTTTTCAGCTTTCTTAAGGGACTGTTTAGACGTGGCTGGTCGCGTCATCCAATTAAAATTAAACTCCTAAAGAAACATCGTAAGCAAATCCCAAACCCTAATCCAAAAGGAAAGAAGCCTACGGTGTGGGGTGCGGAGTGCAGTGTATGTCATAATGTATTCCCAATGAACATGCTGGAAGTGGACCATGTGTTAGAAGATACAGCATCTCTTACTAAGTTATCTGATGTACAATCTTGCGTCGAGAAGTTGCTTGTTATTGTCGAAGATGATTTACGTGTTATCTGCAAGAACGACCATGCAATATCTACTCTAAGTCAGCGACTTGGGATTCCTCTTGCTGAGGCAAAAATTGAGCAGAAGGTTATTTTATTTCGTAAGCAAAACGCAGAAAAACAAAAGAAACAGTTGCAATCCCTCGGAATTGATAGTATAATGCCAACTTCAGCAAAACGTGTAGAACAATATCGTAATTACATAAAGGAGAACAGATTTGACAACTAAAGAATTTAATACATACACATTATTTGTAGGAGAATCTAACAAACGAAATAGATTGCGAAAAATCGTACATAATGGTAGTATTAGTACATAGTAGTTTTGGAGGTGTTTAATGTGTGACATACTTTATGGATTAGATAGAAATAAAGGTGTTGGGCTATCTTTGTATAACCATTTAAAGAGAGGTAACAAACTCCCTTCAAACCCTGTTAGATTGGAGGTCTATGATAACGTTTTCATGACCACTTATGATAACTCAGGCATTGTTATATTGTCTGATAACAGCGGTAATATCATTAAAGTAGGTAAAGAAGGGTGCGCTTATGTCGCAAGACAGTTGCTGAAGATTGCTAATACTAATTAAAAAGGAGTAACAATGGGCACTATTAGAACTAAAGAGTATGTAGATGGTACACCAGTTCCGCTTGCTACCGTATGGGCTTGGAAAACAACAACAAATGAGCAAGAAGTAAGCATTCCAGAGGTTCCAACACCATCTGGTATCTTTATTAACTCATTGCCAGAGGGTGGGAGCGTATTTATTGAAAAAGGGAATATTCAGTGGCTTGAAGCAGCAATTTTCCAAGCTAAGATTGCACTAGGAATTTAACAAAAGGCACGGGAGTTCCCGTGCCTACGCTATTTTAAAGGACTTTAAGTGTACAAAGAAGATTGGAAAAATAAAGTAGTGGATGCGTGTAGTAACCACGGCGCGTCTCTTAGGCATATTGCAAAAAAACTTGGAATCCCTAAATCAACTGTTTCAGATTTTTACAGAAACCATAAGAAAGATGAACACATTGAAAATGAAAAACGTTTTAATGGATTCCTCGGGTCTTTAAAGACAGACAATGAAAACACTCCTGATTATTCAAGAATCCTAGTAATCAGTGATATGCATATTCCATTCCATCATCCTTCTACTTTTATGTTTTTAGAAGAAATGAAAAAGAAATACATGCCAACTTTTGTTGTATGTATTGGGGATGAGGCAGACAAGTCTGCATTGTCGTACCATGAATCAAGTACAACACTTCCCAGTGCTGCAGATGAACTTATCCTCACACAACACTATATGCGTAGACTAGAGAAAATATTTCCTGAAATGGTGTTACTTAACAGTAACCACGGTTCATTAGCGTTTAGAAGAGCTACAACAGCCCGTATCCCAAAAGATTATCTTAAAGATTATAACGAACTCTACGGTGTTGGCGGTGGGTGGAAATGGGTTGACAGGCTTGTAGTGGATAGTGACAATACTTCTATAATGTTCACACACGGAATCTCAAACGATGCTACAAAACTTGCAAAGTCTGCTGGAATGTGTGTAGTGCAAGGACATTATCACACACTCAGTAAAGTTGAGTATTTCCAGAACATGACTGTGCTTGGAAAAGAGAAAAAACCAGTATGGGCAATGCAAATAGGCTGTCTAATCAATGACAAAAGTGAGGCGTTTTTGTATAATAAATCAAACCTTACTTCCCCTCTTATCAATTGTGGGATGATTATAAACGGTAAACCAGAGATTGTATTTATGAACGAACTTATTAAAGAATCGACAGTTAAATGATTGGTACAGTCAATGATATTGTATGCCTTAGTGGAGAGGCTGTTGTTCATATACCACTTATCAACCTAGTTTTGTTGACTAACAAAACTATAGAAGTTTTCACAGAAGGCGGGATAAGTGAGGAGGTTATTCCATTTCTAAGACACCTTGGCCTAGACACTTCTAGAGAGATTGCTGTTTCAGTTGCACAATACAGAAATTTTACAAGTAATGTACCATCTATACAAGTTGCCATAGTTGGCCTAGAAAGACAGGATAACGAGTGGGTATGGAGCGGGAGAAGCAGCTTACAGGCTATGATTGGCCGTAATCGTGACCCTTGGCTAAGGAATGACTTATACAGGTCTGCTTGCTTAGACATGGTGCAGGTTGAAGGGATAACATCCCTAGATAAAAGCAGTAAACAGTTTGTGGAGGCGTATAATAGTGGGTATATAGACACTCCTTCTACAGAGAAGGAAAGAACAGAGACGATACTAGGCCTCAAGCAACTTATTAAAACTGTGTATAATATAGACTGCATGGTGTAGCATGTGTTGCTGTTAAAGTTAAAAAAGGAGGAGGTATGACAGATGGTGTAAATATTAAAAATGTTGAAGACACTCTTAATGCTTTCTGTATTTCTTATAAAAGCAGATATTGTGGTAAAAAACTACACTGGTGTAATAATAATGTTGTTGCTGCATGGGAGATTACATTATCTAAACATAACACATCTGCACAGTTTAATTACTATACCAGTCTAAGTGTTAGCAAGATGAAGGATGGTAGTATGTTTCCATGTTTTAAAGACGTAATGCAAAATCTTTCATTAGAAAACTCTAAAGCACTTAGTATAAGGTATAAAACCTGGTGCAAAAAATTTGGATTGGATAGTAATAGTTCACGCTCACGTAAGATATATTCTGATTGCCGTAAAAACGCTAAAAAATTAAGAAAGTTGTTTTTTAATAAACAATTTCTTATAGAACTAGCTGAAACTGTATAGAGTATTGTGGTAGGTTATAGATGTTGTAGTAAATTACATATGCAACATGGGCATGTTAAACTAATTAGAAGAGGCAATATGATTAAGACAGTTATCAAACGTGACGGGAGAGAGGAAAGCTTTGATATGCTTAAACTCTCTCATTGGGCAGAGTGGGCAAGTGAAAAACTAAAGATTGACTGGTACAGTATTGTAAACACAGCTTTGCTGAAATGTGAAAACAAGTGCACAACAGTTGACTTGCAACATGCAATGATTGAAGCATGTGTTGTTGATAATGCTTCAACACAACACCAGTTAATGGGGGGAAGGCTTCTGATTGGAGACTACTACCATAAGTTATACGGGGGCGTAGATAGTATTCCAAGCGTAAGACAACAGCACACTAGACTTGTAAACGATGGCGTTGTAGAAAACCTTACATGCTACTCTAACGATGATTGGGAATTTTTCAACACAATAATCAATCACAGTAAGGATTTAACCCTAAAACATACACAAGTTGAGCAACTGGTTGGGAAATACTCTCTACGGGATAAGGATGGTGTAAAAGAGACACCTCAGTTTTTGTTTATGCGTCAAGCACTTTGGTATGCTAGTAAACTTAAAGGGGATAAAAGAGAACATGTTAAAAATATTTACGAACTGCTTTCAAATGAGGTTGTGTGTGCACCAACACCTGATCATTTATATGTCGGCACTACAAAAGGGTGCTCCCCGTCGTGTGTTGTTGTAAGAGGCGAGGATAATCTACCTTCTCTTGGTGCTATGATGCAGGTGGTATGGTCTGCTTCTGCAAATGGAAGCGGGATTGGAGGAAGCCTAGAAACAAGAGCTAATGGTGACCCTGTTAGAAACGGGGCATTTAAGCACAACGGTAAGCTGGAGTACTACCGTTCTTTAATGGATATGGCGAGAGCAAACCAGCAGTCTGGGAGAGCAGGTGCTATTACAATGCACTACACATGCCTAGACCCTGAAGTAGAGACAATTGCAAGAATGAAGAATCCGACAACAGTTCAAGAGAAGCGTCTTGGGCTGATGGATTATAGTTTTGGTGCTAACACGGTATTTGCAGACGCGGTTAAAAACAACAAGGAGTGGATGCTTGTAAGCACACTTTATGCACCAGAACTATATGAACTTTTGTACCAGCCAGACAAAGAGCTATTTAAGAAAGAGTATGAAAAAGTAAGGAATGATACAAGTATTCCTAAAACAATCACCACAGCACGTAAGGTGCTTTTCTCCGTACTAAGGGAGTCTGTAGAGACAAGGCAGTATGAACATTTTACTGACGAAATGAACAGGAACACACCATTCAAGGACAAAATCTATTCATCCAACCTTTGCGTAAGCGGTGACACGTTAATTCTAACCGACAAAGGGAACGTTGTAATCTCTGAAGTAGTTGACCAGAGAGTAAATGTGTGGAATGGGGAGGAATGGTCAGAAACTGTTGTACGAAAGACAGGTGAAAATCAGTCGCTAGTCAGGGTGATGCTCAAAAGTGGCAAGTCTCTTGACTGCACGCCTTACCATAAGTTTTATGTGTTGTCACCAGATGGCACAAAGGTTGAGGTACGTGCAATTAACCTCACGGAGGAGGACCGTCTGATTGGTTGGTGGTTCCCGGATGAAGATAACTCTTATGGGTGGTGTTCCCCTGAGACGGTTGTTAGTATTACCCCTATCGATGGCCTACACGACACGTATTGTTTCAATGAGCCGAAACGGCATATGGGGGTGTTTAATGGAATCCTGACAGGACAATGCCAGGAAATTGCCCTCCCAACAAAGTCTTTTAACAAAGGTGTTGAAGACCTTTTCAACCCAGAGAGTGAAGGGGAGATTGCAACATGTAATCTAATGGGTATTAATGTTGCAACAATTAATCTTGATGACACCTTGTATGAAAAAGCATGTTACTATTCTCTCTTGATGATTATGCTTAAGATTAAGCACGGGTCTTATCCGTTCCCTTCAATGAAGAATACAAGTATTAACAGGATGAATGCAGGGGTCAGTATTATTAGCCTAGCCCATCTAATGGCTAAACAGGGGTTAAAATACTCTAGTTTGTTTGGTAAAAAGCTTATTCACCGTGTAGCAGAGACACACAGCTATTTTTTACACAAAGCTGCACTCAAGATTGGTAAAGAGTATGGGAATGCAAAATGGATTGACAGAACAAAGTACCCAGATGGCTGGTTTCCAGTTGACTCAAGGAATAAGTTTGTTGAAAACATTTCTTATCAGCCACTTAAACGTGATTGGGAATCTTTGCGAAAAGAGATTGTAGCTAATAAGGGTATTGCATTCAGTGTACTAGAGACTTCTGTTCCAAGCGAATCTAGTAGTATGGCGCAAGATGCTACCAATAGCCTTTATCCTATTAGAGGGGGTGTTATTACAAAAAAGGATGCTTCAAGAACAGTCCAATGGGTTGCTCCAGAATGGGAGACTCTTGGCGATAACTACGAACTTGCATGGGATATTGACTCTAAGCATATCACAGACATGTATGCTATTGTACAAGGTTTTACTGGGCAAGGTATTAGCGCAGATTATTGGATGACACACTCAACAAAGGATGGTAGAGTGAGTGTAAGTGGCAAGAGGCTTATCAGTGAGTGGCTGTATAGGCAATCTGTCGGAATGAAGTCACGCTACTATATCAACCATAAAACTGGTGGTGTATACACTGAAAACAATGAACAAGAGAACGGGTGCTCAAGCGGAGGGTGCACACTGTAGCAGTGCACACTGTAGCAGTGTACACTGTAGCACTGGCTAAGTCGTGTATCATAAGCAATGAATCTTCTTAAACCATTACACTTGGGGTATTACATGAATAATACAATAGACACACCTATTATTGACTCTATGTTTAACTTTAATAGAAAGTTAGGAGAGGATTCTGCTATTTTCTTCGGAAGCCCGAGAGGGCTTCATGATAGTGTTGTTGTTAAACATCCGTATCTAGCACAGCTTTATGACTCTCAAATTGCAACAAACTGGAAATACAATGAGTTCAGTTTAGCAAAAGACAGAGAACAGATGCAGCACTGCCCGAAGAGTATTAAAGACCTGATGCTCTACAATATCCTTTTTCAATGGCACTTGGACAGCGTTGCAGCAGATCAGCTATTCCCACTGTTTTCACCATTCATCACTAATAGTGAGGCTAGTAGACTTTTCTGTAAGAACGATGATATGGAGTATACACATGCTTTAACATACTCTGAAATCGTGAGACAATGCGTGAGTGACAGAGAAGAGTTAGAGGTATTTATTAAGGATATTGAACAAGTAAGAGAACGGCTTATCCCAGCATTAGACTACCTAGAAGAACTAAAGGATGTTGGACACCGTTATGCTCTAGGAGAGCTTAGAGAAAAAGAGGCATATGAGGCAGTTCTAAAAGGACTTGTGTGCTGGTGGTGTATGGAACGCATCCAGTTTGCTGTCAGCTTTGCTGTAACATTCGCTGTTGTGCAACAAGGTTGGTTTCACGGCATTGGTAATTACGTTCAAAAAATCATGCTAGATGAGCTAAATATCCATGCAAATACAATGAAATATGTTATTAGACACGAGTTAAGCACGGACAAAGGCAAAAAGGCATGGGAGAACATTCGTAGCGGTTTCTTAGAAATTGTTGACACATTCTTAATGTGTGAGTACGATTGGGCTAGGTTCATAGTAAGTGATGGAAGGGGGATTGTTGGATTGACAGAAGAGGTACTTAAACGGAGTGCAAGATACGAGGCAGAAGAGGTGTATAACACACTGTTTGGACTTACACTAGGCGTGGTTGACAATCCTACACCTTACATGGCTCAATGGCTGAATCCGGATAATACACAGAATGCTAACCAAGAGATTGAGAATGGTAACTATCTTCTGAACTCTGTGGTAAACGATATTAACGAAAAACTATAAGGATTTTTATGTTGTTTTTGATTTGCGCAGTTGTTGTTGTTGTCATTGGGTGTTTACTGATTTTTAAAGAGTTAAAAGAGGATGACGACTATTAAACTTCAGTTTAAACTTCAGTAGTAAGTAATTTAACCAAGGAGAAGTAGTTGGGCACATTAAGAGAAATAATTGAACTATCTGATAAAATGGAGAGTTCTACATTTACGTTATCAGCTATCGTGAGCCTGTTTGAGACACTTGAAGGAGAGATTCTAAAAGAGGAGTACGATCTGCTTACACGCTTGTTAAATGAATTATCCAAAAAAGAAGGATTTTTGCTGTAATAGTAGTGTCTATACTTAATCATCAACTAACGAAAGAGTCTATGAACCTTGAATTTGTGTTTTTAATCGTGTTGTATGCCTCAATTGTTTTAATTGCGTTAACCTCTTGTGTAATGTTTTTATTCGTAAACTCTCCTATAAACGATAGGCGTAACCGAATACTACATGCGCTTCTTAGTGTATCTTTTTTTGGGATTTGCTTATCGTATGTCATGGCAGTTACACTTGATGTTCTACCATACATAAAACAGTAAGGAGAATAGGAATGAGTATTAACCAAGAAGACAAGGGTATTCTACATAGCCTGTTCACCAAAGTAGGTGACATTGCAATGGCTATCGCTGATCTAAATGACCAGAAGAAGGCTGCCATTGAGAGCGCTATCGAAGATCTTGGCCTTGATCCGAAAGAAGATAAGGACAAAATTACCGAGGTTAAGCAAGCTGCTGCACTAGCTGCAAAGGCTGCTGTAAAGGCTCGTGATGGGGACAGTGAGTGGGTGGATGCGTATCTAGAGTTGCAGCAAACGGCTGTCAGTATGGTGAAAGGGGAAACACAATGAACGTGTCTGAGAAATTGAATAGCTTACAAGACGTGCAGTACAACTTCGAGATGGAACTCCGATCACAATGTGAGGATATTCTTCGAGATGCTGCCAAGGAAGTATTTGATTCTGTGGAAGGATTGGTGAAGTTTTATTGCCAAGGTTGTACGCTACGCTTAAAGGACGGGTGGCCTTGTACACACTCACGTGAAGGTTACTGGGGGAACCTCAGTTATGAATGGTGCGAGTGTGACAAAAACTATCGTCTGAGCGATGATGGTGGGGTTGAACAAGAGCCAGACTTCTTTGATTCAAGTATTGATGATATTTACGATCAACCAACATTCAATTCAGCAGAAGAATGCCCGAAAGTGGAGTATGTGAACAGCGGTGTAGTTGACCGAGGTCTAGCAAACCGCAAGGTAGGAGATATGGCCAGCCTCTGCAAGGTTGTATACGACACCAGTTATAAAGTGCTCTTCACGAAGCGTGACGATGGAAGCGTTGATCTTGTTAGCGAAGACTATGACCGCGAATACTTGTCAACCATCACGTCCTAAAGGCCGGATACTAATTGAAACCCCTCTTCGGTGTTGATCCTGTGAACTGGGTGAATACCGAAGAGCAACTCTAAAGGAGAAATAGGAATGATTAGCCTTGTAATGATTGTACTGCATATTCTTGCACTACTATTCTTTGTTCCGGCGTTGTTGGTGACTATTCCAGTTCACCTTGTTTTAGCAAAGCTTGGGGTGATGTGATGAAGGATATTACGCTCATTGTGGGAGGGGCGTATTTCGCCTCTCAAGCAATGTTGTCAATT
>ERZ650310.346-NODE-346-length-13987-cov-45.503517_pt1 | contig 13987 bp, 24 predicted proteins | sample MGYA00376246_ERZ650310 | MGnify/ENA primary metagenome ERZ650310 (study PRJEB26733, sample SAMN07839286) | wastewater metagenome | biome: small river; feature: stream; material: water | place: USA: North Carolina | collected 2016-03-01 ...
TAGAAGAGTTGTGTGCATTAGGTGGTGTTATTCGTAATACAGCTACAGCTTCACAGGCGTTGTTAGTAAGCAAAGGTACTTATGGCGTAACAATTCCAACAGGGAGTTATGTTCGTAGTGCCAACACAAACAAAGTGTTTGAATTTCAGGAGGATGTAGTTCTCAATGAAACAGGTGCAACTGCAATCCAAATCACACCTACTATTGTCGCTGATTCTACGGCTTATTCTTTTACCTATAAAGTTCTTGGTTCAAATCTTAATCCCGTTACTGTTACTTACACTAGCGGTGTTAGTGCTACTACATCTAGTATTGTCAACGGATTGATGGGTGTTGTTAACGCCTCACATTCTACATACATCGAAGCTACATTAGTAGGCGCAGACTTACTTGTTCAAGTTACAAACCAAGACTATGCTTGTGACTTTGTAGCAACACAATTCACGATTAACAAAGCTAAGAAACAAACCTTAGCTACTTGCACAGAGGCAGGTGTTAACCTACAAGATGCTAATACTATTGAAACAATTCAATCGCCTTTAGTCGGTTGGGACACTGTTACAAACCCATTTGCTGCTATTGCAGGTAAGGTGGTTGAAACTGATGCTGAATTGCGTTTACGCTTCTTACAAGCTAAATTCCAAGATGGTAGCAATACGTACGAAGCTATTTACGCTTCTGTGTTAAAGCTTGATGGTGTTAAACAGATTGTCATTTACGAGAATGAAACTGATACAGCTTTCGTATCCCCTCCTGTCCCTGCCCACAGCTTCTACCCAATTGTGTTGGGCGGTATTACAACAGAGATAGCTCAAGCAATTTGGGATAACAAACCAGCAGGTATATTGAGCTACGGGACAGTAACAACAGGTGTAGCTGATAGTCAAGGGATATTACATGATATATCGTTTGATAGACCAACAGACTTGCCAATTTATATCTCATTAACAATCTCTGTTGATAGTACATTCCCAACAGACGGTGAAGATTTAATCCGTACAGCTTTAGTAAATTACCTAAGCACACTTGGTATTGGCGAGGATGTTTTGTACAGTAGATTGTACACACCTATCAACAACGCAACAGGCGGTTTCTACGTCAGTGGAATGACGATTGGTACAAGTGCATCCCCTATTGGTACAAGCAACATATCAGTTGATTATAACGAGATTGTAAATATATCAGCGTCTAATATTTTGGTATCGTTTGTTTAAGGAGGGGATATGTCTAGCATAGTAGAAGTAGATTACCTCACACAAGCGAGAAGTAGATACACACAGCAGTTTAAAAACAAACCTATCTTCGATGCCCACATTAATATCTTTATCACAGAAATCACTGAAATACAAGATATGCTTCAAGACTTAATTGGTCTTAGAAGCTTAGAGACTGCGGTAGGAAGTCAGCTAGATATGATTGGAGCTATTGTAGGTCAACCTAGAGTATTAGTTGACTTCTCTTTGTTCCCATTCTTTGGTTTTGATGGAGCTGACCAAGCACAAACTTTCGGTAGTCTATACGATGCAGCTTTAGGAGGGACATGGAAATCAATCTCCGATAGTGAGGGTGCTTCATTTGAAGTAGATGACGATACATACCGCTTCATTATTAAAGCTAGAATTGTAGCTAACATTTCAAATACAACACCGCAAGGGGTTATTGATGCCGTTAACTATATTGTTAGTAGAAGTGATAGTAATATAGTAGAGATGGGTAATGCCCATTTGAAGATTACACACTATGCAACACTAACGGCTTTGCAAGAATATTTCCTGAGGGGGTTGAGTAGTATCGGAAGTATCATCCCCTTGCCTATTTGCGTATCCTACGAGATTGAATATTTAGGCGGTGGTGGTTTGCGACTATTAGAAGATGGCAGTACAAGACTGTTAGAGGACGGCGGCTACAGATTATTAGAGGGATGATATGACAGACAAGAAAATTAGTGATTTAAGTGCTAATGCTACACTAACAGGCGCAGAGTACGCGGAGCTTGTACAAAGTGGTGGAAATGTTAAGGCACTACTAAGTGCTATTAAGACATTTATTAACAAGGGTGAATCTATAGTTCTAGCGGCTAGTGACGAAACAACAGCATTAACTACGGGAACAGGCAAAGTAACTTTCCGTATGCCTTACGCTTTCACTCTCAGCTCCGTCAGAGCTTCTTTGACAACAGCACAGACAAGCGGTTCTATCTTTACAGTTGACATTAATGAAGGTGGTACAACAATTCTCAGCACAAAACTAACTATTGATAATACAGAGAAAACATCTACTACTGCTGCCACGTCAGCCGTTATTAGTGATACATCTCTAGCTGATGATGCTGAAATTACAATAGATATTGACCAAATTGGTAACGGTACAGCTAAAGGGTTGAAGATATACTTAATTGGTACACGCACATGATGCTTATTAATCCTTATGCTTTCGGAGCGCCCCTCACAACAGTTGTTGATTATCAATTTAATGGGACAGATGGTGCTACAACAACAACGGATAGTACAAGTAATACAACAGCAAGCGGTCTAGGTATTGTAGATGGGGGGCATTATGCTTACATATCCTCTAACAAATTGTTGTGTTTACAAAAAGTAATAACGATTGATAACGGAGGATCATTAAGTCCATATTTGACGTTTGAAGGCGATTTTGAAATAGAGTTTAAGCAACAGTATTCATACACAACAGGTTTTTATGCTGAAACAGTTCTTGAGTTTAAAGCTGATTCAAGCCCTTCGTTTAGACTTAATTTGTTTGCAGATGGGACATTCACTTTTAGCTATAGCAGTGGTGGTTTTGACTTCACAGGAAGTGGGGTAAATGTCAATGCAGAACAAACATTCAAACTAGCGAGAACTAGCGGTATTTTATCTTTGTTTATTGATGGAGTGTCGAGAGGCTCTATCGCTAATGCGTCAGTAATGAACGCTGGTCGGCTATACCTAAGTTTTAATCCGTATGAACGTTATGTTGATTACTTACGTATTAAAAAGGCATAAGGAGATGTAAATGTATAAGATAGTAAAACCAGACTACACCTATCAATGGGCTAGTGCTGCTGGTGGTGGAAGTGTAGCACCAAATAGCACAAAGATTCAAACAGGGCATATTGTTGAGAAGCCTAATTATGAATACATGAATTGGCTTCAAAATAGGCAAGATACAGCGATTGCGTACACATTTCAAATGGGTGTTCCTGAATGGGACTCATTAGTAGAATATCAATACCATGCAAACTACAAATCTTATGTTCAACGTAATGGTCTTATTTATAAGGCTTTGCAAGTAGGCACGAACAAAGACCCTGCAACTGAGGCAGCGTATTGGGCTTTAGCGTTTGATAATTACGGTAGTGCCGCTACGGTACAAACTAACCTTAATACGCACATTACAAACTACGGCACACTAGCTTCATTATCTAATGTTGCTACAGCTCGTACAAACTTAGATGTTTATTCTAAGGGGGAGGGTGATGGGCGTTATGCTAAATTAGCTGGTTTAAATACTCAACTGTTTTTAGTGGCTAACGGTACAACTGGCTATGAAGCTGTCAATTACCAACAACTTGTTACTAAAGCTCCTGTAGCTGGTAACAGTGGGCAAGAGTTTGCCGTTGCTACCGCGACAACGGGGAACAGTGCTGTTAACAAAACACAGTTTGATGCTAAGACGGGTGATGCTTCTACTACGGCCAAAGGTCTCGTAGAGAAGGCAACACAAGCTGAAATGAACGCGGGTACTGCTGATAAGTTCCCGTCTGCTGCTGAAATATTTAGTGGTTTTGCACAATCAACTGACACTTTTACTTTGCCTGAGTTTATGGGTGGGTGGAAAGTTAAGTGGGGGGAAAAAATAGTCGGGGATATATCCCCTTTCCTGACTGATACAGCATCCATAACAGGGTTTTCAACTATTTCTACAGTGTTGGTAGGCGGAATAGATAATCATGCAAGTGGAGTATTGTTCACTGTGCATAGAAAATCTTTCGATGATGGAAGTGTAACGGTAAAGTTTGATGAAGGCTCTAGCGGGATACAAAATTGCGGTTATTGGTGGTGTGCAATCGGAAAATAAGAGGGAAATATGATTTCAGAGTTACAATTAAAACAGATTGCACCAAAATGCAAAGATACGAAAGAATTGGTTGTAGCTTTGAATACATTGCTGCCTAAGTATAACATTACAACGCCATTACGCATATCCCACTTCTTAGCTCAATACGCTTGCGAGACTCAAGGGTTTACCAAGTTTATTGAGAACACTAACTATACATCACCTGAAAGACTGTTAGTTGTATTTCCTAAATACTTCAAGTCTAAACTTGTAGCTGTTGCCTACGCGGGTAAGCCACAAGAGATTGCTAACCGTGTGTATGCTAACCGTTATGGCAATGGTGATGAACAATCAGGTGACGGTTTTAGATACAGAGGACGGGGATTATGTCATTTAACATTCAAATCCAATTATTATCAATTCTCTTTAGAAACAAGTGTTGATTGTTTACGCCATCCCGAATTATTAGAAGAATTGCATTATGCTGTAATGGCAGGGTGTTGGTATTGGAATAAACACAAGCTAAACGATGATGCCGACAAGGATAATTTGGATGCTGTTAGTGATATTATCAATATTGGTAGTAAGACAGAAAAAGTTGGTGACGCTAATGGGTATGCCGATAGGAAAGCTTATTTAATTGTTTGTAAAAAAGTGATGGGGATGTAACATGGAAAGATTTATTACTTGGGTTGGTAAAGCCTTATCATCTAATGGAATCCCATCAACTAAACGATTAGGTGTGTTTCTAGGGTTGAGCGCGGCATTTATCAGTGTTATCGTTGTGCTTTCAATCTTAGTAGGAATAAGCTTAAATGTCCCCCCAATTCACTATCTTTCTGTCTACTCTTATTTGCTTGATGCTCTTAACATTCTTATCGGGCTTATGATTAGTGGTGGCACAATTGGATATGTAGCTACACGGAACAGTGAAGGGAATAACGAAAATAACAAGGAGCGTAAAATTGAGTGATGACATCTCTAGGCGTGTTGGAAGTATGGAAACAGAAGTTGGTGGTGTTAAGACGGAGATTGCCGTGTTAAATACTAAAATGGATTCAACCCACGAGTTGTTGCGTAAGATGTCAGTAGGGCAAGAGGTTCAGACTGAGATACTAAGTAAGTTTTTAGTGTTGGAAGTGAAGCATAATGATAGTGTTCAAGAGCTTACGTCCTTGAAAAAGGATTATCAAGAGAATAAGGAAGCCACATCCCTGATTATTAACAGGGTGTGGGGTATTGTTATGGCAGGAATGGTGTTTGTAAGTTGTATTATTGCTATGGGGACATACATTTATACTGATAAGGTTAAGATGTTAGATAAGCACGAAGCTGCTATCACGGTGCTGCAACAGAAATAATAACCTATAGTATGTAACCTATTAAAGCATCTAAGTGCTTATCACTGAGCAAATTAAAGTTATCTGTAGTAAACCTTTTTATCAAGCCCTCTTTAAATTTTTTATATGTTTCATAGGCTGCTTCTTGTGTTTTAAATGTCCCTAAATATACAGCTTTTCCATTTACACTGCACTGGGCTTGATAAGTACTACAAGAAGTTAAAACTACACCACAACTTTTGGGATCAGGTCTACAACTTCCACTCTGTAGTAGCATATTAAGTTTTGCAGGTAAGAAACAGCAAGTATTCTCTGAGTACACCTTATTTCCCCTGATTAGCAAATCTTTATCTAGCTGCCAACTTTTACCGTCTTCATCTTTAGCGTTAAATCCGAACTCTAAACCACACAAATCATAAAAGAAAGTGTAAGATAGAAAAGCATCTGATACACTACAGCCTATATAACTTTTTTGTTTTTGCTGGAGTTTGTCGTCATAACATCTTTGTAGCATAGTTGTCCATAAGGTATACTGCCTAAGTGGGAGTCCATTTATTTTTGCAGGTCTTGTCTTATCGTTGTGTCCGACTCCACACAGAAGTTTCATAATACCCTCTTAACTTAAATAATTGTTGTGAAAGAAGCCAAGCCGTCTTAATTGATAGCTTGGCTTTTTGTTGTCTGAAAGTTAACCGCTACAGCTTGGACAATCCTCTAAGTCACGAATAACTCCATCTGCTCCGCGCATACTGTAGATGTAATACAAACTCAAAATACCTTCGTCCTCAAAAGCCATTTTGTGCATCTCACCAATATACTCTTCGCTATCATTAGATGTGAAGTATAAGTTAATAGATTGTGCTTGGTCAATGTATTTCTGACGTTGGGAAGCTAAACGAATAATCCATTCAACAGGGATTTCAAAAGCTGTTCTAAACACTTTCTTCTCGTGTTCGTTCAACCAATCAACCTTCTGCACAGACTTAGCTTTAGCTATCTTCAACACCTCCTCGTCATTGTACACGCCGCGTTCTTTCATAATCTTCAACAATACTTTGTTGATACGGAAGAACTCGCCACCTGCTGATTGCTTAGTGTAAGCCATAGCTACTTCATAGCCAATCCCTTCGCTACCACCACCCATAATATCAGCAGTAGATTTTGTAGGTGGCATCATTAAGCGCGTAGCGTTAGCAATACCTAGCCCCTTACAACCTTCTGGTTCACCATTTACTTTAGCTAACCACTGCGTCGCTTTCAGACTTTCTTCGTCTAAATGTTTAAACACTTCATTGTTTAGGTACATACTTTCCATGCTACCAACAACAATACTCTCTTGTTGCAACAAAGTATGCCAAGCCAGTACACCACTGCCCAAAGCTCTAAAATCTTTAGTGAACTTGTAAATCTTGGACATTGCTTGTCGGTCAAGCCAAGTCATTTCATCCATTGTAGCTAAGTATTCAGAGATATTACAATCAGACATCACTTGCCCAATCTGTACTAAATGTTTAGGCCAAGAACGGTAAAGCTCTAAGTTATAGCACAGAATAACACAACTAAACGTATACTCCTCATTAGAGGGGAGGTTAACCTCTTGGCAAAGATTAGATGCTTTAGTGAACAACCCTGCCCGTTTAAACGCCTCTGCCCTGTTACGGTTCATCTTGTCAATGAAGGTGTAGTACCCCTTACCTTTAGGCATTTTAACACCTAATGTCTTATCAAACTTAGTAACAGCTTCTCGCTTGTTAGCTTGCAAGTCTTTAACAAAACTGTCTTTGATAAGCCAACCAACATTGTTAGACTCAGGGTGTTTAAACAAATGTTCCAACACCTTATCAAAATCACCGTGTTCAATGTCTAGGCTATAAGCCAAGCTTCCACGTCTTGAAGCTTGTGTTACCTCGTTCATACAAGCAATCATATCGCGGATTAGTGGCATAACCCCTAATGAATAACCACCGCGTTTTAAGGGGTATCCCTCACAAGGCCAGTCAGATATGTTGTAACTTGTACCGTGACTATGCTTAGTTAGGATAGCCGCCTCTGTAATCGCATTGTAACGGTCATATAGATTGTCACCTACGTTCCCACCCGAACAACTAACTGTAGTGCCACGCTTACGCAAGCCACCATTAGCTAACAGTGGTGTAGAAGGGCTGATAAAACCGTCCCACATACTGTTAAAAAACACTTCTTCCCAAGTTTTTCCTTTAGTGTAGTCATCCCCTTCCCAATAGTCAGGGTATGCAGTAGGTGCGTGTTGTGCCATTGCCTTAGCGATAGTTTGCCACCGACTCTTAGGTGTCTCGTTATTCCAAGAATACTTCTCGTAGAATAATTGCAAACCACCTGTAGTGTACCAGTTTGGTGCTTCGCCACAACGCTGTAATTCCTTTCGTAACTTAGAGTAGTTATTAATCATTTATTTCCCCAACATTTGCCAAAACGTGTTTCGTCCCAACCAAGTTCATACTCACTACCTACCCCCGTTGTAAAGAAGTCAATACTTTTGTAAGAGTATGTGTTCTTCTCAAACCAATCTGCCACACTGCACTCATCAATAACAAACATAGGCGGAAGTTGTAACCGTTCCAAAAATATGTTCAGGCGTAAACGCACAAAGTTCTTGTACTCCTCAGCAGAGTGACCATTCAAATGGCCTTCTGGAATTGCATTATCGACTACACGACACTCATGCGCCTCAGCGTGTAGTACAGCTTCCTTGATTTTCTCATATCGTGGAATGTCGTCAATCAACTTCTCACCAAGTTCTGAGTAGTAGATATTCACTAACTCAGCAGCACCTTGACCGTGTAAATCTTCATCTAGTGCTGATTGATTAGTACCGCGCACAACAACAGGTGCTTTATTCAAACCATTAGATTGAAAAGATTTTAATAGTGCAAACATACTAAACAACAAAGCTGTTTCAGTCATTGAGAAGATGGCACAAGCTAGTATCTTGTCCTTCCCCTTCAAAATCTTATGCAGCCAGTCTACACGGTGCTTTAACTCTTTGTCATCTTTGTAAGCTAAATAATCCTTTTCTTTATCTAGCCCCAACACCTTGTTAATCTTGTTGTAAAACGGTGCGTGTACGGCCAACTCAACCATAGAGAACACGCTTGCCATTCGCTCTACTTCTGGGCGAGGAAACACTTTAGGAACAACCTCACGCCAAAAGTCACAACCAACAATCAACTCATAACGTAAGAACAAGCCTAAGATATACTTAATAGCGTGTTGCTGACTAGGTGTTAACTCGTATAATAATTGCATTCTGTCTAGCTCTACCTCCATTTCAGAGTGAAACCATAATTGGTCTTCAAGCTGTTTGTCTGCAAACTCGATTAGCTTTGGGTAAAACTCTTCATAACTTTCTGTTGGGGTGCAAATGCGCGGTAAGTTAATAGATGTATCGTCACTGTTTATATCTGTCATCTTTGTTCCTTAGTCGTTAATATTTACTTCGTAGCTCATTAAAGCGTTGTAAGCACGTTGGTCAATCTGTTCTTTGTATTCGTTAGCTACTTGTTTGACCAAAGCTTCCTTAAACGCCTTATACACTTGGAAAGCTTCTTCTGGCGTATTAAATAAGCCTAGATGTCTGCTTATATCTTTTCCACTACTACAAGCACAGACATACTTTCTTGTGCTTTTGTGCCAATAAGTGCCTATGGGGTGATTACCCCTATCAGTTTTTCTTTTAGTAAGCAAGTTATTTATTCTTTGAGGAACAAACACACAAGTATCTTCACTATAAGTCTTGTTACCTTTAATGAGAATATCTTTATCTAAAGCAAAACTCCTGCCGTTTTCCTCTTTGTTACAAAATCCCTTCTGTTCCTGACACCACTCATAAAAGAAAGTATAAGACTTAAAGTTTTCTGAACAAGTTGTACCAATATAAGTTGGATGCTTCTTCCAATACTTCTCTCTGCAACGCTCAATCATACTGCGCCAAGTTGTATACTCAGGTAAATCTCTTTTGCCGACTTTTACGGGGTATTTCCTATCATTAAAACCCATTCCCCCAACTAATTTACTCATGCCCATTCCTTATTCATCTCCGCTATCTCTTTGCCAAGTGTCGGGTCATTGCTAGAAGCTATGAAAGCCTCTGTGCTGGCATGGCCTGATTTTACCCACTCTCGGTCAAGCCTCTCAAAGCCCATAAACAACTTCCCTTCTACAACCTTACCCTGTAAGTTACGATGTTGACATTCAATCACCTCGATAAGTAATGAAGTATCAACACCTAACTTATAAAGCAATTGGTTGCGTATCGCTACAGAGCCATCGTATTCTTTGAACGTAGCTAAATCAGATTCACTAATGTTACGACTAATATTGTTCTTACCTTTTTTCTTGTAGTTCATTATGAATCCTTGTCATTATTCTGCAAAGGAAAGAAAGCTTCCATTGTTACAGGAGCTACTAAACGTAATTCTGCTAACACTTGTTGAGCCAACTCACGATGCTCTTTCTGTGTTGAAGGATGTAACCGTGATTTCAAATAGAATATCCAATCACGAATTGTACCGTTAAAGTATAAACGGCTTGGTGTATTACCTTCTGGAAGGATAACACGTGCTACCTCTTTAGCCCCACCATTAGCTAAACACCATTCATAATTCTCTTTAACTAAATCTAACACTTTGCGTTGACGTTCTTGCCACTCTAAAGCTAATGGGTTATCAGCCTCAACCTCAATACTAGATTGACGATTACTTTCATCCTGTAATCGAAACTCGCGGATTACAAACTCACCAAGCTTATCCACTGTTTGATACCGTTGGCTAAACTCTTGCGGCTTTAAACTTGGATGTCGCAATGCTTGGCGAGCAATATCTCGCGGTGTATTGAACTCTAGTGTTACGTTTGCCATTTGGAATGGTGACACATGACCCTCTTCCATCATGTGTGTAAGCAAGCCTTTAATACTTTTATTGCTTTGATTATCAGGATTAGACACTCTAGCGATGTATGCAAGTACATTGTCAATTTCAGGTGTTGCCCAAACTACCTTAATCATACACTCTCTCCAACCATGATATTAAACTCAACTAACCCTTTAGTATCACGATTCACGTTAGCATAACAAATAACATAGTTATCATCTAACAATTTACGAATCTCATCTGTAACATTAGCAAGCACACCTAAATCTTCGTTCTTCTTTTGTTGTTTGGCTATTGCTTTAACATCCTCTTTTGTGCATTGACGAAACAAAGGTGGGTATAAGTTTTCGACATGAACAGAAATCTCAGTGCCATCACACTGTCGTTTTAACACGCATTGTGTCTCCCCTTTGAACAGTAGGTTAAATATGTAGCCACTACTTAGTTGGCGATACATCACTTCATCTGTTGCTACGCTGTTCACTTTCTCTTCCTCTTTAAGTTTAAACCGCCAAGCATATAGTTCATTTGTGTTGCCATTATCTGTTTCTACAAGAAGCAGTTGCCAATTATACGCTACGTTACCAACAATATACTCTTTACCTTGCGTTAACAGGTTCGGAAGGCTCTCTAAGGCTATTACAACATCACCTGCTTTATACTTAGGTTTTACAACACTATTGCTGTTATTCATCTCTATTCCTCTTTGCTTGGTTGTCTATCTGATTGTTTTTTCTTTCGCTCGTTATCACGTTGTTGCTGTTTCTTCTTACGTTCTTCAACGTCTGTTTTATCTCTCTTATAACTTCTACCCATTACTTACCTTCTTCCTTTCCGTGCTTATCACATAATACCCCGTAATAACCTGTCTCGTCAACCATAAACCTTCCTTCTTGCCCACAATCTACACAACATTTAGAGCAAGCATCTTTCGCTTGTTCAACTAACTTTTCAGCTTGTTCTCTTACATCCCAATCATCAACACCCCCAATACACACGAAGCTCACCAAACTTCTCTTTCATTTGTTGAATATTACAACCCACGTCTAAAAGCTTTTGCTCTAGCGGCTTTGTAATGTGCTGCCAATAGTTAGGTGTACTTTTATAATGTTTTAACATTATCGTTGTCCTCGTTATTAACCACTAAATAATCCCCTTCATTCCCAATCATCCTAGTATAAAATTCTGTTTGGTCTACACCAATCTTGCCACATTTACATGAAACATACTCTCCGCTATAACTTGAATGAATGATAACACCGCAGTGAGTGCATTGCAAATATGTTGGATTCTTTAGCGGAGGCTTCTTTTTGATAAAACCCTTCTTTAATAGATATTCGTAATATACAACTATATCTTTTTCAGACGGTGTAGACCAATCAACAAGTTTTGTCATTTAAGTATTTCTCACAGGCTTCTTTTAGAATGTTAAAATGTTCTCTGCAAACAATAGAGTTAACACTAACAAACATACAGTTATCCGTATAATCCATAGCCCAATTGATATACTCAAACGGGACTCTATTCGGAATTGGACAGCCATCCACAATATCTATCATAAACTCAATAGGCGGCCTACTGCTTTCGTGGTTGTAAACAGGCTTACAAAATCTGTTTTTTACTAGCCAATCATATATTGAAATGATAGTTACATTATCCTCCTCGTTACTTTTGTCACTAACTTCTACCCTATCGGCTAAGTCCCGCAGAGTAGTAGATACCAGCTTTGATTTAGCTAGTAAGTTATTTATTGTAGCCATTTTACACCTATAATTAAAAATTAAACTAAATTACCAAATCTTGTCAAAGTTCAACAGCAAATCACCAAGAGTGGTATACCTAATATCACTTTCTTCATCAAGAAGTTTAACAACACCGTCATCATCTATGCGAACAATAAAGAACTGCTCTTTAATCTTTATTGTTCCAGTCATATTATCAGATACGCAAGCTACAATATCACCTGCGTTAAAAACACCTAGCTTATCTTTCACGAAATCACCTGAAATTAAGACTTCTCTCATCTTATCTCACCTTTATTTAAGTTCACTCAACTTGTTAACAACACTCTCACTTACTATTGGACTAGATGACCATTGTAGGCGGTTCTTCATAAAAAACAAGCCCTCTTTAAATTCATCTACTTCAATAATAAATCCACTGCTAGAGACATATTTTACACGGAACTCTGTACTTCTGTCAACAGGTATAGTGTTAACATGAAGCCCATAGAGACAATGAGGTATGTTATATTTTACAGGGCTATGTCGCGTCAAATCCTTAGATTGATTAGACCTAAATGTAACGTAGTCACCTACTTCCACAATGTACACATTACACCTCTTTCCTTAACAGCAAATCAGAGAAATGCTCTTCCTGAATATTCTGTCTACCGTTAATATAAACAACATACAGCTTGTCAAGAAACTTATAACAGACTTTATCCTCTGCAATCAACATATCAGTTTTATTAATCACTTCACCGTCACGGTTCACGACTTCATATTCAAAGTCTAAATACTTAGTGTGGTCAAATCTGCGTAAATCAAAATCAACTTCTTGTTGTACTTCTAACTCACTTGCAAGATATATACCACATTGGTCAAAGTTTTTTGAGTATGCCAAGTAGTTACCACAAGCAAAGTCGTTAACACCTAGCAACACTTCTTTTGTGTTCTTATCTCTAGTTACTCGTTTGTTAGCCGTAATAGCTGAACCCTTTATAACATCCACCCATTTAAACTTTTTCATTTACTCTCTCCTTCCAATCAAATTTAATCATGCCATTGCTTTCAGCATTATCAATCAGCTCGTCAAACCAATCAGCCACCTCTTTACCATGACAAGTTTCTATCCAACCCCTATACTTGTAGAAGTCATCACTAGACGCACCATAATAGCTTTTAACACCATCTAAATACTTTTGTAATATCTCAACATCTTTTCCACTATGCCCTGTGATTTTAGCCTTTGGGAAGTTAATAAACAGAGATGGTAAAACACAAGCTAATTCCATTTTACTGAACGACTTCTTAGTCACTACAGCGTATAACATTCCAACACTGTTTTGCATCTGTCCTTGCCTCTCTTGCTGAACAGCTTGTCTGTAGCTTGTAAGCCCTTCTGCTACTGCTGTCAATAATTCATTAGCAGCTTCAGGACAGTAACGTAGATACTCTTTGATTTCACGGACTAAGTAGTCAGTTGTGTGTTGTGACATTTTGTCCCCCTTCAAACTTCAAAGCATTTTGATAATAAGCTTCCATATTTTCTTTACCAATAGGGTTCTTTGTATGGAATACGCACTTAGGTAATTTCAAGTTACGGTTAAAACACTCACGGACAATAATCTGTAAGCAATGATAGCCTGTCACCTCATTACCGTCCCAATCCTCTTGTTGAATGTCATGGTCAAACGATACAAGTATCTCTTTGTTGTTTTCAACATGCCAAATAACGCTATCAACAAAAGCAGAATAACTTGTAAAACATTTGAACTCTGGGCTTATTCCGTAGTCAATCCATTTCACCTGTGACGGGCTTCGCTCATCATCTAAGAAAATTACTGTTGTCATATCTCCTCCTCCCAGTTCACTTCTACATCACCCAAGTTTCCAATTTGATCGATTAAGTAATCCAACAAACGTAAACGTGCTTCACCATATTCACCAATCCATTTAC
>ERZ650310.347-NODE-347-length-13941-cov-6.206107_pt1 | contig 13941 bp, 10 predicted proteins | sample MGYA00376246_ERZ650310 | MGnify/ENA primary metagenome ERZ650310 (study PRJEB26733, sample SAMN07839286) | wastewater metagenome | biome: small river; feature: stream; material: water | place: USA: North Carolina | collected 2016-03-01 ...
GCAAGCAATAATTGTGTGGACGAATACCACCAGCAAAAATAGCATTGCGATTCATTAATAGATGCTGCGGAGTGATGGTGGCAGCTAAGCTATTTTTTCCAGCAGTTTGTGCATCACGTACATAGTGTGCAGCCTGCTTAGTAGTGATGTGCTCAAACACGATCTTGAGCTCCGGAAAATCTTTGCGCAAAGGTTCAAGGATTTGATCAATAAATACTGCCTCCCGATCAAAGATGTCAATCTCAGGGCTAGTCACCTCACCATGCACTAACAAGGGCATACCAACAGCCTGCATCGCCTCGAGCGCAGCATAGCAACGTTTGATATCACTGACACCAGCATCACTATTGGTTGTCGCACCAGCGGGATACAACTTAAATCCAGCAATACCAGCAGCTTTTGCCTTGCGTACCTCGTCAGCTGAGGTGTTATCAGTCAGATACAAAGTCATCAAGGGTACAAAACCATTGATACCCAATGATTGAAGGCTCGCCTCAATCCGGCCGCGATAAGCATTTGCCAAATCAACCGTAGTCACTGGTGGTTTCAAATTCGGCATGATGATAGCGCGTGCAAATTGGCGCGCAGTATCTGCCAATACATCTTTCATAACTTCGCCATCACGAATATGCAAATGCCAATCATCCGGCTGAATCAGTTGAATTTGGGTTGAGGTATTAGTCATAATTATTTTTCAAGCAAGATGATGCGGAAATCATTCACATTTGTCAGTGTAGGGCCAGTTTCCACCAAAGCATCCAATTGCGCAAAAAAACCATAGCAATCATGCTGCTCTAGGTATTGCGAAGGAATCAAACCTTGCTTATGAGCGGCTCGTCGCGTCTCAGAGGTAAACCACGCGCCGGCATTTTTTTCACTGCCATCAATACCGTCAGTATCTGCAGCTAGAGCAGAAATATTAGGCATATCTGGGGAGGCCGCAAAAAGTGACAGTAAATATTCGCTGCAGCGACCACCGCGACCCTTGACCCCATTGGGGATAGTGACGGTACACTCGCCACCTGAGATCAGCGCAATAGGCTTTCCACTCTTAGCAAGCAAATGCTGACGCGCCAAGCCAGCCTGCTCTATGCCCACATCCTGCGCCTCACCAGTAATGGTGTCACCCAAAATAACAGGCTCGTAACCTTGTGTACGGACATAGTCTGCCGCTGCCTCAAGGCTCTTATAGGCAGTTGCAATCACATGATTACTCACTGCGGTATTTTTTAGATCCGCTTCTTTTAAAGTCTCTGGAATCTCGCCAGCAACACCGCGCTGCAAGTGAGATAAAACTGATCCCGGAATAGAATCAGGGCCCAAGCGATATTTTGTCAAAATAATCAAAGCATCCTGGTAGGTTGAATAATCTGGGGCACAAGGTCCACTTGCAATATCTGCAGGAGCATCTCCCGTAACATCAGAAATCAGCAAAGCCTCGACTCGAGCACCTCGTGCAATCGCTAGTCTCGCTAAATTGCCACCCTGAATCGCTGACACGTGTTTACGAACGACATTCATGTCTTCAATGGGTGCACCAGAGCGCAATAGCGCTTCAGTAGTCTGGCGCATATCTTCAATACTGATGCCAGCTTGAGGCAAAGTCAGCAAGCTAGACCCGCCCCCTGAGATCAATGCAATCAGAATATCGCCTTGATTCAACCCACTTACTAAGCGGTAGATTTCTTTAGCGCCATCCATACCCGCTTGATCTGGAACAGGGTGACCTCCTTCAACAATTTGGATATGGCTAGTTGGAGAGTGGTGCCCATATCGGGTCAACACTACGCCCTCAAGAATTGTATTGGGCCAATGAATTTTTGCATGCGACTCTAATGCCGTTGCCATCGAGGCACTTGCCTTACCCGCTCCGATGACTAAACATCTACCTTTAGGCTCCGAGCCTTGAGGGAAAATTTTGCCGAGATATTCAGGGATGATTCTCTTTGGGTCAGCAACCGCTAAGGCTGCTGCAAAGGCATTTTTGAGAATGGTTTCTTGCTGGCTCATGCAGATATTCTAATCAAGAGCGGTGCGCTCTTGCATTTGCCACATCTCAGCATATCGACCATTGGCAGCCAAAAGTTCGGCATGTGTTCCACGCTCAATAATCTGGCCATGATCCATTACCAAAATTTGATCGGCATGAACTATCGTGGACAGCCTATGAGCAATAATCAAAGTAGTACGATTTTTAGCTAGGCCAAGCAACTCGTCCTGAAATGCTCTCTCCGTCTTGGAATCCAGGGCTGATGTTGCCTCATCAAAGATCAGCATCGCCGGCTTTTTAAGTAAAGTACGGGCAATCGCCACGCGCTGCTTCTCACCACCGGACAGCTTCAGACCACGCTCACCCACCTGAGTGTCGTAGCCGTCGGGAAGATGCTTAATAAAACGATCTATCTGCGCCGCCCTAGCAGCTTCATGGACCTCTTCAATTGAAGCATTAGGATTGCCATAAGCGATGTTGTAACCAATAGTGTCATTAAATAAAACTGTATCTTGTGGAACGATACCGATCGCTTTGCGTAAGCTGGCTTGAGTAACATCTTCAATATTTTGATTATCAATCAGTATCGTGCCGGACTGAACGTCATAAAAACGAAACAATAAGCGAGCTAGCGTACTCTTGCCCGCACCACTCTGGCCTACAACGGCAGTAATGGTTCCCGCCGGAATATTAAAACTTACATCCTTCAGAATTTCACGCTTCGCATCGTAATGAAAAGAGACATTCTCAAAACAAACATCTGGGCCACGACCTTGATTGCGAATATGTAAAGGCTGCGCATTAGGTGCATCTGCAATCTCTTTCTCTGTATTGAGAAGGGAGAACATGCGATCCATATCAGTCAAAGCCTGCTTAATCTCTCGATAGATCACTCCCAAGAAATTCAATGGAATGTACAGCTGAATCATCAAGGTATTAACCAATACCAAATCACCCAAAGTCATAGATCCATCAATCACACCTAGGGTAGCGCGCCATAGAATCAGAACTAAGCCGACCGCAATAATGGTCTGCTGTCCAAAATTCAGAACTGCTAGGGATTTCTGAGATTTAACAGCGGCAGCTTGATAGCGCACCAAATTTTGATCATAGCGACTAGCTTCAAATGCCTCATTACCAAAATACTTAACGGTCTCAAAATTTAAGAGAGAATCGATCGCTTTCTGATTGGCTTTGGAATCCATATCATTCATAGTGCGGCGGAAATGCGTCCGCCACTCTGTCACCACAACAGTAAAGCTGATGTAGAGAACTAAGGCAACCAGCGTGATAGCAGCAAACCAAATATCATATGCGTAAGCAAAGTACCCTAGCACCAAGCAGAACTCGATCAAGGTCGGCAGAATGCTGTAAAGGGAATATGAAATCAGAGATTGAATTCCGCGAGTTCCCCGCTCAATATCTCGACTGACTCCGCCGGTCTGACGAGCCAAATGGAAGCTGAGTGCTAAGGAATGTAAATGCTCAAAGACTTGAAGAGCAACTTTGCGCACTGCATTTTGAGTGACACGAGCAAAGAGAGATTCTCGCAACTCAGTAAATAAGGAGGCAGAGATTCTCAGAAGACCATATGCCAATATCAATCCAGCGGGTACTACCAATAATGCCTGAGGAGAATCTGCTTTGATATTAAGAGCATCTATCAATTGCTTCATCAAAATTGGGATACCCAGGTTAGTAACCTTGGCAGCCACTAAACAACTCAACGCAATCGCAACCCTAAACTTGTATTCCAATAAATAGGGAAGCAAATCCCGAATGACTTTCCAGTCGTTTCCTGATGATGGTTTTGAATTTTCTGGCAAATGATGATGCCCTGATGAATGTCTCATCACTCTATCTTAGTCAGTTCTGACCTAGCTCGCAGAGAACAAGCTCAAAATCGCCTCACCATTACTACGAGAGAAACACTTGCTAGCAGCATCAGCAAAAGGTAGCCACTGATAAGCTACATGCTCTCTAGGTGCCAATTGAACTTGAGTATCTTCTGGTACCAGCAATGAAAACCAATGCTCGGTATTTTTAGTTATGCCGGGGGCGTAGCGGTGACGCCACTGCGGATAAATCTCATACTCGATCCGATGCTTCATATCTCGTAGGGAGTTTTCTGGGAGAGTTTGAATATCAATTCCCGTCTCCTCAAGCACTTCACGTGCAGCAGCAATCCAGAGATCCTCATCGATAGCATCAACGCTACCTGTCACCGATTGCCAGAAGTTCGCTTTATCGGCTCGCTCTATCAGCAAGACCTCCCCATTCGATTTGTAAATAACTACTAAAACCGAAATGGGGATTTTCAAGATACTTTAAATACTCTCTTGATTAGGCAGCTGGAGCAGCTTGGCGCAAACGAATATGCAATTCTTTCAACTGACGCTCATCCACTGGGCTAGGAGCTTGTGTCAATAAGCACTGTGCACGTTGCGTTTTAGGGAAGGCGATCACATCACGAATAGACTCGGCACCGGTCATCATAGTAACAATACGATCTAAGCCAAACGCAATACCACCATGCGGAGGCGCGCCATATTGCAATGCGTCCAACAAGAATCCAAACTTGGCTTGCGCCTCTTCAGCGCCAATCTTCAATGCACGGAATACCTGGCTCTGAACTACCTCTTGGTGAATACGGACTGATCCGCCACCAATCTCACTTCCGTTCAGAACCATGTCATAAGCTTTAGCCAAGCACTTACCTGGATCGGATTCAAGGTACTGCATGTGCTCATCTTTAGGACTGGTGAATGGATGATGACATGCGACCCAACGGGCATTATCTTCATCGTATTCAAACATTGGGAAATCCACTACCCACAATGGCTTCCAACCTTCAGTAGATAGACCATGCTCTTTACCCCAAGCGGAATGACCAATCTTCAGACGCAAACCACCAATAGCATCATTAACTACTTTTTCTTTATCAGCACCGAAGAAAATAATGTCGCCATCCTTAGCGCCAGTGCGCTTCAAGATGCCCTCAATGGCAGCATCATGCAAATTCTTCACGATGGGTGATTGCAAGCCATTGCGACCTTCAGCAACAGAATTCACCTTGATCCACGCCAAACCTTTGGCGCCATAGATTGCTACAAATTGAGTGTAGTCATCAATTTCACTACGGCTAATCTCTGCACCACCCGGGACGCATAGGCCGACTACGCGACCACCTTCTTGATTTGCGGCACCAGAAAACACCTTGAAATCAACATCTTTCATTAAGTCTGTCAATTCAGTGAATTCAAAATTCACACGCAAATCTGGCTTGTCTGAACCAAAACGCGCCATACCCTCAGAGTAAGGCATTGTTGGGAACGGATTTGGCAATTCAACATTCATCGTGGTTTTGAAAATATGACGAATCATGTTTTCAAATAACTCACGGATTTCCAATTCATCTAAGAAAGCTGTTTCACAGTCAATTTGTGTAAATTCAGGCTGACGATCAGCACGCAAATCTTCATCACGGAAACACTTTGTAATTTGGTAGTAGCGATCAAAGCCAGCCACCATCAATAACTGCTTAAATAACTGAGGAGATTGTGGCAAGGCAAAGAACTGACCATCATGAACACGTGAAGGCACCAAATAGTCACGCGCACCTTCAGGGGTGCTCTTGGTCAACATGGGTGTTTCGATATCAATGAAGCCTGCAGTGTCTAAGTAGCGACGGCATTCCATGGCAACGTTGTAGCGCAGACGTAAATTCTTTTGCATTTGCGGGCGACGTAAATCTAAAACACGGTGGGTTAAGCGAGTGGTCTCGGATAAATTCTCATCCTCTAATTGGAACGGGGGAGTAATAGACGCATTCAAAATCACCAAGCTATGACAAAGCACTTCAATCTTGCCGCTGACTAAATCATTATTCTCAGTGCCAGCAGGACGCGCGCGCACTAAGCCCTTGATCTGAATACAAAACTCATTACGAACCTGCTCAGCCAACGCAAACATCTCAGGGCGATCTGGGTCGCACACTACTTGCACAAAACCTTGGTGATCACGCAAGTCAATAAAGATCACACCACCGTGGTCACGGCGACGATTAACCCAGCCGCAGAGGGTAATTTCTTGACCAATGAGTGATTCAGTTACCTGACCGCAGGTATGGCTTCGCATCGACATAACAATTTCCTATAAATCAAAGATGATGGTTTGACCCAATAGCAGTCAAACCAGATGAACTGGTGGGAGGAACAGACCCCATTGAAACAATATGTTTGAGCGCCTCTTCGACACTCATCTCTAGTTCAATGGTATGTGCACGTGGGACGATCATAAAAAATCCAGAGGTTGGATTCGGAGTAGTTGGAAGAAATACGTTGACGTAGTCTTCGCCTAACTTAGCAGCCACTTCTTTTGCTGGTATGCCGGTCTGGAATGCAATCGCCCAAGAATCTGCATGGGGATAACGAATCAATAGTGCTTTGCTAAAAGCTTGGCCACTGCCAGAAAATAAGGTTGACGATACCTGCTGCACACTGGAATAAATGGATCGAACAATTGGAATTCGATTCATGAACCGATTCCATACCTTCATCCACCACTGCCCCGCAAAACTGATTGCGAGTAAGCCAGTAATCATAATGACTGAAACAACAATCAAAATGCCAACACCGGGTAACTCACGGAAATGCTGCAGATCAGCAGCAAACTGACTAGGAAATACCGCAATAATGGCATGCATGACGGAACCGAAAACACCGTCGAGCAGGCCTAAGCCCCATGCAATCACCCAAATGGTGATTGACATCGGTGCCCACACCAAAATGCCTGCGATAAAGTATTTTTTCATTTGCCTCTGCTTACGCTTTGCCTAACCTAGCATTTTAGCGGTTTAAGCGACAGCCGGCGACAGACTAGTAAAGACCAAGCCCGATGATCAGAATCCCAGCCAAAAAGCCGCCTGCGAATAGCAATGCCCCCACCAGAAGGCGATGAGTACGCCTTTCCTGCAATAAAAGGCCTTTTAAGACCTCTAATTCCGCATTTTGCTCTCTGTGAGGGGTGCGCGCTTGCGCCAAACTCTCAGCAATCAGACGTGGCAGAGTTGGCAAGATTTGGGCCCAGGTTGGTGCTTCAGCCTTAATGCCATCCACCAAAGCCCTCCAACCTAACTGCTGGCTGACCCATTTTTCCAAAATTGGCTTGGCAGTCTTCCAGAGATCCAGATCAGGATCAAGCTGACGCGCTAGACCCTCGACGTTCAACAAAGTCTTCTGGAGCAAAGTTAATTGCGGCTGAATTTCCACCTTGAAGCGGCGGGAGGTTTGAAACAAACGCATCAGCACGATCCCCAGGGAGATTTCCTTTAGGGGGCGATCAAAATAAGGTTCGCAAACGGAACGTACTGCACCTTCAAGCTCTTCAACACGTGTATTCGCTGGAACCCAGCCAGACTCAATATGCAATTCAGCAACACGGCGGTAATCACGATTAAAGAAAGCGAGGAAATTTAAAGCCAAATAACTTTTATCAGACTGACTTAAGGCACCAACAATACCGAAATCCAAGGAAATAAATCGTCCAAATGTTTGTGGCTCGAGACTAATCATGATGTTGCCAGGATGCATATCCGCATGAAAAAAGCCATGCTGAAATACTTGCGTGAAAAATATTTCTACGCCATCAGCTGCAAGCTTTTTGAAGTCAACGCCAGCGGCACGCAACTCCGTAGTACGTCCAATCGAGATGCCATCCATCTTTTCCATCACGATGACATTGGTGTGGCATAAATCCCAATACATCTCAGGAATCATTAGCTTTTTAGAGTCAACAAAATATCGGCGCAATTGACTTGCATTTGCTGCCTCACGCATCAAATCTAATTCATCATGTAAATGAGTATCAAACTCTGCAACATTCTCGCGGGGCTTTAAGCGACGACCATCTTCTGAAAGTCTCTCAATGATTTTTGCTAAGTCATAAAGTAAAGCAAGATCGCCATCAATAATTGGCAAAATACCAGGACGCAGAACTTTGACTGCTACCGCACGACCCTCCCACTCCGGATGCTTCTCAGTCCCGCGTAATAAACCAAAGTGCACTTGTGCCACAGAGGCACTAGCTACGGGGGTTGCATCAAAACTAATAAATACCTCTTCGATAGATTGCCCAAGAGCCTGTTCAATCAAACGACAAGATTCATCATTAGAAAATGGTGGCACTTGGTCTTGCAACTTTGCCAATTCATTGGCAATGTCTTCTGGCAATAAATCACGTCGAGTAGAAAGCACTTGTCCAAATTTTACAAAGATTGGACCCAATGCTTCTAGCGTCAAACGAATACGCTCACCCCTAGGCAGATCCTGACCCGGAGAAGTCCAACAAAGAATGGTTAACAAACCACGACGAATGCCGGGTTTTAAAATGTCGCGCAACAATGGCAATAAGCCATAGCGCCATGCAGTGAAGAAAATAAAAGAAAGACGAGCTAGACGACGCACAATGAATTAACCTTTTCGCTCTAAGAGTTGGATGCGCTTTTCTATACGATCAACCGCATCACGCAATGCATTTAATTCATTTTTGCGAATCATAAAATCTCGTTTATTCAAAAGTACTTTTCTTTCTTCGCTAACATACTCCACTACATTTTCCAGCAGATCGGTCGCGGCAGACTTCCCAGCAGAAACCAACTTCTTAGCTTGACGTACGGCAAAGTTAGCAGGGGCATCTCCAATGACACGCGCCAAGTCTTCCTCATACTCCCAACGTATCTGACCTGCTAAGCGACCCAATAATTGCGCTAGGTCAGCATCGCCAGTAATCTTGACGGACTTCATGGCCTGCTCTCGTAAATTACCAGGACTCCCAGCCAAGGCGCTGAGTGCCTCAGCGGAAACTTCCAGCTCAAGCGATGGGACGTCTAGATTCGTTAAAGCAAGCAAAGAGCCTTCGGGCGTTAGCTCAATACAGAGTCTACCCATTGGCAGACTCAACAAGATGACTTTGCCAGCATGGCGCGCCAACTCTGCCATAGCCCATGGCTCAGCCTTCAGGACATGGTTAATTCCTCGGCAAGCGGCAGAAGCTGCAATATGGTGAGTGGTGGGAGATGCGGTGGTCATAAGTGTAAAAAACCCGCACAAGTGCGGGCTTTCAATGGAAAGTACCTCAAGCTTAAACTAACTGAGAAATACCCGCCAGTACCCAACCCCCAGGACCGCTTACTGGCTTACTTAAGTTCCAAATTTCAGAGAAGTTGTTTGCTTGTGCACCCGCTTGCTCACGGATCATGCCAGTGAACTGCACGCTACAGTAATACACATTATCAGTTGTCTCAATTCCTAGCAGCTGAGCGTTGAGCGTAACGACATCCGTTTGATTGGCGCTATCAGCACGGCCTGATAGATCTTGCTCAATCGTTGCGAACATTTCTGGCGTAGTGTACTCACGCAAGGCAGCCAAATCCCCCTGATCCCAGGCTTTTTGCAGAGTTGAAAAATATTGCTTCGCATTATCCAAAAATGCATACTCATCAAAACCTGGAGGCAATGTTGATTGAAATGCTGCTGGCTCACTAGAGACGCCGCCAAAAGCATTTGCAGCTGGTGTAAATGCAGGCTCCTGCCTAGGGGTTTGATCCATGCTGGCGCGTTGCATTCCTTGCGAAGAAACTTGAGGACCTTTGTTGGCGCCAGATAAAGCAGGCATCAGTCTTCTCATGATAAACATGATGACAAAGCCTGCCAAAACGGCAATTAACAATCCAGTAATTAGTGAAGATGCAGCCTCACCTAAACCAAAATGAGATAAGAGGTATCCAATACCGAGTCCCGCTGCAAGACCACCTAAGATGCCGCCCATGCCACCAAAACGACTTGGTGCTGGCGCTTGAGGGGCATTAGCTGGTGTAGCTGGCTGAGCTTGTTGAGCTGGTTTTTGTACGGGAGCGGCTTGCTTTTGCATCGGCGCACTTGGCGCCTTACCGATACTTCTACCACCACCTAAACGGGCAGCGTCAGCATGACCAACAGTAGCAAATATTAAGCTGACGCTTAATAGGACCGCTTTGAAAAAATGTTTATTCATAATTTTTATCCCCTATAAAACTGCTTTAATTCTTGACTGCTAAAAACTACAAATTCACTAGTATTTAATACCAATATGCAATGCAACGATACCCCCAGTCATCCTATGGGTATCCACCTCATCAAAACCAACCCCCAACATCATCTCTTTGAGGGCTTGTGCATCTGGGTGCATCCTAATGGATTCAGCCAGGTAACGATAACTTTCAGAATCTTGGGCAATTTTTTCACCCAACCAAGGCAGCACCTTAAATGAGTAGGTGTCATAAACCGGCTGCAGAAAGGGATCTGGCTTGGAGAACTCCAAGACCAACACTCGACCACCCGGCTTAATCACTCGCAACATCTCTTTTAAAGCAAGGTCTTTATGAGTCATATTGCGCAAACCAAACGCAACCGTGACCACATCAAAGTGATTGGCAGGAAAAGGGATTTTCTCTGCATCAAACTGAACGCAGGGCAAAGCCAGGCCCTTGTCTAAAAGACGATCGCGCCCAACTCCCAACATAGAGGCATTGATATCGCTTAACCATACCTGAGCTTCAGAGTTATGGCCCCAATCCGCTGCACGTGCAAAGGCAGCTGCTAGGTCACCTGTGCCCCCAGCAATATCTAGCACTTTTTGACCAGGGCGGACTTGAGCACGAGCAATCGTGACTTTCTTCCACAAGCGATGAAGGCCAAATGACATCAAGTCATTCATGACATCGTATTTACTAGCTACAGAATGAAATACCTCCGCGACCTTACCGGCTTTTTCAGCTTCATCAACGCTTTGATATCCAAAGTGAGTCTTGCTCATATTGTTCGCTCTATCTTAATTAATGCTTAATGACTGCCACAGGATTTGCCACCAGCAACACTCATTGGAGTATCGCGGTCTAGACCAGCAGCAGCTAATTTATCTAAGTGCTCTTTCCACAATACCTCATGGTTCTCGCATAAAAATTGCAGGTAGTCCCAGGAATACAAACCTGAATCGTGCCCATCTGAGAACGAAGGCTTCAGCGCATAGTGGCCTACTGGCTCAATATTAGCGATGAGCACTTCACGTTTACCAGTTTGCAAAGTCTCCTGCCCAGGCCCATGACCCTGCACCTCAGCCGAAGGAGATACCACCCTCAAAAACTCGAAAGGAAGGCGATAGGTGTTGCCATTCTCATAAGCGAGCTCTAGCACTTTCGACTGCTGGTGCACAACAACGTTAGTTGGGATCATCAAACCAATACCCTCTCAATTCCACCTTGATTTGCCTTGGCAACATAATCTTGCATCCAGTCCGGGCCCAATAATTTTTGTGCCATCTCAACCACGATGTAGTCAGCAGTCGTATCACTATCTGCATCAAAACGGGTGAGGCCCTGTAAACAAGATGGGCAACTGGTTAGGACTTTGACTTCACCAGTGAAATCGTCTTTACGCAATTCATTAGCCGCCTTCTCCATTTCAATCTGCTTACGGAAGCGCACTTGAGTTGAAATATCAGGGCGTGTCACTGCAAGAGTTCCAGACTCACCACAGCAACGATCATTTTTCTGAATAGCTTTGCCATCCTCTTGTTGAATCAACTCATTCACTGTCTTGAGTGGGTCTTGCAACTTCATAGGCGAGTGGCAAGGATCGTGATACATGTACTTCACACCAGTCACGTTTGAAAGTTTGACGCCCTTTTCAAGCAAGTACTCATGGATATCAATAATGCGACAACCTGGGAAGATCTGTTCAAACTGATAGCCTGCCAACTGGTCGTAGCAAGTGCCGCATGAAACCACGACAGTTTTAATATCCAAATAGTTAAGAGTATTGGCAACGCGATGGAAGAGAACGCGATTGTCCGTAATCATCTTCTCCGCTTTATCAAAGTCACCATTGCCACGCTGTGGGTAGCCGCAACATAAGTAGCCTGGAGGCAGAACAGTTTGCACACCAACATTCCACAACATTGCTTGCGTAGCCAAACCTACCTGAGAGAACAAGCGCTCAGAACCACACCCCGGGAAATAAAACACTGCTTCAGTATCAGCAGAAGTCGTTTTAGGATCCCGAATGATGGGAACGTAATTCGCGTCCTCTATATCCAAAAGCGCACGAGCAGTTTTCTTCGGTAGATTGCCAGGCATCTTCTTATTCACAAAGAAAATGACCTGCTCTTTTATGTTTGGCTTTGTGACGGTTGCGGGAGGATGCGCAGTTTGTTTACGAGCTAATTTACGGAAAACATCATTGCCTAAACGCTGGAGCTTATAACCCCATCCAATCATGCTCTTACGAACTAACTTGATTGTGTCGGGATCAGTAGCATTTAAGAAGAGCATTGAAGCTGCTGTTCCAGGGTTAAAGCGCTGCTGACCCATCTTGCGTAACAGATTACGCATGTTCATGGTGACATCACCAAAGTCAATTTTGACTGGGCATGGAGTTAAGCACTTATGGCACACAGTGCAATGTGCAGCAACATCGTCAAACATTTCCCAATGGCGAATCGAAACGCCACGACGCGTTTGCTCTTCGTATAAGAAGGCTTCGATCAACAAAGAGGTTGCCAAAATTTTGTCGCGTGGACTGTACAACAAATTAGCACGCGGTACATGCGTAGAGCAGACCGGCTTGCACTTTCCACAACGCAGACAATCTTTGATGCTATCGGCAATCGCGCCAATGTCACTCTGTTGCATGATGAGAGACTCATGGCCCATCAAACCAAAGCTCGGCGTGTAGGCAATGCTGAGATCCGCATGCGGCATCAACTTGCCTTTATTGAAGCGTCCCTCAGGATCCACGCGTTTTTTGTACGCACGAAAATCCTTAAGCTCTTCCTCAGTCAAATACTCAAGCTTCGTAATACCAATGCCATGCTCACCAGAAATCACACCATCTAATGAGCGGGCTAATTTCATAATCCGATCGACAGCGCGATGTGCATCTTGCAGCATCTCGTAGTCATCCGAGTTCACTGGGATATTGGTATGGACATTGCCGTCACCAGCATGCATATGCAAAGCCACAAACACCCGCTTGCGCAGAATATTTTTATGGATAGCCTCTAGCTCATTAAGGATGGGCTCAAATGCCAAGCCACCAAAAATAATTCTCAGCTCTGCACGAACTTCCGTCTTCCATGAGGCACGCAAACTAAAATTCTGCAGATCTGGAAAGTAGGTATCCATCTGCGTAAGCCAGTCTGACCAACGTGTCCGTACTGTAGCAATGAGCTCAAGGGCTTGCTGAACACGATCACCCAAGATTTCAGCGCTGGGGATTTCATAGTCTTCATCACTCTTACCAAGCGGCAAAGCACTCTTTTTCAAGAAGTTTTCCAAGCCATCGAGTACTTGTAACTTATTTTTGAGGGAAAGCTCAATATTGATTCGATCGATGCCATCGGTGTACTCGCCCATGCGTGGCAAGGGAATCACCACATCCTCATTAATCTTGAAGGCGTTGGTATGTCTTGCAATCGCAGCCGTTCGAGCACGATCTAACCAAAACTTCTTACGCGCCTCAGCGCTTACCGCAACAAATCCCTCACCGACACGGTTATTGGCCATCCGCACGACTTCGCTAGTTGCCGCAGCAACCGATTCTTCATCATCACCAGCGATATCACCAATCAACACCATCTTAGGCAAGGCATTGCGCTTAGATTTAGTGGAGTAACCCACCGCTCTTAAATAGCGATCATCTAAATGCTCTAGACCAGCCAAAATTGGTCCGCCCTCCTTGCTTAAGCCATCGAGGTAAGCCTTGATCTCGACAATACTCGGAATAGCTTCTTGTGCTTGACCAAAAAATTCTAAACACACAGTGCGCATATATTTGGGCATGCGGTGCAAAATCCATGTGGCACTCGTAATCAAGCCATCACAACCCTCTTTTTGAACCCCCGGCAATCCTGATAAA
>ERZ650310.348-NODE-348-length-13906-cov-8.305754_pt1 | contig 13906 bp, 35 predicted proteins | sample MGYA00376246_ERZ650310 | MGnify/ENA primary metagenome ERZ650310 (study PRJEB26733, sample SAMN07839286) | wastewater metagenome | biome: small river; feature: stream; material: water | place: USA: North Carolina | collected 2016-03-01 ...
GGGCGTGCGCCATTATCCAATCATTCACCGTCTTATTTATCTCCTCATCGTCAATATCCTGATCCTCCACTAAGTCATCCTGCAGGTATTCGCTCATGCAGAAATCACGGCCGTTATTGGGGTGGCAGGGAGTGAGCCAGAGATCGTCGAGGCGATTCATAAGCTCCTCATCGGTCTTTGTGGCTGCCCCGTCAACATAGAGGAAGTCATCATCCTCGTACGTCAAGTAGTCCATTAAGTCTTCCTCGGAGAAGAAATACTTGTCGTCACTCCAAATCCCAATCGGATAGGCGCCGTCCCACACCACCTCCTCCTTTCCATACCATCGCTCATGATCTTTCTTTCTCCGGCATTCCTTACAGTGCGTCCAGCTCTTACTTCGCCGCCCCCCGCATTCACACGGGAACGACGTGGAGCAACAATAGCGGGCCATCCGCTCATCCTTACCCCACCATCGCTTGCAATGCTTGCAGGCCCAGCCTGTGACCGTGACGACCTCGGCCGCGTCTTCTGAGTTGCGTTCTGGGTTGTCTTTCATACATCGCTCCTACACAAGTGTTTTCGTTTGCATCTTCAATTCGATAAGCCCCTCGGATAGCATCTCATCCAGAGTTGTGAATCGCGAGAAATTCACACCCCCAAGATTCAGCATCTCTGGGTAAGTATATCGCCAGCCGGCGTCCAGGCCTCTTTGGGTCAAAACTGGAGCTAACGCTTGGAACGTACCATCGCCCAAAAACTGTCGACTTTCGTTAATCAGTTGACCCACGCTCTTTAGCTTTTGCATAATTCCCTATTCGTCCTTTCCAACGCCTCGCAGCATGCGGCGTAGTAATGCTGGGCCCGATGCAGTTTTTCTTCTGCAAGCTGGGCACCCACTGTGTTCTCGTTCTCCAGCATGGTTTCGAATTCGCGCAGGTAGTGCTGGACCTGGGCCCCCAGCATCTCCTTGTCCCTGCCTACTTGGATTGAGTAGGCGTATGTGTCGGCTTGGTTCACAGAAGACCCTTTTTTATGGCGGCGGCAATCCCACTAGAAACAAATTCACGAGCCTGAGCCTTGAGTAGGCTTGCCTCGCTTGCGTTGGCCAGCTCAGCCTGTCGCTCCAGGACTGTGGCATTGACAATTATCGTCTCAAGATCTGACGGCCTGAGCGGTGCATCCCCAAGTCTTGCTTGGTAGTCATGCACCGCTCTTAGAAGGCTATTGGCGTCCATTACTCAGGCGCTTCCTCGCTCAGGCAGAATAAAGGCCCACGCGGGTAGTCGTATTCGGGGCAGCATTCTGACCCATTGTTATCGAACTCGTAGCCAGTCTCGGAGGCCCACTCCGACCATACGTCGTAGCGTTCAAACTTCTCATCCATAAGGGTGTCAAGGTCCTCGGAGTTGATGGGCTTGGGGTAGGGGAGGGGAGTGTCGTGCTCAACGATGTGCGCACATGCCGCCATGAGTTGCTCATATGTGACGCCCAGGTCCTTGGCGGTCTCGCTGAGGCAATGGTTAAGCTTCACATGGCGGGTCGGTATCCAATCCTTGACCTTGGGGTGTTCCCAGACGTGCTGGACATTCGGCACTTGGTCCTGATTGAGGAGGAGCCAGAATATGTCGCCGGTAGTGATGGACTTACGGAATGGATCAGCCGCGCCGACACCCTTCTGGCATTGCTCTGCCTCATTGAACTCATTCAGCTTGACCTGCTTTCCAGGCTCGATGAAGCCGGCGGCCCGCACAGACACGATGGCCACATGGATGGCGTCTTTGTCGCCTACCGCCTCCGGCGCCTTGCCCAAAACATTCTTCTTGTTAATCATTCTGGCTCTTTCTCTTTAAGTGTTAAAATCAACCTGCCTGACAACTCCGACGCAATCGCTGACAGGATCTCTCTTGTCGGCTTGGGCGTGTACTTATCAACAGCCTGCCGCACGATGTTTGTAAACCAAATTGTTTTGGTTATGCGCTGGACCTCCTGCTTAGTGATCTCCCCAATCACTTCCCTCACCACAGATATAAGCTCCTCTCGCGTTAACTTCTGCGTGTTGCGAATGTAATTGGAGAGTGCTTTGTATTCAGCCTTGCTCATTTCATACCACAGTCTCCTTGAGCCACTTAGGCCCGTAAGCGTTTCGGATTTGTTGCAGCTCGCATTCAAGGTACGAGAGTTCTTTGTATTTCCCGGTCGCCCATGCATCTCGAATGGCCTGCTTGTAATAGCGGCCGGCAATCTTCTTGCATGTCCGCAGTACAGATCTCGCATCTTCTTCCGATACGATCTTACCACTGAATCGCGTTGTCATTGTGTCCCTTTCCTTGCAGTAATTGGGGCACCTAATGCCACCAAGGTAAACGCCGTAATTCTTGATTTCGCGGCCGCAGATCTCGCAGGTACTCATTTCACCTCCGTTATCTCATCAATTTTGTAGCTCACCTGAAAGTACTTTCCACACTTAGGGCAACGACAAATATCGACGCCGCACCCCGAGTAATTATCCCTGACGACTTCAAGCTCCACGCCACGCTCGCCTTGCCGTGTCCCTACCCGTGGACAGGCTGGGCATTCTTTCAAGAGTTCGTTGTGCATGTCACGCCTCCACGCCGGTGTCCACGATCTGCACCGACGATGCAATGGGTTGATATTTGATGATAGTCGCCCTTCGGGCATCGGCCCCCGAGCTAGCCCAGATGCGACAGGCAAACGGAACCTGTTTTCCTTTGATGGATAGGTGTCCGGTGACGATGTACTTTCGGACGACGGCAGTTGTGCTTGTAGTCTTCATTCCTCCTCCCTTCTCAGTACGCGAGTCACTTCCAGCCTGGCTACATGCATCTGGTGCCTGGTGTACAGATTGCTCAGGTGCTGCACATCGTGGAGCAATTGGTAGATTGTCATGTCGCTCGGGAGCGGACTTCTCTGGAGGCAATCGATCATAGAGTCGAGCCTTGACGCCCAGTCCTGCCGGACAATCTCCAGGCATTGGTGCTGGTGCTTTTCGATGTCATCGATAATCATTCTTCAGTCTCCTGACAATGCCTAAGTGCGTTTCTCCACCCAAATACAAACCCCCTGGCAAAATCTCTCTCTTCTTTATTCCCCCTTGCATAAAGAACGTCTTGCACCATAAATAAATGACATCCGCCCCACCGCGACCATTGCTCGAACAGCTCCCGAGGGTTGTCGGCCAGCACTAAGTGCATGATCTCCTCATCGCTCTTTCTGAGGTCACTCTCGGGGCGGCGCAGGAACGATTTGCGAATAGTCATACTGCGGCCCACGCGATTTTGCCAAGGAACCTGGCAAGCTTCTCGACTAATCCTGGAAGCTTCTTCGGAACATCAATCAAGGCGAGGGGGAGCGTCTCCAGTACTTCCGCGACGAAGTAAGCGTGGGCATCGCAATACTTGGTGAAGTAGTGACCATCAACCCATTCCGAATGTTCGCTCCAATATTTGGAGACGACATACTCAGCACCCTTCTGGACGAGAACAATGTTTAGGTCGCTATACTTCATCACTGGACATGACGCAATGAGCGTTCCGCTGGCTTTGTAAATCATTTCATCAACTCCTTGCTGTTAACATCAAACAGCACAAAAGCCTTGTCACCAAGTTCATTCACGACCTTCTCAAGAGCCAGGGCCGCATCAGTTGGCGCCTTAAGCCCAGGGCCGAGCCCGTGGGACGACCTCCACACCTTCCACCCACCACCTGACATAGACACCCGGACGCTCCACCCACTGTCGTCGTCCCACCACATCTCAAGCTTGCAAAAGCCGCTCTTCAGCTTGTTAGACACATAGTCGTGGCACTCAACCTGCCAATTCTCCCATCCAGCCTTCTCTCGCTCAACTTCATCCAAGCGAGACTCTGGAATCCTTGCGTTGAGTTGTTGCTCTCTTGTTTGCTTTGCCATTATACCACTTCCCTTATCTACGGACAATACCGCACACCATTACCCAGGACACATAAAGAAGCCTCTCTTACAGGCTCACCATCTTCATTCACAAACTCCTTGTTTTTGTAGGGATTGTAACTTAGTTTCTTCTCCTGACCAGGAGAAGGAGCGGGCCCTGTATACAGGTTCCCGATGAGCCAAGCGTGGACACACTTGACACCCGAGGCGGCGACACGTTGTCGCCCCTTTTCGCAGACGTGCATCTTGCAATCCACCAGGGCAAGCTCATCGGCATGCGCCACCACAAGCCCGCCCTGCTTTATCGAATACCCTCCCTTGTGGAGGTTGCGATAGACTTGGATAGGCTTGTCTGGGTTAAGCAATCGATCCTTGAATGGCGTCATTGTGCAGCCTTCTTCTCTGCCTTCTCGGCCTGCAATCCGCGAAGGAGGCAAGCCATGACATTTCTATTGACCTCCTGGTCGGCAGTGATGGCCTCCATTATTGCCTGAAGGTTGCCAATCAAATACTCGGGGCTGTTCGAGTGTCTCATGATGAACGCAGTAAGCTCCTGGGCAGGGGATTGATTCTCAACAAACTTATCGTGCAATGCCTTCAGATTATCCATTGTCAATCTCCACTTTGTTCGTCAACTCAATGATCTTTGTTGCCATCTTGCATACCTTCTCGGCATCCTTGATGGTAACGCACCCCTCGAATTCAATCGTCGAGCCCGCAGGCGTCTCGATTGTGAAGGCCACGATTCGGAAGTTGTTGTCCTTAGCAAACTTCTTCAGGACTTTATTCACCTTTACTCCAGGCATGATTTCTCCAATTCTCCCACCTTGGGTCCAAAACTGACGTTCCACGTCGCCACAATCCCCTCGTTGTCCTCGGGCGACGAGCCGTCGTCCTGCCATAGGACATTCTCAATCGAATAGCAGGAGTAGCCGGCCTCCGTTATCCACTTCAGTACCTTTCCGGCCTGAGGAGGAGACTTCCACCAGTAGATGATGGCGATTTGGTATGCATTACCGTAATGCCCGGTGGCATTACTGATGGCAGCGCACTCACCCCAAGCGCTGTCGCCTGGGCACTTGCCCTGGTAGAGCTTACTGTTGATGTACTGCTCCACATCGTAGGGCTCTGGATGAACAACGACAGCACCGGACGGAAGGTGACTGGTGAAGGTGGAGTATCGGTCGCACCACCACGCCCCTGCGTATCCATGCACCACCCAACTGTCGCGAGTGTCGTTTGCATTCAACTGTGCCGCCTCAAGAGCAGTGGCATGATCTTTACATACACCCATCACACTTGTTCTCCCTGTACGCACCTTTGGGTCTGCCAGGTTTTGCCGCCATCAACACTGCTCTGGACCACAAACGTCCTCAGACCGTAGTTGTCAGTGAAGTAGGTGTTGGTAACGGTCTCGGCAATGAAGCTTGCCTTTTCGATGTCCGTACCGAGTGGCTCGCGCCGATGCTCGAACCAATCCTCCTGCCTCATCCAGCGACTTGCAGTCCTGAAAATCACTGGAGCGGTTTTCTTTTTGGTCTTCATCATGATTGTTCCTTAGCCAGGTAAAGAGACGCAGCCACAAGTGGGTCGAACGAAGGTAGGTAGACGATGCGACGGACTAGCCACCGATAGCGGCGGTAGATTTTGGCGAGCAGCTTTGAGAGCTGCAGTTCATATTGCTGCGGGCTGAATGCCGAGGCCAGGTATTGCATGCAGATGACGCGGCCGTTGACGATGGCGCTGAGCTTGTACGGCCTCCCACCTGTGCTGCTCCCAGTGCGTTTGCGTTTGCGGATAGCTTGGACATGGATGGTGATGGCTGGCCCGAGGAGCCAGTTGAGAAATTTACGCATGACTTTCCTTTCAAGAGAGTGGCGGCTTATCCTTCAGGGTATTATCCCAATCGGGACAAGCCGCCTTGGTTACTTAAGTACGGACTAGACAGCCAGCCCAACGCTGGAGTCGAACAATCCATGCAGGGCCTGAGCGCGGGTCCGAGTGATGTCCACCGAGGATAATTTATACACCTCCGTGAAAGCATTGAACAGGCTCCAGGCGTTGCGGGCCTCAAAGTCCGGGAAGGACGGCTTTCTCCATTCTTGCAGCACATGGGGGATGGCCTGTCCGGGGATAGCCTTGACATCCACCGCCCGGACGATGATGTCGTGTGCAGCCATGTCATTCATCTCCATGCCCTGGTAGGCAGCAATCCGCTGCTCCGACTTGTTGCGATGGTCACCAAGCCGTCCCAGGGCGCGAGCCATCAATCCAGGCATGTCCCGGTTGATGAATCGGGTATGTTTGCGGGCCAACTTTATCTCACCCGAGAAGGCGAGATTGTCACACACAAAGACCCGCGTCCCGAGCACGATGCCCGACGAGAACGACTTGTCGTGGGTGTTTCGTACACCCAGCGTCAGGCCCCAGTCGTCGGTGCCCTCGATGGCAAGATCGAATACACCGAAGTATCGGTCCCCATCTTTGGTGAGGGCGTGCGATTCCTTGGTGATTTGGTAGCCCCCTCGCTGAAGGATAGAAAGTGCACTCACGACCATCCCGCCGTGTGAGATGGGGTAGTGCGATCCCTGGCGTGGTGGTGTAGCCACATTCATTACGTCGTCACGGGTGGTGGAGGAAGCGCCGGCGTGCAAAATCAAACTGGTCATGATAGTCTCTCTTTCGAATTGAAAACACTGAACAAAAGGAAAGGGCCGGCAACATTCCGGCCCTTGTGGAACGACCTTATTCACTCACTTCATCAACAAGGTGCTTCAGGTCGTTCGGGATGGTTTCTTCATGGTCGTTGGCCATCAGCCACTTCGTTGCTTCATGCTCACTAACCCATTCGGCATGAGGTCGCGACCCCTGGTACTGCGACCAGCACTCCAGGTAATACCGGCCCTTTCGCGAGCGGTGCAGGCGCTCGTGATCCCACTGGCTTCCTGTTGGTACGCTGATGTGATTGCGCCCATCCCACCGCGTGTCTTCATCCCAAGATTGTGACGCCTTTTCGGTGTCCACTACGGTCCCGTCTTCCATCGAATACTTACTCATAGCTATCTCCTGTAAAAACATTTGACAAACTCTACAAATCAAATCTACACGCATCAATCTTCTTTGTCCACCTCCTTTCCTAATCCAACTCTTCGGCTGGCATGTCGGCGATGCAATCCGCAGCGAGCGCCTTCCATCGAATACTGTCTTCGCCTTCGCATTCTTCGCAAGCCATGGCGAGCGCCACGCTCTGGATTGCGTTGCAGATGTCCTCGTCTGTTGCATTATCCATGATGACGCCATTCTTGGCGTTGTAGCATCGCGCTCCCTGGAAATTGGACACGTAACTGTAGGTGGCGTAGACAATTACTCTCCCGTCAGCGTGGGCAGAGTCGCCGTCCTGGTGCTGGCGAACGCCAATGAACCACTTGCTAATACGATTCGCCTGAAACTCATACTCGTTGTCGTACTCCTTGTCACAGGCTGACGCGACAAGAGGCCAGTTCTCGTCATTAACCGTGACTGGTGGTCGGCCCGTAAGGGTGATTGTTCTTTTTACCATGTTTTTTGTTCCTTAAATGTTTAGCCGTGATGGTGGCAAGCCCATAAGTAATCTACACAAATCAAATCTACACAAGTCAATCGTCTTTGTCATCCACCTCCTTTATTGTATTGTCAATTTCATGGTCAAGTTGCTCCGCGACGTCTCGCGCCGCCAGAAAATCCTCCTCAGTGTATTGCATATCGCTATACATCCACCTTAGGAGTCGTTGCACTTTTCCCAAGAGAAGAGTTAGTTCGTGCATGCTTCGCTCTCCACCTGCACAGCAAATCCACTCTCAAGGGCCTTGTTGCGTTGGTCATTGCTAGCAGCCTTAAGCACTAGACCAACCACCACGCCACGAGGGTCGGTCCATCGTGCGTCAGTATCGTCGCCGCTGAACACTGGAAGCCCATTCCACATGGATGGAAGCGACTTGCCGGGCCCGTGCAGGTTCCTGGTTGATGTGCTGCGGCCGTCATCAAAGACCACGGCCACATTCTTGCCGCTATTCACAAGAGCAGCACAGAGGGCGTCATCCTTGACCGAGTCCCGACTAAACGTCACCCAATAGTTATCCAACACCGCGCCCACCCGCCGTGGATTTTTGGTGTAGTCATACCACTGGATGTCCGGATGGGCCTGGGGAACGCCATGCTTCTCCCAGGCGATGTCCGAGAACGTGTTTGGCCTGAAGCATAGCTTCTTGCCGGCACACTCGGCCTTAATCTTCCATAGGGCTATTTCCTTATGGAGCGTATCCAGGAAGTATTGCCGCTCCCGATACCAGAGGACTGTACGGGCGATCCGAGATGCATGGATGGTGAATCCCGGAATGCCTCCGAACGACCCCATGCCCTGATGGTCAAGGCATGAGTCGATGCAGTGGGCTGCATGGGAGCACACATTTCCCACCCCTGACGACTTATGGGGAGACAGCACAATGGCCAGGGGCGTGTATTGCTCCGATGCATTCTTGGCAATTTTCGGATTGTCCTTTCCGTTCTGCACAATTATCCCGACCCGGATAGGACGGCCACCAATTGTGACGATGGGATAGCCGTCTTCCCATCGGACTTTACGCTTGCGTTTTGAAATTTTCATGTTTTCTCCTTTTGAATGATAGGGTATAGAAAGGGCGGCGACAGCGTGTCGCCACCCCATAAACCAACACACACTAGGTCACTAGGAGCATCCTAGTACTTGGGTCGCTCCTGCCATCGCAGCTTAATACCATCGGGGAAGTATTTTGACTCAAACCCCTTGAACACGGTGACCATCTCATCAAACTCATCCTTGGTCATGAGCTTCTCGGTGGTGGTCCAGTTCACGGCCAGCTCATTGGTGTGGTCGTAATAGATGGCGTTGATATCGCCCAAGTTGTCGAGGATGAACAACTCAAGCGCGAGCTTCTTCTTCTTACCTTCGATTGCCTTGTCGCAATCGTCGATGAGGCTATTGCGCTTCTTGATCTTCACCATCTCCAGCCGATCAGCATCGCGGATCGCGATGGCCACCGGGGTGTAGTAGCCGGAAGCGCGGCGGGCCGTGACCAGGGCGCGAACTGCCTGCGACACCTTTACCCAATGCCCCCGTGTCGCAGTGGATTCAAACTCCTTCCCGGTCCATGCCTCGAGCTGCTTGATTGCACGCTCGGCCTCGGTCTTCCATCGCTCGACGATGCCCAGGTCCTCCAGGGCCATCTGTAATTCCTCTTGGGAGCGGCATTCGAGAAGGGTGGGTAGTTCCTCCTCTGTGCAGCGTACATACTCCTTGAATATCCGGAGGCATTCTTCCTTGCTCTTGCCGGATGAGCCAGAACCTCCGTGGTACTCGACGTATTTCAAATCGAGGTAGCCAGCCAGCCAATAGAAGGCATTTCCTACACAGTGGATGGGAATCCCCTCCCAGGTGCAGAGGTGGAGATCCACGAAGGGCTTGAGGGAGGGACAGACGGTCAGGATGTGCTCATGGCACGCCCCGCCACCGGCATCCACCCATCGCCCCCTGGAGTTTTTCTCCTTGATGTTGGCAGTTATGGAGAAGTCTTCGTTACCATTCTTGCAATCGTCATCCAGGGTGATGCGGATGTCGACGATTTGGTTGCCCTTCTGGGCGACAATGGAGTGGCGAAGTGCGTTGGTTTTGGTTGAAACAGTTGGCATAATACTTTTCCTTGAATGACTGAAACAGAAACTACTTATCCTTCAGGGTGTTATCCTGATCGGGAGAAAGAACAAACTCAAGCTTGCTTGGTGGCTCGGCAGTGGAAATCAGCTCAACTCCTTCCTTTTTGGTGACGCGTTCAATTGGCCCAACAGATGCCTTTATTTCGGCCGTCTGCTGGCTGTCGGCCCACACCTCAAGGGTGTAGACGACTGATTCAGTACGCCTGAAGATGAATGATGGCATCAGTCTTCCTCCTTCTCCTGATCGGGAGAATAAACAAGCTCATCCGTGGCACACAAATACACCGGATATGGGCAGGGACTTTCCTTGCTGTACGAATCCGAATTGAGGCAATACGTCTTGGGCCCAGCGTCGCAAGGCGTGCCCAGATCACCGGCGCCGGGTACGCATGGTGAACAGAAGGCAGCGTGAGTGTACCACCTTGACTTGAACACAAAGAGTTTGCCGTCCGAGGTGGTCTGGAGATGATAGTCGTTGCTCTCGACCAGGTAACGCGGGTTGTCGCCGGTGCTCTCGTAGTTATCAAACTCCAGGTCGTCCACAATAGCGTCCGCCATCTCCTCGGCGTCATTGCCGTAGTTGAGATTGAATTCAGCCAGGCTTGTCTCGATGGCTAATGCCAGTGAGTCCTTGACGGCTTTCCGGAACTCATTGAAGTCGAGGTCCTCCCCGTGCATCATCTCCTCCCAGGCCCATTCACCCAGGCTATTCATTGATACAATGCCGTATCGAATGCCTGTTGCGGTGTCGATGTTAGTGAGGCCAAGGCCGTAGTCGATTCCTGCGTAGTCGTTCATATTGCACCATCTCTTTCTTTTAGCCAGTCACAAATCTCATCATCATTAGCGCTGCACACTGGTAGATCCGTCATTACATCGCAAGGGTTGCCGTCGTCTCCGTAGTGGACGGTGGCCTTGACGTCATCGTCTCCGTCACAAATGACCTGGAACATTTTCTTCTTCTCTCCATACCAATCGAGGCCAATCGTCACCATACTCCCATTCGGGAGAATCACCGTGATCTCAGCACCATCGCCGTGATGGCGTACGCCAATGTTTAATGGGCTAAGTTGCATCATTCACCTCCTTCTCCTGTTCGGGAGAAGCGTCCAGCATAGCCAACACTTTCTCCAGCACCTTGAAGTAGTCCTGCGCCTCCTCCACATCGCCGGCCTCAGGGGTGTCCTCGAGCCATCGGACAACGGGCTGCCCATTAACTGCCATGCATGAAGCGAAGTGCTCACCGTCCCAGGCAAACACCCCGCCAGTGTAGTTGCCACCCGCATCGTGCCACCCATACATCGGAGAGTTTGGAACGAGATCGTCGATACCCTCACTGACTCCATAGTTGCGCTCAGTGTCAACGAGCTGGATGGTAAGTCCATCTAGTGATTCTGAGTCGAATTCCTCACCATAGCCAAGGTCTTCCCAGAGCTTGGCGTCGCTGGCACGAACATTGATTTCCGCGTAACATCGGTCGCCCATTTCATTTCTCCTTTGTTTCGACTAAAGTCAGCTCGCCATCCACAGACAAGTGATGCTCAATCTCCCCGAGGAAATTGGACAGGCCCTCGTACCAATCTTCTCCCTTGTGGGATAAGAAGCAATGTTCCGCCAGAGCGTTGGCTTGATCGGCCAGCAGCTCAAGATTCACTTTCAAAGTCTTCATCATCATCCTCCAAAACAAAACGTGACACTTGGACGCTCCCCCACTTCAATCCGAACACTCTGCACCCCGAAGGGCGAGACGTGCGAGGGGACTCTCTGTAGCCCCTTCTGTGCAGCGCAACCCGCAGACAAGATCATCAAGGCAATGATACAAAAGATCAGGAAGCTACGCATTGGAGACCTCCTCTGGAACATTCAGTCCAAACTCCCGTGCCACTTCAAGATATTGCTGCTTACGTGCTTCAAGGCCACACTTCCACTCGCCACTGCTCTGAATTAGATCGTGAAGGCCTTGCTGGAATCCATCCAACTCACGGGCTGGCGTGTTGAGGATTTCGTAATCCCAAAGCTCGGGGTATTTGACGACGAGCGCAGCGAACGTGCAAATTTTACCTTGCGCCTCATGGCCGTCTGGTATCTTCAGGCCAATGGCGCACTTGCTCCCGTCCGATGTGAGATAGCGACAGCTTCCATTCAGCTTTCCTTCATTCTTCTCCCAGGCAGGAGAAGCATCGTTCACGATGAATTGATGATAGGCGGCGTCAAAGATGGATTGCAGTGATATTCGTTCGTATTCGCTCATGATTGTTCTCCCATTAAGGATAAGGCGTTAATAACATTGATTCCTTGCCACAGTGGCCCATCAAATCTAACAGAGACTGGTCCATCAATCTCAAAGAACACATACGGAACCATGAGGCCGGGACACTTCCTGAAGTGCTCAGATAGAGGCCCATCAGCCGCTGCGGTGACGAACCACTCGATGCAATTACGATTTAAGAACGCCTCGGCCCAGTCGGGGATGGTGGTGTCGTTCATATCCATGGTCCTGATCTTCATCTTCACAAGCTTGTCGTACACGAACGTACACCACACGGGCTTGTTTGCCGGGCCATACGGGTTGATGTACTCTTGGAGCTGTCTGATTTCTTCTTTGGTCAATGCATTGCCAGTCTTCATGCTATGCTCCCATCTTCTTCGAATTCGTAACCATTAGAAACGATTGATTCATCCACTGCCTCATCTGAATTCAGATAATCATACTCCTTCTCCAACGTGAGGTAGAGCCAGCGCGCCATGTCACGGAAGCATTCGGTCAGGTCTTCCTCCAAACCAGTAGTGTCCTTGATCTCCTTCCCATCAGAGCGCTCGATGTCATTGACACCCATCGTATGCTCATGGCAGTAGTGATTGCTTCCACTGCGGTCAATGCGGCACACGAGGAGGTAGTTGTGCTTCTTCTGGATCGAGGCCAAAGTCTCTCCGATATTGAATAGCTCCTGGTCGGTAGTCTCACCGGCAAGCTTCTTCTTCCATCCTTTCTGATAGGCGTATCGCCCCTTGAATGAAGCCCCATCTCCCTGCGAGGAGAAGCCGGAGAAGTAGATGGCCGGCTCATATCCAGTCTTTCCATTCATCAACTTGACTGGATGGTCATCCAATGTGACGCCCACACACTTGCTTATCTGCCCAAACCACTCGAAACAATACTCATACCAATCGTAGTCCAGATTACCTTCCCGATACCAATCGCGGGCCTTCTCCTTGGCCTGGTCAGTGAGTTCCTCGTACTTGTAGATTTTGGTGATAATTGTCCTCATGCTTTTTCTCCTGTTTGGGATAGCTTCGTTGCACTCACAGTCGCTTCGCTCGTAGCCCTCACCCTGAATGCAAAGTCTGCAATCCAGGGCGACACAGATAGCTCACACGTCTCGAACTTCCACCCATGTGCGGCCATGAATTCAAGACGCTTTTGATATTGACGCCGATAGCGCTCACCCACCTCACATAGGAGATTGAACTCACACACAATGTCCTTGTTGTGGTAGATGGCGCGGTAGCGATAGGTGAGCATGCCGTTTGGTTTACGGATGAGCTTGAGATGGTTCATGATCTTCTCCTCTTGGGATAAGGACTGTCGTTTGGTCAGCTCGCCGGTCAGGCATAGCATTGCGTACGCCTCATAGAAGTTCTTCTCGCTTGGTGTACGACGATATGCATTGGCATGGAAATCAAACAAGGCCTGGGCCTTATCCGGATCGGGACAGCGCGTCGCAAGTTCGTCCATGACATCCATGGGTAACTCCCTGTACTCCTCGAATGCCCAGTGGATGAGATGCCCAAGCTGGGCCAGCGTACAGGATTCGTATGATTCATATTTCATTCTTCTTCTCCCGTGTCGGATAAGTGAAGCTACTCAACAATCAAACCTTCAGTCTCTTCAAGCTCACAAGCGACCATTGAAATTTCGTCGCTATTGGCCTCGGCCCATTCGCCGACCCAATCGGGGAACAGGTCGGCATTCTCACTCTCGCGGCCAGTCCTGGCGTACCTGCGTCCCTCGACGCATGCACCCAGGAACGACAGTAGCGACTCAAGGCCATTTTGCAGGCTGTGATTGCAGCCCGACGACAAGTCGTCATCTGTGTACTCGCGGCCCCCGATGTCGATGTAATATCGGTAGTGCTGGCGATGGCCACGATCACGACCATATTCAATCGAGATGAAGGCGTCGCCAATGTGCAGGCCGGGCATGAGGCGGGGCGTGATGATGATAGATCGGAAGAGCACACGTCTGAACTCCAGTCACGATCAGCGATCT
>ERZ650310.349-NODE-349-length-13872-cov-8.693276_pt1 | contig 13872 bp, 13 predicted proteins | sample MGYA00376246_ERZ650310 | MGnify/ENA primary metagenome ERZ650310 (study PRJEB26733, sample SAMN07839286) | wastewater metagenome | biome: small river; feature: stream; material: water | place: USA: North Carolina | collected 2016-03-01 ...
ACCGTAGGTTGCGAAGTCGATGATCAGCTGACCCTTTTTCTTACCCAAAACGATGTTGACCTTGGTGTCCAACTTGTCTCCGAGCTGCTCGGCGATCTCTTTGAGACCATCCTTGCGACCACCCTGGGTGATGGTTGCCTTGCCAGGTTTTGCTGGCTTGTCAACGGCGACAATTTCCTCGAGCGAACGAACCGAGAGACCCTCGTTGATCACCTTGTTGGCGAAGTACTCCATGCGCTCCTCGGTCGGAGCCGAAAGAATGGCACGAGCGTGACCCGCGCTCAAGACGCCCGAGGCAACCTTGAGCTGAACCGAAACCGGAAGCTTCAGAAGACGAATGGTGTTGGTGATCTGCGGACGTGAGCGACCGATCTTTTCGGCAAGCTGGTCTTGTGTGATTCCAAAATCGCTCAATAGCTGCTGGTAGGCGCTGGCCTCTTCGAGCACGTTCAGGTTGGCGCGGTGAATGTTTTCGAGCAATGCGTCGCGCAGCATGTTCTCGTCTGCGGTCTCGCGAATCACAGCCGGGATGTGGCTTAGGCCGGCCTTCTTCGAAGCGCGGAGGCGGCGCTCACCCATGATTAGCTCGTAGGTTGGCTGGCCGTTCTCTTCACCTAGAGGGCGAACGACGATGGCCTGAAAGACACCGAACTCCTTAATCGAGTGAACCAGCTCTTGGAATGGCTCGTCTTCGAATACCTTGCGTGGCTGCGATGGATTTGGCTTGATTGAGTTGACGTCAAGGTGAGCCATGCGTGCGCCAGGAACCGCAACCAGCTGATTTCCCGCGTCAGAACTGGCCTGTGCGGCAGCAGTGACGTTAGCTTCGGCGCTGCCAGGGCCTTCCCCGGCACCAAAGAATACATCGATTGGACGGTCGTTGGTTGGGGCTGCGCTTGGAATCAAGGCGCCAATGCCTCGTCCTAGTCCAACTTTTTTATCTGCCATTTTGCGCTCCTCTAAAAGCGATTTCGACCGCTGCTTCCATGTACGAGATTGCGCCCGCAGATGATGGGTCGTGGGTGATCACGGTGCGACCAAAGCTTGGTGCCTCGCTGATGCGAACGTTGCGAGGAATCACAGCGTTCAAAGTTTGGGTAGGGAAGTGTTCGCGCACGTCGGCTACAACCTGAGAAGCCAACTTGGTTCTCGAGTCGTACATGGTGAGAAGAATCGTCGAAAGCGAAAGCTGTGGGTTCAGGTTCTTCTGAATCAAGTCGATGTTCTTGAGCAGCTGGGAGAGACCCTCGAGCGCGTAATACTCACACTGAATCGGGATCAGAACCTCGCGTGCGGCCACGAAGGCGTTGATAGTCAACAGACCCAGGCTCGGTGGGCAATCGATGATCACGTAGTCAGGCTTTACCGGGATGGTTTCCAGGTATTCGTCTAGCGAGGTCTTTAGGAGGTTGTGCCACTTGTCACGATCGATTTGAGTGACGATTTCAATCTCTGCACCAGCTAGGTCAATAGTTGCCGGGATGCAGCCGAGGTTTGGGCTCTCGGTGCTTGGCTGAATGACCTTAGCCAGGGGAGTTCCTTCGGTAAGAACCTCATAGATTCCCTTTACGCCCTCTTGGTGAGGCACTCCAAGCGCCGTAGAGGCGTTTCCCTGCGGGTCTAGGTCGATTACTAGAACCTTGAGCCCCTTGGCCGCTAGCGCCGCTGCAAGGTTCACTGTGGTGGTGGTCTTACCTACTCCACCCTTTTGGTTCGAGATTGTGAAGATTCGAGTGTTGTGTGGCTTAGGCGGATTCTGGGTCGCCAAGGCCGCCAAACGGCGTGTGTTTTCGCCTAGCTCACGAAGAAGGGGGGCATCCCAACCGCTCATTATTTGCTGCCGATCTTGGTGAATGTTTCACGTGAAACATTCCAGCCGGTTGGCTCAGGAGAAGTTTCTTTGCGGTCGGCTGGGTAACCCAAACCTTCGACCACGGTAGGCGCGGTTACGGCTGATTGCTCAGCGGCGCTTTGTTGTTCAGTCACTTGAAAATCCCCTGTTAGAAGCAGGTTTTCAGAATAGCCTAGTTCGCACCACTCGCGTTGGCTCGGCCAGGTGCTGTGCACCGGTGAAGACAATCTCAAAGCTGTGGATGTCGAGCTTTTTCATGAGGTTCTTGGAGTCATCGATTTCTTCTTGAGCCTTTGAACCCTTCAAGGCGATGATCTCTCCGCCGTGACGGGTGAGTGGCACGGTCATACGAAGCAGCTTCGGCAGCGCTGAAACTGCGCGGGCGGTGACGATATCGAATGCCTCGCCAACCTCTTCTGCTCGAGCACGGAGAACTCGAACGTTGGTTAGCCCAAGGGCTTCAACCTGCTCGATAAGCCAGTTGGAACGTCGTTCCATCGGCTCGATAAGAGTGAACATAGCCTCCGGCTGGGCAATCGCCATCGGTATTCCAGGAAGGCCCGCACCTGAACCAATGTCGGCAACTTTCTTGCCTGGTTCAACAAGTTCGGCGACCACTGCTGAGTTGAGGATGTGTCTGGTCCAAAGTTTTGGCATTTCTCGAGGTCCGAGCAGACCTAATTCGTCACCGTCCTTGATCAAGGCGGCCGCGTATGCTCGGGCTTTCTCGATGCCAGCGCCAAAAATGGTGGCGGCTACTGCCGGTTCCACCTCAGGTGTGAAGTCCAATGTTTCACGTGAAACATTGGCGTCCTCAAACTGACTCATTACGCAGGCTTGATCACAATGTGACGGTCGCGGCCTTCGCCTTCAGACTCAGACACTAGGCCTGCTTCAGAGATGATGTCGTGAACAATCTTGCGCTCGTATGAAGACATTGGCTTCATAGGAACAGCCTCGCCGGTGTCCTTGACCTTAGCGATTAGCTTGTTGACGATGCGGGTTAGCTCGTCGACGCGGGCCTGGCGTGAGCCACCAACGTCGAGGATCAAACGGCTGAATGAGTTGGTCTTGACCTGAACCGCAAGACGGGTCAGTTCCTGAAGCGCTTCTACGGTCTCCGGGTCAGAGATAACACGCAGGTTGCTGTCCTGGTTGGCAGTGATCTCGAGGTAAGCGCGACCCTGACGAACGTCGATGTCGATGTCGCCATCTAGATCGAAGATGTCTAGTAGTTCTTCTAGGTAGTCAGCGGCGATGTCGCCCTCTTCTTCAAGAGCCTTTACTGAGTCCTTGGTTGAACCTTCGGCCTCGATGACCTCTACGGTCTCGACAACTTCGGTGGTTTCTGTCTTCTTAGTCATGAAAAGTCCTAGTTCTTAGGTTTGTTGGTTGGCTTCTTGGCGCGAGCTTTTCCGACAGGCTGAACGCGCTGACGAGGAGCCTCTTCGGCTGCTTCTTCAGCTTCGGCCTGCTTTGGCAACTTGCCCTTCTTAGCAAGACGCTCTTCGCGAGCTTTGTGTGCAACTGAGCCAGGAGTTGGCATGTTGCGAATAACGATGAACTGCTGGCCCATGGTCCAGAAGTTTGAAGTTAGCCAGTAGAACATAACGCCCAATGGGAATGAGATACCTGAGATCGCGAAGATGACAGGGAAGATGTACAACATGATCTTCTGGGTCTGCATGTACTGGCTGGTGGCCACGGCAGGGTTCTGGTTCTTGGCAATGATCTGCTTCTGGGTGATGAACTGAGAAGCAGTCATGGCAATGATCATCACGGCTGCGAGGATTTTCACCTCGAGCAGAGTGCTGCTCATGAAGGTTGCCGACAACGGAGCGCCGAAGAAATCTGCGTGAGAGAAGGAGTCTGCTAGGCCCTTGGTCAGGAACGCGACGCCATCCTTGCCAGCCTGTGCGTCATTTAGCACGAAGAAAAGACCAGAGAAGATTGGCATCTGTAGCAGCAACGGAAGGCAAGAGCTGAGAGGGTTAGAGCCCGACTTCTTGTAAAGCGCCATCTGCTCGGCGGCAAACTTCTCACGAGACTCGCGGTCGGTCTTGCCCTTGTACTTCTTCTGCAACTTCTGCAGTTCTGGCTGAACCAAAAGCATGTTGCGCTGGCTCTTGATCTGCTTTACGAACACAGGGATGAGAGCGGCGCGAACAACGAGGGTTAGACCCACGATTGAGAGCACCCAGGTGAGGCCACCATCGGTAGGCATACCTAGTGCGGTAAAGACCGAGTGGAACGCAACGAGCACAAGCTCGACCGCCCATTTAATTGGCCAAAGAATATCCATGACTAGCCCTTCTTAGAGGTTGGTACTACAAATCCATGTTTGTTCACCGAAAAAAATCCGGATCCCGGTTTAACCCTGTCGACGCCTCCTTGCGACCACGGGTTACAACGCAGTATTCGCCAAGCGGTTAGAACCGCCCCGACTACCACGCCGCGTTGCTGCACTGATTCCAAACCATACGCCGAGCAACTCGGGTAATACCGACAGACATCCCCATAAAGCGGAGAAATCGCCTTTCGGTAAAACTTCAGAAACAGTACAACTAAGTTTCTTGGTGCCAACCAAACCCAGTAGACGAGATTCATTGTGACTTCTCGACCTAGAGTTTGCTTGTCTTTTTCACTGCAGATTCAAAACTTGTTTGAAATTCATTCTGCAATGCGGCCCATTCGAGTTCTGCCGCACCGGGTAGAGCTCGAACTACGACATCTGCGGCTACCGCTTGAGGTAGAAGCCTTTCGCGAGAAATAGCTCGCAAACGTCTTTTGACCAGGTTTCTTTTGACCGCCCCGCCAACCGATTTGGCTACGACAAAACCAAAGCGGGCATGAGGCGCTGCCTCATCCCGCTTTAGGTAGATGACTAGGTGATCGGAACCGACCTTGCGCCCCTGCTTCATTGCCGACCGGAAGTCGTCTGCAGAGACCAATCGATTCTCGCGAGCCAACATTTAGCTAGCTAAGCGATCGATTAGGTGGATTAAGCCGAAAGCTCTGAGCGACCCTTGCGGCGACGAGCTGCAAGGATGGCACGACCCGCACGGGTCTGCATGCGCAAACGGAAACCGTGGGTCTTTGCACGACGACGGTTGTTTGGCTGGAAAGTACGCTTCGACATGGTGATCTTCTTCTGTTAGTGGAACAAAGTATGTGTTCGGGAACACAAGCCGTTTCGCTTCTGCCGTTCCCTATGCAGAGCAACCTGTTAAATCTACGCCCAATTACCGATTTCGGTCAAGTTATCGAAGGACGTTTTGAGAAAAACTTTAGAGTCTTGCACACCGAGTGGAAATAAATCGTTAATGACACGCGGGGATAATTTGCTTTTAAGCAACCTAATTGAGTTGAATGGCACAAGGGCTTTTCCACAGGTTTTGTGAATTCCCCAAAAACTTATCCACAGGTTGTCCACAGGGTGGATAACTCTGTGGAAAATCAGCGAGAATCAAGTATTCACTGGCAACTAGGCCGGGTATCAAATTGAAGGGGAATTCAGCCAATGGCCGAACAAGAGGTTGTCACAGGTTTGTGGCACACACTTGTCAACAGGCTAAATCTGGATGACCGAATGACCCCGCAGCTTCTCGGCTACATCAACCTGGTCGAACCAAAGGGTGTTTTGGGCGAAACCCTTTACCTTGAGGTTCCAAACGAGTTCACCCGCGGCATCCTTCAAGAACGCATTCGCCCGATCATGCTCGACGCGATGGTGAATAACGCTGAGTTCGGCGGCCCAACCAATTTCGCTGTGGTGGTTAACCCTGAAATCGAAGCCGCTTTTGTACAGAACCTACCGCTCGACGAGCCAGTAGTTCCAGAACGCACCGTCCCGGTCAGCTATGCCGACGCGCCAGAGGCGTCATTTGCGCCAAGCACTCGCCAGGATGCGCGCCTAAACCCGAACTACACCTTCGACAACTTTGTAAGTGGCGGTTCGAACCGTATGGCTCACGCCGCAGCCTTCGCCGTGGCAGAAGCGCCGGCCAAGGCTTACAACCCTCTGTTCATCTACGGTGACTCAGGTCTCGGTAAAACACACTTGCTACACGCAGTCGGTCACTATGCCCTGAACCTTTATCCAAAGATCAAGGTTCGCTACGTTTCGAGCGAAGAATTCACCAACGACTTCATTAACTCGATTCAAAACAACCGAACCGCCCAGTTCCAGGCCGATTACCGCGATGTTGACTTGCTTCTCATCGACGACATTCAGTTCATGGAGGGTAAAGACCAGACTCAGGAAGCCTTCTTCCACACCTTCAACACCCTGCACGGCCACAACAAGCAAGTAGTTATCACTAGCGATAAGCCACCAAAGCAGCTGACCGGTTTCGAAGACCGCATGCTTTCTCGTTTTGAGTGGGGTCTACTGACCGATATTCAGGCTCCAGAGCTTGAAACCCGCATCGCCATCCTTCGCAAGAAGGCAGAGCGCGACAAGGTTCAGATCGCAGACGACATCCTTGAATACATCGCTGCGCGCGTGGCCTCTAACATTCGCGAGCTCGAGGGAACCCTCATCCGTGTGAGTGCTTATGCCGCTCTGAACCGCCAAACCATTGACATGGCGCTGGTTCAGGCCATTCTCAAGGATGTTGTTGCCCTAGGCCAGGACAACGTGATTGCTCCGATCGACATCATCAATGCGGTGGCGTCCTATTACAAATTCACCGCAGACGACCTTTACGGCTCTTCACGTGCCCAAGCAGTGGCCCTGGCTCGCCAGATCGCCATGTACCTATGCCGCGAGCAGACCAACCTGTCGCTACCGAAAATTGGCCAGCTATTTGGTGGCCGTGATCACACCACCGTGATGTATGCGAACAAAAAGGTAAACGACCTCATGAAGGAGCGTCGCTACGTTTATAACCAGATCACCGAAATCCTGGCTCGAATCAAGTCAGACCAGAAGTAATTCTTTCAACCCGCTATTTAGGGTTATCAAGGCAAATAGGCTCCGGGAAATCAGCCCGGGGCCATTTTTCTTTGATTTTCGCAAAAAGAAACATATGAACAGATGTGTGGAAAGCTGTGGATAACTCTGAGAATTCCGTGAATAAAGGGCAGTCGGCTTGTTAGCGTTAATTTTTGAATTCACAGAAGGTTGAGTTATCCACAGATCTATCAACAGGTGTATAAACATCTTTCATCGATGTAGTTTCGTGAACTTCACTGGCATATCGCGATTTATCCACAATTTCCACAGGGGTTAATAACTTTGTTTTAAAGATTTAAATATTTGGATAATTCGATAACGAATTACGAAGCTAGATAAATCGAGGAAAACCCCTAAACAACAGGGATTTGTCTGTGATCTGTGCCAAGATTAAGCCCTAGAAACCAATGCTCTGATTGCCAGGGCAGATTCGGGGAGACCTTTGAAGTTCCAAGTCAATAAAGACGTGCTCAGCGAGGCTGTTTCATTTGCCGTACGCCTTTTGCCTCAGCGCACCACCTTGCCAATCCTTGGTGGAATCCTGATCGAGGCTGACGCAAACGCACTTCGTCTTTCGGTCTTCGACTACGAAGTATCTGCCCAGGCCGAAATCGTTGCCAAGGTTGAGACCTCTGGCCGTGTTTTGGTTTCAGGTCGTCTTTTGTCAGAAATCGCAAGCAAGCTTCCTAACGCCCCGGTTGAGTTCAGCACCGACGGTTCAAAGGTTGTCGTTAGCTGTGGTTCAACCAAGTTCTCGCTCTTGACCATGCCGGTCGAAGAGTACCCAACTCTTCCTGAGATCCCTGCCATCTCTGGCACCATCACCGGCGAAGCCTTCGCTAACGCTGTTCACCAGGTCGCTGTTGCTGCATCCAAGGATGATGTAACGCCAGTTCTTACCGGCGTTCAGCTAGAAGCTGGCGAAAAGACCATTTCATTCGTCGCAACCGACCGCTACCGCGTTGCGCTTCGCGAAGCCGCTTGGCAGTCAAACCCAGCTGGAGTCGGTGCAGTCGCATTGGTTCCTGCCCGCACTCTGCAAGAAGTTGCCAAGACTTTCGGTAACCAGGGTGAAATCTCGGTTTCGATCACCAAGTCGGACGACCGCGAAATGATTGCATTCAAGGCAAACAACCGCTCGGTTACCTCATTGCTACTCAAGGGCAACTTCCCACCGGTAAAGAGCTTGTTCCCAGACAACATTGAGAACTACGCCGTTATTGCTACCCAGGATCTAATTGATTCGACCCGTCGAGTATCGCTAGTTCTAGAGCGCGAAAGCCCACTTCGCTACAGCTTCGACGAGGGTGCCGTTTCGCTAGAGGCCACCGGCAACGAAACCGCCCAGGCATCCGAAAACATCAGTGCCGAACTTGAGGGCAAAGAGATCGTGGTTTCTCTAAAGCCTCAATTCCTAATTGACGGCCTTGCCGGCGTCCACTCTGAGTTTGTGAAAATTGCATTCACCAACAACGACAACCCAAACAAGCCGGGCCCTGTGTTGATTTCTAGCCACGGCGCAAAGGAAAAGACCGATTCAGACAGCTACCGCTACCTGCTTCAGCCAAACCTTCTAGTTCGCTAAATAGAATCACAAAACGCTTTAGAAAGAGGTCGGTGACGGATGTTTATTAAGCATCTGTCGCTGGCCTCTTTTCGCAATTATCAGACCGCCGAAATTGCGCTACAGCCAGGCGTAAATTTGCTCGTCGGCCCTAACGGGCAGGGAAAAACCAACCTGGTCGAGGCAATCCGTTACCTTTCGACTCTTTCAAGCCACCGAGTTGCTGGCTACCTACCGCTAATCAGGCAAGATCAACCGCAGGCAGCGGTGCGAGCAATGGCAAGTCATGCCGATCGCGACATCCTGGTTGAACTCGAACTAAATCGCGACAGCCCGAATAAGGCACGCGTCAATAAATCGCCCGTGCCGCGCGTGCGCGACATACTTGGATTGGTGACCTCGGTGACCTTTGCGCCTGAGGACCTAGACATCGTAAAGCGCGACCCAACCAATCGCCGCGCATTCATCGATGAGCTCGTGGTTCAGGTTTGGCCTAGATTTGCCGGTGTTTACAGCGATTACGACCGGGTTTTGAAGCAGCGCAACACCCTGTTGAAGACGGCGAGACAAACTGGGGCCAAGGGAAGCGCACTGAGCACGCTCGATGCCTGGGACCAAAGCCTCATTTCATACGGCTCGGAGATTATTGCCGCGCGAGTTGATTTGGTCGAACGGCTGCGCCCGCACCTATTCGAGGCTTATCAGTCGATTGCGATCGCCAATAACGAGCCGCGAATACTGGTTAAGAGTTCACTTTTAGGAACCAAGATCCCATCCGGCTGGGGCGATGACGATGACACCGAGGATCTTGAGTACATCCAAACCGCCGACCGTGCCGAAATTGAAGGTTTGTACGCCGAAAAACTCGCTGCCGTGCGCGTCAAGGAAATGGAACGCGGAATCACGCTGGTTGGCCCGCACCGCGACGATCTGGTCTTGATGCTGGGTAGCTTGCCGGCCAAGGGCTATGCGAGCCACGGCGAAAGCTGGTCATATGCACTAGCCTTGCGCCTTGCCTCCATTGCTCTGCTGCGTGCCGAAACCCGCACCGGTGACCCGATTTTGATCCTGGATGACGTGTTTGCCGAGCTAGATGCAGGCCGCCGTTCACGCCTGGCTGGGATTGTCGCGAATAACGAGCAGGTTTTGATTACCGCCGCTGTGGCAGAGGATGTTCCGGAAGAACTTGTCGCTACCGTGTTTCACGTGAAACAAGGCGAGGTGACCAATGGCTGAGAAGAACGATTTCGCCCAAGAGTTTTATTGGCGCATGCGCGAAGCGGTGACTGGCCGACTTAGTCGCGATGCCAAGCGAATCGCTGAAAAAGCGGCTAAAAAGAACTCTCGACCTTTCGAACCGGGCCGCGACCCGATCAAGGTGGGGGCAGGTGTCGATGACCTGTTGAAGTCGTTCCGCTGGGAATCACAGTTGGCCGAGGCCGAGCTCTTCAACAACTGGTCGAAAATCGTTGGTGAATCAAACGCGGCTGCGACCCAACCAGAGGCCCTGATCAACGGAACACTAACCATCCGTTGTAAATCAACCGCCTGGGCGACCCAATTGCGCCTCATGCAAACCCAAATTCTCGAGATGATCAAAGAGGCACATCCGGGGGTTGAAATCACAAGTTTGAAGCTTCTCGGACCAGACGCTCCAAGTTGGAAAAAGGGCCCAAGATCGGTGCCCGGCAGAGGCCCTCGCGACACCTACGGGTAAACCCCAAAATTTGCCGTTTTAACCGGCGATAAATCGTTACAAATTAGGTGCAATTTCTCAGCCGCAACGGGCCCGATATCCCAATAAATGTCTGCCCTCAACGGTAAAATTCTTGTAAGTTAGCCACCCCGAATATCAGTCAGTGCGATCACTGCAGTTCTATAGGGCCTAACGGTGAATACCTGGGATTTTTCCCCGGGGGGATTAGAAGGAGTTACAACCGAATATGTCGACTGAATCAGAAACCGCTAAGGGCGGCGACACAAGCTACGAAGCCGGAAATATCCAGGTTCTCGAAGGCCTTGAAGCGGTGCGTAAGCGCCCAGGTATGTACATCGGCTCCACTGGTCCCCGTGGTCTTCACCACCTCGTCTATGAAATCGTTGACAACTCTGTCGATGAAGCACTCGCCGGTCACTGTGACACCATCGAGGTCACCATCACCAAGGATGGCTGGATCCGCTGTAAGGACAACGGCCGAGGCATCCCAGTTTCTGTTCACCCGACCGAGGGAATCTCAACCGTTCAGGTTGTTTTGACCATTCTTCACGCAGGTGGAAAGTTCGGCGGCGGCGGTTATGCCGTCTCTGGTGGTCTTCACGGTGTGGGTGCTTCGGTAGTTAACGCACTTTCAACCAAGCTAAAGGTTCAGGTTGCTCGCGAGGGCTTCCTCTGGAACCAGAGCTACCAGATTGGTGTGCCTGACGCCCCGCTAGCCAAGGGTGAGCCAGCCGACTACACCGGAACCACCATTGAGTTCCTTGCCAGCCCAGAAATTTTCGAAACCGTCGAGTACGACTACGAAACCCTTCGCCAGCGCTTCCAGCAGATGTGCTTCTTGAACAAGGGTCTAAAGATTTCGATCTCGGATGAGCGCAGCGGTCGCAGCGACACCTATCACTACGAAAACGGCCTAAAAGACTACGTCGAATACCTAAACGTTTCGAAGAAGTCTGAGATCGTCAACGAAGAAATCATCTCTTTCGAGTCTGAGACCAAAGAGAAGAACATGTCGGTCGAAATCGCGATGCAGTGGACCAACGCTTATAACGAGAGCGTTCACACCTACGCGAACACCATCAACACTCACGAGGGTGGAACCCACGAAGAGGGTTTCCGTGCAGCGTTGACCACACTTTTGAACAAATATGCTCGCGAGAAGAACCTACTCAAGGAGAAGGACGAAAACCTTTCGGGTGACGACTGCCGCGAAGGTCTAACCTGTGTGATCTCGGTGAAGCTTGCCGAGCCACAGTTCGAAGGCCAGACCAAGACCAAGCTGGGCAACACCGAGGCCAAGGCCTTCGTGCAGCGCGTGGTTAACGAAGAGTTTGGTGACTGGTTGGGTCGCAACCCAAACGTTGCCAAAGAGATCGTTCGCAAGGCCATCCAGGCTGCGACCGCTCGTCACGCAGCTCGCAAGGCTCGTGAAGCAACCCGCCGCAAGGGTCTGCTCGAGTCGGGCGGCATGCCGGGCAAGCTTCGTGACTGCTCAAGCCGCAACCCAGAGCTTTCTGAAATCTACCTAGTTGAGGGTGACTCAGCGGGTGGTTCTGCCGTTCGTGGCCGCAACCCGGAGACCCAGGCGATCCTTCCGCTACGCGGAAAGGTGCTCAATGTCGAGAAGGCACGTCTAGACCGTGCCCTTGGCAACGCCGAAGTTCAGGCCATCATCACCGCATTCGGCACCGGCATCGGTGAAGAGTTCGACGTGACCAAGGCCCGCTACCACAAGTGCATTTTGATGGCCGACGCCGATGTCGACGGTCTTCACATCCGCACCCTGATCCTCACCCTGTTGTTCCGCTACATGCGCCCACTTATCGAGCACGGTTATGTCTACCTAGCGCAGCCACCGCTGTTCAAGATCAAGTGGTCAAACGCCGACCACCAGTATGTTTACTCGGATGCCGAACGCGACAAGGCCTTGGCCGAAGGTGCCGCCGCCGGCAAGCGTATTCCAAAGGAAAACTCGATCCAGCGTTACAAGGGTCTTGGTGAAATGGACTACGACGAGCTTTGGGACACCACCATGGACCCAGACCAGCGCACCCTGCTTCAGGTAACTCTCGAAGATGCAGCTATCGCCGACGAAGTCTTCTCAACCCTCATGGGTGAAGACGTTGACGCACGTCGAACCTTTATTCAGCAGAACGCGAAGGACGTCCGCTTCCTAGACATCTAGGCCGCCGACATCCGAGAGATTTAGAGAAGAGACATCATGGCTGACGAAACTACCAACGTGCCAGCACTACGCGACAACATCGAGCAGGTCGACCTTCAGGTCGAAATGCAGCGCAGCTACCTCGACTACGCAATGAGCGTTATCGTGGGCCGCGCACTTCCAGACGTTCGAGACGGTCTAAAGCCGGTTCACCGCCGCGTCATTTACGCAATGTTCGACGGTGGCTACCGCCCAGACAAGCAGTTCTCGAAGTGTTCACGCGTCGTCGGTGACGTAATGGGCCAGTTCCACCCACACGGTGACAGCGCTATTTACGACACCATGGTTCGTTTGACCCAGGACTGGAACCTCCGCTACCCGTTGATCTCTGGTCAGGGTAACTTCGGTTCACCTGGTAACGACCCTGCCGCGGCACCTCGATACACCGAGTGCCGAATGGCTCAGCTGGCCATGGAGATGGTTCGCGACATCGACGAAGACACCGTCGACTTCCAGGACAACTACGACGGCCGCACCCAGGAACCTACCGTTCTGCCAAGCCGCATCCCGAACCTGCTCATTAACGGTTCGATTGGTATCGCAGTTGGTATGGCTACCAACATTCCACCGCACAACCTTCGTGAGGTTGCCGACGGTGCTCAGTGGTACCTAAAGAACCCAGAGGCCACCAACGAAGAGCTACTTGAGGCGCTAATCGAGCGAATCAAGGGCCCAGACTTCCCAACCGGTGCGCACATCCTTGGTCGCAAGGGCATCGAAGAGGCTTATCGCACCGGCCGTGGCTCAATCACCATGCGCGCGATCATCAACGTTGAAGAACTACAGGGTCGCACCTGCCTAGTTGTCACCGAGCTGCCTTACCAGGTAAACCCTGACAACTTGGCAGAGAAGATCGCCGGATTGGTCAAGGAAGGCCGCCTTTCTGGCATCGCCGACATCCGTGACGAAACCTCTGGTCGTACCGGCCAGCGTTTGGTTATCGTGCTCAAGAAGGATGCGGTTGCCCGCGTCGTCTTGAACAACCTTTACAAGCTGACCCCGCTTCAGGAGAACTTCAGCGCCAACATGCTGGCCCTGGTTGATGGAGTGCCACGCACCCTGAGCCTGGATGGCTTCATCACCAACTGGGTTGCCCACCAGGTTGAGGTCATTGTTCGCCGCACCCAGTTCCGCTTGAAGAAGGCCGAAGAGCGTGCCCACATTTTGCGCGGTTACCTAAAGGCCCTGGATGCACTCGATGCCGTAATCGCGTTGATTCGCAAGAGCGCCAACGTCGATGAGGCCCGCGATGGCCTTATGGGTCTGCTTTCGATCGACGAACTACAGGCTCGCGCGATTCTAAATATGCAGCTGCGTCAGCTTGCTGCCCTAGAACGCCAGAAGATCATTGATGAAGCGGCCGAACTCGAGGCGCAGATCCTCGACTTCAAGGCAATCATCGCCGACCCAGTGCGCCAGCGCACCATCATCAGCGAAGAGCTTGACGAGGTCGTTGCCAAGCACGGCGACGACCGTCGCAGCACCATCATTGCTGGTTTCGACGGCGACGTTTCGATGGAAGACCTCATCCCTGAAGAAGAGATGGTTATTTCGTTGA
>ERZ650310.350-NODE-350-length-13869-cov-5.578254_pt1 | contig 13869 bp, 34 predicted proteins | sample MGYA00376246_ERZ650310 | MGnify/ENA primary metagenome ERZ650310 (study PRJEB26733, sample SAMN07839286) | wastewater metagenome | biome: small river; feature: stream; material: water | place: USA: North Carolina | collected 2016-03-01 ...
CCGGTAGGGAGAGGGAAGATGGATTACATAGATTTTCTGAAAAGCAAAATAAGGCTGGCAGAGTTTGCCGGTTTTGAGATTCGAGATGACGAGGTTAGCACGATACTGAAACCGCACCAGCGCGATATTGTTCGATGGGCCGTTCGCGGTGGCAACCGTGCAATCTTCGCAGCGTTCGGTCTTGGCAAATCGCTGATGCAGATAGAAACCTTGCGCCTGATTCAACTGTACGCAGGCGGCCCGGTGTTGATCGTCGCGCCGCTTGGTGTTCGGCAAGAGTTCATCCGTGATGGAAAGATGGTAGGTGTGACATTCAAGTTCATCCGCACCGAGGATGAGATGGAATATGGCCACAACTTCTACATCACGAACTATGAATCGGTGCGCGACGGCAAGTTAGACCCGAACGTGTTCAGCGGCGTTTCGCTGGATGAGGCGAGCGTCTTGCGTTCGTATGGCAGCAAGACTTACCAGACGTTTCTGACGTTGTTTGATAAGGTCAATTTCCGGTTTGTGGCAACTGCTACCCCGAGTCCGAACCGTTACAAGGAGCTGATTCACTACGCCGGCTTTTTGGGCATCATGGATACTGGTCAGGCGTTGACTCGGTTTTTCCAGCGCGACAGTACGCAGGCTAATAACCTGACGCTGTACCCGCACAAGGAGCGCGAGTTCTGGCTATGGCTCAATTCGTGGGCAATCTTTTTGCAGCGACCGTCTGACCTTGGCTACAGCGACGAAGGCTACGACTTGCCGCCGTTCGACGTGATTTACCACGAGGTAACATCAGACCATACTAAGGCTGGTTTCGACCGTGACGGGCAAGGCTCCATGTTCGTTGATGCCGCACTATCGCTGCGTGACGCAAGCAAAGAGAAACGGTCAAGTCTTGAGTTGCGCGTTGATAAGATGCGCGAGATTGTCGAGGCTGACCCCGAGTCTGCGTACATCTTCTGGCATGACCTGGAGGATGAGCGTCACGCTATCCAGACGGCTATCCCGTCAGCGGTGAGCATTTACGGTACGCAAGACCTTGACGAGCGCGAGCAGGCCATTATCGACTTTAGCGACGGCAAGTTTAAGTATCTGTCGGCAAAGCCTGTCATTGCCGGTTCAGGCTGCAACTTCCAGCGCCACTGTCACAAGGCGATCTTTGTCGGCATCGGCTTCAAGTTCAATGATTTTATTCAGGCGATACACCGGGTCTACCGATTCTTGCAAACCGAGCAAGTCGAGATCCATATCATTCACAGCGAAGCCGAGCGCGAGGTATTACATACCTTGCAGAAGAAATGGGCACAACATAAAGAGATGGTGCAGAAGATGAGCGACGTTATCAAAGAGCATGGATTGAACAGCCTGAGCATGTCCGACGTATTGTCACGGACAATCGGTGTCGAGCGAATTGAGGTGAGCGGAGAAGGCTGGCGCGTTGCGAATAATGATTGTGTGCTGGAAGCCAAGCGCATGGCGACCGATAGCGTCGGCCTCATCGTCACGTCCATCCCGTTCGCAAACCACTACGAATACACACCGAGTTACAACGACTTCGGACACACGGAAAACAACGATCACTTCTGGAAGCAGATGGATTATCTGACGCCGGAACTGTTGCGCGTGTTGCAGCCGGGCCGGTTGTATTGCTGCCATGTGAAAGACCGTGTTCTGTTCGGAAACGTGACCGGTGCAGGCGCACCGACCATTAGCCCGTTCCATGCGGAGGCTATCTTCCATGGCAAGAAACACGGCTTTGATTACATGGGCATGATTACCGTCGTAACTGACGTTGTACGCGAGAATAACCAAACGTACCGGCTTGGGTGGTCTGAGAACTGCAAGGATGGCAGCAAGATGGGCGTCGGATGCCCTGAGTATGTGATTCTCCTGCGGAAGCCACAGACCGACCGTAGCAAGGGCTACGCAGATACGCCGGTCAAGAAAGATAAGTTGATGCACGTCGCGGCAAATGGTGACGACGTGGCAGAGGTTATCAATCCAGACGGCTACAGCCGCGCACACTGGCAGGTTGACGCGCACGCATTCTGGCGTTCAAGCGGGAACCGGATGCTGACAGCGGAGGATCTGGAAGGCATGGGGCCGGATAAACTGGCCAAGGCTTTCACGCAGTACAGCATCAATCACGTTTACGATTATGAGCATCACGTCAGGCTCGGTGAGCAACTGGAAGCACGCGGCGCGCTGCCGTCAACGTTCATGTCGCTTGCGCCTGGTTCACATGATGATTCAGTCTGGCACGACGTTAACCGCATGATTACCCTGAACGGGAACCAGTCTGCACGCGGCTTGGCTAACCACGTCTGTCCGCTGCAATTCGACATCGTTGACCGTCTGATCGACCGCTATTCGATGGCCGGCGAGGTTGTGCATGACCCGTTCGGCGGCCTGATGACGGTGCCGTACAGGGCGATTCTCAAGGGACGCAAGGCGAGTGCCAGTGAATTGAACACCGGCTATTTCTTTGACGGTGTGCAATATCTCAAGGCGGCGGAAAAGAAGGTTTCCATGCCTGACCTGTTCGACTCGCTGGAGGATGACGCGGCGTAACGGATAGCCCACAAACCAAGGCCCGCTCACACGGGCCTTTTCTTTTGTTTTTTTGCTTCCTGCCGTAGGTCTTCGATGTCGTGCCCGTACTTTGCGCAGATGTTGTCTGATGTGTCGGTCAGGTATCTGGCAGCGCAGCAAACCTTCCTGAGATCGTAGACGCCGGAGCGGGTGGCGCAGTGGGGGCAGGTCATTTAGGAAACGCCTCACGAATCCACTTGCCGATGCACGAACGCGAAACGCCATACCGGTGCGCAAGTTCTGGCTTGGTCAGCGCGTGATAGTCAGCGCGAAACTGAGCGAACCACTCCGGCGAACGCCGGCTGTAGGTGTTCAGTTTCACGGCGGTTTTACAGACTACCGGCGACCATTCCATCATCCGCGCATCGTAGGCGGCGGACAGGCGGCGGGTTGTGGTCATGTGAACAGGTCTCCCTGAACCGTAGCAGCCGGCGACATCGCCCGGCGCCGCGCATTGCCGGCCCACTCTAGCAGCAGGATTGACCATGCCCGGTGCGGCGTTGCGCGTGACTGTTGCAGGTACACGCGGGCTTGATGTAGATCGCGGTCGCGGTCTGTCATACCGCCCCCACAGCCCGCCACAGCCGCTGCGAATCGAGCTGGGCGGACAGGGTAGGCGACAGTATCGGAGCCGTCGCCCACAGACTGACAGTGCCAGTACCGTATCTGCGTTCGCCAACGACAGTGACGCCGCCGGCCCGCTCGATTCTGGTCAGAACCTGGCACACGGCTTTCGACGATATGCCAACAATCGCACCAATCTCGGCAGCGGTTCGTGGCGTGTCGCTGATCGTCGCCAGTATGCGCTGGCGGTTTTCGGCGAGCCGCTTGTCGCGGCTACAGTTGGGGCTGGCGTAGGTCATGCCGGCTCCCCCGCAGGCGTCCAGCCGGTAACGGCGGCAACGTCGGCCCATGTTGTGGTTTTGGGCGGCTTGCGGCGGAGGTGGTGTGGGGCTACTACCAACTTGCCAAGCCCTGAATATGAGTTCCATTGGCCAATAGGAACAACGCCGTACCCAATCCTCGTCCCTTGGCTTCCATCTTGCTTGACGGTTTCAATCGGCCCGTAACCCCTAACCACCTCGCACTCAATCCCGATAACATCCGTGCGCCCGCTGAACGTGCCGACGATGATGCAGATTTCCCCGACCTTGAAATTGCTCATGGCAGATAAACCTCGACAGCAGCCCCGACAATGCCAGCGCAGAACGCGACGACAAAAACCATCACAGCCAACAGGAACCAAGCGTCATAGCGGTCCAGCCGGCTGTAGCACTCGGTCGCCGTCAGGCCGGGAGGTTTTGCGTAGTACACGCTGTTCATCCGGTGATAACGGTCCATGCTGATTTGTTTCCAGCCGCGCCCCGTGACGTGTTCCCAGCAGCCGCCGCGCAGTTGGCGGGCGAAGTGGTGATTGTAGATTTTCACTTGCACACCCCCGCAAACGCCTCGTCCACCTTGCGCACGGTATCCGACAGCAGCGACGGGTCGGCATCGCCCGACAGCCAGCGTGAGAGTGTGGCGCGGTTGACGCCGATGTGGTCGGCAAGGTCGGAGTCGGTGCGGTCGTCGGCGTGAAACCGTTTCCGCATGGCGGTGATTTTCTGCATTGTTGTCACTGTTGTTTCCCCTTTCAGTAGTTGATCGTTAAACGATGGATTACAGCCGATAACCCATGACCGCGCCGACGAAGCCGTCACCGCGCACCAGAACGTGCGACTGGTCGCCGCAATACTCTGCACCGGCAGGGAACATTGATAGGTATTTCCCGTCAACGCCGACGCCATCATTCATGCCGGCGATAGGGATAGGCGTCGCCGCATGGCCGGTGCCTCGGCAAACGTCACAAGTGGTCGGCACCTTATGCCTAACGCGACCGGTTCCGTCGCATTCCGCGCACTCGTAGTCATGGTTGCCGTGCGCAAACTCGCCGCGACCGTCACAGTCATCGCACTCGTGGCTGGTAACCGTGCCGACACCGTGGCACTCGCCGCACTTGTCCAGAACGATACCGAGCGATTCAATGCTTGCCCAATCTTTCGCGTCACCAATGGCGGCCACGTTTTTCAGCACTGTAGCGCCGATATTTTCCGGTATCGCAGGGCATACTGCGCCACCGTCGTACTTCTCAGCGAGAATGAATATATGCCCATTGGTGGCGCATACCCTGCCGTCTGGCATCAGTTGCGGCGCTGCGCAGTAGTGGCGAATATCGTTCGGATTGCAGAACTTCATCAGTTGTTCGTGGTTCACTGTTGTTGCCTCGCACTGTTGTAGGTGGTATTGAATATACCCGCTAACGTTTCAGCCTAACAACATAACCGACGAACGGTATTGCAGCCTAACAACAATGGGCGCATTGTTCACTGGTCGAAACGAGATACACAACGAAGGGGAAGCGGACATGATCACTGTCGAAATGCTCAAAGCGTTTGAGTCTGCCGGATACAAGATCGAAGAATGTGAGGCATCACACAGCGGCCTGATGACTGCTGTTCTTCGCCTCAAAACAGACGACGGTAAGAATGATTGGTGCGAGACACGCGTCTGGTGCGCGATGGGTTCTGATGCGCACTCATACCTGACCGGCATGAACTAAAACCACCCCGCCCCTAACCGGGCGAAACGAAACAGGGAGCGCAGGAAATGACCTTTGAACTTTTCGAGACCGGATCAGATGCGCGCGCCGCAAGCCGTTGCGTTTGTACTGTCCGCGATGGCGTTTTCTATGACGCATTCGATGGCCGCTATCGCCCGCAGACGGACGACTTTGGAAACGTGGTAGGAGTCCGTCCTGTTCCGGCTGCTGACGGTCACCATCACCAAGGATTCGGTCTGCTGTACCTGTACGAACGTCTGCACCTGATTTAACACCACCCCGCCCCTAACCGGGCGGACAACCGAACAGGGGAGACACAATGAAACTAGCACTGTACAAAAACACGCAATACAACTTCGTCAACGCGCACGAGATGTGCGAATGGATGGAAAAACAGACAGACATGGTTCGTATTTCTGAACCTGTCGATGTTGAGTTTCCGCCGCGTGCGAATGATGAAGTTGTGGCGCTTCAGGTTGTTCAACTGGAAGCCGCTGCGAAAGAAATCGAAGCCAAAGCCTACGACGCCGTGCAGAACATCAAAGCGCGCATCCGCGAGCTGCAATGCCTGCCGGCACCGGAGTCCGCACAGTGAACGAACAACGCACAGCACAGAACCCGAACGAACACGACGCCGATGCGCGCCTACAGTGCGAGTGCAAGGCCATCGTCTACGTCAGCGAACTGGTCAACCGGCGCTGCCCTGAGTGCGGCAGCCTGCACCTGGTATATACGGAGGTGCGGAAATGAAAACCCTGATCAGCGGCATCGTCCTGCTACTCGTGTTCGCCCTGATCGGAACAGCCAGCGATTGCGAGAAACCGGATGGGAGTTTGATGGAGGTGTGCCATGAAAACTGACCCGAACGCGCCGGCTTATCCTGTTTCGGCCGATGAAATGCGCAACAGTTTCAGCAGTCACGGCCTGACGAAGCGCGAACTTTTCGCCGTCATGATTATGGCGGCATACAGGTCAAACGGTAACGCAGAAGATTTGCCGACAGAGGATCACGCTAAGGACGCCTGCTATGAAGCCGACGCCCTAATCGCCGCCCTGAACGCGCAGAAGGAGGACGGAACGTGAGCATAGAATCGCAAGCCGAAGGCTTAATTAGTGACTTTATGAACTACGTGAACGACGACTGTGAATGCTCTGTTTGCGTAGATTATCGGAATCGTGCCGACACTATCCGCGCCCTGCTATCCCGCAACGCGGAGTTGCAGGCTGATGCGGGGCGGTATCGGTTTCTTCGCGGCCAGTCGGAAACCGGCGCAGTACGCACACTGTTACCGCTGGTTCGCTCGCACTACGTCATTGTGAATGAGTCAGCGTATGACTACCCAACATTCGATGCGGCTGTCGATGCTGCCATCGCATTCGCACAGCAACCGCTGGCAGGAGAGACACCGTGAGCGATAACGCGAAACCACACGGAAAATGCAAGGTATGCGGTGCGGCTCTTATGCGCATAAACGAACACTGGATTGGCAGAGAGATATTTATTTGCCTACCGTGTGAACAGAAAGACAAGCAAGAACGTGAAGCAAAACTGAAACATGATGCCAAGGTGGAGAACTGGACATGATCTGCGAACACTGCGGAGGAAACCGCGTTGTTTCGTATCCGCCACCTGCGTGCGGTTGTCCCGGATGCGGCGCGCCTGTTTGCTGCCAGACGTGCTGTGACGCGCACAGCCACGGATATAACCGAGAAGGCAATCTTTCGGAGTCAACGTCAATTCCATCCGAAACCGACACCAAAGTGGACAAGTCAATGCCTGATCCAAATGCAATTCCAAAAATGCAAGCGTTCGCCTCAATGGAACAAATGGCCGACCTTCGCTCGCAACTCGCCGCATCGGAAGCCCGGTGCGCGGAACTGACGGCGGAACGGGATGCAGCCGTTGATGTAGCACTGAAAAATCAATTCGAACTCGCCCGCGTCAAGGCGCTGGTGGTGGGTGCGCCGGCAGTTGCATATGAACAGAAAGACAGGCAAGAACTTGAAGCAAAACTGAAATATGACGCAAAAGTGGAGAACTGGACATGAACGACAAGAAACTTACCGACGCCGGCAGAAACGAACACTACGAAGGTCTTTTTGAGGGCGAAACAATCGAAGAACGTGCGGCAAGACTGGCGGCTGTAAGACCGAAAATGCAAGCGTTCGCCTCGATGGAACAAATGGCAGACCTTCGCTCGCAACTCGCCAACGCGAAACACTTGCGCGAAATAATCACGCCGCATGATAACGACTGCGCGTTTATGCAAGGAGGTCGCATGGCGTGCAACTGCAACGGTACGCGATGGTTTGGTTACTCCCATCGAGATACGGTTGACGTGCTCGGTGTATGGGCGCTGTGCAACTGGTTCGCAGCCCTCGCCGCATCGGAAGCCCGGTGCGCGGAACTGACGTCCGAGTCGCGCAGTTATTCCGACCTGCTAGATGTGTCGCAGGAGTGCGTGCGCGAATTGCGAAAGGAACTCGCCCGCGTCAGGGCGCTGGTGGAGGGTGCGGAACCAATTGCTTGGGCCATAACTGACGAAACAAAGGCGGTTTCAATAACATTCAGTAAGGGTTTTGCGGACCACTGGAAAACCGACCACCCCGAACTCAAAACATACGACTTTTACGCCCGCCCGAACTTGAATGCAAAGGAGAATTGAGATGAATGACAATACGAGGCTTGTTTCCAGCCTGCTAACGCAACTTGCAGAAATAGCCGAGTCACTTGGAATATCAGACGAGGATGCAGAATGCTCGAATGGTAATGCGGAAATCATAATCGCCATTGAGGCGCTGAAGAATAGCGTTTTGCTTTATAGCGACGGTTACACGAACGCTAGAAATCAGATCAAAATGCTTCAACAGGAAATGATGCGCGTCCGCAAAATCGGAACCATTGTTATGATGGATGATGGACAGCACATTGTTGCATGGGAGAACGGTACGCCTGACGTTGGAGAAATACTGTACGTCTCTAATGAAGAGCCGAGACATGATGAAACGAACAACTTCGGAGACCTCCCATGACCACCCAGAAGATGACGACGAAAGAAGCGATGCACATTCTTCGCAAAGAGGAATACGTCAGCCCGTACACGCAGGAGGCGATTGATACAGTCTGCGACGCACTGGAAGCCAGCGAACGCGGGGCGGTGCCGGTTGGGTATGTTGATTCCGGCGGTGTTCCTTACTTGTACACAGATTCTCCGGCGCTGTCTTTGTCAGGCACTGAACTCTACGCCGCCCCGCCGCAGCCTGCCGAAGCGAAGGTGCCGGAAGGCAAGGCGCACGCGATGTTGCTTGCGTTGGCTGATGAGATGTACGTCGCATGGGATAGCGACCGTAACGCCCGCGTCGGCAAGATGCTGAAGGCACTTTCACAGCCTGATTTTGCGCCTCACTACCGCGCCGACTTCGCAGAACTACACGCAATGCTCGCCGCGTCCTCTGTTCAGCAGGTGGCGAAGGTTCCCGAGACTGACGACGTGTGCGCCGCATTAGACCGTCAGTATCTCGCAGGATTGCAGGCTGGATGGGGTCTTGGTTCGCTCAATGACCGAGACGGCTACACGGCTGCGCAGAACGCAAGACGCAACGACCTATCTATTCTCGCCGCGTCCGGCGGCAACTCGTCCGGCAAGGAGGTGTGAGGTGGTTACTCAAGAATGGGTTAACCGTGTAATTAACAATGCCGAACTGGACAGCCCTGATGTTATCGGGCCGCCACGCACGGAAGAAGGCGCGAAGCGTGACGCATGGACGCTCCGTTATATCGCAAGAATGCTTGAGGTTGGAATAGAGCCGCTGCACGCCTTTGAGACATACGCAGCCGGTGAGCACGATTACGAATCTGATCCAGAGCAGTCGGCGGATGATGAGATGTCTTATTGGGATGATGACGACGGCGGCAACTCGGGAGGTGGGGCGTGAGTGAATTACTGCCGTGTCCATGTGGGAAAACGCCGACAAGTCTTTGCGTAGTTGCAGACCATGACCGCGCCAAGTATGCGTATTGCTACGGGATGGATTGCTGTGGCGAATGGCATGTTGAGTTTCGCAACAACTATAAAACAGTTGGAGATTCTGAATCGAACGCACTGGCGGCAGCCGCATGGAATGCCGTACCGAGAGCAGACAAAGCATCCGGCCAGAAGCCGGCGCAGGAGGCACCATGACGGCCCTGAAACTTGCGCGGGCGGTTTATCCAGTAGTCACGGCAGCGGAGCGGGCGGTATGAATATCTCAGCGGAAGAACTCGCAACACTGGCCCGCGCAATGGGCTACGAGGTGTCGATAGATAGCCACGGAGGATATGGCGTCGTGCGCGTCGTTATGGGCAGCGGTGGCGTATTCAACCCGATGGCAGACGCGGCGCAGGCTTGGGACGTGCTGGCTTGGCTTGACCGGGTGAACGATTGCTTCACGCTTGGCGTCGGCTATGTCGCGTCGAATATGCAGCGCGTCAATCACAATCAAACACCAACCGACCTCCGCCGCGCAGTCGTCACCGCTGCCGTCAGGGTCGCGGAGGGGAGATGAACACCATCCCCGAAGCCAACCAGGTACTCCGCGCCACGCTAGCCGAACAGATGGCCGCCTACGAACGCGAGCACGGGCCGGTTGTTTGCGAGCCTATCCGCACGGAGTGGGCCGAACCGCTGATGGTCGATACCGCCATCCTCGAAGCCGCCCGCAAACGCGGCGGGCTTGCGGGGAGTCGGCACAGGCAGATAAAGAAAGTTCAACAACAGGAAGGAGTGTGATTTATGTACCAAGAAAATGCGAAACGATACACAGGCAACGGCATGGCCGGATGCACTCTGGCTGACCAGCCAAAGCAACCTGAGATAAATCAGGCCATTGACAGCATCAGGGAGCAAATCATGCGCGCTGCCGAGGCACGCGAGCGCATTTCTCAGGCACTGTATCGGCTTGGCGCGCCTGGCGCTGGAATTGCGAATTGCGTTGGCGCTGGCCCATGCAACCCAGAACCGTGCGCGCCGACAGCGCTTGACACGCTGCGAACACTGGCGGCCGACATGCGCTACACCGCAGACGAAACGCACGAACTGGCCAACCGGCTTGAGCGTGTGGTTTAATTGCCCAGCCGGTAACGCCGCAACGGGTTAGGGGTTCCTGACCGGGCGCACCTTATCGCAGACAGCGCAAGCCAACCGTGCGTAATAACGGAGGCAGCCAGAGCATTACGGGAATCTTTACCTCTGTATCTCGCCCGACCGTGGGGGCCGACGTTGAGGATGCCGCCGTCGCGGGAAAGTCTTTGGCGATCGAATGGAAGCGGTGTGTGATCTGGCAATTTGATTTGCGGGCATGGCAGAGAGGCTATGCGGTGGCCTTCCAAGCCATTCAGTCGGGTTCGATTCCCGGTGCACGCTCCACGCGTTCCTCCCTGCCGCCACAGGCGGCCCTTCCGCCCTCCCGAGTCAGAAACTACGGAGGGCGTTTTTTTATCAGTCAACCGGCCCGATCTTGTCCTCGATAACCATCGCCAGAACAAGCAGGAATGACGAGACGAACCAGAGCGCCTTGACGCAGATGATCAGCAGCCCGGCGATTATCCAGACTGCCCACAGGCACAGGCGCTTGATTGCTGGCATAGCATCGCACCGAATACGCCACCGACTACCAGCAATGATACTAGTATTCCGATGGCCATCCAGCGGTCGGCGGAGGTGGTGTTCATTTGTCGTCGATCGACTTTGTAGTGACGTTCCGCAGCAGCACGTTGGCGATGCCAACAACGATCAACGCCTGCGGGCCATAGGCTGCAATCATCGCCGGGTTAGCAGCGAGGAACGCAGTCACGCCAGCGGCGGCGGTTGCGAGGTTCACCCAGACGGTACGGCTTTTCAGGTTTTGCAGTATTTTGCGTTTCATGACTCGAATATCCTCGGGTTTATGGCCGGAACACCAGCAAACTGCCATTTATTCTTGGCCGAACGTCAAAATGAAACCACGTTGTCCCTTCCTCGATTGCTCCGATCATCGCGTAGACGTCGTGACCGGCTCGAGCTTTCTTGATGATGTCGGCGCGCATCAGATCAACTGTCGTGCGAACCGGCTTGCAATCGATGGCGCAACCGATCCTGTGCTGAGACTTGGCCGCTCCTTCCGTGCAATTCAGTGGGCGGTAGCCGCGATACCGATACATCCCGCCGTTGTGCCAGTCGTTCACCACCAGCGGCCCGTAATCGGCGCGCATCTGTGACAGCACCGACAGCGCCCGAGAATCCATCAGCTTGATCGCCTCGTCGCCCAGCAACGCGTAGACGTCTGGCGGAACGAACTCTTGCACCTTGAAGCCGGGCGGGCACTGGATCATTTCGGCGGCCCTACCTCAATGAACGCCCCGTAAGCGGCCAACGCCAACAGCGCGGCAACGACTCCCTTTTTCACCAGACCCCAGACGCCCTGCCCGAGGTTGGAATAAAACCGCTCAACAAGCCGAACCTCCAACACGTCGGCTATTGCGTTGATGTCCTCGTCGGTCAGCAGTCGGTGCCGGCGCTCGGGTTGTTGTTCGTCTGCCACGTCATATGCCCTCGGTTGTGGCGTCCTGCCGGTTAGTGGATGTCCAGCACAGCAGTCACCGGCTTGCCAGGGTACTCAACGCAATCAATCTGGTACGTTGCGCGCTCGCCGGAATGCTTGAATCCTGACGGCTCGTTCACTTCCTTGCCGTCGCACGTCAGCACGCAGCCAGACGGAAGGGTATAGGTGACCGTTTGCCCGTCTTCAGCAGAATCGGCCCAGATGTGGCCAACGCCATAGATGTTTGCGTTCATAGCTGCGCCCACGACCCCTCATAACCTGTTTCAGGATAAAGCAGCGCGGTCTGTCCCGCGTTAAGCGTGGCCGTGTTGCCGTTATTGAAAGGCGATGCTGCCGGGAAAAACACGTCGCCATTAAGTGACGAAATGTCAAACGTGCCTTGTGATGCGCCGTTCTTTTTCACGAGAACAGTGTCGGCGGTAAAGTCAAACGAGAACGTCAGAACGTCAGCGCCATACGATGCGCCAAATGCTGTTTGTGCCGTGTTGTGTACCTGCGCACCCGTTGGCCCGTAATACCCCCAACCCTGCGCACTGAACCCGATGTAATTCTGCAACGACTCCAGCGCAGTGCATGTGCCAATGACGTTATCCGTACCGCCTGCGATGCCGACCGTAACCTCAAACTCTGGCTTGCCAGAATTGCGGCCAATCGTTGCTCGAACCGTGCGCCACGAACCGCCACCGGTCACGGTCAAGTCACCGTTTGACAGGGAAAGCTGCGTGCCAATGTCCGCCGGGTTCCACGTCGCGTAGGTCGGGGCGGGGGCTGCGCCGCCCATGGAAAACCCACGAAACGGAACCGCCATCGCAAGCCCTAAAGCCGCCATGTCAGAAAATCCCGTAAAGGACTGCGGTTGTGTCGGTGTCGTAAATCCGGCGCACGCGGAACGGCAGAATGTAACCTGCAACGCAGATTGCCGCCGGAATGGTGATGGCCGTCTGTACGCCGGCGTTGTCGCCGGCCCACGGGATGACCTTCACGTCGCCGGCAGTCTTGACCATGACAGTGACCGGATATTCGTAGTCCTCAGAATCACTCTGAGTGACCTCCCATGCCATCAAAGGCAGCGCAGGGATTGCGTGTGGCGACTGGTAATCTTTGACAGTGATCATCTATCTATCCTCAGTTTGCAGACCGTGAGACTTCTTGCCATTGTACGCGGCGAACGGTTCCGCCGGATGTCCATGCATTTACAAAATACGAGCCTATCAGGTCGATATTGTCATTGTCGATTCGCGTGACGCGCCACTCTCCGTTTGCCTCGGTTGTGCCGGCCACAGATGCTATGAATGCCGTGTTTCCGGTGACAAGACCATGCCCTACAGACGTGACGCGGATAGCGCCGCTGCCGTTGTTGGCCGCTGCCGTCACTGCCTTCGCCGTCACCCCGGTGTCGTAGGCAATCGTCAGCGTATCGTCAGCGGTAAACGTCCAGTTCACGTTTCCAAGCAACTGGACAACACCTCCGGCTGACACATCTATCATGGTCGAGTTTCCAGTTGTGAATAGCAGCACAACTGTTTGCCCATCGGAAATAGCAGAACCATCTGTATTGATTCCGCTGATGAATGTTGCCACGCTCGCTGTGCATCGGACGAACCTGCGGCCTGTAGCGAGTGTTATTGTCGTATTATTTCCGTTTGTACCTACCGTTGACGAATTTAACGAGCGGCCAGTTTCTGCGAAATACCCATCCCTGTAAATGAAACTAACAGTATCCCCAAGTTGTGGAAGCCAGTCTGCTGAGTTTTGCAGATTCAGCAGCGAGTTAGAGTCAGTTGAATTGTCTACAAGCATCGTGTCTGCGCTGTTGAAGTACAGAACAATCTTTTGACCAGTAGCGAGCGAATAGTTGGTTGCTGCGGAAAAACCTAGAAACTTCTGGCGAAGCTTTACGGTTCCACCGGAAACGTATGCGTTAGCATAAACAGACCGTTCAAGGTCTATGTTTGTTGTATTGACGAACGTGACAGTCCATGTACCGTTAGCCTCTGTTGTTCCGACGACAGAAGCGATCACGCAAGTATCGCCAGTTATCAATCCGTGCGCTGCTGATGTGGAGATCGGAAGAGCACACGTCTGAACTCCAGTCACGATCAGCG
>ERZ650310.351-NODE-351-length-13841-cov-22.665240_pt1 | contig 13841 bp, 20 predicted proteins | sample MGYA00376246_ERZ650310 | MGnify/ENA primary metagenome ERZ650310 (study PRJEB26733, sample SAMN07839286) | wastewater metagenome | biome: small river; feature: stream; material: water | place: USA: North Carolina | collected 2016-03-01 ...
GATGGCAAGTAGATGTCACTGTATCGTCTATTTGGACGCTTCCATGTGTAGTCTTCATCGAGCATATCGGTGAACCAGCGACATAGTAGCGTTTCCCACGGGACGATTGGTGAAAGGAATTTATTGAGCATTTCTTCAATGCCACCAGGAATGCTTCCCGCATCCTTTGCAAGCTTGGCTTGATGCACAGCTCTGACAACACTGTTGATCACAGTGTGTTTGTCTCCTGGCTCTCCAGGAACCATATCGCATTCATACTCAAGTGGTGGCTGGAAGTTGTTTTTGACAAGATCGTCATAAATGTCCTCTTCCACCCAGCCAACATACTGCCTAGCATTAAGGTCTGGGAATGTCAGCACACCTTTGATACCATCAAAGCTATAGCCTTCAGCTTCTAGCATGAGGTCTATCTTTACATCACAAGCTATGTTCCATTTCCTAGGATCTCTGGTGTCTCTGCGAATGCCATGCAGTAAAGCAACATGCCATAGCTCGTGCATGTAGTCTGTGTTGCGAGATTTTGAAGGCAGACCCATAAAGTAATCTGGGTTCCACCACAGCTTGGTGCCATCAGTACCTGCTGTTGGAATAGAGCTATCCCAGATAAACTCTAAGTTGGATGAGATTGAACCAAGGAAAGCAGCACTCTTGCCTAAGAAGACACTGCTCTTGGTGCGATCTAATTCACGTTGAAGTTGGTAGTTATCATGTTCCATTGCTACCTCAAAAGTTTGACAGTGAAACCAGCATCAATAACCTGATCTAACTCAGGCCACATACTGGTTAATTCGTTTAAAGAAGTGCTCAGCAACTCAGGCAGATAAGCCCTGTCCTTATTGCGAAGTGTCTTGGTGATACGTTCGATGCCATCAGTAATGTAGAGTTCAACAAGCCAGTTCCTTTTACCTTGGATCTGGCATTTCACTTTAGGACTTTCATCCCGAGTGCTGTAGGTGCAGACCAGCATTACTGCCCAGTCAAAAGCTCTTTGATAGCTTTAGCAGCAAGCAAAGCGTCTTTCCTATTGAGCCAAGCCATTTGAGAAGAAATAGCAAGATGGTCAGAAGAATGATTATCCCAAATAACATCATTAACACCATCATCCCCGAAAGCAGTAATATAGAAATACTGAGTCCCAGGTACTAACTTTTCCTTCATTGGTTCAGCAACATCGTACTTACCAATGCGAATGGTTTTTGGTTTGATGCGGTATGTATTCAATTCGTAAGCTCTTCCATTAACAATGCTCACGAGAAGTTTCTCATTAACAGCGTCGTACCACGTAGTCCCTGCGAGATATTGAATCTCTTTACCATCAGCAATCCAGCGAAGTAAAGTTGCTTGAGGATGATCTTTCTTTTCAGTCATTGTTTTCTCCTAAGTAGTTTCAAAGAAAAGCCCACCTAAGTGGGCTTACCAAGCTAGCAAAGATACCAGCGTTTGCCTTTAGGCGAAGCAGGTCCAAAGTCACCAACATGCTTATTGTGCAGCACAGCAGCCATCCGAGCTTCATCACGAGTGGCGTAGAAGCTCATTTGTGGCCGTGGAGTTACTGGAATAGGACTTTTGGTAGGAGCATTACTTACAGGCACAGCAGGCAATTGCACCACAGCAGGTTTGGGAGGTGCTACCACCTTACCAGCAGCGATGTCAGCCCATTCCTGGAACTGCTTAAGTTCGGGTTCCGAGTAAGGCACACCGATGTCCTTCCAGTAAGCCACACCAGTGCCACCCACCAGCTTACGGTTGATGGATTCACTTTGAATGAACAGATCAAACCCTTTGTGGTCACCAGGGTGCAAGCGAGCATTGCGATCATGAGGCAAGCCAATCATGTTACGGGCTTCCTTGCCAGCAAAGAACTTTCCAGTCTGACGATCACGAACCAGAATCTGCTTCAGGTATCCCACCTTGGCTTCGGTCTTGGTGAGCTGGTAGAAGGCAGAACCCTTCAGGTACTCCATGCGATGACGCAGGATGAAAGGACGGATATCAATGCCGTTGTCAGCATCAGGAACCACATACAGGCTGATCTTGGCAGTCACGTCTTCCAGAGCAGCCACGTTGACCTTACTTGCATCAGCATAGAAGGCACTGGTGCTCTTTGCTCCTGCAGAACGAGCTATAAAGAACGTGTTCATGGCAGCAGTGGTCTTGGCTGTAGATTCAGCCATGCCCTTGTCAGTAGTGTCCCATTGTTGGATGTTGGCTTTGGGAATACCCAAGCAAATGATCTTACGTTCATTGCTGTTGGGGGTACGGACCACAAAGGTCCAACGACCAGTAGCCTGCAGCTTCTGCACTTTCTGGGCCAAGCTGTATTGGTCATAAGTACGACTGTGCAGTTCTTCGCCGTCAGTAGTGATGAGAACCAAGAAGGAAACATCTTCTTGAAGTGCATCAGGGAGAGATTCCAGCAGCTCAATCATGCTGCCGATGCCATCGTACAGTGGAGTTCCACCATTACAAGCCCATTGAGTCACTGGCTTGAGTACGTGAGGATTGGATACTTGCACCATTCGAGTCACTGTGTCAGTGCCTTTGGGATAACCAACCCCCACAACAGACACTACAGTATCCAGCATCTCACGAGATGCAGCATCCTTGATGGCAGTGATGTTAGTGTTGTAATCTCGAATAGCAGCAGCCTTCAGAGAATTCATTGACCCAGAGTGGTCGTTAACAAATCCGATATAGTTCTTAGTCATTTCAGTTTCTTCTTTCTTTGGTTCAGGTTGGTAAATTATTCTTGGTTGGCTAGCGCCACCCACTCATCAATTTCTTCAGGTAAGCAATCAACAGCAGCAAATTCAACAAAGGCTTCCGATCCGTATGGGGTCTCTTTAGTGCTGGCGTTTGAATCCACACCTTCAACGTCATAGTCCACCTTGATGGCTTGTACTTCACAGGATGAAGTAATCCCACTGATTAGACCGTCCTCCAGGTGAATCACCACAGTTGGTTTCCCAGCTTGTTCTTTTTCAAGAATATCAACCAGCAGGTTCATTTCACCTTTACTGATTGGTGCCAGATTGCTTGTGAGCTTCTTTTTCAAGCCCTTTGCAAAGTCAATTGCTTTCATCATTTTCCTTTGATTTAAATATATTACTGGTTAGCCAAGTCCAACCAAGTAGCAATGCGCTCTTTAGTTACAATGTCAGCAGAGCTTAGATACACCACTGCTTTATGACCTATTGGAGTGTCTTTGACAGTATCTGAATATCCTTCAATATCCTGGTCAACTACAACAACATCAACCTCGCAGGAAGCTTCAACGTAAGCTACAAAGCCTCCGTCGATGTTTACTACTACAGTTGGTTTATCGCTTTTATTAAGCAGTTGCTTTAAACGACTAACTGCAGCTTCAAACTCTTCAAGAAGAGTCTCCGCTTCAGTTTGACTAAGCAATCCTTGACTTAGAACTAGACCATCTATTTCAATGGTCCCAGTGAAGTAACCTGCTGCAGTTTTGCGAAAGTTAACTTTCATTGTTGTCTCCTTGGTTCAAACAAAGGGTCCAACCAGCCATTTACCTAATGGCCAAGTCTGGTTGGTGGAATAACAATCCTTAGAATGAAAAGGATTGTCTGGCGGGAACACTGTGTTGTCATACCACTCTTTGTCAGAGCGGTATTGTGGAGCGTAATAACGAATTCCACTTTGAGAACTACTCATATTAAAAAGCACAGGTGCTCTGGCCCAAAGAGGAACGTATTCCATTGTGTAGCGGTTTGGATAATTCCGCTTTGCTTCATCAAGAGTCATGATTAACTATTAACCAGAAACTCAAGCCAAGCAAGCCTAGCTTTGTTTTCATAATGGGTTTCTGCATTACGCTCTTCATTTGTGCTGATCGGTAAATCAGCATATTCAGTATCATTATCTATCAGCCATCCACCAAAGGAGCCTGGGCCGATACAACTTGAAATAAACTTATGAGCATCATGCTTGTTCACCTTTGTAAGTGACTCATCTTCTGAGATCAAGTGGCAAACATAAATGCAATTATGGCAATATCGCATTGAGTCAAATTTAATTTTGAAAGTGCTAAGCACCTTTGCAAATATCGGTTTGAGATTATCTGGGCATGGTATAGTTGGATAGATCATTTCTTTATTCCTTTGGTTCAACTAAGCAGATACCTGCCAAGCTCTGGAGCATGCTGGGCAAAAGCAGGATGTTGTCTCAATGCAGGCATGCGATTGAGCGAAGCCCGGAAAAACAGAATACGATGGTCAGCACTGAAGCGACTTGAATAGGTCATCAAATCACCGAAGTTGTCGGCAGTGAGCTTTTCCATCATGTGAGTGATGACAGCCCAACGAGTTGAGTTGTCATGCGGAACATGGCAGGTCTTGGGGTTGGCCAAGATGTCTTTGATAGACACCATGTTGTTGAAGGCCTTGGTGAACTGAATGAAATCCACAGCCACGCCAGAGGTAATTGTTCCAGCATACATTGCAGCACGGTCCTCAGTGACTTCCTTACCTTTGATCAATTGGTTCATGAAGGACCATGTTCTTGGGCAGCAGAACGTCTTCTCATTGTGATCTGGTCGAAAGTCCATCAGCTTACTTGGGTACTGACTCAAATAAGCAATGATGCGGCTGTCGTAGCCTTGCTTCAGAGCTACGTCATACAGCCACTCATCATGGTTGATTTCCATCTCCAGATGCACTACACGAGACTGCATAGCAGTGCTAATTGTATTGGTGATGGCCCTGTCAGTTGATAGATTACCGGCAGCAGTCATTAGCACCAACTCATGCAAGTGATGCTGACCAACCATGCGATCCAGAATCAATTTATATGAAGCTGCCTGCACTGCTTTAGAAGCAGCAGTCCACTCATCCAGAAATAGCATCCAGCCGTTGTAGCCTCTTGGAATAGCCGCATTACGCAATGGAAACAAGTCAGCAAATGGGGCAAATTCAGCCATGCCATCAGCTCTAAAACGAGGCAAGCCTGATAGATCCTCGGGAGCAGAAGTGCTCAGTCGATGATCAATTAAGAAGAGTCCCAGCTCTTGAGCTATCTCACGCATGATGGAAGACTTGCCCATGCCGGGAGAAGACTCCAGAACAGGCACCAAACCTGCTTCTAAGCACTCCAGGATGTAGCGTTTGGCTTGCCTTGGAGTACAACGATAAAGATTATTTTCAGCCATGATTTGTTTTGTTAAAGGGTTGTTGAACCAAGAAAAGAAGAACAAGCTCGTCAACTTTTCACGGTATTATTGTAGAGAGCAGCCTCTAATATCTTTATTGCGTCAGGTGGTATTGTCCACCCTTCACAAACTGTTCCGATAGCTGCCTTTAGCTGTTCATTCTTAGCATGAAGACGACGAAGCTCAACAGCAGCTGGAAGCACAGCATCACAAAAGTGATCACCACGCCACGATTCAATTTCATCAGCAAGCTTGAGAGCGTCTGGTTGTTTCTCTTGGTTCATGATTTCATTCCTTGAGATGTTTTGGTTTGACTGGTAGAGGTGTCCAGTGGGTAGCCTTGAAGCCATCATTGTGGGCACTACCTCGCCAGTCGTTACCGATATTTGTCCAGTAACCGGCAAAGTAACCTCTGGGATGATTCTCATTACGAAACTGTCTCCAGTTAGTAGCTAGGTACATCGTTCCATCAATGGGTACAGTGTCAATGGGAAACCATTGCAAAAATACTGTGCTCATTTTGAATCCTTCAAAACGTAGGTTGTGCATTTGTCATTGATAACCTCAACACATTCATACTGAGATTTCTTCAGCACGCAGCTATTGCTGCTATATGAGATAAGAAAACCAATAACACCAAACATCCCACAGATAAGTCCAAATATGAACATTTCTTTTACCGAGTACATTGTTTATTCCTTTGGTTCAAAGAAGAACCCCGTACTCCTTCAAGATACGGGGTTAAAGGCTGAGAAAACTTGGTAGGCAATGTGAGATTCAAACTCACTCCCCGATTAGAAATTAACTTCTAAACAGAGACTCCTCTGAGATGCCTATTATTGGTGGAGATAGAGGAAACCCATTTCCTACTCTTAGCTTGTTCAACTAAGCACTTTGGTATGTGATCCCCATTATTGGTGCGTCGTGTAGGACTCGAACCTACATCAATGTCTTCGTTGACTCACAGCTTAGAAGGCTGCTGCTTTATCCATTAAGCTAACGACGCAATAAACTTGGTGCTGATCAGAGGAATCGAACCGCTGGCATCCAACTTACAAGGTTGGCGCTCTACCAACTGAGCTAGACCAGCAAATAGGTTGATGGTAATTGGAAACTAGCTTGAATAACCTTTCGGCCTATAGTGTCCTAATTGCAAAAGCGTGTCTAAGCAATCTTGTTACCTGGGGTACTAGGTGCATGAACATCACGACTTCATGCAAACTTAGTAATCCAACTACCATCATAGAAGCAGGCAGTGCGACTCACTGCTCTATAGACCTGTTCCTGGTATGTACACGCCTAGTTCTGCTTCTATGATGGTTCTGGTTACGTCTCCATCGTCTTTCGACCGTGCATGGGTTACCTACTTTCCACCTATCGGACCTGTTTAGCTATCAGGCTGCTGTAGATATAACATCTACGGTTTAGGTTAATGGTGTGTGCTGTTACGCCAAAGGGAGGTTAATCCTTACCGTCTCCGGGGTGATCTTCCACTTTGCCAAGTGACTCAGCCGATACTCGTTCTCAGGGATGCTATCCCATTCCTTCAGCAGTTAGCAAGACTGCTTTAGAGTGATTTCTATGCCAGTAGAGTATTTCACTCTATGCTCTAACATTGATCAGAAACCCTATTGAACTTTCCCGTGATGATAGGATGTCCTTCCTACACGGTACATAATGTTCTCGAACTGCAATTGTCCCACTCTTCAAAGGATGGCTGCTTCTAAGCCTACCTTCACCATCATTGAAGCATTATCAGTTTTGCACCTGATCAGTAGCCTGCGCTGGCTTGCGGTTTCCCTTACTGTAGCCGTCTAGGTATGCTTCAATGATGGCCCAGGCTTTCCACCTGGAAGGCTATATCATGCTGTATCTCATTACCTATGAGAAAGGTTTGATGGCGGCTAGGAACTCCCAACCCGACATACAGAGTATGAATCCCATATATGCTTAACCATCATCTCAGCAGGCTGGGCTTGAGTACCAGCTCTATGTCCCTTTCAGGTACTTACTTGTCAAAAGGTTTCAGACCCTGCACACACCCTACCACGGAACTCTGCATGTGTTGGCGGTTGCACTTCCTTCAGTGCTGCTGCTGAGATGATAGTGCTGGTTTCTTTCCCACCAGCAAAGTCAACCTAATTTATAAAGCCCCTAGGCTATGGGCTATTTGACTCACGGTTTTAACACCCGCTAGATGCAGCTTTGGGGGCAACACCGTGAATCGCACTGCATTTGGTTGTGAAGCTTGGATTTGAACCAAGGACCAAAGAATTATGACTGCTTACTATAGTTTTTCATGTAATCACTTTTTGCTTTACAGCAAAGATCACACTTACAATACCTGTACATAGATAGTGTGCCGTGTGCTTTTACTTGAATTCCTTTAGCTGACTTTTTTATATTATCTCTTCTTGATAGTATTTGTAAGTTATCTAATGAATCATTTGTTTTATTGCCATCAATATGATCAACAGTCTCATCTATAGATAAATATCTGTGTAGGCTAACTGCTAAAATATATCTAGCAAATTGAGTAGATGTTCTTTCTTTTTGAGTATTAAATAATACAAGAGTTTTTCTATTCTCTCTGCTCGTGACAATATACCCATATTTCCAATCTAGGTTATATGGGTATTCTAATTCAATTTTCATAATAAAATGGTGTGGTGAGTGGGATTTGAACCCACAATGGACTTTAGTCTCTCGATTATGAGTCGAGTGCCTGCAACCAGTACGGCTTCCACCACAAATTATATCATAACTGCTCTACCGCTGAGCTACATCACACTATCCTAGAAACAGACTGGCTAGACTCGAACCAGCGACAAAAGATCGGTGCTCGGTGGACTCTACTCTACCAACTGAGTTACAACCTGCTTCTAGGATAGCCCCATTTCTGGGCTACCTCAAAGATGATTCTACATGAACCAAACCCAAGAAAAGAATCTGTTTGCTACTTTTTGTTCATAGCAGCATCCCAACCCATCTTATGAGCCTCACGTATCTTTCTAGTCCAACCATCACAGCTAAACCATATACGGTCACATTCCTCTTGAGAAAGTGGAACGTATTTGTCAGGCTCTAGATAGAAGTCTTCTGGGGCAATTCTTTTGCCACCTACAGTTACTGAGACTCCATAAGTAAGTTGGTCATAGAAAGTAAGCTCAGCTTCTTTCTTTTCTTGGCTCATTTCTTCACCTCAAATTGTTTAAGTTCCATCTTGTAAACCCCTTCAAAATAAAACTGATAAGACATCGACATTCTCTTACTTCTGCACCAGCTGTTAAACAGTTGGAGCATCTTGGGAGTAGCCTCAATCAATATCGGCCCATCTTTAAGAAGCTCTGCCCAAGCTTCATAGTCAGTCAAGACTACACACTTAGTTGGAATGTTATGGATTGGTTGAACCATAAGTTCTACCAATTTGTTCGACAATAACTGTCTTGCGAACAATCACACCTTCTTCATCAGGCCAAGCATCCAACAAAGCTTCCTTTGATGGGAAATCTCCTGTTGTAGTGCTACTAGGCCAAACAAGCGTGTAAGCCACTTCGTGGCGCTCTACGATTGGATTGTGAGAACAAGTCTCTGATATGACTATATATTCCATAGCTGTTCCTAATTAATTTATGAAAGGGTTATCAACCCAAGAAAAGATTTGATTGAACCAAAGAAAAAATAAAGGAACCTCCTTTCGGAAGTTCCAGTATTGAATTAGGACAAGCTGTAGTTGCTATCCATAATGTCTCGCCAAAGATCAGGATCAAGCTTAGTGATAGTCACAGGCTTCTTCATGATCTTAGACAGCAAGAACTGCAGCAGGTTGCTCTTGGCAATCAGCATTAACTGAATGTTGTACTGAATACGAAGATCGTTACCGTACTGTGGAAGAACTCTAAAACCAACAGTTAAGCAAGTTGTTACCTTGCCCTCACGTTCCATGATTTGCATGGAAACCGTAGCTAATATCAGCTGCTTTTCGTGCAGCTGCGGCATCTTCAAGTACATCGTAGGTTCCCAGAGAGATTTGTTTCCTGTTTACCATGATGAAAGCGCAGAATCTACCTGACGGTAATATCCTTACACCATTTACCCCCGAAGAGTTATTTCGGCTAATACTTGTGTTTAACTGGTTCAATCTACTATTACTAACTTCACGTAGATTGTCCCACCTATTGTCTGTCCGAATGTGGTTCTTATGATCCACTTGAAACGGCCAAACTCCTGTCATCATTCTCCAAATCAACCTATGAGCTAGATATTCTTTCTTGCCAATTAGCACTGAGAAGTAACCTTCACTGTGCATATAGGTAGCAGAATCTCCAGCCAGTTTGTGCACCGTATTCCAGTTATAGGCTAGGTGGCCTGTAACCGGGTCATAGGTAAACATTCCCAATAGATCTTCTTTGGTTGGGTCAACTAAAGTCTGCAATTTGGATTTGCATTCTTTACATTGGTTCCCAATCTTACTTCTGCGAGCATCATACAAATGACATTCATAGTGCTTATGGCACCTGATGCATTCGCATAACGCTTTGGCAGTAGTAAGTTTCTTGATTAAGGTAATTTCACAAGTCATCGGTTGTTCCTGTACATGATCGAATTTCGATTGTACACGAACTTTCGTGAGTCTCCGAATTTATTTGGAGTGTCGGACTATATCATCACCCTCTCTTTCGAGTAGGGGCAGGGCGCTTCAGCGGGCACTTGCCTCGCTTACGGACTTCATCTTCCGTTCTGGAAGGTATCTAGGCTTACACCTAGACTTTACTAATTAAACTCTTACACCTATCCCCATGATGTTGGGCATAAACATTAGCAGCCACATCTTTACCACAGTGGGCACAAGTAACACGTTTAGCTTTTTTACCAAAGTTAGGGTTATTATTCCCCACTTTAGCTTGTCTAACTGCCTCTAAAGATTCTTCACTCCAGTTGAGTGACTTTCCTTTTTTAGCTAGTGACATTGCTAACTTATGTTCAACAGTAGGTATATACACTTTATCAGCAGGTTTTTGCCTAAAGTGCCCACCCATACTCAGGTTGTATCCTGTTGTAAAACTGTTGTAGTGCGCTATCCAGTGTATTTCTCGAATGTTTAATTCGTTTACTGGCACTGTCTCAATCAATTCAATGATAAAGTTGTTGGGCTTATATTTAAGAATGGCCTTAGAGAGGTAAATTAACCTCTTTCCAGTTTCTTTACTGCGTCTTGCATAACTAATGTGTTGATTAAAACGCACAGCTAATTTGCTTACAGTTTGCCCAACGTAAACTTTACCGTTTACTTGGTTGGTGATTTTATAGATGTGACCTTGCATGGTAAGTTTCTCCTAGTGCTAGAAGGATAGTCTACCATAAAGTTTAATTTTCAATGTCCTAGTCTCTGAACCGGCCAAGCATTCCTGCTTGGATTGGCTGCTGATTGGCATAGGCTTACGCCCTTAGCTTTCCAGCAATTCACCCTGTTATTCGACAGAGATTACTCCTTGAAGGACCATTTATGTTTAGTCATGAATTGCCAACACCTTGAATGGCTTCTTAGGAAGAGAATCCAACAACTCTTTAACAACAGCACGATCAACTACATGCACAGTGTCAGTATGTAGATAGTCCATGATACGAGCAGACAGGTAACCTGACTCCAAGTAGTGCTGCCAGAGAGTTTGTACCATCTTAAGTGACACATCATCCTCGTCAGCTGGATGTTCGCTGGTAGTCTCCAGCACTTCATACAGATACTGCACAAGTGCAGGGTCATGGTCGCACCTACGAGTGATTTCACGAACTACAAGACCATCAATTCCATGCGTAACATTGGCTCCAAGGCTACGTCCATTCTCTTGAGCAGCATTAACTTCACGAAACGTGTCGTATGGCTTGTTCAGAAAGTGGATGGTCTCTATTTCCTGCCCCATGACCTTGATATGAGCATGGAAGTTATCAGGAAACACCCAGCTATTGATCAATGTAGTTGGATTCCACATCGTCAAGAACGCTCCATTCAATGTCCAGCAAGCAGGAGCTAAAGTAGTCATCGTAGTCTCAAACACTTTAAGCAACTTGCCCTTGCCAAATACCTTCTTTGGTTCAGCTTTGCTACCAAAGAAACTAGCCATGATGGCCAGCTTAGATTTAGCTCGTTCAATCAATGCCGCTACTTCATTAAAAGAATCCACCATTGCTTGGTAAATGAGCGTATAGGCATCTCTGCGATGACCTGTGTTCACTACGTTGCATAGCTCTGCTGCACTACGATCACCTGTCAGACAGGCCAGGATTTGCATCGTTCATCTTAAACACGGTTCGTTAAACCGTATCCATCGTTGAAATCACAACGATGCTGCATCTTTCGATGCAGACGAGACTATATCTTCACCCACAAGGGGTGCTCTGCATTTCGGATCACTTGATCCTACGGCTTACGCCTAGTCGTTGAACCTTCATCCTCGTGGGATGCTTGGCTGCTGATTGCCCAATCCACACACTTTTCAAGCCTTGGCTTTGTCTTACGACTCGCAGTGGCAGTGTAGCTCTAAGGGGTTCCCAGCAATTAACAGAGTTTGCTAGATCCATTGCTGGATCAAGGGGCTAGTCAATAACCCGAAGCGGTGGCATCCAATGAAATTGGATAACCAATAGGCTCACCACGTTGTACAGCTTCCCAGGCTTTCACACCTGCGTAATACAGAGCCGGTGTCTCCGCTTGCTTGACCAGATCCATGAGGCAGTGCTCATGTTCCTTGAACCAAGCAAGCCGGTCATCCCAGTTCTTTTTGTCGAGTCCGAAATTGTTGGCGACATCAATCTGGAGATACTCACGAGCAATAAATTGTTGAAAAGACTTCTGCATGATGCGTCCTGAAGTGGTTGAATGAAATTAATCGAAGAGATAACTAACGTAAATCCAAGTAACCACCAAGTAAAGAAAGGTATAAGCCTTCCCTACATTGGTGTACTCGATCTTTCCACACAGTCTTACCAACTCCTTATCGGAATTGAACCAGACCATGTGAACTAAAGACAATGCTTCACACATTGTCCAGAAGTAATACAGAGACTGTAGCCCTGGAATTAGCCAATAAGACATGTTGCTATTCCTTGTTTGCCAGCTCGATCAACTCAGCTGCTAATTGAAGCAGCTCAACTTTGTTGAGATTCAAGCTGTAATAATGGTCACAGCCGTCAATGATAGTAAAAGTACCATCACTCTCTTTATTAATGAAGCAGACATCTGCTTCAAACACTTTATCCAAAATTGGTTGTTTACTCATTTCATTCTCCTATTCAATAAATTCTTTGTCAGCAAATTGAATTACAGCCTTGTTCCAAGGATTACCTTGGTAGTTAACGTGATAGCCCTTGCAGTAAGTTCTGCCACGTTTATCGTAGGCATGGGTCATGTAGAACTCATTACCCTCTTGGGTCAACTTATCAATGACTCCCTTAGCCACTTTGTCGTACAGGGCAAACGCTTTCTTACGCTTCTCAAACTTCTCCCTGGTGTCGCCATCCTTCATCCTATCGAGATTCTTCCACTGGTTCTTAACCATTGAAGCTGTATCAGCATCAAGGGTAAGCTTGATACTGTTCATTCGATTGATGTGATCCAAGCAGATGTCATCCTCATGATGGTTCTTCTTGAGGATGAGTGAACCGGGAATAGTCAGGTAACCAGTAGAACTGTTGTTAGACAGATGTTCAGGCTCCACCACCATAGGCAGTGGATATTGATACTTGTCCAGCTCATCCTGAACATCAGTGCTGACCTCAAACTTGACAATGAAGATCTCAAGAGCTGGATCCCAGTCAAGCAGATCATGTTCAGCACACTTCAACAGCAAGTCAGCTACTTCTTGAGCTGTCTCACAGTGATGACGCATAGTGCCTACCAACGTAGAAAGGTTAGCCCTCTTATGAAGCTGCATCTGCACCATGACATCAATACCAAACTTGGCATCAATATCAACTGCAGCTAGATAGCCCATGAAGTCAGGTGACGTTGAAGTCTCAAACTCATACCGCAAACGAGGCATAAGATGGTTCTTCGCATAGAGAAGTTCCAGATCAATTTGATGCTGCTTTTTATTTGCGTCTTGCATTTTGTTTCCTTTGGTTCAAACGTAGTCGAGGATTTCTTCGACGACAGTAGTAACTCTCTTTATGAGAATCAAATCAGAAACTGCTCCTTTAGCTTGTTTCCTGCGTTGTCTTGCCCAAGCTTGTGCAGCTTCAGGTGACTCAAACTCCATAACAAGCCTGCCTCTGGTACTCATCAGCAAATATCGTTTCTTAGTCATAATGGCCCCAATAAGTGAACTCAGCACCGAGAAACGATTTCCAGGCACTATCAAATTCGCAATTAATACCTGAACCAAGGAACAAAGGAGCAATCTCCTCATCCTTGTATCCAGCTAATCCGCAACCAATCCGAGTAACCTGGAAGATCAACTCAGGATGGTCAGCAGCATAGGCTTTGAAGCCATCCACGTAAGCCTTGATAGTGCTCAAGGTCAACGTTTCAAGGTAGATGCTCTTGGTTGGAATGGCAAAGCTATTGCCATAATGGCCGTAACCACACCACCAACGAGCACCGTGCTTTTTGTATGCAGTCAAAGCTGCACCAGCACCATGCTTTCCTTGAGCGTTAGAGCCAAACGTAAATACTTTA
>ERZ650310.352-NODE-352-length-13827-cov-5.224949_pt1 | contig 13827 bp, 15 predicted proteins | sample MGYA00376246_ERZ650310 | MGnify/ENA primary metagenome ERZ650310 (study PRJEB26733, sample SAMN07839286) | wastewater metagenome | biome: small river; feature: stream; material: water | place: USA: North Carolina | collected 2016-03-01 ...
CAGACATTGAATTATACAAGGTTAACGCTATACCGGTTTGAACGAAGCCTAACTTTGTATATAAATCATTTAGGTTTTTTTTGCAAGAAAGTGTAGTCTTATAACAATCTGTTGTATACTCTAATGCTTTCTCCAGCAATCTCGTTGCTATTTTCATATGTCTAAAGTCATCATGAACTGCTACATCCTCAATATGAGCCATCATTGTAAGATTGTTATGAAGCTTATACTCCTTGAGAATCTTTAAGGTACCAACAATAACATTATCTATTTCAGCAACCAGTACAATAGAATTCTGGTTTATTACTTTTTTCAAGTAGTTATCAAAATCTTCAAATGATATATTCAGAGGTAGTCTTGTAAAAATGTTTATTATGGTCATGAAGCCTTTATGGTAATCACTTGACGCTATCTCTCTTATTATATACTCACTAGACATCATCAACAAACAACTGTTGTATATTGTTATAGTAGTGTTTACAGTTATATATTCTTCATATGAATTAACAATCAACATGACTGATACAAAGCCCTCAATAAATTATGTTATTGCAACATATGCTGGTGTTTCCAAAAAGAGAGAAACATCTGACAAAGGCATAACACCATTAGTACTTCAAATGCATTTGGACAAACTTATAGAATTTATTCCAAGTACGAGTATGATTAGTCAAGTTACAATTATAAGACCGAATGTTATAGATAGTGACTCTTATTCTGAGTATTATCAGATTGAAGAGAAGGTAGATATTATTCAAAACCAGTATAACATTCCTGTAAAATTTGTTAATATGGAAAATCACGCAACTGGTGTATCATACTCACAATATAGAAAAGCATTTCAAAAATATCCTAACTTTGATTTTTACATTTTGATGGAAGATGATTGGGTACCTTGCCAGCCTTGTTTTGACGAGCTGTTACTGAGTGAGTGGAAAAATCAGTTTTCAACAATAAGGTGCAACGCATATCTTTGCCTTTGGTATACAGCAATTATGAGATACAAAAAACATGCTGCTATATCTGTCGGCCTTATTTCACAAAAGGCGCTAAGTGAGTTGAGAAAGTGTTGTAAAATGGATGTACAATTAGATCAATACAATTTCAGCTTAGCTTTGCAACGACTTGGTACAAAGATCAATGACTTCTCTGATCATGGAAGTAAATGGAGAATATTATTTTGGGAGACTTCAAAAGGAGTAGTTTATGACTTTTCAGACACAGAATGTAATAAGGAATGCTTATTGGCACCGCTACAATACATTCTTATGGATAAATATGAGTATGAAATAGTTCCAAGACCTAGATTTTGTTAGAAATGCAAACTATTTAACAACTTCAAATGAAAAAGATTAAACAAAGATGACAACAACTATTCCCCTTTTCAAAGTGTTCATGTCTCCAGATGTTGCAACAGAGGTACCTAAAACACTGCTGTCGGGATTCATTACACAAGGTGCAAAGGTTGAGGAATTTGAAAAACAAGTACAGGAAAAACTAAATAATCCGTACATATTATCCTTGAACTCTGCAACCTCTGGTCTAACACTAGCATTGCGTTTGCTTCAAAATGCAAACATTGAAGTTGGATGGCCTGGAATCAACAAAGATACTGATGTTGTGTTGACAACACCCCTTACATGTACGGCAACTAATTGGCCTATTCTTGCAAATGGGATGAAACTACAATGGGTTGATGTAGATAAAAAAACATGTTGCATGTCATTAGAAGATTTAGAGACAAAGATAACAAAAAACACAAAGGTAATTTATGTGGTTCATTGGGGTGGCACACCGTTAGATTTGGATAGATTGGATGAGATTCTCGAACGTAAAAGGATCGACATTGGCTTTCGTCCTTTAGTTGTTGAGGATTGTGCACATTCATTTATGACCAAATATAACGATAAATACTTGGGTTCTCATAACAATATTTGTGTTTATAGTTTGCAAGCTATAAAGCATCTCACGACAGGTGATGGTGGTTTGATCACCCTTCCCAACAAGGATCTGTTTGAAAGGGCAAAGCTTCTTCGTTGGTATGGTATTGATAGGGATCAACGAAACTATTCAAGGAAGGACTTCAGACTAGAGAATGATGTTGTAGAATGGGGTTATAAATTTCACATGAATGATCTAAATGCTACAATTGGTTTATGCAACCTACAACATATTGATGAACTTATTATGAAACATAAACACAATGCGTACAGATACAATGCTGAACTTACACAGTTAAGAAAAGTTAAACTGTTGGAAGCAAGTAGTAAAAGTGATGGTGCATACTGGTTATATACATTAATCGTTGATGATGCGAATACTTTTATTGATTTTATGAAAAATAAAGGTATTACTGCGAGTCAAGTTCATAAGAGAAATGATGTACACACATGTGTATCTGAATTTGTTTGTAGCCTACCAAATTTGAATGACATAGAAAATTACTATGTTTGTATTCCTGTTGGTTGGTGGGTAACTGATGAACAAATTACATTTATCATTGAAAATATTAAGGAGTATGACTCAATCTTGTGATGATTTTCTTAATAAGTCTTTTTACTTTCACATCTTGTTCTACATGATATAACCATTCGAATTCTTCCAAGCATCCTTTGAGATATTTGCCTTCATTTGAATCCATATCATTTATCAAATCAATCTTATTGTTTCTTTCTTTTTCTTTGTTCTTTGAAGTATATTTGTCAATAACAATATCCCAATCAACGTACTTATGAAGATATAATGACATGTTTATGCATATTTCACACTCTGGTAGGTTTTCCATTATGTCAGCTCAATTGACCTGACAGTTAGTTACCATCTTATATGAATGTAAAATTTGATTTTCTATATAAGACTTATCATTATTATTAGCATAAGAAACATTTGTAACAACATGGATGTTGTTAAGCCTATATTAAAGTGGGTAGGTGGAAAAACACAAATTTTGGACAAGATAATAAGTAGCTTTCCTTCACATATCAACAATTATCATGAACCGTTTGTTGGAGGTGGTAGTGTATTGTTTGCATTGCTATCCTTGGTCTACGAAGGAAGTATAAAAGTCGATGGTGACATTTATGCATCAGATAAAAATGCCAACCTCATCTATATGTATAAAAATATACAAGAAAGACCAAGTGAGCTAATAGAAGCATTAGATGACCTAGTCGGTACATTTAAAACGCTGAAATTTGAAAAACCAAATCCTAATAGAAAACCAAATACAAAGGAAGAAGCACTTGAATGTCAAGAATGTTACTACTACTGGATAAGAAAGGTATTCAACGGATTTTCAAATATAGAAAGAATGCAATGCAAAGCTTCAGCATACTTCATATTCTTAACAAAACATGTTTTAGAGGTGTATATAGAGAGGGACCTAATGGATTCAATGTTCCTTTTGGACATAATAAAAATCCCAGCATATATGATGAAGATCACATACTCATTGTATCAATGTTATTACAGAATGTGATATTTAAAACTCAATCATTTGAAGAGAGCTTCAACAACATTGAAGAACATGATCTTATATACCTTGATCCCCCTTATGCACCGGAGTGTCCAACAAGCTTTGTAGGTTACACTAATGATGGTTTTGATACATCCATTCACGTCAAGTTATTTGAGTTATGTTCTATCATAACAAATATACCACATGTTAAATTTATAATGTCCAATTCAAATGTTGAGCTTGTAAAAAAACATTTTGACAATGACAGGTACACAACTTGTACATTAAACTGTAAGAGAAAAATCAACAGCAAGAATCCCGCTTCCAAAACAGAGGAAGTTTTGATAAGCTTAAAACAATAAGGTCATAAACCAATCCAATGATTAATCTTACAAAAGTAATCATCATCATCTCCAAAGAATATAGGTATGTTATCTTCCTCAAAAATTTCTCTCAATACTTTGTACTTAAGTGAATTACTATTGATGTTGTTTTTTAGAAAGGTACTCACACAAAAAGCATATGACACATTGCAATAACTAGGAAGAAGTCTTTGATATATTTTTCTTATAGTATTACCAGTAAGTAACTTGTCTTCTACACTGCCTGCTGTGTTTTGATTTTTCTTTTCAAGGATCTTTATATGATATGTGTTGTCACATAAGTAATGAATGATATACGCCTCATCTGGCTCTCGAAATGTTTCCACATCAAACAATTGCTTGATAAGCTTTACAAACCCCTTCTTTGAAGCATAATAAACTACAACTTGCAAGTCATCAAAATTGTATACCAGATAATATGTAGAAACACCTGTGCCAAGCTCTTTCTTCTGAAAACCATTATCTGTCAGATTCCTCTGATTACATGTTTTAACTTCGAACCTTAGACCAAAAGCATTTGTGTTTGCACCACCAGCCCCTGTGCCTCTGTTTTTTTTATTGGAAGTAGACATTTCAAGGAATTTTACATTTCCTAAACATTAGTTCAGTTTTCAATTTTTAATTTAAGAAATTAAGCATAAGGATTGTTCATAAATAATTAAAACTAGGAAATGGATGAAAACATCATTTCAGTAATTGCTCGAAAACTTTCTCAAAAAGACTTATTTTGCTTCTCATTAGTGAATAAACAATGCTATCATTACTGTAGACACACAAACACAGAAGACAAAAAGTGTGATGTCAGGCACAATACTTATCATTTTAAGTTAACGCTAGTTGAAAATGCTAGATTGTTGTATTGTATGAACCTACTATCAAGTTTGAAGACTTTGTATGATAATGGAATATCCTTACATATGTACAGTTTACAAATATCACTTGTACATACATGTGGAACTGTGACAAAAATAACATTAGGTAGAGAGTTAGTGATTAACTGTATAGTTTACTCTTATGACAATAAAACAGCAATTTGTGATTTACGAAAGGGATTAGTGCAAAATGAAAGCAAAGTTTACAACATAGATTACAGCATTGAAAAGATTAAACACAAGCTGAATAGTATTCTATTACACAAATATGCAAGAATAAACAGGAAAATAATAAACAATATACAAAGAGACTATCAGTTGAGCATGGTGCAAAGTTTTAATGATGATGTTGAGAAATACTTTATCAAATTATTAATCATTTGCGGTGTTTAACACCATGTTCGTGGGGGTGTTTTTGGCTCAATGGTGTATATATAACCCATTACGTAGTTTGTATTAAGCTTTTGTTCAAGTTCCCAACGGAAGAATGGATCGGGCCAAACTCCATCTAATGGTGATGCAATAAAGTAACGCTCATCACACACTTTTATCACACGCAAAAGGATATCTATGTCAAATGCACCATAAGGATCCAAATTATATCTTATAATATCACCTTCAAACATTATGCTTATATTCTTAATTAATTGTTTTTATTGGTTTTCATTAAAACTTGCTAAGGACTTTAAATAGAAAATTCCTTTTGGTGCAAGGTATAACTTCTTGCGCCACCATCTCTGGATATAGACAGCCGCATGTACTTTCTCTTTATGACGAAGAATCTTTTCTTTCTTTTTCATAGCTTTAAGGGCATTTTTTAACTCATTGATTTCTTTGTCATAGATTTCTTGCATAACAATTTTTTTCTTTGTGTCTTGTAGCTGTTGAGAGATTTTTTCTGCAGGACTAACACGTGTATATGTGTGTGTTTCATTATCAAATTTCCAATCTTTTTGTTCACGTTCAGCCCCTAACTCGTGTACTATGTTTCTCCCATAGTATGATTTATATGTATAAGCCATTGTACAAACATCGGCACCGAGTGTGAGTAGGTATGCAGTTATCACAGCATCAATCATATCACCATATATAAGTTGCAAATTTTTCAGTAAAGCATACACAATACTATAACACATAGAACCAAACAGAAATGTGAAACAATTTCTCTTGCCATCTTTGAATGTCTCTGTTTCTGGAATAACATTGTGTAAGATGTAGTATATCATCTTGTTTAAAATAGAGTTCTGATAATATAGGTTGAAATCAAACTCAACAACATGCTCTTAAGTCCTTTATTTTATTTCTGTTGTACATATCAAAGACGTCAACGACAAATATATAAGAAAAAAATTGATTAAGATATAGAAAGTGTTTAATAAACAAAACAGTTAAGTAATACATTGTAAGTAAGTTATTTACAACAAAATGTGCGGAATCTCAGCAATCGTTAGCAAGAAGCAGGATATTTTCAACTTCTTGTTTGGTTGTCTGGAGAACCTGCAAAACCGTGGATATGATTCCGCTGGTATTTGCGGTGTTACTCGTCATAAGAAGATGATTCTTAGAAAGCACGCAACCGATGATAACATGTCTGCTCTTCAGAAGTTGAAGAGAGATGGTGATTTTGTATGGAACGAGTGCTCTCTTGGTATTGCTCACACAAGGTGGTCAACACACGGAGAGGTTAGTGATACTAACTCACATCCCCATGTGTGTTATAGGAATAAAATTGCACTTGTACACAATGGAATCATTGAAAATTATGCAACAATCAAGAAAGATTTGCTTTCCAAGGGAATTCCCTTCAAGAGTGCAACTGACAGTGAAGTTGCTGTGAATTTGATTTCGTACTATAATGAAACTCTTTCACTTCCTAAGGCAATCAAGAAAGCATTGCAAATTTTGGAAGGTACTTGGGCATTTGCTATTATCTCCAGTGATTGTGATAAGCTTTACTTTACCAGACACGGTTCTGGACTTGTATTTGCTCAAACTGAGGAAAGTGTTGTTTTGTCCTCTGAAGTTTCAGGACTCATTACAAAAGACAAGAAATACTCACAATATAGTGTTGTTCCGGAGGATAAGTTGTTTCAGATGTCAGTTCATTCAAAGATTGATTGTATGACACAAGAACTTCAACACCAGAATATGGTTGTATCTCCCTATCCTTATCCTCATTGGACACTGAAGGAGATTAACGAGCAAACTCAACTTGATAACACGTTGATGTTTGGTGGTCGTTTGTGCTTGGATGGTACTATTCGTCTAGGAGGTCTTGATAATCACAGTAATGTGCTTGAGAAATGTAAGGAAATCATCATCCTTGGTTGTGGTACATCTTACCACGCTGGGTTGATTGGACAACACTTCTTTAAGAAGTATTGCCAACATCTTCACACTACTTGCTTGAATGCAGCAGAGTTTGATGTTGATACAATTCAAAGTTGCAAAAGAAAAGAAACTGCAGTTGTCATGATTTCTCAAAGTGGAGAAACTCGCGATCTAATCAAATGCCTTGAAATCTGTAAAGCTCAAGAAGTTGTTACAATTGGTGTTGTGAATGTGGTTGAGTCTCTTCTAGCAAGAGAAACTACTTGTGGTGTCTATTGCCACGCAGGTAGGGAAGTTGCAGTTGCATCTACCAAATCATTCACCGCCCAAGTACTTGTATTGACACAAATTGCACTATGGTTTAATAGTAAGCATGATGTATTCGATACCTACAAGCGTCAAACACTTATTGCATCTCTTCAAGATTTCTTGAGAGATACTGCAAAAGTCTTGGATATGCTTCAAAACAACATTGATTATCATAACACTTTGAAGGAACTTGATACTCATTCAATGTTCATTCTTGGTACTAAAGGAAAAGATACAGCAGTTGCTCTTGAAGGAGCACTAAAGATTAAGGAAATTACATATGTTCATTGTGAAGGTACCTATACTGGTAGCTTGAAGCATGGACCATTGGCCTTGATCACTAACCGCCTTCCTGTTATCTGTTTGTTGAGTGATAAAGCTGATTACCCCGCTGTTTGCAATGCAATGGAAGAAATCCGTTGCAGGAATGGTCGTCCAATTTTGATTGGAAACCATGAACTTGCAGATATTCCAATTGAGACGAACAATGAGTTTGGCTTCTTGTGGAATAACATGGCACTTCAATTGATTGCATATAAACTGTCAGTTAGAAGAGGAATCAATCCAGATATGCCACGCAATCTTGCTAAGGTTGTTACAGTTGGTTAATCAATGATTATCATATAGTTTTTTATTTTGACTCATAGTAAGATTTTGATATCTTGCTTACAGAAAAATTGATAAATTTATATGACACTACCATCATTGTAAAACATACTGTGTATATATCTACAATGGATTTCACAAGACTTGCTGCGTTGTTTCATGCTTACCCAATGCCCATTGGCTATATTCCAAAATACGGTACAAGTGGCTTTCGTGATCATGCTAAGCTTTTAGATGCTGTTGTTATCAGAGCATCGGCTATGATGGTATTGCGTTCTAAGGAAATCAAGAACCATTGTGGAATCATGGTAACAGCTTCACATAATCCTGAAAATGATAATGGTCTTAAACTCATTGATTATACAGGTGATATGATTAATGAAGAGTTTGAACATTATGCAACTCAGCTAGCTTCATGTCAATCTTTTGAATATGTGCAATCCACACTTAATAACATTATATCTGAACGCAATATAGATGTTGGTAAATACACTGGTTACATTTTGATTGGACAAGATACACGAGCAAGTGGTGATCACCTCATCACTCTATGCAAAAAAACAATCCTTGCTATGGGCGGTAAATATATCAGTCTTGGACAAGTGACAACTCCTGAGCTACATTACAGTGTAGCGTCGTCAAATTTCAACATGAAAAGCGTTTACAAGAAGCTACCTTACATTAATAACTTGATGTATGCTTTTAGGAAACTTTATCATTCAAATAGTTATTATGAAATAAATGTAGACTGTGCAAATGGTGTTGGTGCTCTTAGAATGTTTGAACTTGCACAGCACCTTTACACATATAACATCAAAGTCAATTTGTATAATACAAATAATGGCAAGTTGAACGATTTATGTGGAGCTGATTATGTTGAGAAAACTCTTGACTTTCCTGCAAATATGCACAATGTTCATGAAAATGCAATTTGTTGTAGTCTTGATGGAGATGCAGACCGTATAGTGTTCTTCTCTAAAAATAGAAACAAGTTTACACTATTGAATGGTGATAAGATTGCTTGCTTAATCATAAAGTACTTGTACAATCCATTTGACAATATTGAAAGTGAGACAAGTATGTGCGTTGTTCATACACCATATGCTAATGGAGCTTTCACAACATACATCAAAGATATGTTTCCTTCTGTACATATCCAATGTGCTGAAACAGGTGTAAAGTACTTGCATCGGACCGCAAAGCAATATGATATTGGGGTTTACTTTGAATCAAATGGTCATGGAAGTGTCCACTTTAGTCAACAAGCCTTACAAAACAAAGCAATATCAACCATCAGTAATTTATTAAGTCAGTATACAGGTGATGCACTTGGTGATCTCTTGTTCGTATTGGTTGCCTTACAACAAACATCATTCCTTGAATGGATGTATATGTATCAAGATTATCCTTGTAAGCAAGTGAAGTTGTATGGAGACAAAAGTCTCTTTGCTACCACAGATTTTGGGAGGAAACTATTGCAACCAGAAGGATTGCAAGATAAGTTGGAGAAAGTTATAGCAAACTATTCACATAGCAACTGCTTTGTGCGCCCTTCGGGTACCGAAGACCTTCTGAGGTTATATGTTGAATGTAAGAATGTAAATCATGTTGAAATGCTTCTTACCGACACAGTGACTGTTTTGTCAAGTTATACTCAAATTGAAGTAAAATAATAATATTTGCTTCATTTTTGTTGTAAAACCTTAAAAAAAGGAACAATGTATATAATTTTATTTTTTTTCACAAAATGTCTATCAATATGTCTAACGGTATTACTGTTGTTGAGACTAATGACAATGTATTGTATCCCTTTTCAACAGACCTACTAGTAACACATCCAATTAATGCAATTGTAGCCAACACAGTTGGTTTCACCACTATTAATGGTATGAATGTTGTTAAAGTGGATATAAATGCTGCAAGTATTCAATTGTACATGTATTTAGTGACTGGTTTCACCTTACAACCTCTGGGTAATTACCTAGTAAGCAACCCTGAGGTTGTTCATGTTGATGTGAATAGTTTCTTGAATGAAAGCATGATTGAGAGTGATGAAACAGACATCACTTCAATATGTTTTGAAGGTGATGGTTTGGACATCTTAGATGATGATTTTGAATTTGAAGAATTCGATACATTTGTTCAAGATAATCATCAGCCGATTAGCACTTAATTTATATTTGGTATACCTAAAAATTTGAATCATTTTTAATCTGTTTTACACAATATTATCTAGTTGATAAGATGCCTTCCTCAATTACATACCCAATGATACTTCTCAATGAATCTTATGTATTTGATAACATCAAATTATCGTTATACAAGTATGATGCCAAAACCTTCTGTCAAGATTTTGATGTATGGTCCTTCAACAGAAAGCTAAGGAGCGAGCATGTTGAGAACATCTACAAAGATTTATGTGATCAGAAGATTCCGTATCTTATGGGAAGTATAAAAGCAATCAGAGACGAAACGAATCAAATACGTATCATTGATGGACAACATCGTCTTCAAGCTTTAAAGATGTATATTGAGAACAACGTAGAAAAGTCAGTGTCAATTTTGGTTGAGATGTATCGTGTTCCTTCATTAGACAGTGATATTGTGTTTGAACTCTTCAAGATTGCAAACAATAATTTAAATGTAACGGTTGAAGATGAAATTGATATGTTTGTTGTCAATCTTGTAAATAAGCTAATGTCTGATCCTGAACTCTCCAAAGGCATTATTGATAAAAATGATGGTAGGGTATACAGACCAAGAATATCTAAAAAGATGTTGTACGAGGAACTAAAGAAAAACCTGAAAGCTGAACACATGACATTATCTGTTCAACTTGTTGTCGATCGTATCAAAATGATAAATAAACACATTTCTAAGCTAGATTGTCTGCAACTGTTTGGTAGAAAGGAAACTTCACAAACCAACGTAAATGTACGTTGTAATGCAGCAAAATATGGTTTCTTCCTGAACATGACTGGAAAATACCCACCTGAACGATGGATTGAAATGATTAGTAGTATTGAGGTTTAACCTTTTTTTTGATATGTAAGCTACTTAACATTAAATGAAACTTAAGTACATGTAAGTAATATAGATTCAAACATCAACTAAGTAAGAATGAACATTGAACCAAAGGTCTTTCGATATTCTATGCCTATTCAATTCCTTCTAGGTAAAACTGTAAAGGAATATCATATTCACTATGATGTACCCCATAAATTCGAAGAAGCTTATCGTGATCACAATAAGCGACGATTTGTGAGTGATGTTTATAAGTGTGTTGTTGATAAGTATGCTGATGTCCTAAAAGCGAAAGGTATAGATGAATGTTATCATGAAGATGGTGCAAGTCAATATATTTACATACATCTAGATGCAAGCAATTCTGAACAAAAAATAAAAGATATTATGAATGATTTACATGTAATGTATAGGACCCAATGGTGTAAGAATCAAGTACCAAAACTCGTATCAATTGTTAAAAATGTATTAAAGAACTACAGAAGCATTGGACAAGCAGTAAGTCATTACCAAAATAAACATGGTTTTGATGACACACAAAGAGCTTTACACATTCTATACAATGACATTATTCCATCTGGTTATTTTGACTCTGATGATTCTGATTATTCTGATGATTGCTGAAAATATTTTTTCCAGGTCCGAAAGCATGATGGAGATGTTTTACCAGATGCACAAGACAAACTTCTAAGGTTGGTAAATATATCTTGAAACAGTTGAGAAGCAGTAACACCAAGTGTTCCATACATGATATCTTTTTTGAAAAGATTTTGAAAGTTAGTGGCACACTTATTTTTTTTATAGTTTTTTGTGACTATTTTACCTCCAAGTCCCTTTTTGATAATATAGACATAAACTTCAAAATTGTTCTCATCAGAAACTATCATCCTAAAATTGGATGAATTTACTGCTAAGTTAAAAAAGGCAAACTTTGGAGACGCAATCAAGCTCTTGATTACATTTATAAACATAGCTTGATGTTTGATATATTTTGGAGTCACATCACCAATATACTTATTAAAGTGCATATTAACAATTCTGCATATGGCCTTGTTCTTGTTGTCTAGTTTGTCAAGTATAACCTCTTGAATGTGAAGAGGGATCATTTAACTTTAATTCATATAGTTATAATTATCAATGACACTTTATTTCTTTATTTTTATAGCAAGTTTTTCATGAAGCTTATCAAGAGGCATTTCACCGAGACCCATGGCAACTGACAAACTTTGTGCCATGTTGACTACTGATACAGGTGTCATTTTCAAACGTTTCCATTTACTTGCTAGAGAACCTAACCATCCTTTGAAAGCTTTCTTGGCATCTTGTGAAGCTACCGGGAATTTAGTTTGTGATGGAACATACACATGTACAGTATGACTCTTGCTGGTGCATTTGGGCACACTGTCTTTTAGATTCTTATCAATATGTATTTCACTGAGTACATCACATACCATTTCAACACCTACATTTTCTTGAGGAGCAGTAATTAAATATGATGCACCATCCTTTCCTGCACGTCCAGTACGCCCAACACGTTGCAGATACTCACTACGACTATCAAAACCAATTTGAATAACGCAAGACACATCTGGGTAATCAACACCTCGTGCCGAAGCATCGGATGTAAACATGACACAATTACTAGTTGTTCTAAAGGCCTCGGAAGTTTTGGACCTTGCATTTTGTTGCATTCCTCCATGAAGACTGAATGTTGTCACATCTGGCATTTCAGCTTTAAATACTTTGGCAATATAATCAATGAATGTGTTGCTTGGCAAAAAGATCATAATTCTGTATCCACTTAATGACTTCATTTCCCATTCCTTTAAGGCTTTGAGTGTGGGACTGCTTAGTTTATGAACGCCAACATTAAGACTTAGACTTGCATTGCCCCCTTTTTGTTTTGTAAGTTTGACTTGTTCCTTAACCACTTTTACCAATGCATCCAAGTGATTCGAAATGTCTGTGATAATAGAAACTTGTTTTACTTTGGTGTTTACTTGGGGTTTGGTTCCTGCGGCAGCATCAATAAATACCGCCGTTGATTTCAACAATCCAAAAGACATCATTGTTGCCTTGTCCATTGTAGCAGAAAAAGCAAGTGTTTGCATCTTGGGGTTCATTGCCAATGAATGAATAAATTTTGTTTGTCCTAGGAATCCAGGATCGGTCATTTTATCTGCTTCATCTATGACAAATGTTTGACACAATGCTAAGCGTTCTTTTATTTTGGGTGACTGGTTAAGAATTGATTTGAAACGACCCGGTGTTGCTACAAGGACATCAATACGATTGTTAGTGAGTCTCTTAATATCCTTTGCTTCATCTGTCCCACCAATTACCAAATCAGCCTCCATTCCATGATATGTAAGAAACTTCTTTGCTACTTGCATAATTTGCACAGCTAAATCTGTTACAGGTGTTAGAATAACAATTGGAAAGGATGCCTTAGGGTCTGGTCCCTTATGTGCTAATATCCTTTCAACACCAACCATCAAGAATGCTAATGTCTTTCCAGAACCTGTATTTGATTTAGCTAGTATATCCTTACCTGCAATTCCAGGTGCTAATGTAACCGGAACAGTAGCCAATGCAACTTATGCTACATCAGCAGGCAGCGCAACCACAGCGGGTACACAGGCTACCAATGCCGCCGCATCCGCGACAACGGCAAGCACGCAGGCAACGAATGCAGCCGCTTCCGCAACGGCAACCTGCGGCGCGATGGGAACCCAGCACTTCCCGACCAACTTCAAGTCAGGATGCGCGGCGGCCATGTACTCGTCAGTGTACAAACCGCCAATGCGCATCACCCCATGCTCGGGACAGGTATCGGTCTTTTGCC